>Ga0307373_10005624_pt1 | contig 20409 bp, 17 predicted proteins | sample OX2MG_FD_202534 | JGI IMG/M metagenome (GOLD analysis project Ga0307373, IMG submission 202534) | Soil microbial communities from Risofladan, Vaasa, Finland - OX-2 | ecosystem: Environmental > Terrestrial > Soil > Coastal area > Acid sulfate soil | place: Finland: Risofladan, Vaasa | collected...
GGTTCCCAGACGCCCGCGGCGAAGGATTTTACGGTGCGGAAGCCGAGATCTTCGTAGAGACGCACGGCGTTTGCGTTTATCGTGGTGACGGTGAGAGAAAGGGCGCGATAACCGTGTTGTTGCAGCGCGGCGAGAGCCGCCTCCATCAGCAGACGACCCAGACCATTTTTTTGGTATCCCGGCAAGACGCAGATTTGCGTGGTGTGCCCCACGCCGGGAGCAACGGTGGAAGTCAAGACCATGCCAATGGGTTTCTCCCCGGGGCCGGGGCGAAGAATGAAGGAGGCGTCCGGGAGAAACTGACCGCAGCCTGGGAGGAGAACGATGTTGCGCAGGAATTTCATGGCGCCGAGTTCGGTGCGGTACTGGTCGTTAATTTCAGCATCGACATGATCGGTATAGGCGCGCTGGATCAAGCGAGCGCACGGCTCCAGGCAGCGGTCAGTCCAATTTTCGAGGCGCAGACCATCTGTTGCCGCGGATTTGGCGGAGGGATTCGCAGGAAGGTCGAGAAGCATGAATTGACGGCGATGAAGGCGGAAACGCTGTTCTTCGAGAAAAGGATCGAGGGCTGAGCCATAAGGCATGAGTTGCGCTTCAATGCGCTCGATGAACGGAGTGTCGCGAAGGGTAGCGAGCATTTCGAGGAGAAGCGTCTTGCTGATTTCGATCGGATCGAAATGAGGGGAGGCGAAAAGGCCGCCGATAAGGCCTTTTTGGTCCTCGAAAACGTAGAAGCCATAACCGGCGGGCTGTTTTCCCACGAAGGCGGCGTAACCGGAAAGGGAGCGCGCGTCGATGAATTTCCGGATCAAATGCTGCGACGGGCGGTAGTCCCAATAAAGGTCCTTACGCCACTGTTCCGCTTCTTCCAGAAAGAGCGGCTCGAGTGAGCGCGAATGAAGTTGACGCAGATCGACAACCTGCATGGATAACCTGAATGTCTCCAGAGAGATTATATCTGCGCAAGGGCTGGGCTGACAAAGAAACATGGAGAGCTCAACGGAATCTCCCCCAAAGCGGAAGGTATCCGGATGGCATGGATTGCCGTGATCTGTTGTAGCGACAGCTAGAAACCGATGCTCTTGGCGACCGTGGCCTGTACGGGAATTATGCTAAACTGCGCGGCGGTTGAGAACGGGGCTATCGGCAAAGCATGAATCCAATGTCGAGTTTTCGGCGTTCGTCCGCGCGCCTCGCGCGTATTTTGGGGTCATTGTTGGCGCTGGCGTTGTTTGTGTTCCTGGCGGCAGCAACGATTTCAGGATATTTGTTGTATCAAATTCTGACTCCGCCGCGCAGCGCGGCGAATGTGGACGTCAGCTTATTGATGGGCCATCCCACCGTTTACAAGTTTGATATTCCCGGCGAAGGATCGCGCGAGGGATGGTTTTTCCCCGGATTGATTCACGCACCAACGATCGTGCTGTGTCATGGGTATGGTTCACAACGGGCGGACATTCTGACGCTTGTGACGGCGCTGCAAGAGCACCAGTTTAATGTGTTCCTGTTCGATTTTGTGGGGCACGGTTCGGTGGCTGGGCGCACCACGCTGGGGTACGAGGAAACGCAGGAGGTGCTGGCTGCGATTAACGGATTGGCGAATCGCGAAGATATTGACCGATCGCGATTTGGCATTTGGGGCACGGACCTGGGCGCATACGCAGCGTTGGCAGCCGCGGAAAAGGATCCTCGCATCGAGGCCCTGGCTGTGGATTCGGTGTACGAGCAGCCTTCGGATTTTCTGGCAATGCAGGTGAGCCATACGGGGCTGGGGGCGCTGCCGCTGGTGAAGACGTTTTGTCAGTTTGGTTTTCGGATGGTGAATTACAAATACCGCACGATTCCGCCACTCTCGAGCGGTGTAGGACGATTGCAGGGCATTCCTAAATTGTTTATCGAGTCAACCGACAAAGTGGATTTGGACAGAGCCACAGTTCAGATGTTTCAAATTGCGCCCGGACCCAAGGAACAGTCGGCGGATTCGATGACCTATGCGGAAATGAGCGATGAAGGGCGCCGCAATTACGAAAACCTCGTAGTTACTTTTTTTCTACAGTATCTCCCGCCTTCGGGGCAGCCGGCGCAGTAGGGATTTGCGGCTTCGCTTCCGGCTGGTGAATCGATTCGACCCAACAATACGGAAGAAACTCGGCGACGATCTTTCGGTGGATGAGGCCGACATCGTTCAACAACATGTCGCCACCGCTGCCGACGAGGACGTAGGCAGGGGCTTCGCCCCGATGAAACTGGGGAATAGTGTTTTCGTCGAGGTAGAAGCGCAAACCATAATCGCAATCCCGGTTGATATCTCCAATGGCATAGATTGTTTCGTTCTCGGGAATGATTTTGTGAATGTCGCGCGCCAGTGGACGCGGGGAAACCAGCGCGTCAAGCCGCGGTAGGACGCGAATGGTTGCGACTCCCACCAACGTGGCAGAGACCAGTGCGGAAATTGCGAGCGTAAGCCACGGCTTACGGGCGAGGCCGGCAAATTCGACTGCGAGTCCAGTAACTAAGCCGATGAGAAGCGCGGCGAGCGCGAGCCGATTGATTCCGTGCTGATACGGTGGTTCGTACGGCGGCAAGCGATGAAAGCCGATTGCACCCGCAACTGCCAGGACCACCCACATGGTGCCCGTGGCGACACCGACCCATTGTGTCTTGCCTGGCGCGGGCCTGACAGCAGAGACGAAGGAGTGCGCCATCAGCAGAGCCAGAGGCGGGAAGACGGGCAAGATGTATTCGGGAAGCTTCGATTGCGACAGGCTGAAAAAGATCACCGGAAAAATCGCCCAGCAGGCGATGAAGAATCCCGACGACGTTCGCCACGTGCCGTTGCGGAAGATGCGCCGGCCATCGAATGCGGCTTCGACGAGAAGGGCTGTCCAGGGCAGGAGTCCGAGCAGAATGATGGGGGCGAAAAACCAGAATGGCTGGCGATGCTGAAAAACGGGAGTGAGGTAACGCTCAAAATTATGAAGCACGATGAAAGTGCGAAAGAAATCTGGATTGAAATAGGCGCAAAGGATGTACCAGGGCAGCGCGACGATACAGAAAAACAGAATGGCAATGGGATGAAGCATCCGGAAAGCCGGTTTCCAGTTGCGAGTAGCCAGCGCCCACAGAAGCACGCTGCCTCCGGCGAGGATGACTGCGGCGGGGCCTTTCGCAAGAGTGGCCAAGCCGAGAGAAACACCAAGGAAAATGAGCGCCAATTTATCGTCGCGGACGATTGGAGGATCTCCGGTGGCGAAGTAGCCGCGTTTGTCGACGACGATTGCGGCGCAAAGAAGAGCGAGGGCCAAGCTGGCGGTGAAAAGCATGTCGGGAGAAGCGGCGCGAGCGAAGGCGACCACGCCGACACAGGTCGGGAAAATTAAGAGGACGGCCCATGCCGTTGCGGTCCCATAACGCCGCAGCGCGAGCCAGGCCATCGCGAGAGCTGACGCCAGCGCTGCGAAAGAGGAAGGCAAGCGCGCGGCCCATTCTTGCGAATGCAGAAACTTGAAGAAAATCCCGGCGGACCAGTAATAGAGAATTGGTTTCTCGAACCAGGGCAGGCCGTAGAGGAAAGGTGTGATCCAGTTGCCGGAGTGGGCCATGTTGCGGGCGATCCAAGCGTAACGCGGCTCGTCAGGCCCGACAAGACCAATCGCGGACAGGCCGCTGAAAAAACAGATTGCCAACACGGCGATGGCCAGCAGGGCGGCCAGGATATTCTTCCGCGATGGTGTGGGTTTCTCGCCCATGGCGGGTGAGTGTAACAGAGGCGAGCGTAGTTCACACGGCGCACGTGTGCTGGTTCGGGGAAAATTACTGTGACAGAATGACGCACGATGCGGGAATGGTGCGAGTTCGCGGCGGCATGGGCGATTGTGAAGTTTCTTGGATTTTTGCCGCGCCCCCTGGCTCGCGGGATAGCGGCAGCGATCGCGCGCTTCCTGTTGCTGTGCCGGCCGCCGCTTCGCCGAGCGGGTCTGGTGAATTTGCGGCTCGCATTTCCGAACTGGACGGACGCACAGCGCCGCCGAACGTTGCGGCGGATGGCGGGGCAACTGGGCTGGATGGCGGCGGAGTTTGCGCATTTTCCAGATTTGTCGCGCGGGAATATTGAACGCTTGGTGGTGCTGGATGGGTTCGAAAATTTCGATGCAGCGCGGCACCGCGGAAAAGGCGTGATTTTTCTCACCGGCCACATGAGCGCGTGGGAATTGGCGCCCTTCGCGCAGGCGCTGTATGGAAATCCGCTGTCGTTTCTGGCGCGCGCGGTCGATAACGGGCGAATTGATGCGCTGGTGAATCACTACCGCTGCCTTTCCGGGAATCGGTCGATTGAAAAGAATAATGCGGCGCGTGCGATGTTGCGCGTGCTGCAGGATGGCGGAACAGTTGGGATTCTGGCTGATCAAAACACATCGCTTGACGAAAGTGTTTTTGTGGATTTTTTTGGGATTCCCGCGGCAACAACGACGGGACTTGCCCGCATTGCGCGCCGGACGGAGGCAGCCGTTGTGCCTGGCTTTCTTTCTTGGGATGAGTCGAGGCGGAAGTACCGGCTGCGCTTCGAGGCAGCCATTCGTTTTCAACGGAGCGACGATGAGGATGCTGACCTTCGGGTGAATACGGCTCGATGCAATAAAGTAATCGAAGATTACGTGCGCGCGCACCCGGACCAGTGGCTATGGGTCCACAAGCGATGGAAGAACCGGCCGGAGGGTGAGCCGTCGCTTTATAGCTGACGGATCGATGAGCTGTTTGTGTGGCAAAGAAGAAATAGGGAGAGCGAGAGATGAGACGAAGAGCGCTGGACCTTGCGGAATATTTGCAAGTGGAAGTGAATGGGGATTTGTCGCGCTGGGTGTCGGGCGTCGCGAATCCCGAAGACGCGGGCGCGGAGGATTTGATTTACGCGAATACCGCGAAGGACGTGGCGCGAGCGCAGTCTTCGGCGGCGGAGTGCGTGCTGGTACGCGCAGGAATGAAAGTCGAAGGCAGGACTTTGCTGGTGGTTGCGAATCCGAAGCTCGCATTTGCGAAAGCTGCGGCGTGGCTGCTGGAATCGCGAGCGATTGCGGAGGGAGTGCATCCGACATCTGTGATTGATCCATCGGCGAAATTAGCGGTGGATGCGCGCGTTGGACCGTACGCGGTGATTGAAGGCGATGCGGTGATTGGGGCGCATGCCGAAATCGGGGCCTTTTGTTTTATCGGGGCCGGCGCTTCGATCGGAGAGCGATGCCGGCTATATCCGCGCGTGACGCTTTATTCGAGGGCGAGGCTTGGGAGTCGCGTGACCGTTCATTCCGGCGCGGTGATTGGCGGAGACGGCTTCGGTTATGTTTACGGGGACGGGCAGCATTGGAAATTTCCGCAGGTCGGAAGCGTGGAGATTGGCGACGACGTTGAAATTGGGAATAACACAACGGTGGCGCGAGGATCATTGGGAACGACGCGCATCGAGCGTGGAGTGAAACTGGACAATCTGGTTCACGTGGCGCACAACGTTCGAATCGGGGAACACACAGTGATTGCAGCACAGACTGGAATTTCGGGAAGCTGCGACATTGGCCACCATGTGCTGATGGGCGGCCAGGCGGGTCTCGGTGACCATTGCCGGATTGAGGACGAGGCCGTCGTGGGCGGACAAGCCGGCGTTTTGAATGGCAAGACGATTCGGGCGAAGGAAATTGTGTGGGGTACGCCGGCGCGCCCGTTGGAGCAGTTCAAGAAGCAGTATGCGTGGTTTGCGCGCTTACCGAAACTGGCTGAGCGAGTTCGCAAGCTGGAGGAAGAGAATTCGTGATGGGAAGTTTTTCCGCGGCCGCGATAGGTGCGGTTGTCTTAAGACGCAAGCGACGGGTCAGGATGTTTCGCCAATCACCGCGCATAATTGTAATCGGCGGGCAATGCCGAGGTGTGGGCAAGACGGCTTTGGTCGCCGACTTGATTCGAATGTTTGCGGAATGCGACTGGTTGGCCGTAAAAATCACGCAGCACCATGCAGAGAAGGATGATTCTGCCGGTTATCGTTTTCTAGCGGAAGCCGAGCGGGCGGGGAATTCCGATACTTCGCGTTATCTCGCGGCGGGCGCGGCGCGTTCTTTTTTGCTGCAAGTGAACCACGCGCATTTTGGCGAAGCGATGACGGAGTTGATGTCGCTAATGCAGGGGGCGGAAAACGTGATTATCGAAAGCAATGCGGTGCTGGAGTTCATTCCTGCGACCCTGGCCATTTTCGTATTGGACCCGCGCCGCGGCGATTTCAAGGCTTCCGCGCGGCGGTTGCTGGGAGCGGCGGATGCGTTTGTGCTGCGTTGGCCTTTGTTCGTCGAGAATTGGCGTGGCGTTGATGTTGGGATGATGCGGACGAAGCCGTGTTTCTTGCAACCAGTGAAAGGGCCCATGCCCATTTCATTGCGGAGATTGGTCCACCGAGCGCTGGGGAAATGAATCGCAAGTATGGCGCCAGGGGTGCTGTTTTTGTGTTGACCGGTGACCCGAAGACCGCGATAATTTGGTGCTAGATGTGTAAGTTGTTGCATTCCCAGTTGATTCTTGAGAAACCAGTTAGGCTAACGGGCGTACTTATGGCGTTTTCTTGCATCTGACCTAGGAGGCTTTGCGAGAGTCTCGAGGTGACGCGGTGCATGGGAGTGCGCAAGAGCGCTAGCGCGGGTTACGATAACCAGAGGTAATTCGAACGAAGGGCATGGGATTCCCAATTTGCAATCTCCATCGTTGAGAATCTTATTCGGAAGGGCCGTCAAGAAGAGCATGGACACGCAAACGCAATTCGCGGCGGCGGTGCAACGAGCTCGTGTGCCGGAGCGGGAAGCCGACTCGCGTGCGGACGAGGCCGTGGAACGCGGGATGAAGCATTTGCTCTCGCTGCAGGCCGCGGACGGATATTGGTGGGGCGAACTGGAAGCTGATACGACGCTCGAGTCGGACCACATTTTGCTGCATTGCGTTCTGGAAGACCGCGAGAACGAGAAAGTACGGAAGCTCGCGAATTACATTCGGCGTAAGCAAACCGCGGATGGCGGATGGAATATTTATCCAGGGGGCCCCTCTGAATTAAACACCTCGGTGAAGGCATATTTTGCGCTGAAGCTGGCAGGTGAATCGCCGAGCGCTCCGCATATGGAACAGGCGCGCAAGAAAATCCGCGAGTTGGGCGGGCTGGAGGCGGCGAATTCGTACGTGCGGTTCTACCTGGCGATGGTCGGGGCAGTCGGCTGGAATATGGTACCCGCGATTCCGCCTGAATTGATGCTCCTGCCGAACTGGTTTTTCGTGAACCTCTACGACATGTCGTCGTGGACGCGGGCCATCGTTGTGCCGCTTACAGTTATTTACGCGCGGAAGCCGGGCTGGCGGATTCCGGAAGATGCGCGCGTGGATGAGCTGTTTGCGGATGAAAAGAACAAAACGAAGGCGTTCGCGTGGGAGCGGAAGGTTTTTTCATGGCGGAATTTGTTTCTTGCGATTGACCGGGTACTGAAGGTGCATGAAGGGCTGCCGTGGAAGCCGTTTCGGCGGTGGGCGCTGGCGCAAGCAGAGCGCTGGATCTTCGAACACATAGAACGTTGCGAGGGGCTGGCGACGATTTATCCGGCGATGGCCAATTCCGTATACGCCATGCTGGCGATGGGATATCCGGCGGGCGATCCGCTGATCGCGCGGGAGCTGGGATGGATATCCGGTTACGAGATTGAGGAAGAAGAGACGTTGCGAATGCAGCCGTGCATTTCGCCGGTGTGGGACACGGCGATCGCGATGGTGTCGCTCGAAGAAGCGGGACTTGATCCAACGCACCCGGCGCTGCGAGGCGCGGCCCAATGGCTGCTTGACCATCAAATTCTTGGACCGGGCGATTGGCAAGTGAAGAATAAAGATGCGGCCCCGGGAGGATGGGCGTTTGAGTTTCGCAACGATTTCTATCCGGACGTGGACGACACGGCGTTTGTGCTGATGGCTTTGCAGGATGTGGCGCATACGGAGCCGGAACGTTACGCGCAAGCAGCGCGACGGGGAATTGCATGGCTGCTCAGCATGCAGAACCGCGACGGTGGCTGGGGCGCGTTCGATCGGGACAACGATCACGTGTTGCTGACGCAGATTCCGTTCGCCGACCATAATGCAATGATCGATCCCTCTTCGGCGGACGTGACGGCGCGGTCGATTGAATGCTTGGGGAAGTTTGGGTGGACAGCGACGGACCCGGCGATACGGCGCGCTGTGTTGTATTTGGAGCGCGAACAAACCGAGGAAGGCGCGTGGTACGGGCGCTGGGGATCGAATTACGTGTACGGGACGAGCGGCGTGTTGAGGGCAGCTGAGGTGCTCGATCTCGGGGGAAGCACGGCGAGCAAGCACGGCGCGGAGTGGCTTCGCGGCGTGCAGAATGCCGACGGCGGCTTCGGCGAGACGTGCGCTTCGTATAATGATCCCAGCCTCAAGGGAAAGGGAGAAAGCACGCCTTCGCAGACGGCGTGGGGGCTGATTGGATTGCTGGCCACCGAGAGACCGGACGATCCGGCCGTGGAACGCGCGGTGAGATGGCTGGTGGAGCATCAAAATGACGACGGTTCATGGAATGAGGACGCGTTCACCGGGACAGGATTTCCGTGCGTGTTCTATCTGAAATATCACCTGTATCGGAATTCTTTCCCGCTTTATGCGCTGGCGCGGTACCGCAACTTGATGAAGGCGCAGTCAACGAAAAGGCAAACATTACAGTTCAATCCGAGCGAATTTAAACATCGAAATGGACAACGGGGGTAAATGATGAGGTTTCCGCTGAGCTTGACCGCCAACCTGACGAAGTACCTTGCGGGGAAGGCGATTCGCCGCGAAGAAAAGTTTCCGCTGGTGATGATGCTGGAGCCTCTGCACGCGTGCAACTTGACGTGTACCGGTTGCGGGCGCATTCGCGAATACAAGTCGACGATTAATGAGATGCTGACCGTTGAGCAATGCCTGGCGGCGCTCGATGATTGTGGCGCTCCGATTGTGTCGATCTGCGGCGGCGAACCAATGATTTATCCGGAGATTGGGCGGTTGGTGAAGGAAATTCTGGCGCGGAAGCGAAATATTTATTTGTGCACCAATGGAATGTTCATACGCAAGCGCTTGCAGGAATTCAAGCCGACGTCGCGGTTCTTTTTCAACGTTCACCTGGACGGACTGGAAAAGACGCACGATCTGTGCGTGGAGCGCGACGGCGTGTTCCGCGAGGCGATTGCGGGAATCAAGGCGGCAAAGGCAGCGGGTTTTCTAGTGTGCTCGAATACTACGGTTTACAAGGAGACGGACATCGAGGAGATCGCGGAGCTATTTGCCTATCTTCGTACGCTGGGCGTGGACGGCAACATGCTTTCACCCGCGTATTCGTATGCTTCGGTGCAGACAAAAGACATTTTCATGTCGCGGCAGGATGTGAACGAGAAATTCCAGCGCGCGAGCAGTCTGCTGGAGCAGTTCAACGTGATCACTTCGCCGATTTACATGGAATTTCTGCGCGGCGAGCGCGATCTGATGTGCACGGCCTGGGGCAACCCGACGTATAACCCACGCGGATGGAAAGGCCCGTGCTACTTGATGACGGACCAGCACCACGAGACGTTCGGCGACTTGATCAACAACACGCCGTGGGAAAAATACGGCTACGGGCGAGATCCGCGCTGCGAGAACTGCATGGTGCAGTCCGGCTACGAAGCTTCGGCCGTGCTTGGCGGGAATCACAAGTTCGGAGATACTTGGAAAATGCTGCAGTGGCAGGTTTCCGGGCGCATGGGCGGACGTAAAGGCGGGAATGCGAAGTCGAACGGCGGATCGAAACTGAACGGAAACGGGAATGGAAACGGAAACGGCAAGGGCCACAAAACCGATGCAATATCCGCTGCGCTTCCGATGGCGAATGCGCAGAGCGGCGAGAAAGAAGAAGTTTTTCGAATACTATGACGACGCTGGTCACCGGCGCGACCGGTTTTGTGGGCTCGCATGTAGCCCGGCGACTGGTCGCTTCCGGGGAATGCGTGAGGGCGCTGGCGCGGCCGGGAAGCCGGCGGAATGCGCTTGATGGAACCAGCGTCGAATGGGCCGAAGGCGACTTACGCGATGAGGCTTCGCTCGATCGCGCGCTTGCCGGTGTGGATCGCATTTATCACGTGGCCGCGGATTACCGTCTGTGGTCGCGCCATCCGCAGGAAATCTACGACAGTAACGTGACCGGAACGAAAAATCTGCTAGCGGCTGGACTGCGCGCGCGAGTGAAACGGTTCGTTTACACGAGCACTGTGGCGACGATTGCAGTTCCTCGCGAAGGCGCGTTGCCTGACGAAACGAACCGGGCTTCCGTGGATGAAATGATTGGGAACTATAAGCGCTCGAAACTGATGGCGGAGCAAGAGGCGTTGCGGGCGGCGCATGAAGGATTGCCGGTAGTGATCGTGAATCCCACGACGCCGGTTGGGCCTGGAGATTGGAAACCGACGCCAACGGGCCGAATTATTTTGGATTTCTTGCAGGGGCGCATGCCGGCCTATGTGGACACGGGCTTGAATTTCGTGGCCGTGGAGGATGTGGCGGAAGGGCACCTGCTGGCTGCTGAGCGCGGCAAAATCGGTGAGCGGTACTTGCTTGGCGGACGAAACATGACGCTTAAGGAACTGCTGGATGCGCTGGCGGGAATCACCGGACTTGCGACGCCGATGAAACAGATTCCGCATTCGGTGGCCCTGATCGCGGCATACGGAGACGCGCTTTTTTCCCGCGTAACGGGACGTGAGCCGCGCATACCGGTGGAAGGTGTGCGAATCGCGCGGCACAAAATGTTCGTTAACGACGCCAAGGCGCGGAAGGAATTGGGCTATCAGCCCGGGACAGTGGAAGCGGCGCTGGAGCGCGCCGTGCGGTGGTACGTCGAAAATAATTATGTGACACTTGCGAAACGCGTGCAGGTTGCGCAACCGTCCGCGGCGTTATGAACATGAAGATTCTGGTCAGCTTTGCTTTGGAAAATGAGTTTGCGCCGTGGCGGCGGTTGCGCTCGTTCACGCGCGTCACGGCCCTGGATTTTGCGGCGTGCGACACGAAAGCAGGCGCGGCGGATGTGCGTGTGGTTTTGACGGGTGTTGGACCCGGACCAGCGAGGCTGGTTGTGGCGAAGGCTTTAGAATGGGAGCCGGATGTTTGCATCTCTTCTGGCGTCGCGGGCAGCCTGCGGGCTGAGTATGGTGTTGGCGATGTGTTTGTGGCTCGCGAAGTGATGGAGCTGGAAAGTGGGCGGATGATTGCGAGCGAGCGCGCACTGGTTGAGGCGGCCGAGAGGCGAGGGATTCACGCGGTGGCGCGACTGGTATCGTCGGCGGACATGATTATTACGGCCGAAGGGAAAAGCCGTCTAGGACGGATGGCGGAAGCGGTGGAGATGGAGAGTTTCTCGGTGCTCACAGAAGCGGCAAAGCGGCAGATTCCGGCGGCGGCGATCCGCGCGATCAGCGACGCAGCGGATGAGGGCTTACCGATGGATTTGAGTGGCGTTCTGGATCACGAGGGAAAGGTGAAGGCTTCGAAGGTGGCACGTTCGCTGGCGCGTGGGCCGCACAAATTGCCAGCTCTGCTGCGCTTGGGGCGGAATACGCGGCGTGCCGCGACGAACCTCGCGGAATTTCTGGACGCATACGTACTCGATCTGAAAACGCGGCCGGATCGATTCACTGAAATGGCCGGGGCAAACAGGGCATGAGTTCGACAACCACGCACATTGAGGCTGCGCCGCGCGAGAATCGGGACGGCAAAATGCTGGCCGGGGTTTATCGCGGCAAGGGAAAAGTGATTTGCGAAGAAGTGCCGATTCCGGAAATCGGCGAAGGAGAGCTGCTATTTCGGGTGGCAGCCTGCGGGATTTGCGGAACAGATATCAAGAAGATTGCGCATGGTTTTGTTACCGCGCCGCAAATTTTCGGACACGAGCTGGCGGGGACGGTCGTGGATGTGGGGCCGGGAGTTAGGAAGTTTAAGGCTGGCGACCGCGTTGTGAGCTTTCACCACGTTCCATGTGGGACGTGCTTCTATTGCGAACGAAAACTTTTCTCGCAATGCCCAGAGTACAAGAAAGTGGGCCTGACGGCGGGTTTTACGCCGAATGGCGGGGGATTCGCGCAATACGTCCGGGCCATGCCTTGGATTGTAGAGCGCGGGATGCTGGCGATTCCGCCGGATATCACGTTTGAGGAAGCGACGTTCATCGAGCCGGTGAATACGGCCGCGAAAGCGGTGTGGAAGGCGCGCGTCGCGGAAGGCGAATTCGCGGTGGTGGTTGGGCAAGGGCCGATTGGGATGCTGCTGACGGGACTGTCGAAACTGAAAGGGGCGGAAGTGGTCACGACCGACCCACTGGCGGGGCGGCGGGCTGCGAGCTTACGGCTCGGCGCAACCGCTTCCTTTGATCCTGCATCGGAGGATTTAAGAGCTCAAGTCCGGGAACGAACCCATGGCCGGGGCGCAGACGTGGTGTTGCTGGCCGCGCCGCACCCGGAGCTGGTTAGCGAGGCGCTGGAACTAGCCCGGCCCGGAGGCAGAGTGCTCCTCTTTGCACACAATGACCCGGTCCTGCGGATTGAATTTCCCGCAGCGGCGGTGGGTATTGAAGAAAAGGAAATCCTGGGAAGTTATAGCGCATCAATTACAGAGCAAGAGGAGTATGCTCGGATTGTGTTCGAGCGGCGGTTGCCCTTGGCGGAACTGGTTTCGGACCGATTTCCGACAGAACAAATAGCCGAGGCGTTGCGGCTAGCGGCGAACCCGAGGGATAATACGTTGAAAGTGGTGATTAGGCATTCATGACGACAGATTTCATGGGCGTGATGACCGCGGCAGTGTTGTACGGTCGGGAAGATCTGAAGATCGAGCGCGTCGGGATACCCGAGCTCGGCGAGGATGAGGTACTGATACGTGTGGAAGTGGCGTTGACATGCGGAACGGATTTGAAGGTGTGGAAACAGGGATCACATCCTCGAATGATTCACCCGCCCGCGATATTCGGACACGAACTGGCAGGCACGGTGGAAGAGACAGGGCGTTCCGTGGATGGCACGATCCACGCGGGAATGCGCGTGGTTCCGTCAAACTCGGCGCCGTGCGGCGCATGTCTCTACTGCCGGAAAGGCCAGCCGAACCTGTGTGAGGATTTGCTGTTCAATAATGGCGCGTATGCGGAGTATGTGAGAATTCCGGGCCGGATCGTTCGCCAGAATTTGCTGGAGATTCCGGATCACGTCAGCTTCCGTGATGCCGCGATGGTTGAGCCGCTGGCGTGCGTGCTGCGCGGAATTCATGAGACGGACATTCGCGCGGGCGATACGGCTGTGATTGTCGGATGCGGGCCGATTGGATTGAAATTTATTCGCGCGCTTTCTGCGCGAGACGTGCGCGTGATTGCGCTGGGCAAACGGAAGGGGCAAATTCAGGCGGCGGAGCGGTTGGGAGCTTATGCGGCGTTTGATGTGTCGACCATGGACAGCCCCGTGCAAATGGTGCGGCAACTGACCGAAGGCGGGCGCGGTGCGGATGCCGTGATCGAGGCGGTCGGTTCAGCTGCCACGTGGCAATGGGCGATGCAAATGGTGAGGAAGGGCGGGAAGGTGAATTTGTTCGGCGGCTGCCCGCACGGCACGCAGGTGCAATTCGACCCGGCGCTGCTGCACTACTCGGAGATAACGATCAAAGCTACATTCCATCACACGCCGCAATTCATTCGCGAGGCGCTGGACACAATCGCGCGCGGTGAAGTGCGCGCAAGCGATTTTGTGACCGGAGAGATTCCGCTGGCGGACCTTCCGCGCGCCTTTGAAGACATGAAGCACCGCAACGGCGAATTGAAGACGGCGGTCAATCCCTGGGCCTAACCGGCCACTCCCACCATGCTGGGACAACAAGAACTGGAAATCGCACGCGCGCTGCCAGCTGAGGGCTGCACGCCAGCCGAAGCGCAGCGGTACACGCGCTGGCTGGCGACTCACCACTATGAAAACTTCCGCGTTGTCTCCTGGCTGCTACCTTCGCGCCTGCACCAGCATTTCTATAACGTGTACGCCTACTGCCGATGGGCTGATGATTTGGGAGATGAAGTACCGGACGCGAAGCGCGCGGTGGAATTGCTGGATGGCTGGGAAGAAGAATTGCGGCGGGCGTATCGCGGCGCGGCGGCGCATCCTGTGCTGATCGCCGTGGCCGAAACGGCGCGCGAGTGCGACATTCCCATCGAGCCGTTCCGCGACTTGCTAATTGCGTTCCGGCAGGATCAGACTGTGCATCGTTATGCGAAGTGGGAGGATGTGATCGCGTATTGCCGCTACTCCGCAAATCCAGTGGGCAGGCTGGTGCTTTATCTGATGGGTTATCGCGATACGGAGCGGCAGGGCCTTTCGGATGCGACATGCACGGCGTTGCAGTTGGCGAATTTCTGGCAGGACGTTGGACGTGACCTCGAGAAGGGCCGAATCTATATACCGCTGGAGTTGGCCGCAGCACATGGCGTGACGGAAGACGATATTGTGGCGAAGCGCTTCGATTCCGATTATGTGGAACTGATGAAGGAATTGATCGCGCGCACGCGCACGTTGTTTGCCGAGGGAGCGCCACTGGCCGGCCGCGTGTCGCCGGAATTCCGCGTGGATCTGGAGCTCTTTAATCGCGGCGGCTGCGCGGTGCTCGATGCGATTGAGTCGATGGGCTACGACACGCTGCACGGACGTCCTGCGCTGAGCCGCGGAGTGCAAGCGCGTATGCTGGGCCGCGCGATGATTTCGCGACTTCTTTCGTCGTTCCACTCGCCCCATGATGATGGCCAGAAGCCTGAAAGCGCTTCCCTGGCCGGCCGACATGCCTGACGTTGACGCGGTCGCCGCTTCCTACGATCATTGCCGAAAAATTGCCCGAGCGGCGGCGCGCAATTTCTACTACGGTTTTAGGCTATTGCCTGATGCGAAGCGCGATGCGCTGTGCGCGTTGTACGCGTTCATGCGCGGCGTTGACGATATTGCGGACGAGCCCGGGACGCTGGACGAGAAGACGCGGCGGCTGCACGAACGCCGGGCGGAGATGGATCGGGCGCTGGCGGGTGGAGCGAATGACGATCCTGTCTGGCCCGCGTTGCGGCACACGGTCGAGACATATGGAATTCCCCCGCGCTACCTGCACGATTTGATTTCTGGCGCGGAAATGGACCTCACGGTCGCAAGCTACGAGACTTTCGCCGAGTTGCGGGAATACTGCTATCGTGTGGCCGGAACGGTTGGATTGTGCTGCGTACGCGTATTCGGTTTCTCGGATCCACACGCGTCGGAGTTGGCCGAAAAGCTGGGCATCGCGTTCCAACTGACGAATATTCTGCGAGACATTCCCGGCGATTTTGCGATGGGGCGCGTTTACTTGCCGAAAGAGGACTTCCGGCAATTCCATTGCGATCCGGGCCAACTGGCGAAGGGCGACGCGAGCGCTGAAATTGCAGGACTGATGCGCTTCGAGGCAGACCGCGCCTGGCAATTCTATGGCGAAGGCTGGCAGCTTCTGAACCTGGTGAGTGAAGATAGCCGCGCGGCGCTTTGGGCGATGGCGCGAATTTATTCGGGCGTCCTGGAGAAAATAGAAGCGCGAAACTTCGGCGTTGCGGCTCCGGAGAGTGTCCGATTGTCGACGGGTGAAAAATTATGGATTCTGGCGCGTGCGCATATGGGATGGCTTGGGGAAACGAATGCCCTGCGAAACCGTGATCGTGATTGGCGGCGGACTGGCGGGCCTGTCGGCGGCCTCAGCGCTCGCTGACGCAGGAGTGCGCGTGCAGTTGCTTGAGAAACGTCCCTATCTGGGAGGGCGCGCGACGTCGTATGCGCTTCCGGACGGCAGCCACATCGACAATTGCCAGCATGTGACGCTGGGCTGCTGCACCAACCTTGCGGACTTTTACCGGCGTGTGGGTGCGGGATCGAAAATCCGGCATTACAAGCGTTTGTTTTTTGCCGACAAAACAGGGCGCGTGAGTTCGATCTACTCGTCACCGCTTCCGCCCCCGTTTCATATGGGAATTTCTTTTTTGCGGTTCAGCGCGCTGGCCTACGGCGACAAAAAAGCGATTGCAGCGGGCATGTTACGCATCGCGCGCGCGGGCGGCAAGCCGGCGGATAGCGAGAGCGCAACGATGCTCGAATGGTTGCGCCGCAATGGGCAGACGGAGCCGAGTATCGCGCGATTCTGGCGCGCGGTGCTGGTCAGCGCGCTGAATGAAGAACTGGACCGGACGGAAGCGTGCTATGGGATCGACGTTTTCTGGAAGGCATTCCTGGCAAATCGCAAGGGATATGTGGTGGGTATTCCGGTGGTGCCGCTGAGCGAATTATATTCAGGTTGCCGTCAAGCCATCGAGCGCCAGCGCGGGGAAGTGCGTTCACGCGCGACAGTCCGCGAGATTCGATTTAGTGGCGAAGCGTTTCAATCGCTCGTGCTGGACGACGGCGCGGAAATGCGCGCGGATGCCTGCATCGTCTGCGTGCCGCACGATGAACTGCTGGAGATTTTGCCGGAGGAAATGCGAGAGCGAGACGTCTTCAAGAATCTGTGGCGGCTGCGAACGTCGCCGATCACAGGCGTGCATTTGTGGTACGACCGCAAGGTGCTGGACAAGCCATTCCTGACGTTGCTCGATCATACGGTGCAATGGATTTTCAATAAGTCATTGACCAATGCTCAAGCTGAAAACGGCGCAGGAGAAGCGGGGCAATATTTGCAGCTGGTAATCAGCGCATCGTATGATCTGGTTCCAAGGACGCGGCAAGAAATTATCGACCTATGCCTGAAAGAAGTGAAGGAGGTGTTGCCGCTGGCGCGCGAGGCGCAATTGCGAAAGGCGACGGTGGTGAAGGAAGTCCATGCGACGTTTTCGCCCGAGGTAGGTTCGGATGCGTGGCGTCCATCGCAGGAGATTGGTATTCGCGGTCTATTTTTGGCAGGCGACTGGACGAGGACCGGGTGGCCAGCGACCATGGAGGGTGCAGTGCGCAGCGGCTACCTTGCCGCCGAGGCGGTTCTCCGTTCCGCAGGCGGGACGAGGAAGTTTACTGTTCCGGACTTGCCCGCAGAAGGATTGTGCCGCCGCTGGGCAAAGGAGTAGAATGGCGGCAGCGTTTCCCGGGTAGTCGCCGAAGTAATCCCTGAGTTTGTTTGCGGAAGGGCGTCCGTCTAGGTGGAACGCAAAAAAGAACGCATTCGTGCTGCTCGCCTGAAGGGCATCAGTTTTAAGCGAACATTGCTGCGTGAAATCTTTCTGCATTTGAATTGACACAAACCTAGTTTCCATCGCGATTCTGGATTGTCCATAGGCAGGATCGTTCGGCGCAGCATGGGGTACCTCCGGAGGAAATTTATGGAGCGAAAGTATAAGCACAAGGGCTACAGCGACCGGGATCGCGACGAAAAAAAGCGCGACCGGCCAGTGGCTGAGACGCGCCCGCGCCAGGAGCAAATGGGTCCGCGAACTCCGCGCATGGTGGGAACAGTGATGCGCGCGCGTTGCTCGAATTGCGGGACGATTCTAGCGCCGGGGTTCGATCAGAACGGACAATGCCCGAAGTGCGGTTTGGATATGCACTCCTGCAAGCAATGCGTACACTTCGATACAGCAGCGCAATTCGAATGCACGCAGCCGATTCCGGAGCGCATTCCTCGCAAAGACCTGAAGAACGAGTGCACGTTTTTTGAATTTCGCATGACGGTGGAGAAGGACACTTCTCCCGTGAACTATTCGACCAGTTCGGCCCAAGCACCCGCCACCAGCTCGCGGCCAGACAACGCCCGCAAGGCATTTGAAGACCTCTTCAAGAAGTAAAAATCCAAACGCGGACCGCGAATCGATCGGGCTGGGCGGCATGAGAGTGCGTGGTGTGGCGTTGCGATTTTGCGTACGTTGAAAAGGTAGCGGAGAATAAACGCAATGATGAATGCGGCGATTGATCGCGAAAGTATCGGAGCGGTCGAGCGAGTGATTCGGCCGTACATTCGCCGGACGCCTGTGATTGAAGTGCAGGGTTCCGAGTTTGGCTTGAACTGCGCGAGTGTAATTTTCAAATTGGAATTGCTTCAGCACGCTGGTTCGTTCAAGGCGCGCGGGGCGTTTACGAATTTACTGATGCGCAATGTCCCGCCTGCCGGCGTGGTGGCAGCATCGGGCGGCAATCACGGTGCAGCGGTTGCATATGCCGCGAGGAAACTAGGGAAGCCGGCGAAAATATTCGTGCCGAGCGTTGCGTCGGCGGAAAAAATCGAGCGCATTCGAAATTACGGCGCAGAGCTGGTGATTGGGGGCGAGCGGTACGCCGATGCGCTGGCGGCGAGCGAAACATGGGCGAAGCAATCGGGCGCGCTGCCTGTGCACGCGTACGATCAAATCGAGACGCTTTTGGGGCAGGGAACCGCGGGATTGGAATTCGACCAACAGGATCCGGATCTGAATTCGTTGCTGGTGGCTGTCGGCGGCGGCGGGCTGATTGCGGGAGTTGCATCATGGTATGCAAATCGGATCAGAATCGTTGGAGTGGAACCGGCGGCGGCTCCTACCTTGACCCTTGCGCTGCAAGCGGGAAGGCCGGTGGACAGTCCCGCAGGCGGAATCGCGGCCGATTCGCTGGCTCCGAAGTGCGTAGGCGAATTAATGTTTCCCATCGCGCAGCGCGCGGTTGAACGCGTGGTTTTGGTTACGGACGAGGCCATCCGACAGGCGCAGGAATCGCTTTGGAAAACATTGCGGATTGTGGCTGAACCGGGCGGCGCAGCGGCTTTCGCGGCGTTGTTGTCGGGTCGCTATCAGCCGGAATCTGGGGAGCGCGTCGGCGTGCTGGTATGCGGGGGAAATACATCGGCGGTTGATTTCAATCGTGTGCGAGCGAAAACGCCATCGGGCACTCCATCGAACAGGGGAGTACCGGCTTAGCGGGGATCGATGGGAAAGAGCGTTGGCGCAAGCGCTGGCTCGCTGGCAATTTTTTCGAGTCCGGGGTAGTGATGGCGGAGCGGTTCCGGGACTTTGACCTTCTCGCCGTTCAACAGATGAATCAGATCCAGCGCGTTAACGACTCCTTTACCCTGATAGTGATTGTTGGTGATGACAAAAGTGGAATCGGCGTGTGTTGCAATCTTCCGGATGCGCTCGGTCCAGGGCTTCAGCTCGTCCTCTGTATAGAGGTAGTTATAGCGTTCATAGCTGGGGACAGCCGGATCATCGGTGAACCAGGTGTCGTAGCGGCGGCCGTGCAATCGCACGTAGCCAATAGAGGAAGTGGCACGTTCGCTGGGTACGACGGAACGGCCGATCACAGGCTGGTCAATATTGCAGAAACCCACACCGAGTTCTCGCAGCAATTCATCCAGTTTTCGTCCGTTCCAGGACGAATGTCGCACTTCGATGACAAGCGGATAATCGTGAAATTGCTTCGCCAGGCGTTTGATGTATGCCAGCGTCTCCGGTGTATTGTGAAACGAAAAAGGGAACTGAACGAGGACGGCGCCGAGGCGACCAGCATTTCGAAGAACGTCAAAGCCTGCGCGAACGCTGTTTTCGTCGTCGCGCGTCGGGTTGTCGGCATGGGTGAATTTCTGCCAGAGCTTGGCAGTGAACAGGAATCGGGGATTGAAGGCTATTTGTTCGATCCAGCCTTGCACCAGATTCGGGCGCAGCGGCTGATAGAAAGACGTGTTGATTTCGATGGTGTCGAAATACTGCGCGAGGTATGCCGGTTCATGAAAGGCGCGAGGTTTAGGGCTCGGATAAACAATGCCTTGCCAATCGGCGTATGACCAACCGGCGGGCCCTATCCGGACCTCTTCCTTCCAGTACGATTTTTTGCCTGCGGATTTCATCGCGCCAATTTTCCTGACACGATCAGCGTAAGCGGCGCTGCGCGGAGTGTCAATCAAGCGATTGCGCCGCGCCAGTCGCGCTGCTATTCTGTGATTGCTGGTTATGCCATGCTTAGAACCTGCGCTTTCCCTTCCGAATCCTCCAGCCGAGAGGAGACTTTTGTGAAAAGCTCATTTAGTTATAAGCAGCCGGAATTGCGGGAACAGACAGAAAAAGAAGTACAGATAAATTTGAAGAAGCTGGAGCGTTTCGTGAAGCGGTTCGCTCCGGACCTGGTGCAACTGCATGGGGCGTTCGCGCATATACCGCATAAAAAAAGCTTTTCGCTATCTTTGAATTTGTCTCTTCCCACGGGCACGCTGCACGCGACGGGCGAGGCCAACGACGTTCAGGGCAGCATTCGCGCGGCCTTTGCTGAAGTGATTTCGCAGCTCAAGAAACATATGGCGAAATTGCGCAAAGATTATGAATGGAAACGGAAGCGCGAACAT
>Ga0307373_10005627_pt1 | contig 20406 bp, 20 predicted proteins | sample OX2MG_FD_202534 | JGI IMG/M metagenome (GOLD analysis project Ga0307373, IMG submission 202534) | Soil microbial communities from Risofladan, Vaasa, Finland - OX-2 | ecosystem: Environmental > Terrestrial > Soil > Coastal area > Acid sulfate soil | place: Finland: Risofladan, Vaasa | collected...
CCAGCCTCTGCAAGGTGGCCCGCTCCTGCCCGGAAAGCAAAATCGGTGCGGCTCTTCGGCTCATGCGCAACAGGATATCCGAAGACCGAACATAAGTAAATCTATTTATGACGCATTACACTAGCGGAGACGCTATCCCTTGGGAGGCTGGATGGACAATTGCATTTTTTGCCAGATCATTAGCAAAAAGCAGCCGGCAAAAATCGTTTATGAAGACGACCTGGCCGTGGCGATAGAAGACATCCACCCTCAGGCGCCCGTTCACCTGCTGGTCATGCCTCGCAAGCATCTGCCATCGCTTACGGAAGCCGAAGCAGGCGACGAGCCCCTGCTGGGCCACTTATTCGCTGTCTCGGCTCAGTTAGCCCGGGAGCGCCAGCTTGCGGCAAAAGGCTACCGGACGGTTGTCAACAATGGTTCCTGGGCCGGTCAGACGGTCTCTCACTTGCACGTCCACCTCTTGGGCGGACGTGTGTTCCATTGGCCACCCGGATAAGATTCTTCTGTCTCCCTTTCTTCACAGTGCCATCAGCAGCCCCGCCAGCAAAGCCGTGCGGCGCGGAAGTTCCCGGATGACGACGTGTTCATCAAGCGCATGCGCGCCGTCCCCAACGGCTCCCAGGCCGTCGAGCGTGGGGATGCCGAGCGCCGCGGTGAAATTGCCGTCGGAGCCGCCTCCCGTGGAAGCCTCGCCAACTTCAAAGCCGAGCCTCCACGCCACGGCCCAAGCCTTTCCGTACAGTTCCTCGGTGTGGATGTGCTCCATGGGAGGCCGGTTGATCCCGCCCGTCACGTCGAGGCGAGCTTCCGGATGGATGGCTTCGAGGCCGAGTATTTTTTCCTCAATGCGCTTGCCGTACCTGAGCCGCGGGATGCGAACGTCCACCACGGCGCGCGCGAATTCCGGGACAACGTTGGGCCGCGTTCCGCCTTCAATGACTCCAACGTTCAGGGTGAGACCCCGCCTGGGATCTACCAATTTCTCAAGCCTCCGCAGTTGTCGCGCCAGCTCCATAATCGCGTTCACGCCGCGTTCAGGATTGATGCCGGCGTGTGAGGCGCGCCCATGAACCCGAATCTCGAATTCACCCACGCCCTTGCGCGCCGTCTTCAACGCGCCGCCCTCGGCCGCGGGTTCGAGCACCAGCACAGCCTTCGCTTGCCTCGCCTCCGCTTCAATCTTCTTCCGAAACGCCCGGCTTCCAACCTCTTCATCCGAAGTCAGCAGAAAACGTACGGGGCATGGAGGCTCTGCTCCGAGAGCCTGGAGGCCGCGAATCGCCGCAAGCCCGATCGCGATGCCCGACTTCATGTCCAGAATCCCCGGCCCGTAGGCCCGGCCATTTCGAATTCGAAAGGGCATGCGGGCAAGTGTGCCCTCCGGCCAGACCGTATCAAGATGTCCGATGAGGAGAAGAGGCTTCCTGCGCCTCGCTCTCCGCCCCGCGACGGCGCTCTTCGGCTTACTCCAGAACTCGGCAATCAAACCGTTTCCGCAGACCGGCTGCTCCAGCATGGAGACTTTCCCGTGATGATTCTTAAACTCGCGCGCAAAGAAGTGCGCCAATCGGTCGATGCCGGGTTTTGAGTTACTGGGGGATTCGATCTCAACCGCCTGGCGCAGGCAATTCATTGTGGCCGGCAGGTCAGCTTGGCAGTAAGCAAGTAATTTTTGGAAATCCAATTTTTTCCTCTCAATCCTCTTGGGCGCTGGGCGACCGGGTCATCACCACGAACCGTGTGTCCGCATCGCCAGACGGCGTTTCATTTTATCCTAACCTGCCCCAATGGCGCTAAAGGTCAGCCGCAAACCCAAAGAATGGGGATCCAAACGGCCCGCGTGCAATAAAATGTCTTTCTGCCGGTCAAGTCGTCACCCGCTTTACTTGAATTCCTTCCGGCAGTCTGCTAGATTCAAACGCATCATCGATTTGGAGCAATAACATGGCCCTTAACCAGGAACTGCTGGATATTTTGGTGTGTCCCGTTTGCAAGACTCCCGTCAAACTTACGCCGGACGGACAGGGCCTGAAGTGCAGCCAGTGCCGGCGCGTCTATCCTATCCAAGACGACATTCCCGTCATGCTGGTCGACGAAGCCAAGATCGATCCGGTGTAACGCTGGATTTTACCGGGTGTGCTCAAAACTCAGGAACTCTTCGAGCGCCTTCTCGACTTCCTCTACTTCGATCGCCTTCATGCAAATGTTGTCTGTGCAGGATTTCATGTTAGGGGTTCCGTAACAAGGGGAGCAGGGGACGCGGTGGTACAAGATGCGGAGTGGGCTTCCCGGTGAGAAGGGGACAGTCTGCTCGATAATAGCTGGCCCCAGCAGCGTCAAGAGCGTTGTGCCCAGCGCCGCCGCCATGTGGGCAGGTCCTGAATCGACCGTAAGGTAAACATTCAGGCGGTGAATGAGGGCAGCAAGCTCCAGCAAGGAAAGCTTACCCGCCAGGTCCACGCAGGGAACATTTGCTGATTCGGCAATAAAACACATGAGCGGGCGGTCTGCCTGAGAGCCCGTCAGGGCGACGCGCACTCCTTTTTCTTTCACCAGCCACCGGATAATCTCCGCAAAGCGGTCAGGCGGCCAGCTTTTCAAGCGGGTTTGGCCGGGCGTCCGGGGACGGCCGCCCCAGCCTGCATGAATGCCCACCAGACGATCGGTCCTTGTGACCCCCGCGAGTTCCAGCCTCCGGGCCATAAGTTCGTCCGTCTCCGGCGGGTAATGCAGTTCCATGTGAAGACCATCCGGTCGTACCCCGAGCGGACGGGCCGCCTCAAGGTGGTTCTCAATCGAGTGCCTTTGCGGATCAAAGCGCGCAGGCTCAATTCCTTGCCCGCGATCTTCACGGCTGTAGGCAATGATCCGAGCGGCGCCCCCCTGGCGCGCCAAGTCCAGGAAGGTTGGGTGGCTCTCGAGCACCACGGCCCAATCCAAATCAAGGTCACGAAGGGAGCGATGGATCCGCTGCTTCTCTGAACTCAACCACGTCGGCAAGTGACGATACGTGACCGGAATGACTTGATTCACATGAGGGTTGTGCCGGATCACATCGGCAGCGGAAGAGGAGCAGAGAAAGACCAGGTGGCACTCCGGAAAGCTGTGGCGCACGGCACGGACGAGCGGGGTCGTCATCAGTGTATCGCCAATGGCGCCGGCGCGAACAATCAGGACCCTTGGTCTTCCCTGCGGGCCCCGAGTGCCGGGAGACACTTTCTTGTCAGAGACTGGAAACGCCACGCCTTCTCCGGGGAAGGTTCCCCTCGCTGAAATTCCTCTTGTTTAAGGTAGAATAGCGTTGGCTTGGCGTCAACTTGCGGTAAAGTTTTGTGAGGCTCAAGGTTGGAATCACCCGGGGCACTGCGGGCCGAATTTGCCGCACCAAGACCGGGAGGAATATTTGCCGTCTTCGGGGGGATTTTACAATTTCTGTCTTTGGCTAGACTCCGACGCCACACTGTCTATACGTAACGCCATAAGTCGGCGGCGCTCCAAAACTGTAGCGCCGGTCTGCGACCGGCGTCTTTCGCCGCTCAGGCAAGCAGTGCTTGCCGCCGAGCGGCGCTACAATAAATGACCGTCGCCGACTTATGGCGCCCTATATAGAAAGAGAAATCAGGCATTCCCAGGCAACTGTCAGAAGAAATCGTGACCTATGAGAGAAACTCAGACTCGACTGACTAAGGTCCTCCGCAAATTCGGCAATCAGACGGTCGGCATCCTGGGGGATTTCATGCTGGACGAACTGCTCGGTGGCGAGGCCACCCGCATTTCACCGGAAGCACCCGTCCCCGTGGTCCTGATGGACGCGCATGCAAGTTCCAAACTCTCGCCGGGCGGCGCAGGCAATGTGGCCGTCAACATTCAAGCCCTGGGCGGCCGCCCCATTCCCTTCGGGGCGATTGGGATGGATCAGAGCGGCAATCAACTCTCGAAGGAACTCCGGAAGCGTGGCATCCATTGTGACAACCTGGTCCGGGAACGTGAACGCGTCACACCGCGCAAACTTCGGATTGCCGCCCGCGAGCACCAGCTCTTAAGGCTCGACTTTGAAAAGCCTGCTCCGATTTCTTCGAAGACCATTGCTTTGCTGGCGCGAAGTTTTGCGCGCTGGGCTCCCAAGTTGAATGCCCTGATTATCTCCGACTACCGGAAGGGTTCGGTCCCGAACGAGCTCTGTAACCAGGTCACTACGATTGCGCGGCAGCGGCGGATTCCGGTGTTTGTGGATCCCAAACCCGAACGTCCGGAAATCTGCCGCCACTCGACCGCCGCCGTTTCCAATTTGCGTGAGGCGGAGCTGATGGCAGGACGCCCCCTGCGCGACCGTGCGAGCCTGGAAGCCGCCGGACGTCAACTGCTCGCCGTGCTGGATTGCTCTTACCTCCTCATCACCCAGGGCGCGGAAGGCATGACGCTGTTCGAGAAAGGCGGGACGGTGCATCAAATTGCGAGCGTTGCGCGGCCCGTCTACGATGTGACCGGGGCCGGAGATACGGTGCTTGCCGTTCTGGCTCTCGCGTTCTCGTCGGGTGCGGAAATGAAGGATGCGGCGGAACTCGCTAATCTGGCTGCGGGGCAGGTGGTGCTCAAGTTTGGAACCTCGGAAATTGGCCGGCCGGAACTGTTGAAGGCCGTCACCGGCGGGACCGAGGAAGTTTAACAAGACATCTTGGCAGTTGTTGATAACCCGCGGAGCTTTCAGGTCTGGCAGTTTGTTGAAAAACATTTGGAACTGTCATCCTGAGCCCTTCGGTCGTCATTCCGAGCCGATTCGCTCCTCTTCGAATCGCCCTGAGCGCAGCGAGGGGGCTCACGGTAAACTCCGCGAAGGATCTATATAGGGCGCCATAAGTCGGCGACGGTCCAAAACTGTAGCGCCGGTCTGCGACCGGTGGATTTCGCAATACATGACCGTCGCCGACTTATGGCGTTACGTATAGTTCGCGAGCAATTAACAACTTCCAATATCCTCCCTTTGTTGCGCTCAGGACTACCTTCGACTCCTCAGAATGACGCGTGGAAGCAGTTTGTGTCGACAAACTCCTAAAACGGCGAGTAGGCAAGCCCCTTCGACTTGCGGGTTACGACGAGGTCGAGCGGCGGGCTTTGATTGTTGATTTGGACCGTGACGATCACGAGGTCGCTTCCCTTGGATTCAGTGTCCAGGATTTTGTACTCGGTAATCTTGCCGTAATCTCCTTGTGGACCCCAGTCGTGCAGGAAATCCTGAAACTGGTAACTGGGCGCCGGCTCCCAGAGCTTATAGGCCTGCTGGTAATTCCCCTTTTCGAGGGTGGTAAGAAAGCGCTCCACGGCGTGCTCCTCGGGGATGTTGTGAAGCTCAAAATAGGCAATCACGATGCCGACCACAATCAGAATGATGAGGAGCGGAAGAGGAATGTATTTGCGAATTCCTGTGCGAGGCTTGGGAGGTTCGGAATCGAACAGCATCGTTGTCTCCTGATCTTGGTTGACCGTTATCTCAGCTTGAACTCCGGCCGCAAACTTGTTTTCCAGATTTCATTATAGGAGTTCCCGATCCTAAAGGGTGCGCCGAAATAGCAACGTCGCGGCGCCCATCATGATCACTGTAAAGACAGAAAGGAACAGCAAGTCGCCAGCGATTGCTCCAAATCCTGTGTTCTTCAGAAAAAGCGCCTTGAAAGCGTGGACGGCGTAGGTGAAAGGATCGACGCGGGCGATGACCTTCATCCAGGGGGGAAAAGCGTTCACCGGATAAACGGCGCCGCTGGGGAAAAACAACAAGGTGTTCAGAACTCCGAAAGTCGCCCGGGGAACCAGCGGATCGCTGACGCGCACCATCAGCAGGAACATCATGCTGATCAGCGCAAGGGAAGTGACCACGACCACCACAAAGAGCCGAATAATGCGTACGGGATCAACCGGGTGGGGAATGCCGGCCAGCAGCGCTCCCAGGGTGCTCAGAACCAAGCCTGCCAGAATGGCCTTGAGCGCCCCGGAAAGAGTAAACCCCATGATGAGTTCGAACTTGGTGATGGGAGTTACCAGATAGCCTTCGTGAATCCCCCGGGCCTTGTCATCGATGTAAATGATTCCGCCGCCGATCATGGCTGAAACAAAGATCGCCAGTGCCACCGATCCTGCCAGCAGGTACTGGATATACGGCACGTAAGGATACAGTTCCACGACCGACAGCGTGACCTGCCCCGGCACCCGGGGCTGAACACTCGGCTGGTTGAAGTCCTGAACCAGTTGGGTGAGGCTGGCCATAAGCGCACTCGCTACAAAATTATCGGTGTTGTCCTCAATCAGCGCGATTTTTGGGGCCGCTTGCTCAAGGGTATCTCGGGAAAAATTGGGCGGGATATTGATGACGGCGTTGATTCGGCCGTTTCGCAGGTCATGAATCGCTTGTTTTGGATCGTTGTAATTAACGGTGGTGAACGTCTGCGCGTTGGCGGCAATGGCCCCGAACATTTCCCGCAGCTTCACCGTTTGGAGGCCATGGTCCTGATTGACCACCCCGACCTTCAGGTTCTTAATCTTCCCGCCGAACGCATACCCCAGGACGACCAACTGGACCAGCGGGAAAACCATGGAAACCATCATCAGAGCGGGGCTCCGGAAGAATTTCCGGAGGTCGCGTTCGATAAGGGCCAAGATGCGGTTCATAGGTCAATTCCGCCAGGGCAGGTTTAAGATCGCCCGCCTCTCTGATACATGAAGCTGATGTCGTATTTCCCTTCCTGCAACTCGTCGCGCAACTGCCGTCCCGTGTAATGGGTAAACACATTGTCCAAGGTGGTGCTCTGGACGGCTAGCGACGACACCACGATCCCCGCGCGGCGAGCGGCTTCCACCAGCTCGATGGTGGTCCGGGGACCATTATGGGAAGCGATGCGGAAGATGTGGTCGTGTTCGACAACACTCGCGGCGTCGGGGAGTTGCTTCAGGATTTCGGTCCAGCCTTCCGGGATGGTGGAAAAGCTCACTTCCAAAAAACTCGCCGCCGGGATGGAAGCTTTCAGCTTCATGGGCGAGTCAAGCGCCACAAGCTTCCCGTGGTCGACGATCGCGATGTGATCGCAAAGCTTGTCCGCTTCGTCCATGTAGTGGGTGGTCAGCAAGATCGTGAGATCGCGCCTTTTTTTCAACTCCATCAGCATTTCCCAGACGGCGATCCGGGAGGTTGGGTCAAGCCCCGTCGTCGGTTCATCAAGAAAAAACATCTTAGGCTCGTGAACAAGCCCGCGGGCAATTTCAAGCCGGCGGCGCATTCCGCCGGAAAGATTCTTAACGGGGTGGTCGGCCCACTTTTCAAGTTGCACGGCTTCCAGCAACTCTTTGACAATCCGGGCGCGGCGCTCGCGAGGAACCCCGTAAAGCTTGGCAAAGATGTTCATGTTTTCAACCGCCGTCAGCTCAAGGTCGGAGGTCATGGCTTGCGGGATCACTCCGATGCACCGGCGCACTTGGTTCGGCTGCCGGATCACGTCGAATCCATTCACCAGGGCCACACCTTCCGTGGGTGGAATGAGCGTGGTCAGCATGCGAATCAGGGTCGATTTGCCGGCGCCGTTCGGACCGAGCAAGCCAAAGATTTCTCCCTCCTCAACCTGGAAGGTCAGCGCATCCACGGCGGTAAAGCCGTTGAAGCGCTTGGTCAAGTTTTCGACCTCGATGGCAGCCATCAGCGTGTCCCTTGATTTCCACCCAACGGTGTTCGTTCGCGCCTGGCTCCTGCTGATGCTTGCAAAATATAGTGACGGCGTTCTTTGTAGCGCCGCTCGGCGGCAAGCACTGCTTGCCTGAGCGGCGAAAGACGCGGGTCATAGACCCGCGCTACAGCGATGGTTGGCACTATATTTTGCATCTCTCACTAAGTCCCTGCGCCGATGGGCACCGTGACGAACGCGGTGAGCCCTGGGGCAAGTCTTCGGTCGCGGTTGTCCACGCGCAGGCGGATCTGGAAGGTCTTGATGTCGCGCTTGGTGCGGCTCACATCCCGCTGGGTCGCGTACTCGGCATCGACACCGCGAAAATAGACCGTTCCCGTGCGCTCGAAGCCGCCCGGAAAGCGTACCTCGAGGCGCTCGCCAATCCGGACCAGGTGAATGTAAGTTTCCTCCACGTCGGCGCGGACCCAGAGCTTGTCAGGATCATAGAGCACCACAATGGGTTGGGCGGGATTCACCACCTCTCCCTCAAGCGCCGCCCGGAGAGTCACCAAACCGGGGATGGGAGCGCGAATCTCCGTGTAGCCAAGTCGAACTTTCGCCACCTGATTTTGCGCCCGTGCCGCGGCAAATTGACGCCGGTTGGCCGCGAGCGCCCGCTCGCGCATCGCCACTTGCTCGGCGTTCGACCGCGCCAGCGCGAGCGCCGCCCGCTGCGCCTGCACCTGCTTCCCGGCCGCCTCGGCTTGCGCTTCCGCCGCCTGGTAAGTTGTTCGGGCTTGATCGTCTTCCTGCGCCGAGGCGATGCCTTGCTTAAAGAGTCCGTGAGAGCGGTTGAAGTTCAGGCGCGCCTGCTCCCGATTGGCGGCGGCTTGCTTCTCCTGGGCTTCCGCCGTCGCCAGGTTCGCTTCCGCCTGGTGAATCTGGTCGCGGGTTTGCAGCTCTTGGAATTTCAGCGCCGCCTGCGCCTCCCGAACTTGTTCGGCAGAACTCTGCTCGCTGTGAAGATAATATTGCTGGGTGGCGCGGAGTTCCTCAGGCTGGATTACGGCCAGCAGTTGCCCTGCTGCGACGCTCTCGCCTTCCTTGACCAGCAGCTTACTAAGGCGGCCTGAGACCTGTGAGCTGACAATCACGTCGTCGGTATCCACGATGCCGGTCAGCACCATGCCGCGGGCGCTGGGGCGAGTGACAAAATAGACGGCGACGCTTGCCGCCACCACCAGAGACAAAATGATCAGAAAAAGTTTGCGGGTCATTTCGAGCACGCCTCATGATTTTGCAAAAGTGCGCGGCGAATAAATGTTAGCACTTCCTTTTTCCTTCGGGCCAATTGCGCTTTGCCGTAAGGGTCGGGGTGGCCGAGCACCTTCAGAACTGGAGCCGCGGAAAAGTAAAATACGGTCAGGGCCACCAGGGAGATGGCCGTGTGAGAACTATCCGAGGCGCGCAGCTCGCCGGTGCGAATGCCGCGTTCAATCACACCCTGAAACCTGGCGCCGACGGGCAAGAAGTACTTCCGGGCCAGCCGTTCGAAACGCCGGCCGCCCGCCATCATGAATCTTTGCAGCAGGCGCGGGTAGTCCGGCCGGGCGCTGATGAAATCAAAATGCATGCTGACGTAGCGCAACAGCGTGGCGCCCACGGGTCCTTCACTGGAGAGAACACAGGTGGCCTGCGCCAAAAAATCCTTCAAATGGCCTTCCAGGATGGCGAGATGCAGGTCGTCTTTGCTCTTGAAATAGTAATAGAGGAGGGCTTTGTTCACGCCGGCGGCAGCCGCAATCGCTTCAGTCCTCGCCCCCTCCAACCCTTTTTCTGCAAAGATATGCTCGGCGGCGCGCAGGATGGCCGCGCGGGAGCCCGCCGTGCCCGTGCCGCGCTTTCGCGGCAAAACCTTCTTGGGCGCAGAGGATTTCATATTTAACTAACCAGATAGTTAAATAGCACGTCGCCGTTTGCCTGTCAAGAGGCAAGCTGCTTCCCCCGATCCTTCGGGGAAAACCCTGCAAGGATGTCATCCTGAGCGGAGCGAAGGATCTGTTTCGTTTATCTTTCAGCGAGAAAAGCAGATTCCTCGCTTCACTCGGAATGATAGTGGAGGGCTCGGAATGATGGCCTTCTTCCGGCGACCTCTCAGTGCTTATAGGTGTAACGGGTGCGCTGCTTTTCGCGGTGGCGTTCCAGGCCAAGCGCGATCAGGCGGTCCAGCAACTTGGGATAGGCGAGGCCGCTCGCTTCCCACAACTTGGGATACATACTGATGGGCGTAAATCCCGGGATGGTGTTGATCTCATTGACGAAAAGTTTGCCGCTCGGGCACTCGAGAAGAAAATCCACACGGGCCATCCCGGCGCAGTCCGTGGCGCGAAAGGCGCGGACGGCCAGCTCTCTTGCGCGGCGCGTCTGATTCCGCGTGAGCTTGGCGGGAATGATCAGCTCGGAACCCTCTTTCACGTACTTCGCCTCATAATCGTAAAACTCGTTTACGGAGACGACCTCGCCGGGAAGCGAGGCTTCCGGCGAATCATTCCCCAGCACTGAGCACTCGATTTCGCGCGCGGTGAGGGCTTTTTCAACAATGATTTTCCGATCGTACCTTGCCGCCAGGCTGAGAGCGGACGCCAGCTCACGGCGGCCGTGGACTTTGCTGATTCCCACCGAAGATCCCAGGTTGGCAGGCTTCACAAAGAGCGGGTAAGCGATCCCGCCTTCAATCAGCTTGCGGACCCGAACGCTTTCCTCTCCCCACTCATCCCGCAAGACCACCACCCATTCCACCACCGGAAGCCCCGCGTCGCGGAACAGGCGTTTCATGACGTCCTTGTCCATGCCGACCGCGGAGCCCAGCACTCCCGCGCCAACATAAGGGATTGCGGCCAGTTCGAGCAGTCCCTGCACCGTGCCGTCTTCGCCAAACGTTCCGTGCAGGACCGGGAAAACAATATCCACACCGATCTTGCGCTGGGCGCGCGACGCCGAACCAAGCGACACGAGGTCGGGGTCCGAAGGATCAGCCGATGGAATAACCCGGTTGTTCTTCTTAAAAACCTCCGCAGGAGACTTAACGGCCCGCGAAACGGCGTGCCAATGGCCTTCGCGGCTGATGCCGATGGCGATGACTTCATACTTCGAAGGATCGAGCGCCTTGATGACCGAGGCCGCAGAGGTCAAGGAGACATCATGCTCACCCGAGCGCCCGCCGAATAGAACTCCCACGCGAATTTTCTTGCTCACAGTATTTTCTTCCCCAGTGCTGAAGCTGCCAATCCCACCGCCAGGATGGCTGTTTTGTTGAGGACGTCGAGGATGGGATTCACTTCCACGATTTCGAGGCTCAGCATCTTCTTGCTATCGGCGATCATTTCCATGGCCAGATGCGCTTCGCGAAACGTAATCCCGCCCCGGACAGGTGTCCCCACGCCCGGCGCTTCGTCGGGATCGACCACGTCGATATCGAAGGAAACCACAAATCCTGCGGTGCCTTCGGTGGCTATCCCCAACCCTTTCTGCATCACCTCGCCCATGCCGTACTGATCGATATCCCGCATGGTGAAAACGTGCACTCCGGAATCTTTCACCAAGCGGCGCTCGCGGCCATCGAGATTGCGCAGGCCGATCAAGACACAGTTCGCCGCGCGCAATTTAGGAGCGTACCCGAAAATCTTGGTCAGCGCGTCAGGGCCCATGCCCAGGGAAGCGGCAAACGGCATCCCGTGGACGTTGCCGCTAGGACTCGTTTCCGGCGTGTTCATGTCCCCGTGAGCGTCAATCCAGATGCAGCCGATCGTCTGCTGCCGCTCGTGATAGAACTTTGAGACGCCCGCCTGGGTCCCAATGGCAATCGAGTGGTCGCCTCCGAGCGATAGCGGAAACAAACCGGCCTCGAGCGTCTGATGGACGCGCTCGGCAACCTCGCGGCACGTCTCGGCAATTTCGTTCAGGTATTTGGTGCGGCGGTCGCCGAAGTGCTGCTCTTCGGCAATCCGGACGTGAATATTTCCGGCGTCCTCCACCTGATGGCCCAGGCCCTTCAGGGCGGAGTTCAAGCCCGCCGCGCGCACGGCGGACGGCCCCATATCCACCCCGCGATGTTCCTGGCCCAAATCGAGCGGCACTCCGAGGATGCGAATCTTCATAACTCCTCGCTCGCCCCTCTTACCCGATCAGACGGCAAACCCGTATCATAACCCGAAGTAGGCCCTTGCGAGCGACCGCCTGCAATTCCGAACATTTAGTGACATGATTATGCCACCACTCATGCGGTATGATGGAAACACATGGCTCTCAAGCGAATGACTATCTCGGCAAGCGAGTTTAGAGCGAAATGCCCGAAGATCTTGGATGACCTGGGTCCCCAAGGAATTATTATTACCAAGCGCGGCCAGCCCATCGCTCGGGTCACCCCTGTCCGCAAAAAGACCGGCAAGGACTTCTACGGCTGCATGAAGGGAAAGATTACCATCAAGGGTGACATTTTCTCTACGGGCCGAAAGTGGAATGCTGGCTCATGACCCGCGACCGGCGCATCCGGCGCTCCAAGATGGTTCTATTTGCTCTTTGACCCACCGTGGGTCTGCCCTCCCCGGATGGCCGAAACAACAAGGTCGAATCCCTCCCTGGGGCAGTTGCGCGGAGAAACTGTCGGGTTTTGGGGGCTATTGAGAGTGAAAGCCCGTGGGTAGTTCCCAAGTTCCGGAATCTTCTGTCGCCATAGCCGTTCGGCCCTCATTACCACGATGACGGCTTTTCGTTCAATAGCACTGCATGCCAACTTGAACCCAAACTCCTGAGAAGGTAGTTCAAGACTTTCATGACGAAACCGTAGGGAGTGGTATGGAAAATACTCGATGCAGAGTACGTTGCGAGCAACTTGCTCTGGTCCGCAAGCCTCGACGACCCATCGCAGCTTCTTCTCCCAATATTGCCTGCCTCCGTTTTCAAAGCGCGGGTCAAGCGAATAAAACGGAAAACCCGACTGGGCTTGGCGGTAGTTATTCCGTATCAAGGACTGCAATTCGGGGCCTGCATGATCGTTAAGGTCGCGGCAAACAAAGCCCGGGTTCAGGTTGAGGAGCACCACTGGCGCAGTCGTGCTTCCTATAAAAGGTTCCGGGAGCACCCTGTCCTGTATCCGATACCTTTCGCTTAAGTGGATCGCGTTGAATGTGCGCAGGTACTCGGAGTCGCATGGGAGCCAGTAGGGGGGCTCAGAGGGAACCGCAGGCCAAGGATTCGCATCGTCGGTCATTTTCTCTCGGCTTACACAATGGTTCATTTTTTTTCGAAACGAATCTGGAACATTACGGACTCACGGCGTCAAACGGTTCAACATGCGAGGGAAGGGGATTGTTTCCCGGACGTGCTCGAGGCCGCAGATCCAGGCCACCACGCGTTCGATGCCCATACCGAAGCCCGCGTGCGGAACCGTGCCGTACCGGCGCAGATCAAGATACCACTCGAAGGCTTCCCGCGGGAGCTTCGCCTCTTCGATGCGGCTCAGGAGCAGATCGTAGTCGGCAAGGCGCTCGCCGCCGCCGATAATTTCTCCGTAGCCTTCCGGCGCCAGAACGTCCACGCACAGAGCGACCTCGGGCCGCGCGGGGTCGGGAGCCATATAAAAGGCTTTCACCTGGCTTGGATAGCGGTGGACGATCACCGGCCGGTCAAACTTTTCCGAGAGCAGCGTCTCATCCGTCCCGCCAAAATCGCCGCCCCAGGTGATTTCACTTCCCTTTTCCTTGAGAATCTCTACGGCCTCGTCATAGGAGAGGCGCGGGAAAGGCGCCGTGCAGGATTCGAGCTTGGCCGTATCGCGCTCCAGCGTCTTGAGTTCCGGCCGGCGATGGTCCAGCACGCGCCGCACCACAAAGGCCACCAGCTCTTCCGCGAGCGGCATGATGTCATCGAGCCCGGCGTAGGCGACCTCCGGCTCAATCATCCAGAATTCCGTCAAGTGGCGGCGGGTTTTGGATTTCTCCGCGCGGAAGGTGGGGCCAAAGCAATAGGTCTTGCCCACCGCCATGGCCGCGGCCTCGTTGTAAAGCTGCCCGGATTGGGTCAGGTAAGCCTTCTCGTCGAAGTAATCCACCTCGAAGAGCGTGGTCGTCCCCTCGCAGGCGCTGGGAGTAAGGATGGGCGTATCCACCAGCGTGAAACCGCGATCGTCAAAAAAGTCCCGGCAGGCTTTGATAATCTCATGCCGCACCCCCAGGATAGCCCGCTGCCGGCTTGAGCGCAGCCAGAGGTGGCGGTGATCCATCAGGAATTCAACGCCGTGCTCCTTGGGAGTGATGGGGTAAGCATGATCAGCGGGCACCAACTGGATCACGTCGAGACCGGAGACAGCAAGCTCAAAGCCGCCCGGAGCGCGGGGTTCCGCCCGGACCTTGCCGGTGACGCGCAGGGAAGATTCCTGCGTCAGTTCGCGCGCCCTTTCAAAAACCTCCGGCGCGACGGAACTCTTGACCACCACGCCCTGGATCAGGCCGGTACCGTCTCTGAAGATGGGAAAAAGGATTTTCCCGCTTTCGCGAAGGTTATAGAGCCACCCTCGGATCTCAACTTCCCGGTCTACATACTGATGCACGTTGCGGATTTCGACGTTGGGCAGCAATGGCGTGCTCATTCTTACTGGACCGCCTCCATCCTTTGGATCGTTTCGCGCAGGCGGCGGAAGTTCGTAATCTCCGGCCCGTAATTGCGCAGCTCAAAAAGTAAAGGGAAGCGGCCGTCCATGCCGCGGAAGTCGCGGATGGTTTGTTCCCAGTCGATTTCACCCTCAAAGGGCATCAAGTGCTCGTCCTTTTCATGCCGGTTGTCGTGCAGGTGAGTTGAAGCGATATGGTCCTTCAGGATCTCAAAGGCCGGCTGCACGCCGCAGGTCATGTGGGCATGGCCGGTATCGAAGCAGATTTTCAGGCCCATATGGGTGTAGTGGATAAACGACAAAAGGCGCTCCGGGGCGGTCAATTCGCTGGGAATGTTTTCCAGCAGGATGCTGACTCCGCGTTCTTTCGCAAAAATATTCAAATGCTCGAGCGACGTGAAGGCGGCGTCGAATTTAGCGATGTCGAATTCTTCCCCGGCCAGGCCCAGGTGCAGGATGAGATAGCGGAAGGGCAGTTTTTCCGCCACGGCGATGGCGCGCTTGATCTCTTCCATGGAATCGATGCGTTTCCGGCGTTCGAGATACGCCACCGAGACCGGCAGGCCCCCGGCGCGCCCCCATTCGCGATCCGCAAAAAGCGGCGCATGGAGAGAGAGAAGCTCAACCTCATGGTCTTTGAACCACTGGGCGACGTCGCTCACGTGATTGGGATCGAAATAGTCCAGGTGCTGGCGCGCGGCAAAGATTTCGATTTGCCGGAATCCGGCGCCCAAAATCTGGTCCAGAATATGCGAGGACAAGCGTTCGTTCACAAAAAGATGAGTCGAGAGAGCAAAGTCCATCAGTATCCCACTGCCTTTCCAGAGCCGCGCGGGTCAGCCGCTCCAAAGCGCCAGCCGGTCTCAGGATCCACCTCAACCGCTTCACACTCCCCCATGCTATCGCCCAAAGCGACCTTATAGCCAGCCTGCTTTAACTTCTCGATCGTATCGGCGGAAAACCCTCTATTCTCGACCCTCAATTGGTCGGGCCGCCATTGGTCGTGGAATCGCGGCGCGCTCACAGCCTCCAGAACGTCCATTTTGTAGACCAGCACGTTCAACATCACTTCGAGAACCGTGTTGATAATCGTTGCCCCGCCCGGCGAGCCAAGAACCAGCCGCACTTTGTTGTTCTCGAGGACGATCACCGGCGTCATGGACGAGACCGGGCGTTTGCGCGGGCCGATGGCGTTCGCGGCGCTCTGAATCAGCCCGTACATGTTGGGAGTGCCGGGCTTCGAGGTGAAATCGTCCATCTCGTCGTTCAGCAGAAACCCTGCGCCCTCCACGGTCATACCGCTCCCATAGCCCGCGTTCAGCGTGTAAGTGTTGGAGACGGCGTTGCCCGCCTCGTCAACCACGGAAAAGTGGGTTGTTTGGGTACTCTCGAACGCTTGGGGCTGGCCGGCTGCTACCGGCGCCTCCGGCTTGGACTCGAGAATTTCCTTGCGGAGCTTCGCCGCGTAAGCCGGGCTGGTCAACCCTTTGACGGGCACCGGGACAAAATCCGTGTCACCCAGGTAGGCGGCCCGGTCGGCGTAAGCGCGCCGCATGGCCTCCGCGATCAGATGCATGGAAGCGTAGGAATCGGGCGTCGCCAGGTTCAGCGGGTCAAGAATATTCAGCATCTCGATCAGGGCCACGCCGCCCGAACTCGGCGGCGGAGGCGCAAGGACATCATAGCCCCGAAAATGCCCTTCGAGCGGCCGGCGCTCCTTCGCCTTGTACCCTGCAAGGTCGCTCAGCGATATGATCCCATGATACTTCTTCATGGTCGCTACAATCTCGTTTGCGACGGACCCGTGATAAAAGGCCGCGGGACCGTCGTGAGCAATCATCCGCAGCGTCCGGGCGAGTTCAGGCTGCTTCAGGACGTCTCCCGGCTTATAAAGGTCGCTGTCGTGCAGAAAGATGCGGCGGCTTTCCTCAAATTTCGAAAGTAGCTTTTGGTGGCTCTCAAGCGACTTGCTGGTCCAATAGCTGACCGGAAAGCCCTTCTCGGCAAGACGAATGGCCGGTTCCATCACTCGATCGAGCCCCAGTTTGCCGTATTCCTGCTCGGCAAGCGCCAGGCCCGCCACCGTTCCGGGCACTCCAACGGAAAGGGCTCCCACCGTCGAGGCTCCGGGGATCACCTTCCCTTGCGCGTCCAGGTACATGTTGCGCGTGGCCGCTCCCGGCGCCTCTTCCCGGTAATCGATTAGCGCCTTTTTGCCATTGGCCATGCGGATCAGCATGAATCCGCCTCCGCCGATGTTTCCGGCGTAGGGATAGGTCACGGCCAGAGCAAACCCCACCGCTACGGCGGCATCCACTGCATTGCCGCCGGCCCGAAGAATTTGAACGCCCACCTCTGAGGCCACGGGCTCGCTCGTGACCACCATCCCATGCCGGGCGGCCAGCGGCTTAAATGCCAAGGCGGAATGGGCCAGGCCCAGAGCCAGCAGCAAAGGAAAAAAAGGTCGGAAGGATTTGAGGCGCAATAGTCCTCGCATTAGGAAAGTGGGCCCCACCACGTCATAGCTCGATCCCGGCAAACCGTGCGCGGAATTAGTTCCAACATTGGCAAAACGCCAATTTTTGAAACTGTACTGTACGCGAAAAAGCCGCAGAGCGTCAACAGCAAGGACTAGCGGAAACGCCGCGGCTCGGCTCCGCTTTCGCCCGGACCTCTCAGGTTTGCGGCTGGTTGCCTTGCTCAAAATTGTGCCGGGCCGCGAGTTCGATCCGTTATCCGGTCAGTCGTCGTCGGCTATGCGGGTAATGGGTCATTTTGACGTAGAGGCGGCTTTATGCCGCCACTTGGCGAGGTAAACTCGCCGCTACCCCAGCCAAATTGACCCACCACCCCTAGCCGCAATTGAGTTGCAACAAGCGGCAAGATTAAGGTATGGTGGAACTGAGACTATATTCCGGATCATGCCATCTCTGACAAAGATCAGCAGCAACCGTACATCAAAACTCACTGAGCCATCGCCCGCTCATACGCTCGATAAGGTCAGGGCTGGGCAAAGCGTCAAGGTGGTTGAGACCGCCGCCGGGCAAGCCGCCACCCTGCAACTCGCTCAACTCGGAATCCGTGCCGGCGCCACGCTGGTGGTCAGGCGCAGCGCGCCGCTGGGTGGTCCCATCCTGGTCGAATCCAGCGGAAGCACGGTGGCGATCGGGCGGGGCATGGCGCGCAAAGTGTTGGTGCAATCCCTGGAATGAAAATCGCTCTGGTCGGCCAGCCGAATTGCGGCAAGAGTACCATCTTCAACTCAGTGGCGGGATACCGGACCGCAACGGGCAATTTTCCCGGCACCACCGTCCAACTTGCCTGGAGCCGGGTGAGGCTCGACCATCAAGTCGCCGACCTGGTGGACTTGCCCGGAATTTACTCCCTCGTTTCAACAAACCCTGCCGAGAGCGCCGCAAAGAAATTTCTCCTCAGCGAGAACCCCAGCCTGATCATCAACGTCCTCGATGCCTCCCTGCTCAGCCGCAGCCTCGAATTGACGCTGGAGCTGCGCGAACTGGGCATTCCGATGGTTGTCTGCCTGAACATGATGGATGAGGCGCAACGCCGGGGAACGAAGATTTCCTCCCAGCAACTTGCCGCGCTGCTCGCGCTGCCCGTGGTGGAAGTTATTGCCTACCGCGGCGTGGGCGTCCGGGAACTGTTCCGAGAGGGGCTTCGGGCGCTCAACCAGCCGCCTGCACCCGCCGAGTTTATCGCTTGGCACCGCGACATCGAGAACGTAGTGCGGCAGGTCGAGCGCGAGCTCGAGTCCAGCCCCAACGCTCAGGAACTCCCCAGCCGCTTCCTCGCCATCAAACTGCTTGAAAACGATCAGGATGTTTCCGCCGCTCCGGAGGTTTTGAGCGCTGCCCGCCGGTTGCGCGCAGAGCTCGAGCGCACGCACGGGCGCCCGGCAGAGTCGGTGGTCATGTCCGAGCGCCACGATCTCGCGATGCGGCTCTTCGAGGAATCGGCCACCCTCACCCGGCCGCTCTCCGATCCTCGCGCTGCTCTCGATAACCTGCTGACGCATCCACTTTGGGGATACGTGTTTCTGATGGCCATCCTGGTCGGTTTCTTTTGGGCGGTCTTCGGCTTCGGCTCGCTGCTCGAGCGGGAAATTTCCGGAAAGATCGGCTTGCTGTCCGCATCTCTTCTGGCGGGGGTTCCTGCGGGCGGGCTTGCGCACGCCGTCCTGGCGGGGCTTCTCGATGGCGTCCAGGGCGGAGCCGGGATCGTCCTGCCTTATCTGGTGCCCTTTCTGTTCGGGCTGGCCTTCCTTGAGGATGTTGGCTACCTGCCGCGGGTGGCTTACCTGATGGACGGCCTGCTGCATCGCATCGGGCTGCACGGCACCTCCATGCTTCCCATCATCCTTGGCTACGGATGCAGCGTCCCGGCCTGTCTGGCCACGCGCATTCTGCCCTCGCGGCGGGATCGCTTTCTCGCTTCCGTCCTGGCCACGCTGGTCCCCTGCTCGGCGCGTTCCACCGTCATCTTTGCCCTGGTAGCTTTCTATCTGGGACCGATGTGGGCGCTCGGGATCTTCTGTTTCAACGCCCTGGTGGTGATCTTCTCCGGCTGGATGCTGGCGCGCCTGTGGCCGGAAATCAGTCCCGGGATGATTCTCGAAGTCCCGCGTTATCAATGGCCTGTGCTGAGCGTGATGGCCCGGAAAGTCTGGATGCGCCTGCGCGAGTTTGTGGTGCTGAGCTGGCCGCTGCTGATCGGCGGCAGCCTGGTGCTGGGTTTGGCCGCTTACTGGAACCTCGACCGCTACGCCAACCTGCTGCTCAGCCCGCTGACGGCGCTCCTGGGCTTGCCCGCTACCGTCGGCACCACACTGGTGTTTGGCGTGCTGCGGAAGGAACTGGCTCTCATCATGCTGACGCAGGCGCTTGGCACAAACTCCGTGTCAACGGTGCTTTCCGCAACGCAGATCGTCGTTTTCACCATCTTCATCACGTTCTATATTCCTTGTCTCGCCACGCTGGTTGCCTTGGTCAAGGAAATTGGCAAGAAAATGACCGCGTTCGCGGCCGCCTATACCCTAATCCTCGCCACCCTTATGGGCCTCCTGGCCCGGCTGATTCTCACTCCGATCCTGTCACGCTAATGTGTTTGGGAGTTCCCCGGCTCCGCTCAACGGGACGTGTTCCGAAGCCTGAACGCACCAGCCTGGAAGGAGGACAGGAGGCGCGGTCCAAAATCCCCGAAGCTCTTTACCGTCCGGTCGGTAGGTTATTGGCGTTATTAGGCTTGACAGCCCTTGCTGCGATTCCTTACCGTAGGTGTATACCCCCGTGAAAAGTGAGCAGGTTGATGGGCCAAGCGATGGCTTGGCTGGCGGGGAATAAATTGATGGAGGTTGAATGAGAAATCTGGTTATAGGTTGCGCTGTGGCGGCCTTGGTGGCGATGTCGGCGCGATCTGAAGCTCGACCCCCTGAACTGAAGATGCTGATGGCTTCCCCGTCATCGGCCGCGAGGAGCCAGTATGGCGTGGCAAGCTGGTATGGACAAGAATGCCAGGGAAGCCCGACCGCCAGCGGAGCTCTCTTCAATATGAACGCGCTGACGTGCGCCCATCGCGAGCTGCCTTTGGGAACGAAGGTCAAGGTTACCAACCTGTTAAACCACCGAACCCTTGATCTCAAGGTGACCGACCGCGGACCGGCCGTTTCCAGTCGCGTCCTGGACGTTTCCATGGTAGCGGCAAAACGACTGGGGTTCTTGCAAGCAGGTCTCACACCTGTCCGGATTCAGGTTCTACGCTACCCCCACAGCTTCCTGACGGGTCAAGCCTTCCTAAAACCCGTGCAGTCCAGCTTAAACTAGTTATCCCCTCCACATCCGCTATCCTGCTCATTCCTTCGCTTCGACAGCCGGACTGCCCCTATACGGAACCCTCACCCGGGCGCTCGCGCCAGATGCGCGTCAGGTAGCCCCGTAGGGGCGAAAGACTTTAGCCCACGGCGCCAGCCGAATAAGCGTTAACCTAAGAACGCCATTCAAACCGCTTGCGTTTTCGCGGCGTAGCGGCAAGGGCCTTGCTGATCGCCGGCCATTGCTTGATCACGGCAATCAGGTG
>Ga0307373_10005629_pt1 | contig 20395 bp, 20 predicted proteins | sample OX2MG_FD_202534 | JGI IMG/M metagenome (GOLD analysis project Ga0307373, IMG submission 202534) | Soil microbial communities from Risofladan, Vaasa, Finland - OX-2 | ecosystem: Environmental > Terrestrial > Soil > Coastal area > Acid sulfate soil | place: Finland: Risofladan, Vaasa | collected...
GCCGGTTCTGCTTCCGTCCTTTTAGAGTGGAGTTTGAGGATGATGGGGCAGCTTCGCCATATCCCAGACTGTAAATTTCGACCAGCGGGATATTCCCTTCGAGCGTCAGATACCGAACAACTGCTTCGGCCCGGTGCTGGCTTAACTGCAAATTGAATTGCTTGGGACCGGTCGTATCCGTAAAGCCCTGAATCTGGATGGCATAGTGTTTCAACCCCTTCACGGTCTGTACGAGCTGATCCAGTTGTTGCCGGTCATCAGTGGTTAGCGTGCTCTTGTCCAGGCCGAATAAAACGGTCGCGTGCTGGCTCGGCTTGTAGTTATCAATGTTGTTGACCATTTCCTGGGCTTGATTTGCCGCCGAAACGCCATTCTCCGCTACTTGGCGAGCGGCTTGCGCGTGTTGATCTGCTGTGGTAGCTGCTTGCTTAGCCTGGTCAGCCGAATGCTGAGCATCAGCAATTCCAGCCTCGGCCCTGCGGTCTACATTGCGGATCTGGCCGGCGTTGTCTGCCGTTTTCTTGTTCAACTTGTGAAGGCCCATCTCGAGCGGCGAGATCGTCTTTTGGACGTACTTCTTGGTGGCGCAACCTGCGGTCGCGAAAATCAGCGCCCCTATCGCGATTACTTTGGTGGTTCTTATAGAATTCATAATACCGTCCTCCGGTTGTAAGCGCACATTGCATCAATTGGTGTAGCACTCCGCTTGCCAAATCAGCGCGAGAATAACTCCCCTGAAATCAGCGGAAACGCTTTGGGGGAGCGATCCGGTATGGACGATTTGGGAGCAGCGCCTGTAAATTCTTCCAGGTGCAAGAAGAGGTGCCAAGTTGATGAGCGTTTGGTGGTTTCCAGAATAGGCATGCGGCGCCATCACGCGGTGTTTGCGCACGCCCCGCGGCAAAATCCGGACGAGCTTCGGCCAGATGCAGCAGAGCAACGGGTTTCCCCATGGAGCTTGCGGCATTCATATAAAATAAACTTTACGAGATTTCCGGGTGCGCTGTTTTGAGAAGTCTGATCGAGAGGAAGGCCCTCTGGACGCAATGGGAGCATATAGACAAAGCGTATTTGGGAAGTTCGGCTTGGGGCATGGGGCTGGCGTCAGTCGTGGCCGGGGTGATCCTCCTGGCGCATCAGCCAGCCTGCGCCCAGACACGGGGCACGAGCAGTGCGTACCAATCCACGGCAGGCGTGCAGAAATCGTCCTTTGCGGTAAACCCGTTGACTGGACAAGTTTCTACCCCGGCGTCGGATTATGAACCTTTGACGGCACATCAGCGCTGGCATCTTTATTTCACTCAAACCTACGCTTCGGTGGGAGCCTATGCGGAGCCGGTCTTCTCAGCCGGCTTTGATCAGGCTAGGCGCGAGCCCGACCGCTGGGGGGATGGATTCGGCGGCTACGCCCGCAGGTTCGGCTCGCGCATGGCGGGCACGGTTATTCAGCACAGCGTTCAAGCGCCTGTCGCTGCGTTGCTGAAAGAGGACACTCGTTATATCGTGAGCGGCCAGCGCAGCCTCCGCGCTTTGGCGTCCCGGCCGGCGCAATATCGCGCTCTTCACGTTGACTGATGGAAGCACGGAAGCCGGCCTGGGAGCCGTCGTTAACATGATTCAGGAATTCTGGCCAGAGATCGGTCACAAGGTGCTGCACCTGCATTGATCTCGCCCGTGTTATCGTTTCTTAGTAAAGGAGTCCGGCTGGCGTCTGAGCATGGGCTTGCTACAGTCCGGTTCGAGTCGGCTGTCGCGCACTAATCACATGGGACTTTTCAAAAATCAGCTAAATTTATGCCATAGGATATTCACGTTCGCCGCGCGAGATGCGTGATTAAGCTCACCAGGAAGAAGATCAGGAAGAGCCAGAACAGAATTTTCGCGATTCCGGCAGCGGCGAATGCGATGGCTCCAAACCCCAGCAAGCCGGCAATAATCGCGATCACCAGAAACATAAACGCCCAATAGAGCATATGGCCTCCTGCAACTAGAGTCTTTGGTCACTTCACACGCTGGGCTTCTTGAGTGCAAATGGTTGGCCAAAACAGGAACTGATTTTGATTGTTGAATTTAGGGGGATCCGCTGGAATGATGCCGCGTATTTCTTGCCCGGATCGGGAATATACGCCCGTAAATAAACCAAAGATGTCTATCTGTACAGGCGCTTGATTTTTGTTTGGTCTCCTTGTAACATCGCGCTTGTGCATGGGACACCATGGATAGGCGCAACGCAGATTGCGGTCAACCCCTCAAAAGAGTTGCTGCGCGAACCGCTCTCCGATCCGGATAGATATTAGGAGCGCTGAAAATCAACTCTGGGGTCCGGCTCTTTGAATACATCAAGGATTAGGCCCTTTTTTCAATGCTACAATTCAATAACCGGGCTTGAGCAGTGCTTGCATTGGGGTTGAGATCGATGCGGCGCCGGGCATCCCGAACGCCAGAGCTGAGGTCAAGAAACCCTATGAGACTTGCCGTGCGAATGTTCTCCGTAATCGCGATCGTAACGGTGGCGCTTGCGCTTGCTGCTTCCTGCCGCGCCGCCTCCAAAAACCCGGCCGCTGATCTATACAAGTCGAAGTGCGCCATGTGCCACGGCTCTGACGGCAAGGGCCTGTCGCCGCTCCATACACCGGACTTCACCGACCCCAAGTGGCAGAAAGAGCACTCGGATCAGTACATTGTGGACGCCATCACAAACGGCACGAAGGGCACGATGATGCTTCCTTTCGGCGGCAAGCTAAAGCCGGCGCAAATTCAGGAATTGCTTCATTACATTCGCTCTTTAAATAACGCGAAGAAATAGTCCTCCGCCTGCGGAGCACACTTCGTCGCGGATCATCATAGCATGGCCGCTCGATGGAACCGGGCGGGCATAGTTATAGTAAGCGTCCAAACCGGCGAATCGCCCCGTCCCCTCCTTCGCCTCAATCGGCCGATTATTTCCGGCAACGAATCGTTTTCATCCAAGGCGAAAAAACGGGACCGGATCGGAAGCGGGAAACCTTTACTGGTCTGCGGCCATCACATCAAACTCAGAGTTGCACGCGCTCTTCTTCCCAACGTTTTAACGCCAGCGAGGCCGGGTTGGCGGTGCGCTGAAGCCGACTGAAGTACAGCAAGGCCCTGATCGAGTCCCCGGTTTTTCGCTCCCGGCCTAATTCTCCCGGAGGAACTTTATGGCAAGGAAGTATAAGCAGCACGGTTACATGGACTCCGGCTCCGAGCGCCGGGAGGATCGGCCAAGGCCGAAGAACGAAAACTTCGGCCCCAAAACACCGCAGATGCCCGGCAAGCACCTTGTTTTCCGCTGTTCATCATGCGGGACCGTGCTGCCCGCCGGTTTCGATCCCAAGGGAAAATGCCCGCAGTGCGGCTTTGAGCTGCACAGTTGCAAACAGTGCACCCACTTTGATCCCTCTGCCCGCTTCGAATGTGCCCAACCCATTACGGCCCGCATCCCCAAAAAAGATGGCCCCAACGAGTGCAACTACTTCTCTCCGCGTATGACGCTTGAGCGCCAGACCTCGCCCGGAGCTCCCACGCCCGACGACCCTCGAAAAGCCTTTGAGGCTCTCTTTAGGAAATAGCGGCGCGTACCCGAGATGGGCTGCGGAACCGCAGGACGCTGAATCCCGAAGCGCCTTGGCCCGCGTTTTTCCAGCTTTCTGTATCGCGGAGCGTCGCGGGCTTCCGGTGTGATCGTAGCATCCACGGGGTACGCTATATGTAGAACTCGACTTAGACGCCACCACAAGGGGTTGTATTTTTCCTCTTGACATCGCCACCCTGCGGCGCTACATTGCTCGACAGCGCCGGACAACCTGAATTTATTTTTAAGCTGGCATGGGCATGATCCAACCGCGAATCTCACTAGAAGCATCCATTGAAGCAGAGCGGCTCCGCTCTGAGAGACCCAAAGGATGGCAGCCGATCCTGGCCCGGCCTTGCGGCGGGAGCAATGGGTTTCGCCCTCGGGTAGAAGGCCATGAGGTTCCGCATTTATCTTCGAATTGCAGCGAAGCGCCTTAGGGCGTGCGCAAACGAAATTATCTAATTTCAAGTTTTGGAGGGTTTATGGCCGATCAAGAGGTTACTTCAACGTTATTAAGCGGATCAGAAACTCGCGCCGCCGCGGCGAAGCGGGGGGTGGCGTTCAAGCGCTTTTTCACAAAGGCGGGCGTTCATCCGCTTGACGAGATCGAATGGGAGATGAGAACCGCATCCATCCAAAACGAAAAAGGCCGCACGATTTTCGAACAGCGAAACGTCGAAACGCCCAAAGAATGGTCGATGACGGCCATGAATATCGTGGCGTCGAAATACTTCCACGGAAAGCTAGGCAGCGAGGAGCGCGAATCCAGCGTGCGGCAGTTGGTGAGCCGCGTGGCGGATACCATCGCTGACTGGGGCTTTGAGGGCGGTTACTTCCGGTCGGAGGAAGATGCGCGAACGTTTCGCGATGAGCTTTCGCACCTGCTGGTGCGCCAGAAGGCGGCGTTCAATTCGCCGGTATGGTTCAACTGCGGCTTGTGGCACAAGTACCATCGCAGCTCCAAAGGCTCCGGGTGGTACTGGGATGCGGCCTCTGGCAGCGTCCAGTCGGAGACGGAGGCTTACCGGCACCCGCAGTGCTCCGCCTGCTTCATCAACTCCGTTCAAGACGACCTCGGCAGCATTCTGACCCTTGCGAAAACCGAGGGCATGCTGTTCAAGTGGGGTTCGGGGACGGGCACGAACCTTTCGCCCATCCGTTCTTCGATTGAGTCGCTTTCGGGCGGTGGAACCGCTTCCGGGCCGCTCTCTTTTATGAAGGGTTATGACGCGTTCGCCGGGGTCATCAAATCCGGCGGCAAGACGCGCCGCGCGGCGAAGATGGTGATCCTGAACATCGATCACCCGGACGTCGTCGATTTCATTGAGTGCAAGGCGAAGGAGGAGCGCAAGGCCTGGGCGCTGGTGGATGCGGGTTACGACCCGGCGCTCGATGGCGAGGCATACACTTCCATTTTCTTCCAGAACGCCAACAACAGCGTGCGCGTTGGGGACGATTTCATGAAGGCGGTGGCGAACAATCAGGACTGGGTGACTCGCAAGGTGACAACCGGCGAGCCGCTTGCCACCTATCGAGCGCGCGATCTGATGCACAAGATGGCCGCGGCCGCGTGGCAGTGCGGCGATCCGGGGATGCAGTTCGACACCACGATCAACAAGTGGCATACCTCGAAAGCCACAGCGCGCATTAACGCTTCAAATCCGTGCAGCGAGTACATGTTCCTGGACGATTCGGCGTGCAACCTGGCGTCGCTGAACCTGATGAAGTTCCTGGGACCGGACGGCAAATTTGAGGTTGAAGGCTTCCGCCATGCCGTGGACGTGATGATTACGGCGCAGGAGATTTTGGTGGATAACGCCAGCTATCCGACGGCTAAGATTGCCCGCAACTCGCACGACTTCCGGCCACTGGGCCTGGGTTACGCGAACCTCGGCGCGCTGCTGATGGCAAGCGGCCTCCCCTATGATTCTGACGCCGGCCGCGACTTTGCCGCCATCATTACCGCCGTCATGCACGGCCAGGCCTATCTTGCGTCTTCACGTCTGGCTGCGGAGATTGGCGCGTTTCCGGGCTACGCTGCAAACCGCGATTCTTTCCTGGAAGTGATTGCGATGCACCGCAGCGCGCTGGGCGCCATCAATGCGCGCAGCGTGCCGGAAGGGCTCTTGCAGGCGGGCCGCAAGATCTGGGACGACTGCCTGCAAAGCGGAATGAAGCACGGCTATCGCAACGCCCAGGTGACGGTGCTCGCGCCTACCGGGACCATCGGCTTTATGATGGATTGCGATACGACGGGCATCGAGCCCGATCTTGCGCTCGTGAAGTACAAGAAACTGGTGGGCGGCGGGCTGATCAAGATCGTGAACCAGGTTGTTCCGCAAGCGCTTCTGAAGCTCGGCTACAGCGATCAGGAGGCGGCCGAAATCGTGAACCACATCGACCAGAAAGGCACCATCGAAGGCGCGCCGCATCTGAAGGCGGAGCATTTGCCGGTGTTCGACTGCTCGCTCAAGCCCGCCAACGGCAAGCGCTCCATTCATTATATGGGCCACGTTCGCATGATGGCCGCCGTGCAGCCGTTTATTTCCGGAGCCATCTCAAAGACCGTGAACATGCCCGAAGAGTGCACGGTTGAAGATGTGGCGAACGCGTTCATCGAGGCGTGGCGGCTGGGCATTAAGGCCATCGCCATTTACCGCGACGGCTCAAAGCGCACGCAGCCGCTCAACACTTCCGACGCGAAACCGAAAAACGTAGGGGCGCCGCTTGCTGCGCCCTCGCAGCTTGCCGGAACGCCGGCTGCTGCTGAGGCGCCGATGGCAAAACCTTTCCGCCGCAAGCTGCCGGATGAGCGCCAGGCCGTCACGCACAAGTTCTCGGTGGGCGGCCACGAAGGCTACCTCACCGTCGGGCTTTATGATGACGGAATGCCGGGCGAGATTTTCATCACCATGGCCAAGGAAGGCTCCACGGTCTCCGGGCTGATGGATTCGTTCGCCACGGCTGTTTCGCTGGCGTTGCAATACGGCGTGCCGCTCAAGGTGCTGTGCGACAAGCTCAGCCACACGCGCTTTGAGCCGAGCGGCTGGAGCAGCAACCGGGATATCGGCTATGCCAAGTCGCTGATGGATTACATCTTCCGCTGGCTGGCGCTGAAGTTTCTGCCCAAAGACGCGCAGCCTTTGGAAAACGCGAGCGTGACCGCGCCGAACGGGACGGAAGTGGCAAAGGCCGCAGAGCTGGCGACACAGTTCACCCAGGCTGCCAAGAAACCCGAAATGGCTGAGGCTCGCGTGAACCAGCCGCAACTCGCCGGCGTGGTGCACGAGGACGACGCTCCAAGCTGCTCCGACTGCGGCGCCATCATGGTCCGCAACGGGTCGTGCTACCGGTGCATGAACTGCGGAAGCACCAGCGGGTGCTCGTGACGCAATTCTGGATTTTGGATTTGCGATTTTGGATTAGAGGTCGACGGTAGCCACGGTCAGTGCCCTTCTGACCGTGGGCTTTTCTCCGGGACAACAAGCCGCGCCAGCGGCTGCCCATTGTTTGCGATTTCAGATTTCCGAATTTGGATGAATGGTTGATGGCGGTCACGGCACGCCTTGAGTGCCGCGAGCATTTCTTGGAAGTGAACCTAAGCACGGAGGGGCTTATGCTTGATAAATGGGATAAGAGACGACTAGGGTTAGCGAAATTTGTCGCCGAATGGTCTAAAGACCCCAACGCTAAGGTGGGTGCTGTTATCGCAGACACTCTTGGAAGAGTTATCGCACTTGGCTACAACGGATTCGCGGTCGGTATTGAAGACAAAGAGGATCGACTGGGCTGTGACGACAAGCTCGCCATGATCTTGCACGCCGAGGAAAACGCCGTGCTTATTGCAGGCGAGCGGGCGCGGGGCGGTACAATTTACGTTTTCGGAAAACCCACATGCGCAAAGTGCGCGGCCGTCATCATCCAGTCAGGCATCAAACGAATTGTTAGTCCATGTTTCGATGACCGGCCGTCGAAGTGGACTGAACTGGGTGTGCTCGCAATCACCTTATTCAGTGAAGCCGGTATCGACTTCGAATTACACGGTCAATCCAACAGCGATTGACCTTGGCTACCAGCTTCTGTGGGACTGAAGTCCCACCCTTCGATAGCAGAGGACGACATGTTAGCCCTAAGTTTCTATAAGCCGGAAATGGAAGCAGAGCTCCAAAGCGATCTCGCACACACATTCGGAGATGCAGCGCAGTTAGAGGGTATAGTCGCGACCCCCACCCTCTCCAACGCGGGATCGTTTGTGCGATTTGATTGGGCCGACTGGCCCGCGCAACTGTCGCAGGAGTTTGCGGAACGCGTGCAACAATTCCATCGGGAACGTAATTGGCTCAGGAGGGCGGATTCTTCCGAGTGGAATATGGTTTTCCGCGGGTCGGAAACCGACGCCGAGGCCTCTGCGAAAATTGCGGACATATTTCAGAGACATTTCGACGACCGCATCTCCTGGGTCCGGTGCGTGAGGGACCTGAAGGGCAGGATTACGGCTTGGGTGAGGATTAAGGATACTGGCCAAGTGGCTTTCGACCTTACTTGGAAGGATTTCAATGTGTTCGCTATCGGAGTGGCCGGGGTGGACGAGCGAACGCTCCATGCAGCCATCAAAGAAGCGCATGACTGGGCCAGCAGCCGGATTCGGCCCATCCTGGACACGCTCAAGCAGAAGTTGCATGAGCTTTACGGAGACCGCTTCAAGGGCCTCTATGTCTTCGGTTCTTACGCCCTGCCGGACGCCGGAATCGAGCTGCCGGCCGACTCGGACCTCGATGTGGCGCTCATCCTCTCGGACTTCGATAATCCCTACGAGGAAATCAAGCGGTTTGGTCACATCACTTCCGACCTCTCACTCGAACATGGGATTGTTGTCTCGCTTGTTCCCATCCGCGAACGCGATTTTGTTGAGGGGAAGACAAATTTTATCCGGGTAATTTCAGAAGAGGCGATTCGCGTTGCATGAACGAGGAAACCCAGGCTCTTCTGCGAAAAGCAAGGAGGAAGCTTTTAGCGGCTGAGAGCGCCCTTTCGAATGGGTTTCCCGAAGATACAGCAAGCGGCGCTTACTACGCCATGTATCACGCGGCAAAGGCTATTCTCTTGAGCCGCGCCCCGCGCGTCAAGAAACATGGAGACGTCACGAGAAAATTCACAGAATTGCTCGTTGACACTGGCAGGGTTGACAGGAAGTTCGCAGAATATCTGGAAGGCGGCTTCCAAAGCCGCCATTTCGCTGACTATGAAACGGACCTCGTAGCCACGATCAGTGCAGAAGACGCAGGAGATTGGTTGAGGAAGGCCGCCGAATTCGTCGCTATGGCTGAAAAATTCATCGGGGGACGGGAGGTTTAATTGAATAGCGTAACCGTTCCAAGAAGGCTGCCGATTGACGTCACCGCGGCGCTGCACGCCATCTGCTCGACGGGCAAGGGGCGCTGCTGGTATTGCGACGTGAAACTACCTCCAGAATCCGAAGCGTTGCATGAAGGCTGGGACGTGCAGCGTATTGACGACCACCCTGTAGCCAACATTATCCTGGTCTGTCCCCACTGCCTGCGTCGCGAGACCGAATCTGAAGACCGGAAACTGGCGAGGTTCGACTGACCGACCCGCGGCGCCGGTAGCAAGTTTCATTTCCCACCCGTGCTATTCTTTTCTCTCTTCCCGGCGGCCATGACGGCCCGGCGAGCCGGACAGAGAACCGCGGCCATGGCCTACCAATCAATCACCGATTACGGCATCATCGGCAATTTACGAACGGCCGCTCTGGCCGGAAAAAACGGGTCGATCGACTGGTTTTGCTTTCCTCGTTTCGATTCTCCGAGCGTTTTCGGCGCGATTCTCGATTCCCAAAAGGGCGGCAACTTTACTATCGCTCCCGCCGTCGAGCCGGCGAATTACGAGCAGCACTATTGGCCTGATACGAACGTCCTGATCACGAGTTTCCTGTCTCCGGATGGCGCCGGAGAACTCATTGATTTCATGCCTCTAGTGACCAAGAAGCCGGAAGGGCAATGTTCCCTCATCCGCCGCGCGAGGGTGGTTCGCGGCGAGATGGTCTTCCGCGTGGAATGCCAGCCGGCGTTCAATTATGGCCGGGCACAGCACCAAACGGAAATCAGCGGGCACGGCGCGCTGTTTCGCTCTTCTGATCTCATGCTGTCACTCGCTGCGACAACGCCGCTCGCGCGCCGGGGAAGTGGAGTCGCAGGTGAGTTCACGCTCAAAGAGGGGCAAGCCGCCACGTTCCTGTTGAGCGCCGCTGCTCCCGGCGAAGAGCGCGCGAAGCCTTTGGCCGAAGAAGAATTTTTCGCGCTCCTCACGCAGACGGTGGAATACTGGCGGCGGTGGATTTCCAAGTGTACCTATAAGGGCCGCTGGCGCGAGATGGTTCACCGCTCGGCCCTGGCGCTTAAACTGCTGGTCTATGAGCCTACGGGCGCCATCGTGGCCGCGCCCACCTGTAGTCTGCCTGAAAAGATCGGTGGCGAAAGGAACTGGGACTACCGCTACAGTTGGATTCGCGATTCCTCGTTCACGGTCTACGCGCTGCTCCGCATCGGCCTGACGGATGAGGCGGACCGGTTCATGGAGTGGCTCAAGCTCCTCTGCAGCGGCTTGCGAGACGGCGGGTCGTTGCAGACGGTTTACGGCATTGACGGACGCCGCGAGTTGCGCGAAGAGACGCTGGACCACTGGGAAGGCTACAAAGGCTCGCGCCCTGTTCGCATCGGAAACGGCGCTTACGCGCAAGTGCAGCTTGATATCTACGGCGAGTTGATGGACGCGGCCTATTTGTATAACAAATACCGCAACCCGATTTCCTCCGAGTTATGGGACGACCTGCGGCGCGTGGCCGACTGGGTCTGCGCGAATTGGCAACTAGAGGATCGGGGCATCTGGGAAGTGCGTGGCAGCGCCCGGCAGTTTGTCTATTCCAAAGTTATGTGCTGGGTGGCGCTGGATCGCGCCCTGCGTATCGCTCAGAAACGTTCCTTGCCGGCGCCCTGGAATAAGTGGATTCGCTGCCGCGACCAGATATATGAGCAGGTTCTAGATCAGGCGTGGAGCGACAAACGGCAGGCGTTCGTGCAGTCTTACGGGAGCGATTTGCTGGACGCCTCGAATCTGGTGATGCCGCTGGTCTTTTTCATGGCTCCCACCGATCCCAAGATGCAGAAAACTCTCGACGCCATCTGCCAAGCGCCTGCAAGCGGCGGCTTGCTCTCCGACGGCATGGTCTACCGTTACAACGCCCGCCAAGCTGACGACGGGCTTGACGGCGGCGAAGGCGCGTTTAACCTATGCACGTTCTGGTTGGTGGATGCTCTCACGCGGGCCGGGCGGACCGATCCGGCGAGACTCGAAACGGCCCGGCTGGTTTTCGAGAAGATGTTGCGCAAAGCCAACCATTTGGGGCTATTCGCGGAAGAAACGGGCGTGAGCGGAGAACAACTTGGAAACTTTCCACAGGGTCTGGCGCATCTTTCTTTGATCAGCGCCGCGGTCAACCTGGATAGCGCGCTCGAAGAACGCGCGAGCGCCGGCTCGATCGACCCGGGCGAGAGATGAGACTCAAGCTAAATGATATTCTCAAAGTCTTTTCATCTGAGAAACTGAGGTCCTCATGGCCAAAAAAGGCTCGCCTGTTTTTCCCTCCCGTCCCAAACTCGCCTACAAGAATGAAGATTTTCTCACCTCCGCCGACGCGCGGACGATCCGCATCCTCTCCGAATACTTAGAGCCGCAGGCGCAGTTGCGCCGGGCGGGAGTGCGGAACACCGTAGTGTTTTTCGGGTCGGCGCGCATTGTATCGCGCGGCGAGGCTCTCGAAAGACTTCGAGAACTCGAAGACCCTGGAAGGGTGACAGCGCCGCGGGCCGCGGAACTAAAAGCCGCCCACATGGCGGTGGAAATGTCGCGTTATTACGAAGAAGCCCGAGAGCTGGCTTCGCACATCACGCGCTGGTCGCTGGGATTGAATCGCGGCAGCGGCTTTCTGGTCGTATGTTCGGGCGGAGGGCCCGGGATCATGGAGGCGGCCAACCGCGGCGCTGCTGAAGCGGGAGGAAAATCCGTGGGCCTGAACATCCTGCTTCCCACGGAGCAATCCCCGAACCCGTACATCACTCCGGAGCTGAGCTTTCTTTTCCATTATTTTTTCATGCGCAAGCTCTGGTTCGCGCAGCCCGCCAAAGCGCTGATCGTTTTCCCCGGAGGCTTTGGGACCATGGATGAACTCTGGGAGTTCCTGACCCTGGTGCAGACAGGCAAGATGGGCCACCGCGCTGGAATCCTGCTTTACGGGTCGGACTATTGGAAGCGGGCCATTAACTTTGAATGGTTGCGCGAGGCGGGAACGATCAGCGACGAAGACCTAAGCCTGATTCATTACGTGGACACTCCACAGGAAGCATTTTCCGTGCTCAAGGAAAAGCTCCAGCGGGACCGCACGCTGCGCTCCGCTTTCCCCCGGCACTTTTTCTGAAAACGCAGAAATGTGGCGCAAGTTTGCAGTCCGCTTAAGACACGCCCGCAACCTCTGCGCGTTCTGAACGGGCCGCTTCGACGAGGTCGTGCAATTGAAGGCGTCCTCGTTAATCTTGTTGATGATGGCCGCAAGTGTAGAAGATTTGCCCGAGCCCGTGGGTCCGGTAACGAGCACGATGTCGTTCTTGAGCTCGGTGATCTCAGCAAGCCGTGGCGCGGGCGAGAAAATGATGTCGCTCACTTTGTTCGAACCCCCAACGAGGGCGCGAAGGATTTCTGGTGCGGAGATATGCGGATGGGCGCTGCCATGATGAGCCTTTCCGGCGCCTGCCGTCGCTTCAGATTTTGCGGTGTGTTCGGTCGTCACGATGAATGTAGCCCCCTCACGTATGTTTTCGGAGAAGAGTGCGCAATCCCTTCTATACAGAGTGACATAAGTCGGCGACGGCCATTTGCTGGTGCGGCGCTCTATGAGCGCCGAAATCCGCCGGTCGCAGACCGGCGCACCAGCTTTCGAGCGTCGACGACCTATGTCGTTATGTATAATTATCGGAAGAAATTGAAGTGAGCTTCAGTAGCTTCGCGGGGTTGATAACACCGGGCGGCGCATCGCTGCGCTCGTGGTCAGCTTTTCCAACGCAGGGTGACGGGGCCGTCGATTGGATGTCTCATAGGCTGGCCGGTGCGCTTGGCATCTAGATGAGCTTGTTTAAGCTCGAAGTACCACTTCGCAGGACGGTCTGCGTCGTCGATCAGCATGAGGCGAGGATGGTATTTCAATCCCTCGGCCTGCATTTGCATGGTTCTTTGGTCCTGGCCGATGAACGTGCGCGCGAAAGCTCTGAAAATGGAGACCATGAAGGGCACGTGCAGAAAGGCGTTCCAGGCGGCGCAGAAGTCGATGCGGCAGCTCTGAGCATCAATGGGCGTCACGGTGGCCCGGCTCGAGAACCACTTGTCACCGCAATGGATTTGTTCAAACCGCATGTTCGGCAGTGCGAACTCAATGGTCGTCGTGATAGGCTGCCCGTAAACGCCGAGCAGCCTGTAGGCGCCGCTGTTCGCGGAGGGTTTGTGGGCGCGGATGCGAAAGCCGTTTGGAATGGGTTCAAAGACTTTTTCTTTTTGCTGAATGCTGTGCCGGCTGCGCCACCACCAAGCCTGATGCACGAAAGGACCGTGGGCCGGGTCCATGAGGCCAATGATTCCCTGGTCCACGTTCACCGGCAGATCCGCCGAAAGGTGAGTGATGCGGTAGCGCGAGCTGAAGACCGGCAGGCGCGGAGCGGGTGGCACCGGCTCGCCACGCTTCGCCGAATCCGGAATGAAGACCCAGACGTACCCATCCTGGTCCTCACAGGGAAACTGCGCAGCGAAGATGCGGTCTACTTTAAGCTTGTCGCCAGCTACCCAGGAAGGAACTTCGCGGCATTGCCCGCTGTGCACATGAAAGCGCCAGCCGTGGTACGCGCATTCCAGGAGATCGCCCTCCAGGCGGCCGCAGGAAAGCGGCATGCCGCGATGAGGACAGGCGTCGCGCATCGCGAAAGATTTGCCTTGCGCGTCGCGGCCAATTACGAGCGGTTCGCCCAACAGCATCGCCTGGCGCATTTCGCTCTTGGCAACGCGGGCGCTGAGCAGGGCCGGGTACCAGAAACCACGGAGCATTTCCGCTCCGGCCTGAACTTCCGAGAAGGACAAAGCGTTTTCCATAGGCACCGTCTCAACGCACCATTATAAACGCAGCAGATGTCTTGCGTAGATGAAGCCGCCACCCTGGCTTTTCTCACCTTGCAAGTTTGCCGCTGTCATGGTTCAGTGTATGCTAGATGGCACTGGAGTTGGGTTGTTTCAATCCAGCGATCCGGGAATGGAATAGATTCTCTCGAAGGGAGCGGTGCTGACGGGCATGACAGTTCCTGCAGATAAATTCCAAAGGGTTGAGATCGTGTCACGAAAAGACCACAGTGCGGACCTGTGGTCGATCCGGGTGCGGACAGAGGAACCATTGAGCTTTAAACCCGGCCAGTACGCGACTCTTGGCGTGGAGCGCGGCGCCAAAGTCATTCAAAAGGCCTATTCCATCGTCTCCAGCCCTCTTGAAGACGAGATGGAGTTTTTCTTCGAGCTGGTGCCGAACGGCGAGCTCACGCCTTTGCTTTACGAGCTGGGCGTGGGTGACAGCATGTGGATGCGCCGGCAGGCGCGCGGCCTTTTTGTTTTGGACCAGGCGAGCGGCCACGCGAAACATTATCTTCTCTGCACGGTAACGGGCGCCGCCCCTTACGTCAGCATGGCGCGGACGCTCGCGCGCGGCGAGCCTGCCGCGAGCAACCTCCAGATCGTATTGATCCAGGCCGCCAGCCGGTCGTGGGAGTTCGCCTACCGGGAAGAGCTTGTGGCATTAAGCCAAAATGCCGGATGGCTCCGTTATATCCCTTGTGTCAGCCGCCCCTGGGAAGATGCCGCCTGGAAAGGCGAAGTGGGCCGCGTGGAGGATATCGCCCGCAAGTACCTCGACGAGCTTGCACTCGAGCCTTCCGAAACTACGGCCTACCTTTGCGGCCACCCGCAGATGATCGAGAACTGTAAAGGCATTCTGCAACGCCGAGGCTTTCCGAAGGAATCCGTCCGCGAGGAAATCTACTGGATTCCAGCGAAGCCCTCGAAGGTTCAGGTGACGGCGTGAAGCCGCCGGCGCCGGTCGTATGAATGTTCCCGGCGCTTCGCATTCGACGATGGATCGTCATCAGTTTCCGCCGGGCCCTCCAGGCCGCTTCTTGATTGGCAGCTTCCCGCTCGGCTCCCGCGATCCCCTCGGCCTTCTTTCCCATTGGGCCAAACGCTACGGCGACGTCTTTCACTATCGCGCCTTCCACATTCACGTCTTTTTCGTTAATCATCCTGACGCCATCGAATCCGTATTGGTCACGAACAGCCGCGACTTTGTGAAAGGACGGGGCCTGCAGGTGAACCGGAGGCTTTTCGGCGATGGCCTGCTGACCAGCGAAGGGGATTTCTGGCTCCGGCAGCGCCGCCTGTGCCAGCCGTCTTTTCATCGCGAGCGCGTGGAATCTTACGCGCGGCTCATGGTGAGCTACACGGAGCGGATGCTTGAAAGCTGGCAAGCGGGCCAGAGGCGCGATCTCGAAGCGGACTTGAGGCAACTGACGCTTGAGATCGTGACTAAGACTCTGTTCGGCGTAGAAATTGGCGATAAAACACGGGAAGTTGCGCAGGCCCTTAAACCCGTGATGGACTTTAACAGCCGCGGGCGCATTCTTATTCCACTCATCCGCTTCTTGCCCACGCCGAGCAACGCGCGCTACCGGCTGGCGGTGCGCCGCCTGGACGGGATTGTCTGGGCCATCATCCGGGAGCGGCTGGCGCGCGGAGGCGAGGGAAATGATCTGCTGTCCTCGCTGCTTGCCGCGCGCGGCGAGCATGGCGAGAGGATGAGCCCCAAGCAACTGCGCGATGAAGTGATGACTCTGCTCCTCGCCGGGCACGAAACCACCTCGCTTGCCCTTTGCTGGACTTTTTATCTGCTCGCGCGCCATCCGGTTGTTGAGCGGAAGCTGCTTGCGGAAATCGAAACCGTAATAGGGGAACGTTCTCCGGTATCTGCCGACCTTCCCAAACTCAGTTACGCGGCAGGGGTGCTTAAAGAATCGCTGCGCATCTACCCTCCGGCATACGCCATGGCTCGCGTTGCTCTGCGAGATTGCGAGATCGGCGGCTACCGCGTGCCGCGAGGAGCAAGCGTGGTGATAAGCCCGTGGATCACTCATCGCGACCCGCGCTTTTTCCCTAACCCTGAGGCATTCGAGCCGGAGCGCTGGACGGAGGACTTCGCGCGCCACCTGCCGAAGTTCGCCTATTTTCCCTTTGGAGGCGGCCCGCGCGTTTGCATCGGCGCGGGCTTCGCCACGGCGGAGGCTACGCTGCTGATGGTTACTACCCTGCAGCGATTCCATCTGGAACTGGCATCCCCGCAAGAGGTTGTTCCAGCGCCGGCAATCACCTTGAGGCCGAAAGGCGGCATCAAGGTGGTGGTCAGCAAGCAGGCGCACACGGCGCTGAGTGCGGAGCGCCGCTGAACGGCCTTGTTGTGAGCGTGATGAATTGGGCGGGATTCCCGCCGTCCGCTAGGCGTAAATGCCGCGATGCTTCAGGCTGAAAGCCACGCGGTCAATGGCCAGCATGTAGGCAGCAATGCGATTGTTCACGTTGTGGTTTTCGCCGTACCGAACGACGTCGTCAAACGCGGCCACCTGAATCTGCTTCAACCGTTCGTTGACATCGGTTTCCGACCAGAAATATCCCTGCCGGTCCTGCACCCACTCGAAGTAGGAGACGGTCACGCCTCCGGCGTTCGCCAGAATGTCCGGAATCACAAAAACTCCCCGCTCGAAAAAGATGTCGTCCGCTGGCGCTGTGGTGGGACTGTTTGCCCCCTCCACGAGAATGCGGGCTTTGATGCGGGAAGCATTGTGACTGTTGATGACGCTCTCCGTCGCGGCGGGCAGCAGCACGTCGCAATCCTGTTCAAGGATTTCCGAAGAGCCGATGGGTTCGCCACCTGGGAAGCCTTTCACTGTCTTTGACTTCTGGGCGTGCGCGAGTAGTGCATGAACGTCCAGCCCGCCGACGTTGAAGACTCCACCGTGAACGTCTGCCACGCCGATTATCTTGTAGCCCGCCTCGTGCATCAGGCGAGCCGCCTGCGAGCCCACGTTGCCGAAACCCTGAACGATGACGCGGGTGGATTCCCTCGCCCGGCCGAAGCGCTTGAGCGCCTGGTCGCATACGATCATGCAGCCCCGGCCGGTAGCCTCGCGGCGGCCGTGGGAGCCACCCAGGTCAAGCGGCTTTCCCGTTACGCTGGCCGTCACCGTATGCCGGACGTGCATGGAATACGTATCCATCATCCAGGCCATGATCTGCTCATCGGTGCCCATGTCGGGCGCAGGAACATCGCGCTCGGGACCGATATAGCCCAAAAGCTCAGCGGTGTAACGGCGCGTGATGCGTTCGAGCTCTCCGCGCGAGAGCTTTTCCGGATCGCACACTACGCCGCCCTTGGCGCCACCGAAGGGGATATTGACCACGGCGCATTTCCAGGTCATTTCGGCGGCGAGTCCGCGAATGTCATCCAGAGTGACGTTTGGACTGTAGCGTACTCCGCCCTTGGACGGCCCGCGGGCAATGCTGTGTTGCACGCGGTAGCCCTCGAAGACCTCCAGGGTTCCCCGGTCCATTTCGACTGGAATGTGAACGATGATTTCGCGGTTTGGAGACCGCATGTACTTGCAGAGGCCTTCGTCCAGGTTCAGCTTTTTAGCCGCCACGTCAAATCGCGCTGCCATGGATTCATAAACGCTGAGTTCCTTCTCGGCTTTACTGACATCCATCGCACCACCGCACCCGCCAACCTGGCTGGTTAACCAAAGTATAACACAGGCCTCGAAGGCCCCTGCCAGCGTCCTCACCCACCGCTTCGCGGTCCACCCTCTCTCGCCAGAGCGGGAGAGGGGATGAGAGTGAGGGGTTCGCATTTGCGGCGGTGTTAAGGCCCCGCCCTTCAGAGCACCAGGCAGGCGCCACCCAAATTCTAAATGCTATGTTTGACGTGAAAGTGGTATCAGACCGATGATGCGCGGTTTCCTGGCAGCGCTTCCGCCAAGGGCCCTCATGATTGCGGGTATAAGGAAAAGGAAATTGGCGAAACGGTCAGCCCGTTTAATTGGCGGCATTAAGCGGCGGCGGCTTTATCGTGAATTCTTCCGGCGTTTCGGCTGGTGATTATCGCGGATTTCTCCCATTATGCGGCTCAACGTATTGCGGTGGATGCCTAGAATCTGCGCTGCCTTCGACTTATTGCCATTGTGTTTTTCGAGGACTTTCTTAAGAAAGCGCTTCTGGAATTCACTGACCGCATCCTCGTAGTGTACCCCGTGTTCGATCATTTGGTTGATCAAGGCGTCAAGTTGGTCTTTCAACGTAAAGCTCCCACCGCACGAATTTTATAGAGGCGCGTCGCCGTTCTTTGCGGCGCGCCGGCTGGCTTGCAGGACGGCCTGCTTGAATTTCTCGAACCCGGAATGGAAACCGTTCTCGATTTCGCGTGGCATTGCTAACGCGATGACGCGCGAGCCGGCGGAAACGTAAGGCGCGAGGCGCGAATGCTCGACGGATTCGGTTTTGATGGAAAACGCCATGAGCGCCATCACGAGCACGCAATCGACAAGGATGCCTCGAATAATTCCAAACAGGCCGCCCAGGAAACGGTCAAACCATTCAACTCCCGCTGTTTTAATCAGAAGACGCGTTAGGCTGGCGATCAAAGCTCCCGCCACCAGAACGGCAAGGAAAATCAGCAAAAAACCCGCCGCCAGGGCCACCTCCCGGGACTTTGTGAGATCCTCAAACCAACCCGCAGCACGCGAATATTCCAGGGATGCAAGCAAGACGCCCACCACGACGGCCGCCAGCGAGATCAGCTCCCGAATAAATCCCTTTCGGACGGCGAAGGCGGTGGACAAAACGACAACGGCAACCAGGGTCCAATCGAGCCAGTTCCATGTGGCCATGATGTCACGGAGCCGGGTGGCAGGGCAGCGGTCTCAGCCGATGTCGCCGCCAGTGAGCCGGCGCAAGGCCTCCCGGTAATTTTCGCTCGTCCTCTTCACGATCTCCAAAGGCAGGTGCGGCGGCGGCGGCTTCTTCTGCCAGCCCGTCGATTCCAGATAATCGCGAACGAACTGCTTGTCAAACGAGGGTTGCGGCCTGCCGGGTTGATACTGCTCTTGCGGCCAGAAGCGCGAAGAGTCGGGGGTCAGGACCTCGTCAATAAGGATAATTTCGCCGTTCGAAAGTCCCCACTCGAACTTCGTGTCCGCGATAATAATGCCTCGCTTGACCGCGTAGTCACGCGCCCGGATGTAAAGATCCACGCTCAGGTCTCGCAGCTTCGCAGCGTGCTCCTGCCCGATCTGGGATGCCATGGTTTCGAAGCTGATGTTTTCGTCGTGTCCGGAAGATGCCTTGGTGGCGGGCGTGAAAATTGGCTCTGCCAGCTTGGAAGATTCCACCAACCCCATGGGAAGCCGAACTCCGCAAACCTCACCCGTCGTCTTGTATTCCTTCCAGCCGGAACCGGCCAGATAGCCGCGCACCACGCATTCGACTGGAAACGGCTGCGCTTTCCGCACCAGCATGGAGCGGTCTGCAATTTCCCCCGAGTAAGGGTGTACCTCCGAGGGATACTCCCGGAAATTGGCGGTCAGAAAATGGGTGCGGCAAACGTTCCAAAACAATCCGAACCAGAAACACGAAAGCCGGGTGAGCACCCGGCCCTTTTCCGGAATTCCCTCCGCCATGACGACATCGAAAGCTGAGAGACGGTCCGTAGCGATCATCAAAAGGCGATCGCCGCTGAGTTCATAAATGTCACGTACCTTGCCGCGGGACAAGAGCTTGATGCCGGGCAAAGATGTGATCAGTAAAGTGTCGGGGTACGCGGAACGGGTCACCGTGATTTCAAACCTTGCTCATTGTAGACCATCGATTCGCATTGTCAACGGGAAAAGTTTTCCTTGCCGTTAGCATATGAAATGTCCGCTGAAGGCGGGAAGAGGATCGAGCATTCTGTAGCACGGAGGCAGAATGCGAGGATACTCAGAAGTCGGGGGGTGTTTTAGCCAAAGCGCCGATCCTTGGCGCGCTATTGATCCCATTCGTTCCGTTGCCGGGGTTTTGCGGATCAGGCCGAATCATCCGGCGGCATCCCATTCACCTGACTCGCCGGGTGGAGCATGGCACTGCAAGCTGGTATAGAAACGGCGAGCAAGGCCGCAGAATGGCGTGTGGCCAGCGGTTTAACGAAGACGCGCTCATCGCGGCGCATCGGACACTGCCGCTCGGCACGAAAGTTAAGGTGACGAACCTCCGGAACGGGCGCTCTGTGACTGTGAAAATTAAAGATCGCGGCCCGTGGGTGAACAATCGGCTGATCGACCTTTCAAAAGGCGCGGCAGCGCGGCTTGGATTTGTTGACCGGGGACTTGCGCCCGTTGAGGTGCTCGTCTTGAGCGTCCCCAAGGAAGCGCGGAAGCAGGTCCGAATTCTGCGAATCCCCAGGAGAATTGCGCAAAAGGAGCGGGACGCGGCGCTGCGCGCCGGTTAATTTCGGCAGACGTGAACGATGGCGCCTGGTCTCTGGTTTCTGATACCCGTTTCACATCAAGCGTAGTCGTCAGATTTGAGTGGCGCCCGTAGCGTCCTGACGAACTTTTACAACGAAAA
>Ga0307373_10005631_pt1 | contig 20394 bp, 26 predicted proteins | sample OX2MG_FD_202534 | JGI IMG/M metagenome (GOLD analysis project Ga0307373, IMG submission 202534) | Soil microbial communities from Risofladan, Vaasa, Finland - OX-2 | ecosystem: Environmental > Terrestrial > Soil > Coastal area > Acid sulfate soil | place: Finland: Risofladan, Vaasa | collected...
TCGATCCGCGGACTTCATCTGGGCCAGCGACGACAGTCGCACAAACAGGCCGGACACATGGATGCACCCGACCATGCTGCATCGAAGTCAAAAAGCCCTTGCATCAACGGGGCCGTCCACACATGGTGCCTCCTGGTGATGCATGCCTCTCGTCATTACACCGATGAAGCCGAGACCCTTAAGCTCTCGGAGATCCTGGGCTGGGACACAAACTTCAAGGATCGCCCCTTCATCGATGTCCTTCGCGGAAAAATGCCAACCCCCGAAGCCGTCCATGGTCGCGGCATGGGCCGAAGTCATCCGCCGGATCGAATCGGCAACGGCTCCGGCGCCGGTGACGATGAAACGTATGCCGCCAGATAACATGGATAGGACGCGCGTCATCGATTTAAAGGCTATAATTTTGCAAAGCGCAGCCGTAGCGAATTTCCGATCACGGAAACCGAGCTGAAGCTCATTGCCGCCGCGGCAACGATCGGGCTGAGCAGCAAGCCGAATGTCGGATAAAGGACGCCTGCCGCGAGCGGAATGCCGAGCATGTTATAAACGAAGGCGAGCACCAGGTTCTGCCGGATGTTGCGCATGGTGGCGCGGCTTAGCGCCCGCGCGCGCGCAATCCCGGCGAGGTCGCCCTTGACCAGCGTCACGCCCGCGCTCTGCATGGCGACATCCGTGCCGGTGCCCATCGCCACGCCGACATCGGCTTCGGCGAGCGCCGGGGCGTCGTTGACGCCGTCGCCGGCCATGGCGACCGCATGCCCTTCGCTTCTGAGGCGGCGAACAATGGCATTCTTCTGTTCGGGCAATACTTCGGCTTCGATGTCAGTGATACCGAGTTTGCCGGCCACCGCCTGCGCTGTCGTGCGGTTATCGCCAGTCAGCATAACGATGCGGACGCCGTCGGCCCTGAGGCTTGCGAGTGCATCGGGCGTCGTCGCCTTGATTGGGTCGGCCACGGCGATGATCCCGGCAGGCTGTCCATCGATCGCGACAAACATCGCTGTCGCGCCCTCCTTGCGAAGCTCGCCGGCTCGGGCCTCCAAATCGACGCTCTCGATTCCGATCTCCTTAAGGAGATTGGCATTGCCCACGGCGACCTGCCGTCCGCCGACTTTGCCGATGACGCCCTTACCGGTGACCGAGCTGAAATCGGCCACGTCCTTGATCTCGACGCCGCGCTGCTTGGCGGAGGCCACGATCGCGGCGGCAAGCGGATGTTCGCTCGACCGTTCGAGGCTCGCGCCGAGCGACAGCACCGTGGTCTCGTCGAAACCCGCGGCAGGGGCGACCGCGACGACGCGCGGCTTGCCTTCGGTTAAAGTGCCGGTCTTATCGACGACGAGCGTGTCGATCTTCTCGAAACGCTCCAGCGCTTCCGCGTTCTTGATCAGCACGCCCGCGGTTGCGCCGCGTCCGACGCCGACCATGATCGACATCGGCGTTGCGAGGCCGAGCGCGCAGGGGCAGGCAATGATCACGACCGAAACGGCGGCAACCAGCGCATAGGAAAAGGCGGGCGGTGGCCCCCAGATCATCCAGGCGATGAACGCCGCGACCGCGACGGCGATCACGGCGGGCACGAACCAGGCCGAGACCGTGTCGGCGAGGCGCTGGATCGGCGCGCGGCTGCGTTGCGCTTCGGCAACCATATGCACGATGCGCGCAAGCATCGTATCGGCGCCGATTTTTTCAGCGCGCATGACAAAGCCGCCCGTGCCGTTGATCGTGCCGCCGATCACCTTGCCGCCCGGCTCTTTCTCGACCGGCATGGATTCGCCAGTCACCATCGATTCATCGACGGCGGTCCGGCCCTCTTCGACCGCACCGTCCACGGGAACGCTGTCGCCAGGACGCACGCGAAGCCGATCGCCAATCTGCACCTGTTCGAGCGGCACCTCCTCGTCGTTGCCGTCGGCGCGGATGCGCCGCGCCGTTTTCGGCGCGAGGCTCAGGAGCGCGCGGATCGCGCTGCCGGTTTTCTCGCGCGCCCTCAGCTCAAGGACCTGCCCGAGCAGGACGAGCACGGTAATGACCGCGGCGGCTTCGTAATAGACGGCGACGACGCCCTCCGGCCGCAAGTTCGCCGGGAACAGGCCGGGCGCGAAGGTCGCGACGAGGCTGTAAAGGTAGGCGGCACCGACGCCGAGCGCGATGAGGCTGAACATATTGAGCGAGCGGTTGCGCACCGACGCCCAGCCGCGCACGAAAAACGGCCAGCCGGCCCAGAGTACGACCGGCGTGGCAAGCATGAACTGGACCCACACAGTTATTAGCGGCGAGACGTAGTGGTGGAAATCGAGGCCCGGGAGATGCTCTCCCATTTCGAGGATCACGGTCGGCACGGTGAGCGCAGTGCCGATCCAAAAACGCCGCGTCATGTTGATCAGTTCAGGACTCGGCCCGGTGTCCTCCACGGCGCTCACCGGCTCCAGCGCCATCCCGCAAATGGGACAGTTGCCTGGCCCGACTTGCCGAATTTGCGGGTGCATCGGGCAGGTATAGATGGTGCCTTTCACAGGCGGCGCCTTCGATGCGGGCTGGCTTGGCTTCACATACTTCGCAGGCTCGGCGGCAAATTTTCCTTGGCAGTTGGCGCTACAGAAGAAGTAAGTCCTGCCGCCATGGTCGGTGCGGTATTTCGCAGTCGCTGTTTCGACTGTCATGCCGCAAACGGGATCAATGGCGGTTGGGGGTAGGTCGCCGTGAACTCCGGAAAGAGCGGCGTGCGTGCCTTGGCTGGCTTCCGGCATTATGGACATGGTTTTATTTGGCCTCGATCAGCTTGAATCCCGTACCCTATAGGGGTATATGGTAAGCGCTATGCGCAAGGACATCAAGCAGTCGTCTCTCAAGCGGCTCAAGCGGATCGAAGGCCAGGTCCGCGGCCTTGCGCGGATGGTTGAACAAGACCGCTACTGCATCGATGTCGTCACGCAGATTTCCGCGGTGCGGGCGGCGCTTCGGCGCGCGCAGGAAGAAATCCTGCGAGACCATGTTTCGCATTGCGTCGAAAACGCGGTTGCTTCGGGCAATCGCGCCGAGCAGCGGCGAAAGATCGCCGAATTGATGGACGCGGTAACCCGCGCCGAGCGCTAAGGCCGCCATTTTTCTAAAGCCATTTTGGTTTCCAATGAACGCGGTGGGGTTCACCTGCTGCCCAATCGATGGCTTGGACGGTCATTTGTAAGAAATCCGTCCGAATTAATGTTTGACGCAGATCAAGGCGCCGGAGTGCCTCCCAGTTCAAAATTGCTTTTGCTCCTGAGGAGGACAAACCATGAGGAGAATTCACAAAACTATTGCAGCCGCCGTCATTGCTATTTCCGGAGCGATGATCGGCCCCGCGCTTGCGCAGGATCAGCCGCTTGCGCAGGATCAGCCGTCGCAGCCCGGTTGGTGGCACGGATGGATGCCGGAATGGATGATGCCTTGGGGGCCGGGCGGCATGACCGGTTATCGCGGGATGGGGCCGTGGATGATGGGAGAATCCGGGCGGGCGATGTGTAACGCGATGGCGAGCCATATCGAGGGCCGCCTCGCCTACGTCAAAGCCGAGTTAAAAATCAACGCAGCGCGGGAGTCGCTCTGGAACGCCTATGCCGCCGCGGCACGCGACAACGCGAACAGCATGGCGGCGCATTGCGCGACCATGATGGGCGAGCCTGGCGCATCGAGTGTGAGCCTGCCGGATCGCCTTGACCAGCATGAGCAATTCATGTCGGCGCAGGTCGATGCCATCCGCGCGATGAACAAGACGCTCAAGCCGCTTTATGCGGCCCTTAGCGATAGCCAGAAGAAGATAGCAGACCAACTCTTTTGGGGGCCGATGGGTATGTGAGCTAGACGGGAGCGACACAGATGTCTGCACAACTAGGGAACATTTTATATTTTCTGGCCTTGGCAGGGCTCTTCGTCGTCATGATGCGGTACGGCTGCGGCGCCCACGTTATGGGACATAGCCATCACCAAAGCGCGGCGACTGACAATAGGGACAGCGTGGGAGACTCGCGCTGGATAGCGCCCGATCAAACCGTCGATCCTGTTTGCGGTATGACGGTTCGAACCGCGACTGCAAAGTCGGCAGTGCATGATGGACATATGTATTACTTCTGCTCGCAAGATTGCCGGCAGAAGTTTGAGGCTACTCCAGCTTCTTACATGAAGCCGGTTGCTGCGTAGCTGCGACAACAGGAGATTTTCATGACCACCGTGAAATCATCGTTGCAAGGACGGGCCGGCGTCCCGCTACAGTCGCAAGCCGCGCACACCATTCCGGTCTTCGCGCTCGGCATGAGCTTGAGCTTTTTCTTCGTGATCTCCTACGTCATCTGCATCATCGGCTATTTGCTCCTTCCAGGCCTGCCCATCAACCACTCGGTCTTGACGATCTTTCTGCCCGGATTCGAGCTCCTGACCTGGCTGACCTTCTGCATCGGCCTTATCGAGAGCTTTGCTTACGGCTGGTACATCGCGCTGATCTTCGGGCCGCTCTACAATTTCTTCGCCGCACGCTGGCGGTGACAGCTCATGAACCGCTCAGGCGATCACTTGGGCCGACAGCCATGAGGGCGGCTGGCTCCAGACCCATTATCCGAACGTTGACTGGCTGTAGTACCCACCCCACCAGCGCTCGAATTCGAGGAAGCGCTCGCGCTCGAGCAGCGGCGGCAGCCCGGCGCGTTCATGCGCCAGCATGTTGTCGGCGCGTTGGCGTAACGCGTCCCAGAAAAGCACCGTCCGTTCCCAGACGTCGCGTTGATACTCGATCCATCCCGCCGCCGACGCCGTCTTCCACATCTTGAGCTTCATTTTCATCATCGGCGGCTTTTTGTTGATCTCCGCCGGATGGAAAGTGCTCTACGGTGCGCAGCAACACCACGCGCTTGCTACGTCCGGCCCCTACGTGCATGTCCGGCATCCGCAATATGTCGGCTTCATCGCCGTGATGTTCGAATTCCTGCTGCAATGGCCGACGATCCTGACCCTTGCGATGTTTCCAGTGCTCGTCTTCATGTATGTGCGCTTGGCGCGCACCGAGGAGCGCGAGGCGCTTGCGGAATTCGGCGAGGAATATGCGAAGTACATGCGGCAGGTGCCCGGCTTCATTCCGCGGCTGGCCGACCTCAGGGGCAGTGGCCCGATGCAAAGAGAGCAGCACTGAAAGAGTTTAACGCATGAGCACACGCGCGGAAATCGAGAAGCTCACTGCTAGGTTTGCAAAGGCAGTTACGGACAAGGACTTCACCGCCCTGGGGCCGTTTTACGAAGAGGGGGCTCGCTTTCTCCCGCCTGGCGCTAAAATGGTTCAGGGTCGAGCGGCCATTCAATCGGCCCAGCGGAAGATAGTGGAGAGCGGTGTAGAGGCACTGGACCTCCGAGCGGTCGATATCATCGATGCCGGAGACCGTTCTCATCGAGGTCGGTCGAATCGCTGTGACGATCCGGCCCCCAGGCCTCAAATCCCTGCTTCTTTTGCTGATGGGAAAGCGAAGCGTGTTGGTGCGTGGAAAGTCAGTTGTGATTTGGCGCCGACAAAAAGATGGCTCGCTCAAGATCATGATCGACACCTTCAACAGCGACACGTGACTGCGTTCTGGTCTTCATGCATGTGCGCTTGACCTGGGTCCGCTCTGGTGACAACGCACGGCAGGCCAACTTGCGATGGCATTTTGCATTTCGTAGGGCTGTGCAATCATGTTACCTCTTTGCGAATAAGCCGCTGGACCCGGCATTGGGAAACGCATGGCGGCAACCGATGAGAAGGTTTCAAGTTTCGGCTTTGCAGTGCTCATTGAGCCACTGCCGCCGGCGGCAGAGTTCCTAAAACACCAACAATGACGACGATGATTGCGCCGAGAGTTGCTTCGATCAAGGCATTGCGTTGCAATCGGCCTAACATGGTCCGCGACCCTTTTGAAGTCGATGACGGGTTAAGGATGTCGGGGGTCAGAACCAAGCGGTTTACCGCAGCGACCGACAACATCACCAAGAACAGTGCGAGCTTTACAAGCAACAAACGTCCGTAGCTGGAATTCACGAGAGCAGTGGGAGTACCCACAAGAATCCAACCGTTGATGAAGCCGGTCGCAACCAGCGCTCCGACGCTTGCAATCCCCAATGCCGAAAATCGACGTGTGGCTACCTGACCAACCAGCGAGTCCTTGTGGATTGCTGCGCCGAGCAATAATGCTAACGGTATGAGCGAACCAAGCCACGCCGCCGCAGCAATGAGATGAATTATGTCGGCGGCAAGATGAAGAGTGCCCTCGGCCCCCGGCGTAGCCGCCGCATGTCCGGCCCAAGCTAAACTCCCGACGAGCCCGGCGGCGACCCCTACTGCGACGAGACCAATCCAGCGTGGTCTAGTCGATTTCTCCCACGTTAACGCCAGCATGGGGAATATGAGCAGGACCACCAATCCAAGGCGCACAATCCAATCATGGCCGAAGCCAGTTCGTCTCAGTACCATTCCGAGCGCCGCTTCGGAAAATTCATCGCCGAGCGGAAGTTCGATCATGTTTGCGGTCTGCAACAACAGCCATCCTGCCCCAGAAAACACTAAGACTAGCAAGCCACCGAACGCCAGCCAGCGAAGTTGGCGACGGACAAAGGCTGGGGTCGCTCCATGATCGAAGCTCTCGCGGAATGATGGCTCCGCGATGAAAATCAGAAAGAATACGGTGCCCGACACGAGAAGTGTCGACGCAAAATGGATGGTACGCACCCAGATCAGTGGATCGTCCAAACCATTTCTCCTTTGAGCGGTGGCTCTCGGAACTTATTCTCCGACACGAAACAGAAAGGCGCCCTCCGTCCTGTGCGTGTCGGCGGTCAGTGCCCGCCACACCACGATGTAAGTGCCCTTGGAGATAGGCTGCAGCGTGACCCGCACGCTCGTGTGGTCGCCGGGATCGACCCGGGCATCCGCTTTGTCGATCCGCTTACCGACCGAGTCGCGCACCACTATTGAGCTGAAACTCGCTTCCAGCTGTTCGCTGAAATTGAGCACCACTTCGGTCGGCGCGGCGGAGACCGCACCGCCGGCAGTTGGAGTGGCGCGCCGGAGTTCGGCATGCGCAAATGCCGAGGCATTCGCCCAAAAAACCAGGAACGACACCGCTGCCAATGATACAATGCTTCGGTGAAGATTCATGTGAGACCCTCTCTGTGCAGGATTGATTGCTGGTCGGTCATTTCACTTTCTCGATTTTCGTAAGGGTAAGCTGGCCGTTTATCCGCTCGGCGTCGAAGTTCACTTTGTCGCCCGCCTTGACGGTCGTCAGCATTTTTGGATCTGGTGCGGCAAAGACCATGGTCATTCCCTCGTCCATATCGAGCTTTGGATTGGGCCCGTGTTTGAGCGTGATCTTCTTCGCCGGCTGATCGACTTTGATGACTTGGCCGGGGATCAGAGTCTGAGCAAATCCCGATGGAGCGCCGAGAATAAGCGTGAGGGCAACGATGCTACCCGCGACGATTCGCATGACATTCTCCTGTGTTCTTTGCGATGTGAAAATGCAGCTTAGGATTTGCCCGAGCGACGTGGCGGCGGCTCGGTCGTGGTGCCTTTGAACTCATAAGCGACCGTTCCCTCCGGATTCTTGTACGGCCCAGGGTCGCCGTAATCGGCCGGCGCGAGGCCTTCCCGCACCTTCATCAGAGTGAACATTCCGCCCATTTCGATCGGTCCGAACTGGCCGAAGCCGGTCATCATCGGCAACGTGTTCTCGGGCATTGGCATCTCCATCGATCCGATCTCGCCCATGCCGGATGATCCCATGGGCATGTAGTCCGGGACGACGCCGCGAATCACCTTCGTGAGGGCTTTCTGGTTTGCTCCAATGAAGTTTCTGGTGTCGTGACCCATTGCATTCATGGCGTGATGGGTCTTGTGACAATGGAATGCCCAGTCACCGGGATTGTCGGCAACGACATCAAAGGCGCGGGTGGCGCCGACCGGCATGTCGACCGTGGTTTCAGGCCATTGGGCCGTTTCCGGCACCCAGCCGCCATCCGTACAGGTCACTGAGAAGTGGTGTCCATGAAGATGAATGGGATGGTTGGTCATCGTGAGATTTCCCATGCGCACGCGCACGCGGTCGCCGAGCCGCACCGGCAATGGATCGATTCCTGGAAAGACACGGCTGTTCCATGTCCACATGTTGAAGTCGGTCATTTCCGAAACCCGCGGCAGGTAGGTGCCGGGGTCGATCGCATAGGCGCTCATGATGAAAACGAAGTCGCGATCGACGCGTCGAAATTGCGGATCCTTCGGATGCACGATGAACATGCCCATCATGCCCATGGCCATCTGGACCATTTCGTCCGAATGGGGGTGGTACATGAACGTGCCGCTATTTCTGAGCTCAAACTCGTAGACGAAGGTTTGGCCGGGTTTAATGTGCGGCTGTGTGACCCCACCAACTCCGTCCATCCCGTTCGGCACCAGCATTCCATGCCAATGGACGGTCGTGTGCTCGGGCAATTTGTTGGTGACAAAAATGCGGACCTTATCGCCTTCTACGGCTTCAATCGTTGGTCCAGGCGCTTGGCCGTTGTAACCCCACAGGTGCGCCTTCATGCCCGGAGCAAATTCACGTTCCACTGGCTCGGCCAACAAATGAAATTCTTTCCAGTCACCATTCATCCGCCATGGCAAAGTCCAGCCGTTTAGCGTGACGACTGGCTGGTAGGCCGGTCCGGTTGTGGGGATCAAGGGCGGCTGCATCGTAGTGGCTGACGACGTCGGCGCTTCCGGGATGGCGGCGGCCTGAACACGGCCGCTGACCGCACTTGCGCTAGCGAGCGCCGCTGCGGCCCCGATTAACCCTCGTCGACTGAGCATGGTCTTCTCCTGCATTTTCATTCGTTGGCCGGCGTAGCAGAGGACGTTGGAGACGAGCCCCCGGTAACTTCGGCCATACCCCCGCCTACGACGGCAGCTTCCAGATCGGTGGTCGCCAGCCAAAAGTCCTTCTGCGCTCCGATCGCCCCGATGTTCGCCGCGATTCTTTGTCGGGCCTCTGCGAGTAGCGAAAACACGTCGATCTGCATCGCACCGTAGCGAAGCATTGTTTCGTCGGAGATGATCTTGCGCAGCGGCAGCACGTCATTGCGATAATGACGAGCGATATCGTAGCTCGATCGATACGCCTGATATGCTTGACGCGCCTCGGACCGAACGTTGACTGCTTTTTCGGTCAGGCGGTTGACGGCTTGCATGTAGGTCTCGCTTGCTTGCCGCATACGGACCTCGCCGAAGTCAAAAATCGGGATTTGAAATTGAACCTCGATCCCGCCTCCGGTTCCGGCGGCGCCGCCCGACTCGCGCTGAGTGCGGGAGACGCCCGATACCTCCAAAAGATTGATAAAACGCGTCGCGTTTGTCAGGCCATATGATTTGGCGACCGCCTCCAGTTCCAGGCGAGCGATTTGAAGATCGACGCGTCTTCTGATCGCATCTGTCTCTACCGTCAGCAAACTGCGCGGCCTTGCAGGAATTGTTGGCAGGGCACGCTGAAGCTGGAACGCAAGGTCGCCACCCCAAAGGCCCATCGCGCGAATGAGACGCTCGCGCGCAGCTGTCGCATTCTGACGGGCGGAGGCCCGTTGGGTGACGACATCCGCGTAAAATGCATCCTGTCGTGCCTGATCAAGCTTGTTCATGGCGCCGGTCTCGCCGAGCTGCCTTGCAAGCCGGGCGGCTGCGTCAGCCGTCGAGAGTGACTGCTCCAAAAATGCGATGAGCTGCTGTGAGGCGACTGCCTGATAGTAGGCGCGCCGAGCCTCCGCAGCGAGGCGCAATGTTTCCTCAGCGGCTCTTAGCTGTGCCTGCCGAAACCGGCCGGCCGCGATCTCGGCACGAATCGGCAATGAGGCGAGCGCAAGAATATCGGCGACGATGCGTCGCTCGATGTCCAGTTCGACCGGAGTGGCAATGCGACTTAGCGAAAAGCTCGGAGTCGGCGGCAGCGATGCTTCGACCATGGTGGCTTCGGCAAGTCCAAGCGCGTTATAGGCCGCCTGCAGCCCTTTATTGTTCAGGAGAGCGATCCGAACGGCGGCATCGGCCGAAAGGGTACCGCCGAGCAGGCGGCGTACCTTCTCTTTCGCCTCCGCGGCAGCCTCTGCGGTGTCGACCTTCACCGCGTCATGGCGCAGCTCCGGCGCCACCGTGTCATTCACGACGTTGAGGCCAGCATCGTGGGAAAAGGATGCGCATCCGGCAAGGATCGGTAACACGATCAAGCCGCCCACAAGGCTAGCCACAAGGCGATGCTGCGTTCTCGTTTTCACTGTCCATTCCCCCGTTGGATCGGCGGGCATGGAGTCTCCTTCTGTCGCTTCTGCCAGGGTTTCGGCTGGACCGGCACGAACGTCGTAGTGCCGGCCGTCATCGAGCGATACTTGGCGGCCGGCACGCGAGCATGCGGATTGGCCGCAGCCGTATTTGAAAATGGCCGACTACTGCCGCATCCGGCTAAGCCGCATGCAACGCCAACAACCATTCCCGAAAGAAATGCGGACCGACGCCAGCGATGTCCGAGCATGAACTCGAGACTCCACGCGTAAATCGGAGACGCGCGCCCGCCATTGGGGCTGTGCATGAACTCAGATTAGGCGAAGGTCCGGGGGGGCCGATCGGGAAGGTTCGGGATCGTCATGGCGATCTGGCGGGCGCGCTCGGGAAAAAGGCGGACCGCCACCAGTGTTAATGGTGCACTGGTCAGAACAGTAGGAAGGACGGCAGCCAGAGTATGCAACGCGCAGCAGTGGTCCCCATCCGCCTGGCCTTGCCCATGGTGGTGATGATGCGGAAGGGTTGAATCGGCGACGCTGTCCGCGTGGTGGCTGTGGGCGTGCGGCGCGGTGAGTCCGGCACCCGGCTGCGGGAAGATAAGTTCGGACGATACAACCCCGGCGAATTGGGCAATTAGAAACACGCCCATCGCCCAAATCATCAGGCCACGCATGGTGCGCAATCGAGCCATTCAGCCGTACCGCCTATCCAACGCTACATTATAGGCGCGATGCGGCGTGCTGGCTAGACGTGTGGTAGGCGATCAGTGCGTGGAGGACGCCCGCTTAGTTCCGGAGACGAGCGTCGCCTAAGCGCAAAGCTCATCGTTCGATTGCGGATGATCGGCTCGAAACCGCGGGCCTGTGGTCACTCCGGTGAAGAACGGTGCAAAACGAAGACCCGCCGGACGCGATGACCAGCGGCTCCATGTGACGGAGAAATGGTCGAGGCAGACGCGGCCGCGATTGATCCCGATGGCTGCGCAGCATTCGAGAAGCGCAGCACGAACTCATCACTAAGCACCGGCGCCGCAGCCTTGAGCACGCATTGCCCAACGATGCGCTTGTTGCCGGTCGCCGAGCCCGAGCCAAGGTTGCCGCAAACTGCTTGGCTGATCGATCCCTGCTGCGAGCCAATATTGCCGTTGGCGGAAAACGTCATGGTCGAGCCGCCCGGACCCGAGCCCCAGCGCGACACATTATCGAGGACGGCGACTACGCGCATCGCGGTGATCCCGGCGCCCACGTTCGAAGATCAGCTTGATGGTGTCGAGCCGGACGCCTACCGGAGAGCCCGCACTGGCGGCGGCGGTCTTGAGCATGAGCATCGCCGAAGTGTCGGAGAAAGTCGCCTGCGCGCGGCGGTAAATCCTGTGCCGGGCACGTAACCAGTCATCACGCCCGAGAAATACGATCATCCGTTGAGGAAGACATCGAGCCCGTCGGCGCTTGCCGGCTGGTTGAATGATTCCCCGTGACGATTGCCGCGTGGCGTGATCTCCGCGGGATCGTTGGTCGCATTGGCGGGGCGCTGGGTGAACGACGAGGCAATGCCATTGAGCATTTTAAACTCCGATGTAGTTGAGGGTGAGAAGAAGGCGCGCCGTTTCTGTTTATCGACGATGCGAGCCTACAAAGTCAGAGTCCCCTCGACGCAAGCTGGATCAGCGGTAAGGGAGGCGCGATCAGGCTGCGGGAGTAGGGATGAAATTAAGTCCGCTTTTTAAGTGATATTGTTGAAAAACTCAAAACCGTGCCGACAGCAAAATCTAGCGGCGCGCTCGTCGAAACCGGTAGTTGGCAATCGGGCGCCTTTTAACGAGCCTGCGAAGACCGCCGGTCTGAATTCGAATTAATTATGTGTCCCCCCAAATAACTTCCAGACGAGCGCACCAGCGCCTCTAGTAAATTTTGTTCACTTGCAAAAATAGAGTTTTTCAACAATATCTAAGTCAAAGCGACATTGTCGGGCGGGCAAAGCCGTTCGGTTTGGTCGAACGTGACCGGTTTCTGACAGTCGCATTCAGCCCGCTGTGCAACGCGTCCGGTGTCGGCGTCAGTGATGGTGAGTCCGGTCAGGGCGTTGCGGCTGGTAATCGTTTTTCCGCCTGAGCGGCAGGTCGCGGCTATCGCCTTTCCACTCGCGGCAAATTCCCAATGTTTGAAGCAGTTCTAAATCTTCGGGTCCTCGCAGTTTAGAATTAGAAGTCTTCTAACATACTGAAATATATAGCTTTTATTGACGTTAGGGTCAGGCAGATGCTTTGCTGCGAAGCGAGGAACGCCGTCGCGCGCTCTGGGGGGCTAAGAGGTCATGTCGACGCAGCACACAGTTCGCCTGGTGATGCGGTACCTTTTGATGGGGCTTACATCGGTTGTTGGTGTCGCCTTGGGAGCCGTCGCCGCGCGAGCGCAGGATTATAGTTCGTTCCACGAGATCGAAACCAAGTACATCTTCGGCAACTTCACCGTCGGCTCAGCGACCGGGATCGAGGGCGAGAAGGCCTTCGAGATGGACAGCGAGGCTGACTTCGGCAAGCGCGCCGGTCGCTATGGCGTCACTCGGACAGAACTGGAATTCGAATACACGCCGACCCAGTATATGCAGATCGAAGCCGGTCCGGCCGTGTCTTGCTACAGCATCGCCGGGGTACCCGATCTCGCGGATCGCAATTCCTGCGGCATGAATGGTTTCGAGGCCGACTTTCGATTCCTACTCATCGATCGCAACCCGTCGCCCTTCGCGGTTACGCTTTCGGTCGAGCCGGAATGGCACAGTCTTGACGAGACGAGCGGGTTGGCGGTGGCCAATTACGGTCTTGAAACCAAGATCGAAGCCGATACGGAGCTTATCAAAAATCGGGTTTTTCTGGCGTTCAACCTGCTTTACGAGCCAGAAACGACTAACACTTACGGAGTGGGCTGGAGCAGCGAATCAACGCTAGGCGCCTCGTCGGCGCTTGCGCTTCAAGTGATCCCGAATGTCGTTGTGGGCGCTGATGTTTGTTATCTCGCCCACTTTGCCGGCAACGGTTTCAATTCATTCACCGGTGATTCGGTCTATCTTGGCCCGACATTCTTCTGGAATATTGCGCCCAAGGTGCTGTTGAGCGCGGTTTACGAGTTTCAAGTCGCCGGCCACGAACCGGGCGTGATCCCCGCTCTCGATCTCACCGATTTTTCACGGCAGCGTGCGCGACTGTTGCTCGAATTCGAATTCTAAGTCACTGGCGCAACGATCGGCTGACAGCCAACCGATAAGGAGAGCATCGATGAAAGTCACATTTGCGTTGGGAACGGTTTGTGCAGGAACTCTACTGCTGCTGACGGCACTGCTGGGGCCGGTAACAGCTTTGTGCGCCGAGCAAGCCACGGTCAAAATTTCGGTGAAAGACCATCATTTTCAGCCTGCGCAAGTCGACGCTCCGGCCAATCAACCATTGGCCATCTCGGTGAAGAACCTCGACGCGGCGGCGATGGAATTCGAGAGCGTATCGCTGCGGGTCGAGAAAGTGATCGCTCCTGGTAGCGAGGGCGTCGTCCATGTCCGCGCCCTAGCGCCCGGTCGTTACGAATTCTTCGACGATTTCCATCAACAAACCCGGGGCACCTTGGTGGTGCGGTGAACCCTGGACAGCGGTAACACCGGTCGCCACACCGAGGTGCTTCGGATCGGCGGCAATGGTGGTGAGCGCCTCGGCAGCGAATAGCAGACCATAGACCTTGGATTTGTTCTGATAAGCGATCGCGGCGATCGCGGCCGGCAAGGTGAACACCACATGGAAGTAGGGAACCGGCGGAAGCTCGGCCTCCCGAGCTGCCAGCAAGTGTTTTGCGGCCGACCACTGGCACTTGGGACAGTGACGGTTGCGGCACGAGTTATAGGCGATGGGATGTGGGCGCAGTCCCGCAACGCCGACATGGCCGGCAAGAGCGTCGGTGCGCAAATCACGATTGCCGCCATGACGCGGCGCTGTGTGAGGTTCAAATGGCGGACAAAGCCGCTCGGGTTGGTCGAAATAGCCAGTCGGAAATATGGAATGCTGCCCCTTGAGCGATACTGAAGCTTCGGCCGCGGAACCGGAGACTTGTTTGTACCAACTTTGTGTCTACCCGCTCCCAAATCATGTGATTTATTTTGCGGCTCAGGAACTCGCTTCCCCGGCGCGATTTAAGGTCTAATGGGGTGCGCGTTTTGGGGGATAGATGGCATTAATCCTGATCGTCGAAGATGAAGCGCAAGTGCTGATGTGGCGGAATCGTACTTGCAAGAGCACGGGCATCAAACGTTATCCGCTTCCGCTATCACCGAAGCGCTCGCAATATTGGAAAAAGATCAACCAATCGAGGTGCTGTTCACCGATATTGGTCTAAAGGACGATCACGAAGCGGGCCTGCACCTTGCGGCCCAAGCTTGCGACCAGCTACCCGATCTCAAAGTACTTTACACGTCGGGTACGCGATGACCGACGGCATGCGGGCGCTATTCGTCGCCAAGTCAGCGATTCTCCCCAAACCTTATACTGTTGAGCAACTCCTGACTGGCCTCTCGATGCTCGGCGTCAATCACGCTAAGTAGGCCGTTCCGGTTCGCCGCTGTTCGGGTGAGAATTGGCACATCGCGTCATTTCGTTAGTAAGGGCCCGCTCGTTAGCAGGCGCCTGACGGTTTATTAATTGAAAGCCGCCATTTCGCAGTCGCGGCGACAGCTTTCATCGAAATATAAAAGGTTTGGAATGTACACGGTGCGCTTCGACACCCGGGTACCAATATCCGGACATGCGCATCCAACCGGTGATCTGGTCAGGCGAGAAACGCTTAGCGAAGAGGTCCGTGATGTACTGCTCCAGGGTAGGGCTATTTTCGATGATGAGAGCGCAGCCTTCTCTGCTTTTCGCCGCCGCCTCGCTTTGGCGTCAGCGTGTCGCTCGTAGTAGTAGATGACGCCAGGATCACGGTTACGCTTGATCTCGCGGCACGGGAACACTTCCGCGTTAGCATAGTGCGGATGATGCCGCGATCGTACGCGGTGAGGTGCGAAAAATACCGACGGGGCGTTGCCATGCCTCGTGCGTCGGTCTCCCACAAATGCCGTTCGCTGTTTGCACCGTTGCAGCCTCCACCACCCGAGGCCAGCGATCGACAAGCTGACGTAACAGAATTCTATTACAGCTTCGATGCGCGGCAATTGGTGGAAGTGGATAGCGTGAGTATACTTTCCGTATGAGCGTAGTGACACGAAGCGCAATCCTCCAAGCCCGCGTATCTCCGGAGGTCAAACACGCGAGCGAGCAGGTCCTTCATCGCATCGGCTGAATATGACCGAGGCGCTGGAGCTCTTCCTCCGCCGCGTGATCGTCGATCAGCGCATTCCGTTCGAAATTGTTGCGCTCGATCCAGAGACATTTACGCGTGCGATTGAAGCATCTGTGGATGACCTACCGAAAAATACACCGAGTCGTCGAAAGGGGAAGCGAAGAGGGAGGACACGAGGGGGTAGCTAAAAATCTTTTTTCAAAAGTCTTTCGGATCGTCCCGGCGACCTTACGGTACTAAGCCAAATTTCGTATCAAAAAGCGCCTATGGGTGCTTCGATTTTTGGTGTGTCGCCAATATGGCGCTACCCTTCAGGATTTATTTGTTGCATTTCAAGGTAGCTTCCGCCAATGCAGTGTACGACAAGCGCTTCCCTGCCGCGCTTCTTCGCCAAGGTTCGGAAAACGGTTTTTTTGCGAACCATCAGGAATGGCTCAGTTGAGCCGTTTCTCCGCTCTTGACATGTTACGGGCTGTGTCCTGATGCAACGTGGGCCGCGGCTTAGCCGCAATCCTGATCGCTGGACGATGACGAAGACCAGAAGCTAGGACTCTCGGAAACATTTACGGAGCAATGGCAGCGATGCCGCGATTGGCTGCTGCCATTCATGCAAAACGACCAGCCGAAGTTGTTGACTAAAGACGAGTTGCTTGTGCGGCGATGAGCGAACTCAAAGTATCGAAGAACGCGTTCGACTTTGGATAGATAGTGGCCATCGAGGATTCCGACCGCCATGATTGGTATGAGCCGCTGCGCCGCCGTCTCCGCGTCAAGAGCTGATCGCTTCCCTATCGGCGACAGCAAACCGCGTCGGCGCCTTCGCTAGAACGCTCCACTTGGATAGGCGGACAAGGCACCGAGCCGTAAGAACAGAAGACACAGCAATCGCCGGGCTTCGGTCGTAACTTCATGCTGCAGCCTGTGCATTCATAGAAATCCGGCATGCGTCGCGCTTCAATCGCTCATCAATGCGATTTACCGAGGGCGTTGCACGACTTCGCCGCTTACTCCGATCATGACCGGATCGTACTGCACTACGAGCATTTCTATTGCCAGGGACACGATGTATTTTGCAACGCCTCGGGCTGCCTGCATCAGGTGTACATTTTTAGCGGCAGACACTACCGGCTGCAACGCAGCAATTACGCTCCCAATTGAATGCGTCGTCGCAGTGATGCATGACCGCCTCAGTTGGCGGCCCTTTTCTTTTTGCCGCTGGCCGGGCGCTGCGCTGCCGCGCGTCATGCAACGTCCGACAAATCGGAGATTGTAGTAATTGGCTAATATAGTATACCCCCCTATCTTACAAGGAAGCGATCAGCGTGACTCACACCATCCGCGAAAAATCCAAACTGCTGGCCCGCGTGCGCCGTATCCGAGGACAAGTCGAAGCCGTCGAACGCGCGCTTGACGCCGAAGTGGGTTGCGCAGACGTGTTGCAGGTCATCGCCTCGGTCCGTGGTGCGGTAAACGGACTGATGGCGGAGGTGATCGAGGATCACATCCGATGTCATGTCAGCGCACCGTCGCTTGCGGCGAGGGAACGTGCCGAAGCGACGGATGATCTCATCGAAGTTGTCCACGCCTATCTAAAATGAACCTACCTCAGCTACGTGAGCAACCGACCATGACGAACACCTTTCCGAGCGTCCACAGTCACGTTTTTCTCGGCGATGGCCACGAACAGAACGAGCGCCGCACATGGATGGTGATCTGGCTGTGCGGAGCTATGATGATCGCAGAAATCATCGGCGGTCTGCTTTTCGGTTCAATTGCGTTGGTCGCCGACGGCTTGCACATGAGCACGCATGCCGGCGCACTCCTGCTCACAGCGCTCGCTTACACTTACGCTCGCAAGCGCGCGGGTGATCCGAGCTTTACATTTGGCACCGGCAAGTTCGGCGACCTCGCAGGATTCACCAGTGCCATCATTCTTGCAATGATCGCACTGCTCATCGCGTACGAGTCCGTCAGCCGTCTCTTTTCACCTGTCGCAATCCATTTCGCCGAGGCCATTCCGATTGCCTGTCTCGGCTTGGTCGTAAATATTGCCAGTGCGCGGCTCCTGAGCGGCGGTGGACATCATCATCACGACCACAGCCACCGTCACGCGCACGAAGGGCATGATCATGATGAGGCTCACCACATTGCAACTGATACGGGGTCCGTTGTCCTTGACGTGTTTGAGGACGGGGTGCCACCGCGATTTCGCCTTCGCGTCGAAGCCGGCCCAGTCTTACCAGCGCAAGGAACGTCAATTGAAACTGTGCGCCCTGATGGCACACGGCAGCTTTTTACGATGAAGGATCGAGGCGACTACCTGGAATCGGCCGAGGAGATTCCTGAGCCGCACGCGTTCAATGCTCGCGTGCGGATAAATGGTCGGGATTTTTCCGTCGTCTTTGAAGAACACCAGCATGCCAACGCATCGGCGGACCGCGACAACAACATGCGCGCAGCCGTTATTCACGTCATGGCCGATGCGGCGGTGTCAGTGCTCGTCATCACGGGACTGCTGCTCGCCCGCGCCCTTGGTTGGCTCTGGATGGACCCGCTGGCGGGCATCATCGGCGCCGCAGTGATTGCTAGCTGGTCTTATGGTCTGCTCCGGGACACGGGTGCGATCCTGCTCGACATGAACCCTGACCGGGGCATGGCGGGGCGCATGCGCGCCTTAATTGAGACCGATGGCGATCAACTGACCGATCTACATTTGTGGCGTCTCGGACCGGGGCACTTGGGCGCGATCCTTTCGGTTGCGACAAGGCGGCAGCGTGAACCAGATTATTATCAATCGTTGCTCGGCCGGTTTCGCGGCTTATCCCACGTGACGGTCCAAGTCCAACACCAGTAAATGTGCATGTCGGCTCACGGCACACCGAGTCATCTCGTAGCATCCGGAATTACCAGTCACTTCCGGAGCGAAGCGGAATCGCGAATTAAACTTGAAAGCGTCATCTCTTATCGCGACTTGCCGCGACCAGCCGCAGCGACGCTTTTTTCGGCCGCAGGTGCTTTCTTGCGTGGAAACGAGGATAAGACGGGATAGCGATTTGGACGACGCGTATAATGTTTACGTATGGAATACGCACAGTCGCGCCACATTGGCGACATCCTCAAAGATCGCAACATTGAAATCATCGGTGCCGACCTGGCAACACGCCACGGCTTCGGCCAGGTGCCGAATTTTATTCTGACCAACAAAGCAATTTCTGTTGGTGCCAAGAGTTTCTGTAAGACCAATCTCGTCGCGCTCGTCATTTTCGACTGCGCTTGATAAATAGACAAAGACCGCCGCTGCTACAGCATCCTGCGCTTCATCCGGCAGCGTGCGCGCCAGTTCTATCGCTCCTTTCAATTTTCTCGTCATTCCGGAATCTTAGCACTCGCCCGCAACTTGTTACCTTGATTACTCGGCCATTTCGTTTCGCAAAAAAGATATTGCACTAAATCGCTGCGCCGTATGAAGTGGCATGTCCGCTTGTGGGATTTTACCGAACGCGTTTGTGTCGAGCGGCCCTTAATACGTTTGTAAGAAGCGCGAGCAAGCAACCAAACAACAAGATGACGCCTGCTGCGAGAGTCATGCTTGGCATTAAGGATGCAAGTAGGGCAGTGAGCAGGACAATGCAAATGACCGCAAGTGCAAGTAAACCATCGTCGACAAACAGTCCAGCCAACGGGCGAAGGAGGCTGATCAGCGCCCTCATTGCAATGCTTCAATTCTGAGGCGACGCCCGAGTGCGACTGCCACGAGCGCGACAAGGAAAAACAGGGCGGCGAAGGCGATGATTGCGATATCCTCGCCTGGCCAAGGGACACCGAGGCCTTCTCCGATCCAAAAGACCCCGAAGGCCGACAGCATGGTGCCAACGGCGAACTTGAGAACGTTTTCCGGGACTCGGGCTAGCGGCTGATGGATGGCGAGCCCAGCACCCGCGACCAGCACGCAGGCCGCGATGGCGCCGATGCTTGCAGGAACGATTAACCCGCGTCCTGCCCCGACGGCGATCACGATGAAGACCACTTCTAATCCTTCGATGACCACGGCCTTGAAGCTAGCCAGAGCAGCGAACCAATCGAGCTGCGCTTCGTAGTGGCGTTGCTGATCGCGCAACTCCGCCGTCTCGGTGGCGAAGACTTTTGCTTCGTCATGGAGCGGAATGACACCCGCAGCGCGTAAAATCGCCTTTCGGAGCCACCGCATACCGAACAGCAACAGCAAGACGCCGATCGCAAGTTGAAGAAGGTGGAGAGGAACGCGATACAACAGCGGATCGAGAAGTACTACGATGAGCGAAAGTAACGCGAGGCCTGCGAGTGCTCCAAGACCGGCAGGACGCCAGCCGCGAACGGTGCCAACCGCAAGTACGATCGTGAGCGCTTCGACGGCCTCGACGAGCGAACTAAGGAATGCCGCCGAGACCGCCGGCGCGGCCACAGTCCAGGTCGTCATGATGCAAGCCTCTCGGGGTACAGAGGAGAGGGAAGTGGCTCAGTCGAGCCATTCTTGATGCGTCACACAACGCAGATTACACTAAACCGCTGTCGCGGTGGGGAAGCACCAAGAGGTGATGAGGTGGACGGCCCCTACGTCCATTCCTTGCGGCATGAGATGATGTGGTCGTCGAGGGACCACATCTAGGGGAGCAGCAGATGGTCGAGATCACCACAATTGGACTGGATTTGGCGAAGAATATATTTCAGATTCACGGCATCGATGCATAGTACTCGACGCGGTTGGATAAGGCGTTGAGTTGATTCATAAAAGCGATTCTT
>Ga0307373_10005634_pt1 | contig 20378 bp, 17 predicted proteins | sample OX2MG_FD_202534 | JGI IMG/M metagenome (GOLD analysis project Ga0307373, IMG submission 202534) | Soil microbial communities from Risofladan, Vaasa, Finland - OX-2 | ecosystem: Environmental > Terrestrial > Soil > Coastal area > Acid sulfate soil | place: Finland: Risofladan, Vaasa | collected...
CAGCCTGGCGAGGTACAGGGCGAAGTTGTCGGGCGAGCGATAGACGCCCACCATGCGCAGCACGCCCTCAGCCTGGATACCGTGGCGGAGGGCATATTGGACGAATCCGGCCAGCGCGACCAGCAGGCCGCCGGCCAGCAAAGCGTTCAACATGGGCTTGACTCGCGGCCTGACCAGGACGATGAGGGCGAAGAACAGCAAGGGCTCAACGACGTCGGTGCGCCACTCGCGCAGGGCATAGCGGGGGTAGGCGGCGGCCAGGACGGAGCCAGTCGCGGCCAGGAAGAACAGCGCCGCCGGCCAGGTGAAGGCCGTGCGGGGCCATCTGATTCGGCGGCTCCAGCCGCGGATCAGGTAGGCGGCGAGTGTGAGGGCTATCAGCGCCTCCGAGAGGGGGACCTCGGCGTTCCGGATGTGAATGGGCAGGAGGTAGAAGGGGATGGCGAGGGGGATGAACACGAGCGCGGTCTCCAGGCGCACGAGGGCCAGCACCAGGAAGGCGGCTGCGCCGAGGGCGGTGACCGGCAGGGGGCGGCCGAAGTAGAGGATGGCGAGGGCCAGGGCTTGGAAGGCGAAGGTGACGCCTTCGCTCGGGACGCTGCCGAGCCTGGGAGGGGCAAGGTTCTTCGGTCCTACGCGAGTGGCGGAAGCGGTGGGCGAGGGAGTGGGAACCGGGGCGCCAAGGGCTCCCTCACCCCGGCCCTCTCCCGCTGCGGCGGGCGAGGGAGTGGGGCGCGAGGGGGTGAGGCGCTTGGCCAACAGGAAGATTCCTAGGACGAACAGCAGGGCGCCGGCGTAGTAGGGGCGCTGGTCACGGGTGAGGCCGGTGGCGAAGCCGTCGACTTCGACGGCGGGGCCGGTGGAGGATGGGTCGTGCAGGCCACTGACGGTGAGGGTGAGCTCGTGAGGGCCGGCAGGTAGGCCGCTGGCGACGGAAACCACGGCCGGCGACGCGCTGGGGGCGTAGAGGTCGAGAGCGGCCCGGCCGGCGCTGTCTTTGGGGAGCTCGGTGGCGTAGGTGGGCGAGCCGTCGACCGCCAGATAAGCGATGCCCATGCCCGGACCGCGGGCGGTGCGCAGGCTCACGGCGCTGCCGCTGAAGCGCAACGTGGCGGTTGCGCCCGAGACCGGGCTGGTGCGGCCTGAGGCCGTCACGGCCCAGGCGCCGGCGTAGCTGGCCGCGGCGTTGGCGGCGCTGTGCTGGCCGCTGGCAGCGGCGGGCGGCGCGTGGGTCAGCGTGCGGATGGCGTCGTACACCGGCCTCGGCTGGAACTGCTGGTCGACCAGGCCGAAGAATTGGGTGGGATCGGTGGCCGCGGGCGTGGGATCCTGGAACAGCCACAGGTTCATGACGCCCAGCCAGGGCCACTCGCGTTGGGCGCGCTGGTAGGCCTGAACGGTGTAGCTAGCCTGCCGGTCGAGGCTGACGCTGCCCCAGGGCGAGGCGTCGCCGGTCCAGCCGGTGGGCAGCGCGTTCCAGCCAAACTCGCAGACCCACACGGATTTGCCGGCATCGCCGTTGCGGACCATCACCTGGCGATCGAGGACCACACGGCCGAAGTTGGTGTTGTGGCTGTCGATAATCGCCTTACGGGCATCATTGGGACGCCAGGGCAGATCCTGCCAGGGATCCTCCGGGCCGGCGCGGAGGCCATAGGCCTGGGCGCCGAGCACGTCGAACGAGCCGCGCGCGCCGGCATCGTACATCTCCTGCAGGTAGACCGGATCGGGGCGGTTCTTGGTGCAGCAGTCGGTGGTTGGCGTGAGCGCGGCGGAGAGGACGACGATGGAGGGGTCGATATCCTTGGCGCGGGCGTAGGCGATCCGCAGCAGCTTGGTGTAGGCCGCGGGATCGACCGGCTGGTTGCCCCAGTCTTCGAAACGATTGGGCTCGTTCCATATCTGGATGTAGTGGATGCGGCCCTTGAAGTGCTGGACGAAGGCGGCTACGAAGTCGCCGTAGTCATCGAAGTTCTGAGGCGGCGCGGTTACGGCGGTGCCCGCGGCACGAGCCCATTGGGGTGGGCGCTCCAGGCGGGCGATGAACTGCAGGCCGGCGGCGTTGCCGGCATCGACCAGGCGATCGTACTTGTCCCAGGCGCTTTTGGCGTTCTTGTGGTCGTAGAAGTCGCCCTTGGCGGAGATTTCGATTTCGTTCCAGGCAAACACCTGGCGCGCGAAGCCAAAGCCGGCGGCCTGGATCATGTCGACGCTGCGCTGGAGGTCTCGATCGCGGACGATCTTGTCGAGCTCGACGTTGACGCCGTAGCGGTTGGCGGGTCCGGGGTCCGGGGTCCGAGGTCCGGAGTTTGTGCCGTAGGCGACGCCTCGGGTGAAGATGATGGTCAGCGCTAGGATGGCGGCGCCGAGCAGCGCGCAGCCGGCTCCGGCCAACCACGGAAATGCCAGCTGCCATCTACCAGCTACCGGCAACTTGCGACTAACGACTAGTCTCCCACCGTAAAGCCGTCGATGAAGGCGAAGGCGTCCTGGGAGGCTGGATTCCTCAAGCCGCTGACGGTGACCTGGAGCACGTGCTTGTCGAAACTCAGGCCGTCCGCGATCAACTGGTCCTGGCCGTAGAGCTTTTGCGGCGAGTACAGGTCCAGGACGGCGCGGCCGTCGGAGTTGCGCTTGAGTTTGCTCAAGCTGGTGGATGAGCCATCGAGGGAAACGTAGACGAGGCCGGCATCCGGCCCGGTGATGGTCTTGAGGTGGATGCTTGTGCCGCGGAAGGTGATCAGCAGGGTGGCGTTGACCTTCTTGCTGGCCAGGTAGGTCTTGCCGCTCGCCCGCGGATCTTGCCGGAGCTCCCAATTGCCGTTGATCTTGCCATCGTCGCTGGGCCAGAGCGCAGGATCGGTTTCCTCGTACTCGCCCGGCTGAGCGATCCGCAGTGAGGGGGCTTCTTTGAGGATCTCGGCGTAGAGCGGCGTGGGCGAGAAATCGGGATTGACCATGCGGAAGTAGTAGGCCGAGTCGGACGGTGAATAGGTGGTGCCGTCCTGGCGGAAGTACCAGATATTGATGACGCCGACCCAGGGCCACTGGGTGCGAGCCAGTTGGATGGCCTCGCGCGTGTAGTCGGCCTGCTGCTGCTCGGTGACGCGACCCCAGATGAGCTTGTCGGGCGGCATGTCGGCGGGCGATGCGTTCCAGCCGAACTCGTCGAACCACACCGGCTTGGCCGCGTCGCCGTTGTCCTCCATGATCTTGCGCTGCAAGGTCACGCGCTGGAAGTTCAGCTTGTCGGGACTGGGGGGATCTGTGGGCGGCAGCAGCAGGCCATAGGCATTGGCGGAGAGGATGTCGAAATAGTTCTTGGCGCCGGCCGCATACATGGCCTGGAGGAAATCGAGGTCGGACATGTTGCGGTCGGAATGCTCGAGGGTGATGGCCAGGGGGGCGCTCAGGATGATGGCGTTGGGGTCGGCCTCTTTGGCTCGCTGGTAGCCGATCTTGAGGAGGCGCACGTAGGCCGCGGGATCGGGCTGCTTGCCCCAACCGAGGAAAATATTGGGCTCGTTCCAGAGCTGGTAATAGCGGATGCCCTTGCCCTTCAGGTGGTTGACGACGGTGTACACGAAATCGCCATAGTCGGCGAAATTGTCGGGTGGCGCCTGGGGCGCGCTGTTGTCCTTGCGCGTCCAGTTGGGCGGGGCGTCCAGCCTCAGGATGGGCTGCAGGCCGAACTCCTCGATCAGGGCGATGCGCTTGTCGTACTTCTCCCAGGAGGATTTGTTGAACTTGGTGTCGACGTACTCGCCCTTGCGTTCCGGCTCGATCTCGAACCACGGAATCTGCTGCTTCACGAAGCCGACGCCGGCGTCCTTGATCATCTGCAACTCGCGGCGCATCTTCCACTCTTCGACTTCGCGGTCGAGGAAGATGTTGACGCCGTAGGGGTTGACGTCGGTCAAGGCGATCTGGCGCAGTGGGAGCGGCTTGGGGCGCTCGCCGCAACTCGTCAGCAGGACAGCTAAGCAGCAGGCAAGAGGCACGAGGCAAGCGCGGAGCCGGCGCGCGTTCATCGCCAGGTCAGCTCGAAGCTGGAGTAGGCGGCTGCCAGGGGGCGGCGGTCGAGACTCTGGCCCTGGGTAGCGCTGTTCGCGGATGCGACCATGCTGTGATCCAGGGTAACGACGTTGAGCGCCCGGGGATGGAACAGGGTTGCCGGGACGGAGATGGCCAAGGGCGCCCAGTCGGTAGGCAGGGGCACGTGGGCGGCCGGCTGGCCGTTCACCAGCACCGTAAGCTGCTGTCCCTTGGGGTAGGCAACACCGGTGAGCCGGAGCGTGGCATCCGCCGGCCGCTCCACCCAAAAGCGAATCTGCGACTGCTGGCCGGCCCAACGCGCGGCGACGCCGGCGACCGTTTCGGGCCGGTACCAGCCATCGGTCAGGTAGCGGACGTCCTCGGGCGTACCGATGTGGATGGGCCCCTGGGGGAGTGCCAGGTCGCGGTCGCGCAACTCGCTCAGAGGACGGAAGACGGCCATCCAGACGGTGGCTGCCTTGGGCAGCACCAGCGGGTCGCGCTGGAAGGTGCGAGTGTCCACGCCCACGAAGGTGTCCGGGACGGTGAAGCCTTCTTTGTCCAGCACTATCAAGTTGCGGTACGCGCCGGATGCCAGCTCGGATTGAACGGTGCTCGGGTCCAGGCCATCCAGCAGGAATGCCTTGAAGGCGGGATCGTGATAGCGGATGGCATTGTAGGAGGAACCGGCCAGGACGAGCGTGTCGCTGCTCCGAAAGTTGCTTGCGACGTAGGCACTTGCCTGCTCTGGCGGGGCTTTTACGGTGTCCATGATAGTGATGAGGGGCGCCGCGCTGAAGGCGAACCAGGCGGCAAGGGCGGTGCATGCGGCCGCTGCGAGAGGCTTTGGCCTGATGCCGCCGAGCAGGAGGAGCATGGGCGGGATGGCGGGCAGGACCTTACGAGGATCGTCGGGACGCATGGCCAGCAGCATGAAGGCGGCGTAGGGCAGCAGCCAGCTCAAGGCGAGCCAACGAGCTCGTGTGGCCAGAAGCGCCAGCAGGATGAGGGCGGCCATCAGCGCCAGGAACGCCGGCAGGCCGCCATCGGCGGGACCGCCAAAATAGGCGCTGAAGACGTTGCCGAACTCGGCCATGCGAGCTTCGAGGTTGGGCAACGTGAACGGGCGGGCGAAGAGGCTGTCCGTGGCGCCGACGTATTGGGACTGGCCGGCGAGGGTGCGCCAGGCCGCGGCGGGGCCTCCCAAGCTGATGGCGAGGGGGATAGCCCAGGCGAGGGAGGCGGCAATCAAGACGCCGGCGGCGAGGGGGAGCTGCCTCGCCCTAACCTGCTCCCGGTCCTGCGCGGACGGCGAAAGCGGTGCGAGAGGGGATGCAAGGAAGGCCAACACCCCTAGGGGCAGGATGGCGTCTTGGGGCCTGACGCCGGCGGCAAGGCCGGTGGCGGCGCAGCCGGCTAGGAGCGCGGCCGGAAACCCATCGGCGGCCACTCGATCGCGGACGCCGCGGATGACGAGCAGCGTGGCGAGGGTAGCCATGGCTAGACCGGGTACGTCGCTTAGGGCCATACCCGAGCTGAGCCAGAACAACGGCATCGGGGCCAGCGGCAGGGCGGCCCAGGGAGCGCCAACTTGGGCGGCCACGCCCCAGAAGGCGAGGATGGCAACGGCGCCGGAGGCGGCGCTCAGGAGCGTCAGCGCCGCCTGGTGGTCGTGGACGGCCAGGTCGAAGACTCGGGCAAGCAAGACGTACACCGGGTAGCCCGGCGGCTGCGGCTGGTTCAGCCGTAGGTCGAAGTGGTCGATGGCGCGCGCGAAGTTGAAGGAGTCGAAATCGTCCAGCGAGATCGACCGCGTGATCACGTACAGTGCCAGTGTCGCGACGAACAGCGCGACCGGCAGCAGCCAGGCGAGCTCGCGCAGCGATATGCGGCGGGCCAACGCCGCGGGCGGGTGATAGGCGAGTGCGGACAGGCCTTTCACGTCCGTTCGTCATCCTGACGGGCCACGACCAGGCCCCACACGGCCGCCGCGCCGGCTCGGAGCAGCGGATCGGCGCAAGCCATCAGGGTGCTGCCGGTGGTGCACACGTCGTCGACCAGCAGAAGGCAGCGGCCGGCGGCCAGCTCTGGCTGCGGGCAGGCGAAGGCGCCCTTGACGTTTTCCTGCCGCTGCCGCCGGTCCAGGCCAACCTGAGCCTTGGTCTCGCGGACGCGGCGCACCGCCTCCACGACAGGCAAGCCCAGACGCTGGGCCAGCGCGCGCGACAGCAGCCCGGACTGGTTGTAGCCGCGGCGGCGTTCCCGCGAGGGGTGGAGTGGCACGGGAACGATCGCCTGAGCGGGTGGCAGGCCACGAGCCGTTTTCTCCAGGAACTCGGCCAACTGCTCGGCCACAGGACGCTGGCCGTTGTACTTCAGACGGTGGACAGCCTGGCGGACGGCGCCTTCGAAGCGGCTGCACGCACGGATGCCGCCGATCCGCGGCGGATCTTTGGCGCAGTCCTGGCAGCGAGCGCCGGCGCCGATCTCACGGCCGCAGCACTCGCACAACGGCGGCGTCATCCAATGCACGGCCGTAACACAGCCGGGGCAGATCCATTCGCCGTGGCGGGCGCACTGCACGCACTTGCGTGGGAACACGACATCAAGCACCGCCGAGGAGGCGGCACGCCAGAGCTGCCTAATCCGGGTCCATCTTGATCCAGCCCTTGCGCAGGGCGTAGACCACGGCCTGGGTGCGGTCGTTGACGGCCAGCTTGCGAAGGATGGAGGTGATGTGATTCTTCACTGTCTGGTCGCTGATCTTGAGGACGCGGGCGATTTCCTTGTTGGAGTTGCCCTTGGCGATGTAGTCCAGCACCTCGACCTCGCGAGCTGAGAGGGGTACGAACAGGGGCTCGGTGCCGGGCTCGCCGACGGCCAGCTCGCGGAAGGACTTGAGGACACGGGAGGCCAGCAGCGGCCGGGCGAGCACATTGTCGTTGATCAGGTACTCACCCTGGCTCACGCGGCGCACGGCGTCGATCAGGACCACGGGGTCGACGTCCTTGAGGAAGTAGGCCGCCGCGCCGAGCTTGATGGCGCGGAACAGATCCTCCTCGTCCTCCTGGTCGGTGATGATGATGACACCAGTGCGCGGTTGGATGTGCTTGATGGAGCGCAGCACCTCAAGGCCGTTCATGACGGGCAGCGCCACGTCGATGAGCATCAAATCCGGGGCCGCCGAGCTGGCTTGGTCGACGGCCGCCTGGCCGTCCGACGCCTCGCCGATCACGACCATATCCGATTGACCTTCCAGGGTGGCGCGAATGCCCTGGCGAAACAGCGGATGAGCGTCCACGATGAAGACGCTGACCTGCTCCATGAACGCCCGAGTATATCATCGGGAAGCATGCCCGCTTCCAGCGCCACCCGCCTGCTGCCAAGCGTCGACGAGCTGCTGAAGCGGCAGCCGCTGGCCGAAGCCGCGGCGGCGCTCGGCCACGAGATTGCCCTTCGCGCGGCGCGGCGCGTGCTTCAAGAAGAACGGGAGCGACTGCTTAGGCAGGCTGAGCGCAGCGAGGCAGCCGTTGCCACTGTCCAGGACGGGAATTCACCGTTCGCGCTCGGAATGACAAAAGAGCAGCTCGCCGCGCAGGCGGCCGAGATGGCCTGGCAGACGGCTGCGCCGAGCTTGCGGCCTGTCATCAACGCGACGGGCGTGGTGATCCACACCAACCTTGGGCGGGCTCCGTTGTGCGCCGAGGCGATCGCCGCGATGCAGGGACTGGGGGGGGGCTATTCGAACCTGGAGCTCGACCTGGCCAGCGGCAAGCGCGGCGACCGGCAGGATCACATCCAGGGCATCCTGCGCGAAGTGCTGGGCGTGGAGGCCGCGGTGGTTGTCAACAACAACGCCAGCGCGGTGCTGCTGGTGCTGACGGCGCTGGCGCGCGGCAAGGAGGTCATCGTCTCGCGCGGGCAGGCGGTCGAGATCGGCGGCGGCTTCCGCATCCCCGACGTGATGCGCCGCAGCGGCGCCCGTCTGGTGGAGGTGGGCAGCACCAACCGCACCTATGGACGCGACTACGAGGAGGCGATCACCGAGAAGACGGCGGCGCTGATGCGCATCCACTCCAGCAACTTCCGTGTGATCGGCTTCACCAATGAGGTCGGGATCGAGGACATGGCCGAGCTGGCGCACGGCCGCGGCCTGCTGCTGCTGGACGACCTGGGCAGCGGTTCGCTGATCGACACCGCGCAATTCGGGCTGATGCGCGAGCCGATGGTTCAAACCAGCGTAGCCGCGGGGGTGGACCTGGTGTGCTTCTCGGGTGACAAGCTGCTGGGGGGACCACAAGCCGGCATCATCGCTGGCCGGCGCGAGGCGGTGGAGCGCTGCAAGCGCGACCCGCTCATGCGCGCCATGCGCACGGACAAGATGACGCTGGCGGCCCTCCAGGCGACGCTGCTGGAGTACCTGAAGGGTCGGGCGCTGGAGACCATCCCGGTGTGGCGGATGATCGCGACACCGGTGGAGGAGCTGCGCCGCCGGGCCTCGGCGTGGGCGTCTTCGTTACCCGGGTCCACGGTCGTGGAGGGCCGATCGGCCATTGGCGGCGGCTCGCTGCCGGAGGAGACGTTGCCTACGGCGCTGTTGCGGCTTGCCCGGAAGGGCTCGGCCCAGCGGCAGCTTGGGGCGCTCCGCTCGCGAGGGGTGATTGCGCGGATACAGGAAGACGCTGTGGTGTTGGACCCGCGGACGGTGCAGCCGGAGGAAGAGGCTGTCCTGCGGAGCGCTTTGCATGCCTAACGGCATAACCACCCGCCCGGCCCGATGTACACCGTAGGGACGGCCGGCCACGTCGACCATGGGAAGTCGACGCTGGTCAAGGCGCTGACGGGGATCGATCCGGATCGGCTGCCTGAGGAGAAGGAGCGGGAGATGACGATCGACCTCGGGTTCGCGCATCTCAAGCTGCCGGACGGGCAGCAGGTGAGCATCGTGGACGTGCCGGGGCACGAGCGGTTCATCAAGAATATGCTGGCCGGCGTGGGCGGCATCGACCTGGCGCTGTTGGTCATTGCCGCGGACGAGGGGGTCATGCCGCAGACGCGCGAGCACCTGGCCATCCTCGACTTGCTGCGGGTGGAGCATGGCATCGTGGTCCTCACCAAGCGCGACCTGGTCGAGCCCGACTGGCTGGAGCTTGTCGCGGACGAGGTGGGTGAGACGCTGCGGGGCACAGCGCTGGAAGGCGTGCCCATCCTACCGGTATCGTCGGTTTCCGGCGACGGTCTGCCGGAGCTGCTGCAGGCCATGGCCGAGCGGCTCAAGGAGGTGCCCGAGCGCATCGACCGCGGGCAGCCGCGGCTGCCGATCGACCGTGTGTTCACGCTCACGGGCTTCGGCACCGTGGTCACGGGCACGCTGCTCGACGGCAGCTTGCGGCTGGGCGAAGACGTGGAGATCCTGCCGCGGCGCAAACGCTCGCGCATCCGCGGGCTGCAGACCCACAACCGCAAGGTCGACTTGGCGCCGCCAGGCGGCCGGACAGCGGTGAACCTGGCCGGCCTGACGTTGGAGGATGTCCGGCGCGGGGACGTGGTGACCCACCCTGGGCAGCTCAAGCCGACGCGGGCGTTGGACGTGAAGCTGCGGCTCATTCCAGACGCGCTGCGCGGCCTCGAGAACAACGACGAGGTCGATCTGTTCGCCGGCGCGGCCGAGGCGCTGGCGCGTGTGACCCTGTTGGAGGGCAAAGAGCTGCGGCCGGGCGAAGAGGGCTGGGTGCGGCTGCGACTGCGCGAGCCGCTGGCGCTGGCCAAGGGCGACAAGTTCATCCTGCGGCTGCCATCGCCCAGCGCCACGATTGGGGGCGGCGAAGTGGCGGACACGGCGCCACGCCTGCACCACCGCTTCCGAGCCCAATCGCTGGATTGGCTGCACTCGCTGGAAGCCGGCTCGCCCGACCAGATACTGCTGCAAGCCCTGGCCGGCGACCAGCCGGTGGAGCGCGGGGGCGCGCTCAAGAAGTCGGCTCTGGCGCCGCAGCAAGCCCAGGAGAGCTTGGCCCGGCTGTTGGAATCGGGCCAGGCTGTGGCGCTGGACACGCACCTGGTCTCCGCCGGAGCGTGGCTGGCTCTGACGGCGCGAGTCCAGCGCGACGTGAACGACTACCATCGCCGCTTCCCGCTGCGAGCCGGCATCCCCAAGGAGGAGTTGAAGAGCCGGCTGGGGCTCGCGCTCAAGCTGTTCAATGCCGCGCTGACGGAGTGGACCCGCGGCGGCCAGCTGGCCGACCGGGGCGCGTTTGTGGCGGATGCGCGGTTCGAGATCAAGCTTGGGCCCGAAGTGCAGCGCAAGCTGGAAGCAGCTATGGCAGCGATGCGCCAGAAGCCCTTCTCGCCGCCGTCGGAGGGCGAGCTGGGCCTCACGTCCGAGGAGCTGGCGGTGTTGCTCGGCCAGGGCCAGCTTACGCGCGTGTCCGACAGCGTGGTGTTCGACTCGACGGCCTACCGGCAGATGCTGGATCGGACGGTCGAGCATGTGAGCCAGCAGGGCAAGATCACGCTCGCCGAGTTCCGGGATCTGTTCGACACCAGCCGCAAGTATGCTCAGGCATTCCTGGAGTATCTCGACGAGCGCAAGATCACGCGCCGTATCGGCGACGAGCGGGTGCTTGGGGTGGGGGCGAGACGGCAGCAGCCGGCAGACGGGTAGGCACTTCCGGCAGCCGGTAGTTGACCATGACACCAAGCACTCCTTGGCCCTTCTCTCATAGTCGCAGGGTTATACCGGTTCGGCGCCGGGCTCCTCGGGCCTTGGCGCTGGCTTGAGCCGGAAGCCCGGACAGCTCAGCACGGGCTGCGGCGGATATTTGTCCGGCATGCGCGGGCACAGGATGAATACGCCGCGGCCGGTGCGCACGTAGCGCGGCGGCGCGTCGCAGCGGTGGCATAGCGAGTCCGGGAATGGCAGTGGTGGCATGGCTCGTGCTTGCTGGCTCCGGCAACAGGAGTAAGCAGCGCTATGGAACGAACAGATTATGGCGAAACCGTTGTGGTGCGCCATCCGGTGGGCGAGCCGGGCCACCAGGAACGCTCATATGTCGAACCACGCGAGAGGAAGCACGTCCGCGCTGAGGATCGGGGAGAATGGCCGGTGCGCTGGAGCTCGGTGTGGATTGGGGCGCTGCTCAGCCTGACCGCCGCGCTGGTGCTGACGTTGGTAGCCAGCGCCATTGGCGACGCGGACGCGGCCGCCCACCCGACCAGCTGGGCTGCCTTCACGCGCGCGGCGCTCATTTACAGCATCGTGACCGCATTGGTGGCCTTCTTCGTGGGAGGATTCATGGCCGCCAGGATCTCCGGCGTGGCCCATGCTGAGTCGGGGCTGCTCCACGGCGCGCTGACCTGGCTGGTGACGCTGCCGGTCCTGCTCGTGCTGGGCGGCATTGGCGCCGGCCACTTCTTTGGGAATTTCGGTATTGGACTCCTGGCGCCGCCAGTATGGATCGCGCCGGCAGCCGGCAACGTCCCAGCGGTTGACGCGGCCGCTGCCGGCGCGGCGCGGGACATCGCTGTCTCGGCGGCGTTCGTGGTGGTCATGGGCTTGCTGGGGGGCATGCTTGGCGGTTGGATTGGCTCTGAGGAGCTTAGCGGCGCCAACGCTCGCCTGCCTTGGTCGCGGACGGCCAGCCGGTAGCGAGAGCCTCGAGACGGGCGGCAAGCTCCGGCGCGTCCAGGCCGTCGATCTCCAGCAGCTTCTCGCGCGCGGTTTCGCCGCGGACGAGGCGAATGTGGGAGCGGGGCACGCGGAGGAGCTTCGCGACGAGCTCGATGAGCCGCTTGTTGGCCTTGCCCTCGACCGCGGGCGCCGCCAACCATGCCCGCAGCGTGCTGCCTTCGGGGCGCAGCTCGTCGCGTGACGCGCCCGGCTGAACGCGGACGCTAAGCCGGGCCATGGCCAATCAAGCCTGCCACCATTCGCGCTGACAGCAGGACGCCGGGCACGCCCGGGCCGGGATGGGCGCCGGCGCCCACGAGGTACAGGCCGCGGACGCTCTGGTGGACGCAGTGGGGCCGGAAGTACGCCGACTGCGTGAGCAGCGGCTGGAGCTGGAAGGCGTTGCCTAGGGTGGACCGCAGCTCGTCGCGGAAGTAGGCGTCCGGGGTGAGGGCGTGCTCGACGACGATCGACTCGCGCAGGCCCTCCAGGCCGAAGTCGCGCTCGAGGAACTCCAGCAGTCGGTCACGGAAGCGGGGCGCTTCGGCTTGCCAGTCCACGCCGGCCGCCAGGTTCGGGACCGGGACGAGCAGGTAGATGCTGTCGCCGCCGGCTGGCGCCATGGATGGATCCGTTCGGGCGGGGGCGTGGACATACATCGAAAAGTCCGCCGGCAGTATCTGGCGATCGATGATGTCCCCGACGAGCTCACGGTAGCGCTCGGAGAACACGATGGTGTGATGACGCAGCTTGGGGAACACACGGTTCGTACCCAGGAAGAGCAAGAAACAGGACATCGACCAGCGCCAGCGGCGGCTTACCGGTTGGCCGAGCAGTTCGCTCCGGGTGTGGGCGACGTCGGCGTTGGAGACGACGGCCTCAGCAGGCTCGAAGCCGGCGTCGGTTTCCACACCGGCGGCGCGGGCATGGCGCACAACGATGCGGCGCACTGGGCAGCCAAGACGCAGATCGCCGCCCAGGCTCTCGAACAAGCCGGCCAGCGCCTGGACCAGCCGGAACATGCCGCCCATGAAGAAGTGGACGCCGCCGGTGCGCTCCAGGAAGGGGAACATGGCGTAGATGCTGGGCACGGTGAAGGGGTTGCCGCCGATGAACAGCGGCTGGAAGCTGAAAGCGCGGAAGACGTGTGGCTCCTTGAAGTACGCAGCCACCGTGCTGGCCACCGGCCGCAGCGCGCGCAGCCCGAGCATCGAGGGCACGATTCGGGCAAAGTCGCCGAAACGCAGGAACGGCTTGTCGCCCAGCTCGACGACGGCACGCTGGTAGATATTGCCGGCGTGGCGGAAAAAGGCGTCGTACTGGGTGGCGTCGGCTTGGGAGAAGCGGGCGATCTCCACCTTCATCCGCTCGGGGTCGCCGCCATAGTCGAAGTGCTCGCCGTCGGCGAAATGCAGGCGGTAGAAGGGATCGAGCGGCACCAGCTCGATCTCGTCCTCCAGGCGGCGGCCGGCGAGCACGAACAGCTCGCGGATAAGGTCCGGCAGGGTGACCACCGAAGGGCCGGTGTCGAACACGTAGCCGCTGTCGACGATCTGGCCCGCCCGACCTCCGGGCTGGCTGCGCGCCTCGAAGATAGCGACCTGGTGGCCGGCCGCCTGCAGCCGAATGGCGAGCGCCAGGCCGCCCAGGCCAGCGCCAACGACGGCGACCCGCACCGACTAGAAGAGCGAGTTGATGAACAGTCCCTGGGCCAGGAGCTGCGCATACAGCAGGGCGCTGAGGCTGTTGCTGGCCAGGATCATCTGCGGCGTGGGATGGCTGGTTGGCGGCAACATGGCGGGAATGAACTCGCGGGCGCCATAGCGGGAGATCGGCGCGGACATGACGTCCGCGGCGAAGCCGCCGATGCGTTGGGCGGCGCCATTGGGGGACGATACGGTGGACTCGACCATTTCCGGCTTTTCGTCAAAGGCATAGATGAAGGCCTGGTGGTCGACGCTCACGGTGTTGTCCTCCGCCACCTCGACGCCAACCTGCTTCAGTTGGGGGCCAAGCGCCTGGATGGCCGAGCTGAAATCGCCCACAAATGTTGGCGAGAGGTAGCGCTCGTTCTCGGTGATGACGCCGGCCAGCTGGGTGACGGCTTCGGCCAGGTGCCCCACCGCGCCGAGCACCGCCTCGCGGTCCGGGCCAACCGCGATGGTCACGTCGGCGCCGCGGCTGATGGTGTGCAGGGTGAGCTGGATTTTGCCGCCCTGCAGCAGAATCTGGTTGGTCGGCGACATGGTCCGGACGCCGTCCAGGACGTAGGCGGCGTCCTGCGCTGCCCGGGCTTCGCGGGAGGCGCCGGTGGTGCGCACCAGCCAGCCGTCAAGATCCGTCAGCGAGAAGCTGCTGGCGCTGCCGCTGAGCGTGGCCGTGATGGCGATCTGGACGGTGCTGAAGGTCGGCCGGGCCAGGGTGGCGATGACGCCCAGGTTGGCCTGGTTGATGGCGGCTGCCATCTGGGCCAGCACCGAATCGTTGCTCTCGCCATCGGCCAGGAGCAGGCTCAGCTGCTTGACGCCGACGAAGGTCCGCAGCTCGAACGAGTGACGGCTGGCGTCGAGCGCTACCGGCGCCTCCCTGGCCAGCAGCTCGCCCACGTTCTCTTGCGCCGCGGCCAGCCGCAGCACTTGCAGGCCATAGGAGCTGATGCGTGCGCCGTGCGAGGCCATTCCGCCAGCGACGCTCGGATGGGAGCTTGCCACCCCAACCTGCTGGAAGGCGTTGAAGGCGTTGTGCGGGGATAGGGCCGTCGCCGCGGCGGCCACGCCGCCGGCCGCGGCGGCCAGCGCGCTCAAGGCATTGCCGATGTGCCGCTGGAACTGCAGGTGCAGCTCCGTGGGCGGCGGGTCGTGCAAGGCCTGCGCCACCAGCTGCGCCGGTGTGGGGAGGACGGCGCTGAACGGCAGATCCTGGGCGCCAGCCTGCTGTTCGCGCTGCTCCGCATCGGCCAGCGCCAGCACCAGCGTCGAGTCGTTGACCACCGGCAGCCGAGGCAGTTCGCGGCCCGAGGCGCGAGCCGGGAGGCGTGAGTCGTCAGGCATCAGTCATTGGGTCGTGAGAGACGCGAAATGAGAAACGAGAGATCGAAGGCAAGGAGTCCCTGTATCGAGTATCGGCTTTAGGCGGCGCGAACTTGAGTCGTCGCCTCGACCACCAGCCGCCCCGAGCGGCGTTCGTCCCAAGGCTGGCCATCGTAGCTGCCCCAACGCTGGGTGATGCGCAGACCGGCGCGCTCGAAGCGCTGGCACAGCTCGGGGGGCGTCCAGTAGCGGGCCTCGAAGCGCGCGTGCGCCGGCTCGCCGGCGCCGCTGTCGTAGTTGTACTCGGTGGCGCAGCGATGCGTGCGACTGTTGCAGCGCCAGTGCTCGGTGACATGGATGAGGCGGCCGTCTACGATCATGTCGTGGGCGTCGACTTTGCCTGCCTTGCCATCCGGGAACCAGAGCGCGTCGAGCAGGAAGCGGCCTTCCGGGGCCAAGTGCGCGGCCACGCTGCGCAAAGCCCGATCACGGTCAGCGGAGCTGGTGAGATGGCTGAATGGGTCGTCCGGCGCGACGATCGCTTCGAACTTCGTGCGCAGGGCAAGCTGACGTACGTCTGCCAACAGCAGGCTGGCGGAGGCGCCTGCCAGCCTGGGCTGGGCCAGCCGCAACAGCTCGGGTGAGAGGTCGATGCCGAGCACGCGCGCGCCGGCTTGGGCCAGCATGGCCGTCACCCGGCCGCCGCCGCAGCCAATCTCCAAGATGCGCCCAGCGCGATATTGCCGGCCAACCTGCCGCCACAGCGCCTCGTCGCCCCTGCCAGCCAGTTCGGCCTCCATGAACGGCGCCACCGTGCGGTAATAGCGCTGAACGTCGTACACTAGATTTCTCATACTTCGTCGATTCCCAAAGTCAACAATCTATGAAACGGCAATCTGATGGTCGACGACACACAACGAGCGCTGGTCACCCTAAGGGCTCTCAACGGCGACATGGGCCGCCTGCAGATGTGGTTCGAGCGCGAGGTGCTGGACAGGTATCGAGGCCAGGCCGGCGTCCGCGTGATTCGCACCGACAGCGCTGGCCGGGTTCGCAGCCAAGCTTGGAGCCTGGACTTTGGCATCAGCGACAACGATCGCTTGATCCATGCCAGCGTCGCAGACCTGAGCCAGCGTCTGCCGGAAGCCGAGCGCGACCACTGGTCGCGACACATCTCCGGTCCTCCGGCCAGCCGCAATTTCCTGCTCATGCGCTTCGGCGGCGGCGGATGCATCGACGACGGCGAGATTCGAGATTGGAGCTAGCAGCGACAAGTTGAAAGGAGTCACAGCACATGGCTGAATACGCAAACCCGGCAGCGCTCGTGTCCACGGAATGGGTGACAGGACATCTGAACGATCCCAAGGTACGCCTGATCGAGGTGGACGTCGATACGTCGGCCTACGAGCAGGGCCACATTCCCGGCGCGGTCGGCGTCAACTGGAGCACAGAGTTGGAGGACACCATCCGGCGCGACATCCCAACCAAGGAAAACTGGGAGAAGCTGCTGAGCCGGGCAGGTGTCTCTGCCGACACCAAGATCGTGTTCTACGGTGACAACAACAACTGGTTCGCAGCCTTCGCTTATTGGATCGCCAAGATGTATGGCCACCAGGACGTGGTGCTGATGAACGGCGGCCGCAAGAAGTGGGAGCTCGAGAACCGGCCGATGACGAAGGACGCAGCCAGCGCCGCGGCCACCAGCTACACGTCCAGGGACCTCGACCCGGCCTTCCGCGCGCTGTACGCCGACGTGCGCAACTACGTCGGCACTCCCTCGGGCACGGCGTTGGTGGACGTGCGCTCACCCGCGGAGTTCAGCGGCGAGATCGTCGCCCCACCCGGCCTGCCGGAGACCGCTCAGCGCTGCGGCCACATCCCGGGCGCCGCCAACATTCCATGGGGCCAGGCAGCCAATGAGGATGGCACCTTCAAGTCGGCCGACGAGCTAAAGGCGCTGTACGAGGGCAAGGGCGTGACTTCCGACAAGGACATCGTGGCGTATTGCCGGATCGGCGAGAGATCGTCGCACACCTGGTTCGTGCTCAAGGAGCTGCTGGGCTACGGCAAGGTCCGCAACTATGACGGCTCCTGGACTGAGTGGGGCAGCGTCATTGGGGCGCCGATCGACAACCCGGCAGGAGGTTCCGCCCGTTGAATGCTGTCCAGGTGATCGTCACGCAGACGTCGCTGCCGCCGCACCACTATCTGCACGGTACGCCGCATCCCGTGGTGTCGCGGCTGTTCACCTTCGAGCTGGCCAGCGGAACGGCCGTGGTCGATCAGACCGACTACGGCCATCCGGGTAAGTTCAACCCCTGCCATGCCAAGACCATCCCCACTCCGCTCCAGCCTAAGACTCACCAGCTGGTCGCCGCGGCGGAGAGCCTCGCGGCGCTGATGTAACTGCTCAGGCGCGCATCTTCCGGCTTGCCTGCCGCAGGCGCAAACTAATAGGCGGCCAGCTTGCGGATGCCTGCCAGGATGCGCTCGGTGGAGGGTAGGTACTCGTGCTCCAGGACGGAGCTGAAGCTGAAGTGGACGTCCGGGCCGGCGATGCGCAGGATGGGGCCGTCGAGGTAGTCGAAGGCTTCCTCGCTGAGGAGGGCCGAGACTTCGGCGCCGATGCCGCCGGTCTTGTTGTCTTCGTGAAGGACGAGACACTTGCTCGTTTTCTTCACGGACTCAAGGATTGCCTGGCGGTCCAGCGGACACAGTGTGCGCAGGTCCAGGACTTCGACGGACACGCCTTCTTTGCTGGCCAGATCGGCCGCCTCCAGCGCTTTGTGGACCATGGCGCCGTAGGTGACGATGGTCAGGTGCTTGCCCTGACGGCGCACGGCAGCCACGCCAAAGGGCACTGGATCGTCGGATAGCGACTCGGCCTTTTGGCGGCGGTAGAGGTATTTATGCTCGAAAAAGAGCACTGGATCGGGGTCGCGGATGGCCGTCAGCAGCAGGCCCTTGGCGTCCTCCGCCGTGGCCGGCGTGGCGATCTTCAGGCCGGGAATGTGGAAGAACAGCGCCTCGACGGACTGTGAGTGGAAGGGACCGCCGTGGACGCCGCCGCCAAACGGCGCGCGGACGGTGATGGGGCACTCGAACATGCCCTCGGTGAGGTAGCGGATCTTGGCGGCCTCGTTGATGAGCTGGTTCATGGCCGGGTGGATGTAGTCGGCAAACTGGATTTCGGCGACCGGCCGCAGACCGTTCATGGAGGCGCCGATGCTGACGCCCACGATACTGGACTCGGCAAGCGGCGAATCGATGACGCGCTCACGCCCAAACTTGTCGACGAAACCTTCGGTGGCTCGGAACACGCCGCCTTCGCCCACGTCTTCGCCGAGCACGATCACCGATGGATCGCGCTCCATCTCCTGGTACAGACCTTCTCGGATGGCCTCGATGAAGGTCGGCATTGCTAGCTCTCCGCGAAGACGTGCTTGAGGATGTCCTCGACCCTGGCGTCCGGGGCGAGCTCGGCCTCCTTGGCCGCCTGATCCGCGGCGTCCTTCATCTCGGCGTCGACAGCGGCCAGGGCTGCGCCGTCCAGCACGTGGCGGCGCAGCAGGCACTGGCGGAAGGCATCCATCGGGTCGTGCCGCTGGAGTGCTTCGCGTTCCTGCTCGGACAAGTAGCGGCGGTCGTCGTCGTCGCTGGAATGGGGCCGCAGCCGGCGCACCTTGGCCTCGATCAGCGTGGGGCCGCCACCACTGCGCGCCTTCTCAGCGGCAAGGCGTGTCGCTCGGAACACGGCCTCCGGATCGGTTCCGTCGATGGTTACGCCTTCGAAGCCATAAGCCTGGGCGCGGTCGGCCACGTTAACCACGGGCATCTGCCGCGCCACCGGTATGGAGATGGCGTAGCCGTTGTTCTCGCAGAAGAAGATGAGCGGCAACTTGTGGACGCCAGCCCAGTTCATGCCCTCGTGGAAATCGCCTTCGCTGGTGGCGCCGTCGCCAAAATACACGATGGTGACGGCATCCTCGCGCTTGATCTTGGAAGCCAGCGCGGCACCCGCGGCCTGAGGGATCTGCGTGCCTACCACGCTGGTGACGGGCATGAGCTTGAGCTTGTCGTGGATGAGGTGCCAGGGCAGATGGCGGCTGTTGCCGTTGACCGGGCTCGGCTTGGCGAAGGAGCTGAAAAACAGGTCGCGCGGCTCCATGCCGAGCGTCAGCGCAACGCCGATGTCGCGGTAGTAGGTGAACACGATGTCGTGTCCGGCGCGAAGGGCCAGGGCGCTGCCTACCTGGGCGGCCTCGTGGCCGCGGCAGGACGCGACAAAGGGCAAGCGGCCCTGGCGGTTGAGGTTCCAGGCCTTCTCGTCGATTGCTCGGGTGAGGGCCATGAGCCGGTATGTCCGGCGAAGGTCGTCCTCCGAGAGATCGGAGCTGGCCGGCTCCTTGGTGGTAGTTTGGCCGAGATGCGGACCAACGACCATTTCGCGCATCACACTCATATGGCGGGCAACACTCCTTCGTGTTTCCTGGGAGCCGCCTGTAGGTTAGCACGATCTGTGCCCTGCCAAGCAAGCCGTTTGGATCCTTTAGGCAACCCAATAGCTGAGGGCATGCATCACGAGGAACAGGCCTTGAACCATGACCATGCAGTAGGCCAGCGGCAGGCGCAGCACGCGGAGGTTCGGCCGCTGCAGGAGCATCGCCGCGGCGATGAATATGGGGAAGGCCAGCAGCAGGTAGCGGGAGTAGGACATGAACGTGCCGCTGGCGACGTTCAGGATGCCGACAGCCAGGGCGAAGACGGCCAGCGCGGGATGGACGCGCCGGAACATGGGGACCAGCAGCAGCAGGAACACCAGGAACAGGGCGCGATCGATGGCGGAGTTGGTGAAGCCGTGAATCGCCAGCGGCCACTCGGCCAGGGCATGGGCCAATTGCAACGGATGCAGGACGTAGGTGATCGAGTGGGCAGAGACGTAGCTCTTCATGGCTTGAAACATCTCGAAGGCGTTGCCGGTGGCGGCGCGCATGAAGAGCAGGTAGGCCGCGGCGCCCAGGAGCGGCGAAAAGACCGGCGCGAGCTCGACGACCCGAACTCGGGCTAGGAGTGCGGCCGGAAACCCATCGGCGGCCACCAGGCTGTTGAGGGGCCTCTCCGCGGCCCGCCGGCCTAAGCCGAGCACTTCCACGGCGTAGTAGAGGGCGAAGGGCAGCATGATAAGCACACCTTCGGGGCGTGCCAACGGGAGGAGCGCGGCCGGCAGCGCTGCCCAGGCGAGGCGGCGCGTGAACAGCAGATAGAAGAAGGTGGCGACAAGCAGCAGGAACAGCGATTCGGTGTAAATCAATGAAAAGAAGAAGGCGGTTGGAAAGGCGAGATACAGCAGCAGCGTGCTGCGCGCGGTGGCGCGGCCGTACAGCTCGGCCACCAGCTTGAACAGGACGTACAGCCCGATCAGCGAGGCGACGTTGGAGACGGCCAGGCCGGCGATGAGGCTGTTGTGGAACAGCGGCGTCGCCAGGTGGATCAGCAGTGGAAACAGCGGGAAGAAGGCGTCGGACACCTGGCCAGCGTGGTAGCCGTTCTCGCTGAGATAGAGATAGTGCTGCGCGTCCCAGGTGCTGAAGGCGGAGGCCAGCGTGACGCCGGGGTGGAGAGGGTCCACGAAGTTGATTTCGAAG
>Ga0307373_10005635_pt1 | contig 20374 bp, 21 predicted proteins | sample OX2MG_FD_202534 | JGI IMG/M metagenome (GOLD analysis project Ga0307373, IMG submission 202534) | Soil microbial communities from Risofladan, Vaasa, Finland - OX-2 | ecosystem: Environmental > Terrestrial > Soil > Coastal area > Acid sulfate soil | place: Finland: Risofladan, Vaasa | collected...
GGTGCCACGCCGCCTGCGCCCGACCCTGGTCGAAGGCGACGACCTCGAGCCGTACAACCTGGTGGCCGGCACCTGCAACCGCCTCGCGATCGACTCGCGTCTGCGATTCAAGGTCTTCGACTGGCTGATCCTCGACGAGGCCAACAAGGTGCGGGCCAACGAGGCGCTCGCGCTGATGCCGATCGCCAAGCGTTGGGTCATGATCGGCGACCTCAAGCAGCTCCCCCCCGTGATGGAGGAGGCGGCTTCGACGTTCAAGATCGAGCAGCCGCTGGACGAGCTCGTCCGCGACGACAGCTTCTACGGCTGGATCTGGGACAAGGTCCCGGCCAGCTCCAGGATCATGCTGCCCCGCCAGTACCGCATGCGCGAGCCGATCGGCCGCGTCGTCTCCGACCTCTTCTACGAGGGCAAGCTCATCCACGAGGCGCCCTCCCCCCGCATGCCGCTCCCATGGCCTTTCGACCGCGAGCTGGTCTGGGTTGACACCGGTGCCCAGGACGAGTACCGCGACGCGCAGCGGTCGGTGGCCAACGAGTTCGAGGTCGCCCTGTGCAAGGACATCACCTCGATCATCCGGAAGCGAGTCCGCAAGGCCAAGCTGGCGGTCATCGCGATGTACAACTCGCAGGTCAACCGCCTCCAGTCGGCGCTCAAGGGCATCGTGCCGCCCGAGGACATCGAGTCGGTCGACGCTTTCGAGGGCCGCGAGTCCGACGGCGTGATCCTGTCGCTCGTCCGCTCGAACGACCGCGCGGCGATCGGCTTCCTCAACGACCCGAACCGCGTCAACGTGGCCATCTCGCGCGCCAAGAAGCTGCTCGTCATCGTCGGCGACTCCAAGACGGTGATCGGCGGCGCTCCCGAGCTCTTCGGACCGCTGTTCGACCATGCCAAGGAGGAGGGCCTGGTGGCGGGCGTCGGCGCGGTGGTCACCGCCTGCCAGCGCGTGGGCGTCCGCTCACAGGTGCAGAGGCTGTCGCGCCCGCACCGCGGCGAGCGGCGGACGAGGCGCCGCCGGCGCGGCCAGCGGTTGCCCGGAGAGGCCGGCGCCAACGGCGCGGCCGGCGATTCGACCCTGGAGAGCAACGGCAACGGCTCGACCGTGCCGGACGTCGCGCCCGTCGAGCCGGCGGTCGAGTCTCGCGTCGAACCCTTCGCAGAGCAGCCGGAATAGCCACCCGTTTGCTTTCCCTCTAAGCTTCGCGCTGGCCAATTGTCAGACGAGTGCGCGTTCTGCCAGATCCTGCGGGGTGACTCTCCCGCGACTTTCACCTACGAGGACGACAGCGTGGTCGCGTTCATGGACATCCAGCCCATCACGCACGGTCATATGCTCGTGGTGCCTCGCGCGCACGCTGTCCTGATGTCCGACGTGGAGGACTCCGTGGCGATGCGAGCCTTCCGCGTCGCGCGCAAGCTCGCCGCCGCCGCGCGCGCCTCGCTGGGGGCGACCGGAGCCAACCTGTTCGTCGCGGACGGCGAGGTCGCGTTCCAGGACGTACCTCACTTCCACGTCCACGTGATCCCCCGCTACCCGAACGACGGTTTCGGGCTGACCTTCCCACCGGCCTACGACCGGCCTCCGGGCAGGGCGGAGCTGGAGACCATCGCGACCGCGATCCGGGCTGCCGGAGGGTAGCGGGCGGACCCTAAGGGGAGACCGTCACCTGCAGCGAGTAGGCGACGACGTACATCGGGCAAGCCTGGCCCGACGGGCAGACCGGGCCCGCAAACGATGTGATCTCGACCTGGCCGGGCGCCGTGGCCACGAAAGCCGCCAGGGTCACGCCGCGGGCCGCGGTGGCGGCCGGATCGACGGTCGGGGCGAGGATCGCCTCGTCGCCTGATCTGGGCTGGCTCCAGTTGTTCATCCCGCTCGCAGCGTGAAGGACCAGCTCGATCCTCTGTCCAACGCGCATGGCCGCTGTGTGATCCTTCTCGGTGGCCGTGACGTCGAAACCCAGGCCGGAGCTCGGGCTCGGGCTCGGGTTGGAGCCCGGCCCGGTGCTCGTGCTGCCGCACGCGACCAGCAGGAGGACCGCCGCAACCGCGAGGATGGCGAATCTCATTCCAATACCGAAACGGCCAGTACTGCGTTGGGGTAACACGTGACGATCGAACAGGTGAGGCGGTGGCGGAGATCCTGGGCGGTCCTTGCGATCGTCGTGGTCGCGACCGTGGCCTGCGGCGGCGGGACCGCGGGAGGGGGGCAATCGCCCACGCCGGTCAGTGGCGGGCTGGCCCAGGGGTTGATCGCCTACGTGGTCGACCAGGGCGTGGGAGTCCTGGACCCTTCCACCGGCAAGTCGACGATCATCGCCCCCATGCCCGCGGGCGCAGCGTTCCGCGTCGCCGGGCCGGTCTGGGGCCCGGCGCCCGGCGTCTCCCACCCGGTGATCTACTTCACGATCCACGACGACCGCCCGGCCGAGAGCCGCAACACGGCCGGGGTGGTGCCGTACGACTGGCTGTTCCGCGTCGACCCGTTCACCGGCGTCATCGACCCGATCGCCGCCTCGGAGGACTTCCAGAGCGAGGGGCCGATCGGGCTCGTCGCCAACTCGCACTACGTCGCCCTGACGTTCGGATGCTGCGCGACATATGAGGTCGATGCGCTCGACGTCACGCAGCCGGCGGGCCCGCTCAAGGTCCTCTCCAGGCCACCGGCGCAGGCGGCGTTCTTCACCGAGGGTGCCGCCCCGGGGAACTCGGGGCTCATCGCGGTCCGAGAGTTCGGCACCGGCGGGTGGTACTGGCTCAACGCCGACGCCGGGGTGCTCAACCCGTTTCCCCTCTCGCTCGGGCCCGACGACGGCCCGATCGCCATCACACCCGACGGCTCCACGGTCGCGGTCGCGCTGGCGGACCACGGCGCGGTGATCGAGCCGATCAACGTCGCTCTGCCGGTTGCGTCGCCGAGCACGAGCGCCCCCACCAGCGCCCCCGCCGCCGGCTCGCCTGCCACGAGCCCGAGCGCTCCCGCTGCTCCAAGACACGTCAACTCGAGCCTGCCCCATCCCGACGGCCTGGCATGGAGCCCCGACGCCAAGCAGCTCGCCATCGCCGTCAACGGCGAGCTGGAGATCTACAAGGCCTCGGGCGCGGACGGAGCAGCGCCGACCAACCGCTACCTGACAGGCGCCAATGTCGCCGGCGTGTCCTGGTCGGCGCCGATCCTCGACGAGACGGCGACCTCGATCAAGGCCGGACCTGGCCCCCAGTCCATGGTCGACGGGCTGCTGGCGGCCACGATGCTGCCGTCGGCAGCCGACACCCCGGAGGCTCGACCCATCACCAAGGTCTACCTCTGGCAGTTCGATTCGACCAGGGTGTCGCCCATCAGCTCGATCACCGACGCCACCGCAACCGTGCTCGCCAAGTACCCGCCGCTGGCCGCCGGGGTCGTGTTCCACCATTGGGCGCCCTCGGGGACCTGGGCGCTGCTGGGAGGTTGTTATCGCTACCGCGTCGTGATCACAGGCAGCATCCCGCCGACGCCTTCCACGGTCGGTCTTTCCGGCAGCACGCTCTGCTCGAGCCCGGTGGCGAGCCCCTCGGCGAGCCCGTCGCCGAAACCGACTTAAGCTGACCGCATGGCCGACTTCGATTTCCTGGCCGGCCATGCGGAATCGACGCCGGACAAGCCCGCCGTCATCCTAGGCGAACGGGTCCTCACCTTCGCCCAGCTCGACCAGAGGGCAAACCGCGTGGCACGTGCCTTTGCCGGCCTCGGCTGCGTGGAGGAAGACCGCGTCGCGGTGATGTCGTTCAACTCGGTGGAGACGTTCGAGGTGGCGAGCGGCCTGCGCCGATCAGGCGCCGTAATCGTGCCCGTGAACTACCGGCTTCGCGGCTCGGAGGTCGCGTACGTGCTGAACGACTCGGGCGCGAAGGTCGTGCTGGCCGGCCCCGATCACGCCGAGTTCGTCGAGGCCGCACGCGCGGAAGTCACCGGCAATCCGTGCTTCGTCTCGTTCGGGGCAGCGGCGCCGCCTTCAGGGTGGCTGGGCTATCGAGACCTCATGGAGAGGTCGACGGACGGGCCTCTGCCCGGCTCCGGCGGTGGCGGGCTCGGCCCGTCGATGATCTACACGTCGGGCACCACCGGCCACCCGAAAGGCGCGTGGCGGCCGCACGGCGTGAACATCGAGAACGTCCTGCAGATCATCTCGATCTTCGAGCTCAACCAGTCAGACGTACATCTCACCTGCGGCCCGGGCTATCACAGCGCCGTGTCGTTCTTCACCGCTCTGCATTCGCTGCTCGGGTCGACGGTGGTGCTCCAATCGAAGTTCGAAGCGGCGGGTGCGCTCGACCTGATCGAACGTCACCGCGTGACGACCACGTTCATGGCCCCCACGCTGCTTTATCGGCTGGTCGAAGAGCAGGAAAGAAAGCCCCGCGACCTGTCGTCGCTGCGCGCGCTGCTGCTCGGCGCAGCGCCGTGTCCATACGCGTTGAAGGAGCGGGCCGAATCGGTGCTCGGCCGCGTCCTGTGGGAGTTCTACGGCGCGACCGAGACCGGGATCAACACTGTGCTGCGGCCCGAGGACCAGCTCCGCAAGCCAGGCTCATGTGGAACTGCCGTGCCCGGTCAAGAGCTCAGGCTCGTCGGAGCCGATGGGACGGAGGCCGCCACCGGAGAGCCGGGTGAGCTGATGGTCCGCAACTCGTGGCTGGCGGAGTACTACCACCGGCCCGACGCGACGGGCAGGAGCCTGCACGACGGCTTCTTCTCGGTGGGGGACATCGCGTACATGGACTCCGAGGGTTACTACTTCATCTGCGACCGCCGGATCGACATGATCATCTCGGGCGGCACCAACATCTATCCGGCCGAGGTCGAGGCCGTGCTCCACGCACACCCGGCGGTCATGGACGCGGCTGTCATCGGCGTGCCCGACGATCGGTGGGGCGAGTCGGTCAAGGCGGTGGTCCAGCTGCGCGCGGGCATGACCGCGTCGGCCCAGGACCTGATCAGGTTCTGCGGCGAGGGCCTGGCCGGCTACAAGAAACCACGCTCGGTGGACTTCGTCGACGAGATGCCTCGCGACGCGGCGGGCAAGCTCCTCAAGCGGCAGATCAGGGATCGCTACTGGGCCGGCGCCGGCCGCAGGATCTGACGGCCTATGAGAGAAGAGGCAGGAGGTACTCGAGGGAGCGGCTGATGCGCCCGAGCGGCCGGTCGTCGGCCGAGGCAAGGCGCGTCTCCTGCTCGAGGGTGTACCAGCCGACGTACTTCGCCTTGCGCAGCACCTCGATGATCTTTGCCACGGGCGCGGCCCCTTCGCCGAGCGGCCGGTAAAGGCCCATCTCGACCGCTTCGTCGTAGTCTAGGGAGCCGTCCCTCACCTGGCGCGCGAGCTCCGCATCGACGTCGTTCAGGTGCACGTGGCGGATGCGGTGACCCGCCAGCTCCAGAACCTCGATCGGGTCGGCGCCGGCGAGCACCAGGTGCGCGATGTCGAGGCACAGACCGGCCTCGGACCCGACCAGGAGGCGTTCGATGTCCTCGGGACCTTCGATCGTGCTGCCGAATCGTGGCTGCACCGCGACCCTCATCTTGTGCCGAGCGCCGACGTGCTCGACCGACCCCACCAAGTGCAGCAGGTGAGCCCACTCGGCGTTCGACAGCACGATTCCGTGTGCGCTCTTCGACGTGCGGTCGGGAATCGCGGAGAGCACCAGGGTGTCGGCGCCAAGGGCCGAGAGCCAGCTGGCATGACCGTCGATATGGGCCAGCTCCGGCCCGCGGATGTCGTGGTGATGAAGGATGGCGCGGACCTGACCTGCGACCACCTGCAGCTTGTGCCGGCGCAGCAGCGCTTTCGCCTGGTCGCTCTTGTCCGGCAGGAAGCCGGACGGTCCCGCCGTGATGGCGCCTTCACCGACTGCGGCCGCCTCGGAGAGGACCCGCTCGACCTCGAGCTGGTGGCCCGCTTCCCCTGACTCACCGACGCCCCAGCAGACCGGGGACAGGGCAAGGTGGTGCACGGAGCGCCCGCGGGACGACCGCAGGCCCGGGATGGCGCGCGCGCTGCGAGAGATCACCTCGCAGAGATTAACCTTCTCACTGCGGGGTTCCCGCATCCGCGCTCGAACCGAAGCCCGACCCGGCCGCCCAAGGATCCGCCGTACCTCGATTTCTCTGGGAGTTCCACGTGATGTCAGACGAGCCCTACGGCGTCAGAGCGCTGCCCGAGATGTACAAGGAGTGGGCGACCACCGGCATGGTCGCCAACATCGGGACCAGGATCGTCGAGCTGGGCCATGGGAGGCTCGTGCTCGAAGGCAACCTGACGGCGGCGTCGCACGGGTTCTCAACCTCGCGAGGCATCGTCGTGCACGGCGGGGCGATCGCCACGCTCGCCGACGAAGCCCTCGCCTCGGCAGCGTTCACGGCCGCCGAGGAGGGTGAGACGACGGTCACCGCCGACCTCAAGGTCGACTTCCTGCGCCCGGCGCGCCCGGGACGCCTCATCGCGCGCGCCACCGTCCGCCATCGCACGCGCCGGCTTGCCTTTTGCGAGACGACGATCGAGGAGGCCAGCGGGCAGGTGGTGGCCGAGGCGAGGGCGGTGATCGCCTACGTGAAGGCCTAGACCGGGGGCAGGATCACCGCACGCCAGTGGATGCCGCCGTCGGCGGTGGTCTCGAGCACCGGCCGCGAGCCCGCCATGGCGCCAAACCACGCGTGGGCCGAGTCGAGGACCTGCAGGGACCCCGGCAGCGGCACGATCACGCCGACGTTGTGATATGGCGTCCAGGTCGTGCCGCCGTTTGAGCTGGTCGCCCAAGCACCGGATCCGATCCACCACCAGTTCTGCGCGTCGGAGTAGCCGACCGCGCCGGCCGAAACGGGCGCCGCGATCAAGGTCCACGTCGCGCCGCCGTCCAGCGAACCGAGCTCGACCTGGTTCGCAGCCGGGACCTGTGCGACAGGCAGCGTGGTGCCGGCGCTGCCCGCCGAGCCCGTGACCGCGACCATGTCGATGAACGTCGTGTACGTATAGGTGACCGGTACGCCACCGTCGAACGCCCGGACCGTGAGCGGCGGGTACTCGAGCACGGTTGCGCCGACACCATGCCGGCCGCGGATGGGCGGGAAGTCCACCACGGTCGCCACGACGCCGAGGCCTCGCGTGGGCGACGTCCCGACGAAGAACTGGCCCGTGGCCGGCCAGCCGCCAGGCGGGGCGGGCAGTGCCACACGCGTCCAGGTCGAGCCCGCGTCATGCGACCGGTACGCGTATGGGCCTGCGTCCAGACTGTCCAGCCATCCGTCGTCCAAGCCGGCGAACTGCACTCGGAAAGGTTGATCGGACAGCGCAGTCGGTGAGCCCAGGTTGGTCCACGTCGCCCCGCCGTCAGACGTGCGATGCAGGTCGCCGCCTGGCCCCATCACGGACCCGGCGCGGACCAGGAGCCAGCCGTGCCGGGGGTCGGCGAAGCTGACCGAGAGCACGTCGGCGCCCGTGGCCAACGGGGCCAGCGAAGACCACGTCCGCCCTCCGTCGACGGTCCTGTAGAGGACGGTTCGCAGGCCCGTGAGCGCGAAGATGCCGTGGCGCGCGTCAAAGAAGTTGAGGTAGGTGGCGCGGTCGTCGGTCGGGCCCGCCAGGTCCCTGGTCCAAGTACGGCCGGCGTCGGTCGTGCCCATGACCGCGTAACGGCCCCCGGCGAGCCCTGCGACCGCCCATCCCACGGCCGGGGTCGCGAAATCGACGGAAAGGAGCTGATACGCGGCTTGCGGCACGGTCTCCCGCGAAGGCGTGGTGAAGACCGGCAGGCTCGGGTGGAGGTACGCGACGCCGGTCAAAGTGATGACGGCAACCGAGGCCGCGATGATCGCGAACGCGCGGTGCGCGCGGCCCTGAGCGGATGGCGCCTCGACCTCAGGCTCGAAATTCGGCGATTCCACCGAGCCGAGCTTAGGACGGCCGAGGCACGTTGACATAGGTCCAGTGCAGCCCGCCGTCGGCCGTCGTCGCCAGGCCGGTGCCCTGAGGAGAAGAACGACCGGGCGCCTGGTCGGCCAGCAGCTGAGCCCACGCGTGCCTGGAATCGATGACCCGGAGCGTGTAGTCCCACTCGTCCATCACCAGCACCGCCTGCTTCCAGGTCTGACCGGAGTCCGAGGTCTTGAACAGCGTGCCGTACCGCATCGCCCACCAGTTCCTGGCGTCGACGAAGACGAAGTCGGCGTAGCCGGTCTCGCCGGGCGCGGGGGCGAGACGGAGCCAGCTGGCGCCACCGTCGAATGACGTGTACGCGACGGTGTTGCCGCTTTGGTCTGACGCCATCGCTATCACTCCACCGCCCGGGACCAGCACGATCGAGGTCCCCGTCTGCTGCGGCTTACCCCCCTGGCCGGGCTGAAGGGCGATGGACGGCAGCACGTGAGCCTGCCAGCTCAGGCCACCGTCCGAGGTCGAGTAGACGGTTGACCGGTCGCCGCTGTCCGCTCCCATCCATCCGTTGCGCGCGTCCTTGAACTGCACCATGGTCAGGCCGCCCTTGGCTCCGAGAACCAGCACCGGCGGGGTGGGCAGCTCGGACCAGGTGCTGCCGCCGTCGTGGGTCACCAGGAAATGGGGCACGGGCTCCTGGTCCGTGACCTGGGAGAAATACCATCCGTCGAACGGATCGCTGAATGTGACAGTCGACTCCTGGTACGGCGGCAGCGGCTCACGCTGCCATCTGTTCCCTCCGTCGGAGGTGCGATAGAGACCACAGCCGAGCGACGCGAATCCGCGACTCCGGTCAAAGAACTGCAGGCTGAACGGGAAGAAGCCGCCGCCTGGGCACTGGGCGCTCAGCTGCACGCTCCAGTGGCGGGCTCCGTCAGTGGTCGCGTACACCCAGAACATCGCGGGTGTCGACAGGTTGTCCGCGACGAGCGACCAACCCGAGGACGGGGTCGCAAAGTCGTACGTGACCGAATACCCGAACGGGGTCAGAGACGGGCTCGGAGTGGGCGTAGGAAACGTGAGCGTCTGGCGTGCTGGGCCGAAGCCAGGGTGCAGGTAGACCACGCTTGCGGTGACGATAACCGTGATGGCGATGGCGATCAAAGGGATCGCCCGGCGAGCCTTTCCGCTCAGCCGCACGTCGAGGTCGTCGTCCATCCCGCCGGGATAGATTGTGAGGACATGGTGCGGCCGGCCGTCCTCGCTGATGCGACGGCGATTGCGCGCGTGCACGTGGCCACCTGGCGCACGACCTATCGCGGGATGCTGCCCGACGACTTTCTTGCGTCGCTGGCCGAGGCGCATTACGCCGACCGATGGAAGAGGGGAATCGGCGACGGCACATCGCGCGTCTTCGTCGCCGAGGATGCGAGCGGCGTGGTCGGATTCGCATCGGGCGGACGCGAACGCGCCGGGGAGGACGGGTTCGGCGGAGAGCTCTATGCGCTCTACGTCGACGACCGCGCGCAGCGCCAGGGACATGGACGCGATCTGGTGCGCGCGGTGGTGGACGGCCTTCGAGACATGGGGCTCACGGACATGATCATCTGGGTCCTGCTCGACAACTCCGGCGCGCGGGCTTTCTACGAGCGCCTCGGGGGGACTTACGTGCGCACCCAGCCGATCACGATCGGGCCCACGCTCCTCCACGAGGTCTCGTACGGCTGGCGCAGCCTCGACGGCATCCGCTAGGACGGGGGCGGCAGGGGCGCCTGGGTGAAATCGAAGCAGTCCGCCATGCCGTCGTCGGCCGACGTGCGCGAGTTGAGCGACGGTAGCCCGAAGTTGTTCTCGCAGAACCTGACCAGGCTCACGTGCGAATGCATCGCCTTCGACACGTAGCCCATCCGGGCGTACGGGCTCAGCACCAGGCAGCCGACGCGCCCGCCGTAGCGGAACTGGGTTCCGTCGGTCCACCTCTCCACCTCGGGCGGGGTCACGTGGTCCCACCAGCCACCCCAGTCGTCCCACGTGATGAAGATCGCGACCTGCGGCCACAGGCCCGCCGCGACCACCGCCTGGACCTGGCCCGCGGTCCACTCGCTGCCCTTGGTCACGTCCCCGGCGCCGGCGGCGCGGTCGGTCGCGGTGTCGGCGGGGTGCTCGCTCAAAGCCCCGTCCGCGTAAAGCCATGAGACGGCGGGCAGCCGGCCCGCGGAGGCGTCGACCGCGAACTGCTGCCAGGTCTTCTTCTGTCCTGAGGTGTGCTTGATGAACTCGAACGCGTACCCGTTGTAGTTGCCCCAGGTCAATCCCGCGGCGTCGAGCTGCGACGGCAGCGACGGCTGGTCGTAGACGGGCGGCCCGGGATTGGTGCGGTAATTGCTCGACGGGTTGTTGACCAGCGGCGAGTCGGCCATGATCAGCATCAGGTGGTTGGGCGTCGAAGGCCCGGCCACGTCGGTGAAGTGGTTGTCGCACAACGTGTACTGGCTCGCATAGCTCCAGTAAAGAGGGATGTCCTTTGGCTGGAAGGCGACGCGCGGCGCGGTGGCGTCGCGCGTGAGCCACGCGGCGTGGCGGTGGTCCGGGTCCTGGGGAGGGGGATTGGGGCTGGCGGCCATGGGCGCGCCGTTGCCGCCGGGGAACAACCCGAAGTAGTTGTCGTAGCCGTGGTTCTCCTTGACGATGATCACCACGTGCTTGATGGGGCTGGTCGCCGCCATCAGACGCACGACTGCGCGCGGTTCGACCACTCGAGCTGCACCGCGTAGGAGCCGAGCCTGTTCGTCTGCCAGGCGCAGATGTCCCCGATCTCGCCGTTGGCGTCGTCGTACCAGCCCTGGCCGGGGACGGGGTCGGTGATCGCCTCGCACAGCTCGTGCGAGCTGGTCGAGGTCAGGGCGTCGATGTCCGACTGTCCGCCGAGACAGCCGGAGCAGTCGGGGTACGGCATGACCGCGTAGAAGATGCGGCCGTTGACGTCGCTGTGATAGCCGCAGAAGTTGACGCAGGAGCTGCCGGCCCCAAGCGCGATCGACGTGCCCGGCGGCAGAAACACGAAGTAAAGGGTGTTGGCGTTGGGCTGCGGGAGCGATGAGTCGGCCGCCAGCTCGCGCTGGATAAGCTGCTGAACCGCGGTGTCCGTGACGCTCGACCCGGGAGGCGCATCAGTCAGCGTCTTGCTCCCGGCCCGCGAGCCATGGCCGATCGCGAGGCCGGGCACGCTGTACTCGGCAAGCTGGTCGAGCAGCGCGCTCGTGAGCACGAAGTCGAAGAATCCGCTGACCTCTTGGACTAGCGCCGCCTGGGGGGCCTGCAGCCAGGCCGAGCCCCAGAAGAAGGTCACGACCTGCACCGCGGACAACAGCGGTCCGCCTCGGTAGGTCAGCTTCGGCGCCGTGACCGGCGCCGCCGTCTGGGTTCGCAGAGGAACGATCTGGATCGGGTTTACAGCCATCCCCCCCTCCTTCATGGAGTTTCGGTCAACCGCCTCGCAAGAGCAGCCCGCGGCACCAGCACCGTGGCGGCTCCCAACAAACATACGGCGGTGATGGCAAGGAAGGCATAGGTCGGGCTGAGCCCGAACAGGGCGCCGCTCCCAAGCGCACCGGCGCCCTGGATCAACGTCTGGACGGTCTGGAACACCCCCTGCGTGCGGCCCTGCTGCGCAGGCTCGGCGTTCCGGCTCACCTCCGCGATCAGGCTGGGGCCACCCGAGACCGTGAACGCGCCTTCGACGAGCCCCAGTCCGATCAGCCATGGGACCGACGCGATGAATGGGTAGAGCGCCGCAAAGAAGGCTGTGCAAATCAGCGAGACGACGATGAACCTGCGCGGGCCGAAGCGATCACCCAACGACCCGGCTTTGGTGCTGAGCAGCATGGCCGGCAGCGCGAACGCGACGAACGAGAGGCCGACTGCAAAGGTGCTTGCGCCGCGAAAGGTCAGGTAGAGCGGCCAGATGGTGTCGAAGGTCCCGATCATGTATGAGGTCCCGGCGCCAAGCAAGATCAGCGGGAGAAGCGAGCGGGCGATGGCAAGCGCGCGAGCCGGTCTTTCCAGTCCTGCCTCCGGACGAACATTCGGTAGCGTGGCGAGCGCAAGGGCCGCCGTCGCCGCGACCGCGGCGGCCACGGCGAAAACCACGTTCAGGTTGAAAAGCGCGATAAACCCTCCGACCGCAGGGCCGATGAGCATCCCGGCCATGTTGGTGGACTGCATGAAACCGAACGCGCGACCGCGATCCGTGGGCGCGGTGATGTCAGCCAGCAGTCCGTTTGCGGCAGGCCAGTACGCACCCTCGGCGGCGCCCTGGAGCAGGCGGACGGCGATGAATGCCGTCACGGGCAGAGGCAGGAGGTATGTGAGAAACAGCGCAGCCGTCGCCACCACGGCGCCGAGCATGACCGGCCGCGTTCCGAACCGGTCGGCCGCCCAGCCCGCCGGGTATCGGCTCACGGCGTTAGCGAGAAAGCTGGCCGCGAAGACCAGTCCGACCAAGGCCGGGGAGCCCCCCCTTCGGTTGATGAAGATCGGCAGGAGCGGCAGGAAGAACCAGAACCCGATCGCGTTCAGGAAGTTGACCGAATAGAGCGTCCACAGCGTCCGCCGGTGATTCATGCGCATCAGGAATACTGGCAGAGGGATGGCGGCAGACCGATTGCACGACATCGAATGGGAGGTGCTCCCGCCGTCGGCGCACCCGGCGCACATGCACATGGCCCTCGACGAGGTCCTGCTCGAGCGCGTCATCTCGGGAAGGCGCATCGCGGCGATGCGAATCTGGGAGTGGGTCGAGCCCGCGCTCGTCATCGGTTCGCACCAGTCGGTGCTCAACGAGGTGGATGGGCCGGCGGCCGACGATCTCGGTTTCGTGGTCACGCGGAGGATGAGCGGCGGCGGCACCATGCTGTGCGAGCCCCGCCGCACAATCACGTACTCGCTCTACCTGCCCGAATGGCTCGTCGCCGGCGTCTCGTTTCGGCGCTCGTACGCGCTGCTCGATGACTGGGCCGTGCGCGCGTTGGGCGAGCTGGGCATACCGGCGAGCTACCGCGAGATCAACGACATCATCTCGCCACGCGGGAAGATCGCCGGTGCAGCACAGGCACGCCGGCGCGGTTTTGTCCTGCACCACACGACCATCGCCCACTCGATGGATGTCGACCTGATGCCGCGTGTGATCAGGATCGGGCGCGATCGCGTCGCCGAGCGCGGCGTGAGAAGCGCGGAGAAGACCGTTTCGCCGCTCTCATGGTTCACATCTATGTCGTGCGCCGAGGTCGCGCGAACCATGCGCGATCATTTCAAGCGCGAGTTCGAGGCGCGCGATGGGGTGATCTCGAGGGACGAGCTGGACGCGGCACAAGACCTGGTGGCCTCGAAGTACTCGACCCCGGCCTGGATCAACCGCCTGCCGTAAAGGGATCTAGGAGCCGGCCTTCCACGCGGTGACGAGGTCGGCGCTCTGCCGGACGTGCTCGCGGTAATGGTCTCGAAGCCAGCCGATGATGTCTTCAGGACTCGTGGGAAACGCGTCCTGGCCCACGCCGTACACGACCGGGGCTTTGCGCCCCCAATCGCTTTCTCCGAGTCTCGCCACGGCGGCCACGACGGCGGAGTGGAGACGTGCCATCTCATCCAGGGCCGCGCGCCTCTGCTGAGGAGTCATGCCCAACCTGGCCTTTTGGCCCGCCGATTCCGCCTCGCCGGGCGCGTCCTGGGGGCCGAGCTCGCCGAATCCAGCGGCGACGATCCCGCCGAGGACCCGGCGGTAGTGGACCAGGACCCACTTCACGTGCGTCAGCAGGCCGCCGAGCGAGTAGTCGTCCCCCGGCTTGAGGTAGGCCAGCGCTTCATCGGGGACGTGCTGAAAGCTAGCCTCCCACTCGCTGCGGGCGGCTTCGAAGTCCGCCATGGCGGACTGGCGCGCGACCGGGCCGGATGCCATCAGGCGAAGTAGTTGTGCTGCTGCAGGTAAGCCAGAGCGACCGCATCCGCGTCCTGGTGGAGCAGCTCGACCTGCCCGTTCATGGTCACCAGGGCTGCCGTAGTGAGATTGGCGTCGATGTTGTTGAGCACCGTCTTGACCTCGTCGGTCGCGATCGCGGTGCGCACCACCGGCACCACGTTGTCGGCGGCGATCATGTGCTTGTCATCCTGCAGCACGACCAGCCCGAGCGCGTTGAGGTCTGCATCGCTGCTGAACACCAGGCCGACCTGGATCGAGCCGTTCTTGAAAGCCGCCCGCGTGGCCGGACCGTCTGTGTCAAGCGTGAGCGTCTGCTTGAAGTGAAGACCGTAGACGCTCGCCAGGCCAGGCAGGCAGAACTTGTAGGTCGGGCACTCCGGGCCCGCACCGAACACCAGCTGGCCGGCGACCGGAGTCAGGTCCGAGAGCGTTTTGAGGTTGTACTTGGAGGCGGTCGCCGTGGTCACGGCATAGGCGTTGCCGTCGAACGCCTGCGAGGGAGTCAGCGCCTCGGCATTCAGCTTGGCCAGGTACGTGTTCAGCTTCGCCGTCGTGGCCACGGGGTCTGATGTCGCCTCGCCGGCGCTGTTGTTGTAGTACTCGAGCTCGCTGGCGGCATAGCCCGGGTAGATGTCGATCTGGCCGCTCTGCAGCGCGGGGGCGACCACCTTTCTCGTGCCGAGGTTCAACTTGTAGTTGACGGAGTAGCCGTCGTGCGCCAGCGCCTGGCCGTACAGCTCGGCCAGGATGCTGCTCTCGGGGAAGTTGAAGCCGGCGACGGTGATGGTCCCCTTGCTGGCCGTGCCCGTGCCGCCGCTGCTTCCGCAGGCCGCGACGACTGTCAAAAGGGCGACCGCGGCGGCCGCCAGCCACCCAGCACCAAGTCTTCGATTCATGACAACTCCTCCTTGGCCTGAGCCGGCCTTCCCGATCCAACCCCGGCCTCGCGCCAATTCTTCCACTTAAGCGGTCTTAAAAGTTCGTGCTCTACGGGACGAGGATGCTGCAAGGAGCCGTATGCCCCGCGGTACCAGGGCCCTTTCCAGCCCCGCGAGCAGCAGCTCCGTGGCCAGGGCGAGGGCGGCCACGAGCAAGGCCCCGGCGAGCGTTCGCGGGTTGTCGGAACGTGCCAGCCCGTCGACGATGTAGCGTCCCAGGCCACCGCCGGCGATGAGGGCGGCCAGCGTCGCGGTGGCCACCACCTGCACGGCAGACGTACGGACCCCCGCCATGATCAGAGGCACCGCTAGCGGCAGCTCGACGGTGAACAGCTGGGCGAGGTCGCGATAGCCCATGCCGCGCGCGGCGTCCTTGATGTCGGGATCAACCTCGCGCAGGGCGACGTAGCTGTTGGTCACCATGGGAGGCACAGCTAAGGCGGTGAGAGCGATCACGATCGGCACGTCGCCCAGGCCAAACACCTGGAATGCGATGACCAGGATTCCGAAAGAGGGGACTGCCCGACCGACGTTCGAGATGTTGATCGCCAGGTTGCCGAACCGGCCGTAATGGCCGAGCACGATTCCAATGGGCAGCGCGATCAAGGCGCCGATCGCCACGGACTCGACCGAGAGATGGACCTGCTCCTCCACCCTTGTCGGTATCCCGTCGATGCCCTGCCAGTGGGCCGGGTCGGTGAGCCACTGCCAGGTTGCCTGCAGAAGGCTCACGTGTTTCTGGCCCAGGGAACGGCCAGCCGTTGAATCAGCGCGATGGCCAGGTCCGCCAGGAACGCCAGCACGATGCAGAGCGCCGTCGCCACCACGAGAGGGGTGTGGAAGCTCTCGATGAGACCCCTCAGGATGAGCTGACCCAGGCCGCCCAGGCCGATCACCGCGGTGATGGTCACGATCCCGATCGTGGACACGGTCGCGACCCGCAGCCCGGCGAAGATCGCCGGCAAGGCGAGCGGCAGCTCGACGTGGATGAGCCGGGCGAGCGGGCGGTAGCCCATCCCGTCGGCAGCGTCGATGACGTCCGGCGGCACCGAGTCCAGGCCGACCAGGACGTTGCGCACCAGGATGAGCACGTTGTAACCGACCAGCGGAATCTCCGCGGTCAGGATGCCAAGCCCCGTGTACGGGATGAGCAGCGCAAACAGCGCGATCGACGGAATCGTGTAGAAAGCGCCGAAGACGGTGAGAGCGGCCGGTCGCAGGTGCAGGTTGGTCCATCTCCGCGCGGCGATGCCAAGCGGCAGAGCGATCACCAGGCCGCCCGCCAGGGCGATCGCGGTGAGAGTCAAGTGCTCCTGCACCGCCGCCAGCACGTAGGGGATGTGCGTGGAAAGCCAGGTCCAGTTGATCCACGGGTCGACGATGTCCAGGAATACCCGGGCCGGCATTCGATTACGGTAAACGAGCCGTGATCCGCCTGGAGAACGTCAGCAAGAATTTCGCAGGCGGCTCGAACGCGGTGCGCGACCTGAGCCTCGACATCCCCACCGGCAAGACCTGCGTCCTGATCGGTCCGTCCGGCTGCGGCAAGACGACCACCCTGCGCATGATCAACCGCCTCGTCGACCCCGACGGCGGGCGCGTGCTGGTCGACGGCGTGGACACCCGGACCGTCGACCCCGCCCAGCTGCGCTTGACGATGGGTTACGTCATCCAGCAGACGGGCCTGTTCCCACACATGACCGTCGGCGACAACGTCGGCACCGTGCCGCGCCTATGGGACTGGGACAAGGCGCGGATCAAAAAGCGAGTCGAGGAGCTGCTGCAGTTGGTCGGGCTCGATCCCCGCGATTACCGCGACCGCTACCCCCATCAGCTGTCGGGCGGCCAGCGCCAGCGGGTCGGGTTTGCGCGCGCGCTCGGCGCCGACCCACCCATCCTGCTGATGGACGAGCCGTTCGGCGCGGTCGACCGCATCACGCGCGAGCGCTTGCAGAACGAGTTCATCAACATCCAGCGATCCATGCGCAAGACGGTGGTCTTCGTCACGCACGACATCGACGAGGCGGTGATGGTCGGCGACCGCATATGCCTGATGAAGATGCAGGCGGAGATCGCGCAGTACGACACGCCCGAGCGAATCCTCACGCAGCCCGCGAGCGAGTACGTCGCGGAGTTCCTCGGTCGCGAGCGGTTGGTGCGCCGCATGTCTGTCGTGCAGATCGACCCCGGTTCGCTCGAGCACCCGCCGGCAGGGCCGGCCGCGGGCGAGCCGCGGCTGCAGGTCACCGCCAGCCTGACCGAGGCCTTTGCCGCCGCGCTTTCCAGCCCCACCGAGCACGCTGCGGTGTTCGATGGCGAGCGCTACGTCGGCGCCTTTACCGCCACGTCATTGCTCGAATCGTTGCGGCGCGCCAACAAGGGAGGAGGTGAGCAGGTTGCCACAGGAATTTGACGTCGTGTGCCTTGGCGGCGGGGTGGCTGGAGAGGCGATCGCCAGCGAGCTCCGGGGGAGCGGCCTGACCCTCGCGGTCGTCGAGCGCGAGCTGGTCGGCGGCGAATGCCCCTACTGGGGCTGCATCCCCTCCAAGACGCTGCTGCGGTCAGGCGAGACCCTGAGCGAGGCCGCCCGCGCGCGCTCTCTGGCCGCGTCGCGTGTCGACTGGGACGTCGACTTCCCGAAGATCTCCAAGCGCGTGCTGTGGATGGCGCGCGACCTCGACGACAGGCGGCCCGCCGCGGCCCTGGAGGCCACGGGTGCAAAGCTCGTCCGTGGCGCAGGCGAGCTCGTGGACCTTCGCACGGTCGAGGTGGACGGCGACCGCCTGGTCGCCCGCAAGGCGGTGGTGATCGCGAACGGCAGCACGGCGGCCATCCCGTCGATCGAGGGACTGGCGACGGTCGACTACTGGACCAACCGGCAGGCCACGATCCCGCGCGAGCTCCCCGCGAGCCTGGCGGTGCTCGGCGGCGGAGCGGTCGGGGTCGAGCTCGGCCAGGCCTTCGCGCGACTCGGGTCGAAGGTCACCATCATCGAGGCGGGACCACGATTCCTCGGCCTCGAGGAGCCTGAGGCGGGCGAAGCCCTGCGCCCGCACCTCGAGGCGGACGGCATCACCCTCGTCGTCGGCGACCCCTGCGTCGCCGTCGAGAAACACGCGTCGCAGGTGGTCGTCCACCTGAAGTCCGGCGCGGTCGTGTCAGCCGACCGGCTGCTCGTGGCCACCGGCCGCAGGCCGAACGTCGAGGCGTGGCGGGCGGCGGGCCTGCCGCAGACAGAGCGCGGCTGGCTGAAGGTCGACCCCGAAACTCTCGAAGCCCACGACGGCGTCTACGGCGCGGGCGACGTGACCGGGCTCGGTGGTTTCACGCACCTCGCGTACTACCACGGACAGATCGTGGCGCGCCGCCTGCGCGGCATGAACGCGCGCGCCGACCACACTGCGGTGCCTCGCGTCACGTTCACCGACCCGGAGGTGGCGTCCGTCGGGCTCTCGGAGGCGGCCGCCCGCGACCGCGGCATCGACGTCGTCGCGACCACCACCGACCCCGCTGAAACCGCCCGCGGCTACATCCACGATTTTCACGGCGGCACGCTCAAGCTCGTGGCCGACCGCGGGCGCCGGGTGCTGGTGGGGGCGACCATGGTGACCCCGCGCGCCGGCGAGATCCTCGGCGAGCTCGTGGTGGCGGTCAAGCTCGGCACGCCTCTGCGCGACCTGGCGGACGTCATCCACCCCTTCCCGACCTTCAACCGCGTCCTGGGCGCGGCCCTGGGTGAGCTTGCGGCCCAGGTCTGACCTGGGTTCTCGCGCGGGCGGCGCGTTTCCCGGGTGAAGCCGCCTTCGGTTCATCCAGGCGGCGCGTCGGCCTGACCAGGCGCCTGGGAGCCGTCCGCTCCCAGGCGTTCCTCGCCAACCGATCGGCAAGCTCTTTCCCGAGGCCCCGGAGGCGGACCGTGACCCATCCGAACCGGCCGGTGTAGGCCGACACCGAAAACGTCTTCGGGTCCATCTCGACCAGCCCGGCCTGGTCGTCGAGCGAAGCCTTGATCGACACCTGGCCGCCATCGGGCGAACCCATCGCGAAGATCTTGTCCCCGACGCGGAACGTCGCTTCACCCCAGGTCTCGCGCTCCTCCACCTCGGGCAACGCCAGGCACAGGCGCCGGAAATCGTCGAACCTCATGCCTGGACGACCTCGAACGTGAGGCGGCCGCGCAGCCTCGCGAGAGCGGCGAGCACCGGCGCTCCGAGCGCCAGCACCATGACCACGTTGCCCACCGCCCGAAAGGTGTCATACACGAGCGACGTGAGCAGGTAGTAGCGGCCGAAGTGCAGCAGCGCGGTCGCCGGTGACATGCCGGGTAGCCAGCCGAGGGTGGGGTTGCCCCGGTACACCGGCACCCAGTCCGTCACGTCGAGGAGCGCCCCGAAGACCCAGCCCATGATCGCTCCGACACCTGCCAGCACCAGCACGTCGCGCCATCCGGGCGACGCGCTGCGCCAATGGCCTGCGAGACCGGCGACCACGCCGACCCACCCGAGCCCGAACACCTGGTACGGCACCCAGGGGCCGATACCGCCACTCAAAAGGGCGGAGACGAGGATCGAGAGCGCGCCGGCCATGAACCCGAACGAGGTGCCGAACACGTAGCCCGCGCAAAGCACCAGGAAATAGATCGGGTTGAAGCCACCGATGCCGACGATCACCGCCAGGCGCAGCGCCGAGTCGATCGCGGCGATGGCGGCCAACAGGGCCACGGCGCGTGCATCGAGCTGGCGCGTGCCCGCCTCGACCAGGAGCAGCCCCGCGACGCAGGCGAACATGAGCGCCCACGCCGGCGTGTCGGCGGGGAGCCCGCTCCCCAGGAACGGCCAGCAGAAAAGGACCAGTCCGGCCAGCGACACGAGGCCGACCGGGACGGCTTTGCTCAAGCGATCGCCACCCGCGCCACAGTCTCGCTGACGCGGCCGCCCGAAACATCGACGCTGCGGTCCGCGAGCGCGTCCCTGAGCGCGGAGTCGTGGGTCGCCAGCACCACCGCGGCCCCGGCGTCCCGGAGAGCGGCCACGGCGCGCACCAGCGCATCGCGCGCCGGCGCATCCATGCCCCGCGTCGGCTCGTCGAGCAGGACCAGGCCCGGCCGTCCGGGGAGCACGGCGGCCAGTGCCGCGCGCTGGCGCTCGCCGCACGAGAGGTCGCGGGGATATCGGTCCGCGGCCTGCAGCAGCCCAAAAGCCCGCAGCGCGACCTCGGGAAGCTCGCGCTCGCCCGAACGCTCGAGGGTGAAGCTGACCTCCGAGCGCACGGTCGGCCGGTGCAGCAACGCCGTCGGGTTCTGGGGCAGGTAGGCGATCCTTCCCGGACGCCGCTCAACCCGCCCCTTCTGCGGGGAGAGCGCGCCCGCGATGACCCGCAAGAGGGTGGTCTTGCCACCGCCGTTGGGACCGCTCAGCGCCAGGACCTCGCCCGCGCGCCCGGCCAGCTCGACGCCGTCCAGGACGATGCGATCGCCGAACCCCGCCGTGACCCCGTGCACAGACCACGCTTCGGGTCCGAGCGCAGACGTCCGGGGCGGCGCGTGAATG
>Ga0307373_10005638_pt1 | contig 20363 bp, 20 predicted proteins | sample OX2MG_FD_202534 | JGI IMG/M metagenome (GOLD analysis project Ga0307373, IMG submission 202534) | Soil microbial communities from Risofladan, Vaasa, Finland - OX-2 | ecosystem: Environmental > Terrestrial > Soil > Coastal area > Acid sulfate soil | place: Finland: Risofladan, Vaasa | collected...
GATCTGAATCTTTTCCATGGTTGGCATGGGTTTCTCCTATATCTTTCCGGACCTTAGAGTGCCGCGCTGGATTTGTCTTCGGTACCGTGTGCGAGTTCGGCCGCGTGCAGGATGGCTTCGCGAATGCGCAGGTAGCATCCGCATCGGCAGAGGTTGCCTTCCATCGCGGCATCGATCTCAGCATTTGTGGGGTGAGGATGCTTTTTCAATAGCGCCGACGCGGACATCATCTGTCCCGCCTGGCAATAGCCGCATTGCGGCACGTCGCCGTCGATCCACGCGCGTTGCACCGGATGCGTGCCGTCCGGCGAAAGCCCTTCGATCGTGGTAACGTGTCGGTGACCCACGGCGGAAACCGGCGTAAGGCACGAGCGGACCGCCTGATCCCCCAAGTGCACCGTGCAGCAGCCGCACTGCCCGATTCCACATCCAAATTTCGTGCCGTGCATTTTCAGGACGTCGCGAATCACCCACAATAGCGGCATGTCCCCGGGAACGTCCACAGTATGGTGGGTCCCGTTAATGGTTAATTTGTAGGGCATGGTCTACTCCAGACATACGAAGATTAGCCGACGGCGCACACGGTAGCACTGCGAGTTAACAGTGTCAATCCGCTCGATTTATTCCCTGCTGAAGTGTTGCGGAGAGGCGTAACTATTCACAACGATTTGAAGCGCTAACGTACATCGATTTTGATTGATTCCGTCGGGCGCGGGGCCTTTCGACCCAGCGCCCAACAACTTTAGCGAATATTTGTGGATGCGGCAATCCGCGCGGCCATTTAGTCGCCCATCTGCACTTGCAGATATTCGCCCGGCAGGCTATCGAGCCCCGATTGCGAGTCAGACGAATGTCGCGATCGCTTGGCTGCGTGCTCCTGCTTGCGAGGCTGCGCAGGAGAAGTCGCTTCCGGCAGCGGCACCCGTTCGATCTTGATGCCCAGCGTGCGCTCCAGTTGCGCCACTTCGCCGCGCTCTTCGCGCGAGAAGAGCGCCGTGGCTACGCCGTGCTCGCCCGCTCGCCCTGTGCGGCCCACGCGGTGAATGAAATTCTCCGCGAGTTCCGGCAGGTCGTAATTGATCACGTGCGCCACATCTTCCACGTGAATCCCTCGCGCAGCTACGTCCGTCGCCACCAGAATGCGGTAGCGTCCGCGCTTGAATCCTTCCAGCGCTGCAATCCGTTGCGATTGCGAACGGTCTCCGTGGATCACCGCCGCTTCGAATCCATCGCGCTCCAGCGCCCACGATAACCGCTCGGCGCCGCGTTTCGTGCGCGCGAACACCAGGCAGCGCCCGGTTTCTTTCGTCAGCAAATGACGCAGGATTTCCTGCTTGCGATCCGACGGCACTTCGAACGCTTGCACGCGGACGTTTTCAGACGGCTTGAGCGTCGAGCCCAAAGCCACCCGCGCCGGATGCCGCAGGTAATCGCTGACCAAATGCGCCACCGATGCTTCCAGCGTGGCCGAAAAGCACATCGTCTGCCGCTGTTTCGGCAGCGCCGAAGCGATGCGTCGAATCGACGGGAGGAATCCCATGTCGAGCATGCGATCCGCCTCATCGAGCACCAGCACGCGCAGCGCGCGCAGGTCGATCAGATTGCGATCGAGAAAATCTTCCAGCCGGCCCGGAGTAGCGATCACCAGCCTTGCCCCGTGGCGCAGCGTCTGCAGCTGCTTTCCTTCGGAGAGTCCGCCGACGACTACAGCTGCGGCGGGGAGCTGCCGCCCGCGCAGCGCGTCGTACTCCTCGGCCACTTGAATGGCCAGCTCGCGTGTGGGGCCCAGAACGAGCGCCGCGACTCCGCGCGTCTTGTCCTTTAACAGGTTCTCCATGATCGGAATCAGGAACGCGAGCGTCTTGCCCGTTCCGGTCTGCGCCGTAGCCAGCACGTCTTTGCCTTCGAGCGCGTGCGGCACTGCCACGGCCTGCACCGGCGTCGGTGTTACGAAGCCGGCGGACGCGATCCGCTCTTGTAAATAGGTTGAAATGGGAAGTTCAGAAAAGCTTTGCATTGAATCGGAGTTACTTTCTTGTCCGGCGGCACCGCCCGCTGCTTGCACGTATCCGCTCAAGCGTTCGAGCTTGCTTTGCCAGTTTCTTTTTGAATTACGCTGAACACATCGGAGGGAACTGAAGGGCGGGTAGTCTCAGATGAACTGCACCAGAGGGACCGCACGACACAACCGCGTATCAACGCAAAGTGAGTATAGCATATCGCCGCCCTTAACCTAGTGGATTCGCAGCTCTTGGCCGGCGCCTGTTTCTATTCCGTCAACGCCCGAATTAGAGTATAACCGCTCGGAATTACCATCTCTCGGTGCGCGGGGCGTTCGTAAAGTTATCGCCGTTCTCGCGCAGGGGGAAAGTCGATGGCCGATATCGAAGTTCCTGTCCTGACCGTGGGCGGAAGCCTGGTCGGAATGTCCACGGCCCTTCTACTCGGTCACCACGGCATCCCCAGCCTGGCCGTTGAACATCACCGCGGTACCGCGATCCACCCCCGCGCCGCCATGATCACCCAGCGAACCATGGAAATTCTGCGCGAAGTCGGCATCGAGCAGATCGTCTTGCAAAAGTCGGACGAACAGTTTGTTCAAGACGGCGCCATCATGGCCCTCGAAAGCCTGGCTGGGAAAGAAATCGCGTGGTTCATTCCTAATCTCAACGAAGGCGTGCGTGACGTGAGTCCCAGCCTGCGGCTTTTCATCACGCAGAATTTGCTGGAACCGCTGCTGCAATCCCGCGCCCACGAACTCGGCGCCGAGCTGCGCTTTTCCACGGAGATGGTCTCGTTCGAACAAGATCGAGAGGGTGTCTCCGCGGTGATCCGCGAGCGCGATAGCGGCAAAACCTCAACGGTGCGCGCGCAATATATGGTCGCCGCCGACGGCAGCCACAGCAAGATTCGCGATCGCCTGGGCATCCGCATGCTCGGCCACGGCGTGTTTTCGAAGAGCATTACCATCTATTTCCATGGGGACGTTACGCCTCTTTTTCGTGGACGCAACCTGAGCGTCATGTACGTGGTGAATCCGGTGTTAAACGGATTTTTCCGAATTGAAAAGCCCTTTACTTCAGGTTTTTTGGCCGTGCACTGGCTGGGTGATCCCCAAAATCCCACAACTGACGTATCAAGGGATCTGACCGAAGAAAAATGTTACGCGCTCCTTCGCGCCGCTTTGGGCGACGACAGCGTGCCGATCAAAATCGACAACGTGATGCACTGGGACGCCGAGGCTGATACCGCGGAACACTTTCAGAAGGGCCGCATCTTCCTGGCCGGTGACTCCGCACACGTCATGCCTCCCCACGGCGGCTTCGGCGGAAACGCCGGCATTCAAGACGCGCACAATCTCGCGTGGAAATTGGCATATGTCCTAAAGGGGCTTGCCGGTCCGGAACTTCTTTCGACCTACGAGTCGGAACGCCGGCCCGCGGCCGCCTTCACCGTCGAGCAGGCATTCTCGCGATACGTGTCGCGTGCGGCGCCTTATTTGCGCTCACACGATATGCAGGCGCTCGAAAACGATCTGAACGTCGAGTGCGGATACGTCTATCGATCGGCCGCGGTCATTCCGGAAGACGCTGCCGACCAGCGCCGCCACGTGAATCCCCGCGAGTCCAAAGCACAGCCCGGTACCCGCGCGCCGCACGTCTGGCTCGAACGAGACGGCGACCGAATCTCCACGCTCGACCTCTTCGGTCGCAATTTCGTCCTGCTCGCTGGTCATCAAGGAAATTCATGGCCGGCCATTGGCGAAACAGCTGCGAGACAATTGGGGATTAAGCTGGATGTGTATCTCGTCGGCGGGATGGGTTTGAAAGACTCGTCCGGCGAATTTCTGTCCGCCTATGGGATCGACCCAGCCGGCGCGGTTCTGATACGCCCCGATGGCTTCGTCGCGTGGCGCTCAAGAGCTTCTGAACTCGTTCCGCCCGCACAGCTAACGAGCGTTCTAACTTCCGTTCTGTGCCGCAGGACGCGACTTGAAGCCGCTTGACTTTCCTCGCGTGGCACCGCATTTTGGAGCGCCATGACTCTGCTTCCTACATCGCTCGTGGGTTCCTATCCCCAGCCGGACTGGCTGATCGATCGCGAAAAGCTGAGTCATCAGATGCCGCCGCGCGTCCGCGCCGCTTCGCTCTGGCGCGTCGCGCCCGAATGGCTCGAACAGGCCCAGGATGACGCCACGCTGCTCGCCATTCGCGCGCAGGAACGCGCTGGCCTCGATATCCTCACCGATGGCGAAATGCGCCGCGAAAGCTATTCGAACCGCTTCGCCACCGCGCTCGAAGGCGTCGATCTCGAAAATCCTGGGACAGTCACCAGCCGCAGCGGCCATTCCGTCACCGTGCCGCGCATCGTCGGCAAAATTCGCCGCAAATATCCGGTGCAAGTTCGCGACATGAAGTTTCTGCGCGCCAACACGGATCGTACGGCCAAGATCACCGTTCCCGGCCCGTTCACCATGTCGCAGCAGGCGCAGAACGATCACTATTCCACGGTGGAAGAAATGGCGCTCGACTACGCCGCCGCCGTCAACGAGGAAATCAAAGACCTCTTTGCCGCGGGCGCCGACGTGGTGCAAATTGACGAGCCTTGGATGGAAGCGCGGCCTGATGAAGCCCAGCAGTACGGTTTAGCCGCGCTCGAAAGAGCCGTCAAAGGCGTCACCGGTACGACGGCCTTGCACGTCTGCTTTGGTTACGCGGCGCTCGTTCCCGGTAGGCCCGCGGCGTATTCATTCCTCGAAAAATTGGCCGACGCCCCTGTGCAGCAAATTTCCATCGAAACCGCGCAGAGCAAACTCGATTGCTCCGTCCTCGCCAAGCTGCCCAAGAAAATCATCATTCTCGGCGTGATCGACCTCTCCGCTCCCGAAGTCGAATCCGCGGAAACCGTGGCGTCCCGCATCCGCCGCGCTCTCCCGTACATTAGCCCCGAGCGCCTGGTAATCGCCACCGATTGCGGAATGAAGTATCTGCCCGCAGCATCCGCCTTCAGCAAAATGCAGTCGATGGTCGCAGGCGCAAATCTCGTCCGCGAAGAGCTTCGCACCGCCTCGCATCGCCCCTGACGCCGGTGGATGGGCGCTGTTTCGACCCCGCCAAAAATGGCGCACCTTCGACCCAAGCCTCTTGGCCCACAATCGGCAGCAGCAAGACAAACTCAAACTTCGCATAAGGGACTTCTGGCCCGGATTAACTTCCGGTTTGCCCGTGATTCAGGGGTTTCTGAAATCGATTCACAAGCCGACATATCAGTACCAATCCTGGTCGGTGAGTGCATCGACGATTTGGCGTAAAACGAGAACTCTCCCGGCGACGTGCGCATTTAACAGGAAATGCCGTGTTCCGCGCTGGGTTGGACCAGGCAAACCGGATATCGAGAGGCCTCGGGAGCCGTGACTCTTACAGAGTGTTGGCTGACGCGGCCCCGCCCTCCTAAGCAGACAGAAGCTGTTATTGCTTTGAGGCACTGGATCGGTCGGACGGCTCATAGACCGCGCTCTTCGGCAATCGCGGAACAACCTGAACGCCAGCCCAAAGCGTGGCGATCGTTTGCTCGACCACGAGAGTCTGGTCAGGCAAGTCAGGCACAACCCCTTGGATGACCATGAGCGTGGCGAGGCCGAAGATCGTGTACCACCAAGTGTGGGCTACCACTATGTCATCCCCACTTGGCAATCCTTCATCCTTGGCAACATCGAAAAAGAGCTGTATGAAACGTTGGAACAAAGGCCTGCCAATGTCGTTGATATATTGTCCAGCGCGGATGCCGTTGCGGTTCTCCGGCCCGAAGAAGACGTTGCGGAACTGCTGTGGATGGGCAGTGCAGAACTGAATCAAGCCACGTGAAGTCGCAAAAAGACGCTCTTTCGGTGCAGGATGTTTAGCGGCAATCGCGTCGAAGTTCTGAATCAGCAGCCCGATCGTCTCCCTGCTCAACTCGGCAAGAATATGCCATTTGTCAGGAAAATGCTGGTAGATCACGGCGTGCGTATAGCCGATCTCTTTCGCGATCGCACGAAGCGTTACGGCTTCGTAACCGCGATCGGCAAACATTTTGCTGGCAGCCGCAAGGATTTCGCCCCGCAGCCTTTCCTTACGCTCTGCCCGGCGACTTGGTGATGTGGATGTCACTTCAGTAGCTTAGTCCCTTCTGACGAAATTTGCGACCGCTTGTTATTTTATCACCATTGGTTGCAAACACGCCACCCTCTCATGGCACAGTGGTTGATGTGTTCACAAAATAACCATCGATTATTTTGCAACCAATGGTTTTTCTGAGCATCTCATGGCTAGGTCGCTAATTTTGGATGGGCGGCCAAATACGAGGCAAAAGGGAGAATGCGATGAAGGAGAAAACGACCATGTATTTAGTCATGGGCATTACTGGAAAAGTTGGGGGCGCCACCGCGCGGCATCTGCTGAAGCAAGGCAAACAGGTGCGAGCACTTGTGCGCAGTCGCGAGAAAGCGGCGAGGTGGGCAGACCAAGGCGTGGAGTTGGTGGATGGAGACTGGAACGATGCGGCAGCCATAGCGGCGGCGCTCAAAGGTGTTGAGGGCGCGTTTGTAATGTTGCCGGCTGTATGGGCACCCTCGCCTGATTACAGAGAAGCAAAGGGCGTGATTGCGAACTATGTCGAGGCGCTGACCAAGGTAGTGCCTCCGCGGGTGGTAGCGCTTTCGTCGGTGGGCGCGAATAGAACAAGCGGGCTGGGGATGATCACCGCCTTATCACTTTTGGAGCAAGGTTTTCGCAGCCTGCCATCTCCGGTCGCATTTGTGCGCGCAGGCGGCTTTTTCGAAAACTTTCTTTTCGGCTTACAGGCCGCCCAAGGCGGAACACTACCGGTCTTCTACAATCCTACAAACCGGAAATCAACAATGGTCGCGACAAACGATATCGGCGCGGAGGTGGCAAAGCTTTTGACCGGGCCGGCGTGGTCAGGGCATCGCGTCATCGAGCTGGGTTCGATGGTAAGCGCGGATGAAGTAGCGGAACAATTGGGTGAAGTCCTAAAACGCGACGTAAGAGCCTTTGCCGTCCCGCGTGCAGGGTGGGCGGAAGCGTTTGAGCAGTTCGGCGTCCCGAAGGGCCACACTGGACCTGCCGAAGAAATGTATGAGAGCGTTAACGCGGGTTGGATGAACCTCGGAATCACGGGTACGGAGCACGTAGCGGGTACGACGTCCGCACGCGATGTGTTTGCGACCGCACAGAACGCCGTCAAGGCGTAAGTCCGGGGCAAGCTGAATCAGCCCGGTTCCTTGGGAACTGCGGCGCTCCTTGTTTTGGGTGCAACGGGCGGAACCGGACGGCTGATCGTCCGGCTCCGCAGCCCTGGCGAAAGGCCATTCCGTCGTGGCCCTAGTTCGCTCGAAGGCGAGCGCCGATCTGCCGGGAGTGGACGTGATCGAGGGCGATGCCCGTGACCAAGGCATCCTCACCTGTTCTCTTGTGGTGAAGGGTGCAGAAAGCCCTCGTTTAATGCACGACCCGGAGGCCGTCCCGCCGATGCGGCACCTTGATTTCAGTCGCGTACAAAAGCCGACTTATCGCAGAACGATTTAAACCATTTAAACCGCCAGAAAAGGAGCTTTTTATATGAAAGATGAGCGCACAATAGATAAATCCGCAGCAGGTCGAGCAACTCAAATAGCCGCGATGGTAATAACCGGTCTTCTCGCCATCATCTGGGTATACTTTGGGACGTTATATCTAATTCACGATCCCGGAGAATGGAGGATCGTCAATCAAGAGCTCGGATACCCGCTCTATATCATCCCTCTGATTGGCGTAGCGCACATCCTTGGCGGCGTGGGCCTTCTGATTCCCAGTATGCCTCGATTGACTGAGTGGGTTTATGCTGGTCTCACGATCGATCTTTTACTCGCGTCCTATTCACACCTGCATGGCGCTGGCAGTACCTGGGATAAATTTGATCCGATTCTCGTCATGGCGTTCGTCTTTGCTTCGTATGTATTAAGACGCTGCATGCGCGCAAACAGGTGGTCGATATGAAGAGCACGCTCGGCGGACAGTTTTACTTTTTCCAGGCACGTCGCGGAGGCCCAAAGAGGGTCCGGCCCGCCACTCATCCGAAGCCCTAAACGGGCTTGTGGAAAGTTCTGGGAGGATTGTCGGCGACCCGGAAGTTATCCAGAAACGGCGTTGTAGGAAGTTTCGGTCCAGAGCCAACCGGTTCAGACCAATGGCCGGCTCCTCGGAAGTTATCGATTCCGAGCGAGTACGGAGAACATCGACCTCGTGTACATCCCGCGTACATCAGTTGAGGATTTTTTCCGTTTCTGGCCTAAGTGGCGTTTCTATCTCCAGTAAGTTTCGTCTCATAAGCGACGAGGCTTGTTTCGGCGCCACTTTTCGCGCTGCTTCATCGTGCCGCCATTCCGGCATTACCCTGGTCTTCAAAACCACGTTTAAGGTATTCACTAGGGCTGGCCCCGACAACTCGTTTGAACGCTTTACTGAACGCGGCGTCGGACTCGTAACCGACCGACCGAGCAACATCGATGAGCTTTTTGTCACGCCGTTGTAGTAACGGCATCGCTTTCTGCATCCGCCACTCGGTTACATATTCCAGTGGTGTTTGTCCGAGTAGCTCTTTAAAACGCGCTGCGAATGCGGAGCGAGACATGCCCGCCGCTTCCGCCAGGGATTCGACCGTCCACGGCATGTTCACGCTGTAGTGAATGGCACTTAAGGCGGTGCCCATTTTTGGATCGAAAATCGCCCGAAGCCATCCTTTGTTGCGGCGTTCCGCTCCCGACGCGATATGCGCCCGGAGTGCTTGGATAAATAGAACCTCGGCTAGCCGAGTCGAGACCACTTGAGCTCCCGGCGCCTGTTCTGCAATTTCTGACGCCAGCGCCTGCATCGTATTGCGAAGAGCGAGCGTGCCTGATCGGCCTTAATCAGAATGAAGCTCGGTAATAACTGAGTGACCGGCTTCAGACTGGCGCGATCGAAACTCAAGGACCCACAGACGATTGTGGTCGGCGCGCCGCCACCTCCATAATGAGCGACATTGTTGTTGGCTTTGGCCCCGATCTCCCGGAAAGTGCAGCTCGGACGTGTTCGCGGGCTGTCGCGCAAAACAATCGAAGTTCCCCGGGCCAACAAAAAGCAATCACCACCGGTGAGCGGAATCGGCTCCGGAATTCCTTCCACACTCAGCCAGCAGTTGCCGCGCGAAAGCATGGCGAAGTGCGCCAAATCTGTGGGTGACATCTTTTTGTCGGAAGGCGTGACTTTTTCTTCGGTCTGCTTCTCCTGTATTACGCCCCACGGGGCTGTGGCTTCGAGCCTGTGCAGACCGAAAGCGGTCACGTGCATCGTTCTAAAGATGTCTGTGATCGGGTCCAACTTAGCCTCCCCGTTTGGACGAATAGACAAAAGATTAGGACTCCCGAGCAGTTCTCGTCCACCACCAAAGAAATCTACTCCTCTGTAGGAAATGCTTCAAATCTACCGAAGGGGGCAGTTATGGGAAAGCTTGAGGGTAAGGTTGCAGTCATCACGGGTGGATCGAGCGGCATGGCGCTGGCGAGCGCCAAGCGGTTCGTTGAAGAGGGCGCCTACGTTTTCATCATGGGCCGCAGGCAGGAGGCGCTCGATGAGGCCGTCAAGCTGATTGGCCGGAACGTGACCGGCGTGCGCGGCGACGCGGCCAATCTCGATGACCTCGACCGCCTGTTCGATACAGTCAAGCGGGAAAAGGGCAAGATCGACATCTTGTTCGCGAGCGCGGGCAGGGGCGAAGCCGCCAAACTGGGCGAGATTACCGAGCAGCACTTCGATGCGGCCTTCAGCCTGAACACGCGCGGCACGCTGTTTACAGTTCAGAAGGCGTTGCCGCTGTTCAACGATGGCGGATCGATCTTCATGACCGGGTCAGTGGCTTCGGTGAAAGGTTTCCCTGGTTTCGGCGTGTATGCGGCGAGCAAGGCGGCCTTGCGCTCATTCGCACGCACCTGGCTCAACGAACTGAAGGGCCGGAATATCCGGGTGAACGTGCTGAGCCCGGGACCGATCGCCACACCGATGCAGGAAGAAGTTCTCACCAAGGAGGCGAAGGAGATGTTCGAATCCCTAATCCCGCGGGGAAAGATGGGTCAACCTGAGGAAATCGCGACGGTCGCGCTGTTTCTTGCTTCAGACGATTCGAGCTTCGTGAACGGAGTGGAGTTGTCCGTCGACGGCGGCTTGTCGGCCATCTGAATCGGCGGGCGAAAGAGGGTAGCTGTAAGGATCGCCGAACATGTGCGGACAAAGTGTCTAACACGTGTAAGGGAAAAGGAGAGATTTCGATGAGCATCGAAAAGAACGTCCAGATTGTGAAGAATTTTCTTGCGGCACTCGGCCGTCGCGATAAGCAAGGTTTGCTGGCGTTGTCTGCCGAAGATATTGAGTGGATCATTCCGGGCGGGGACTGGCCGCTGGCCGGCGCGCACCGCGGGCACGCAGGCTTGGAGAATTTACTTCAGAAGGCTAACGAGACGGTGGAAACTTCCTTCCCACAGCCCCCCGAGTTCATAGCGCAGGGAGACCGGGTTCTGGTCGTCGGCGTCGCCACGGGGAGAATCAAAGCCACGAACCGGACGTTCGAGGACCATTGGGTCTTCGCCTTTACCGTTCGAAACGGCACAGTGACGAACATCCGGGAGTATATCGACACGCTAGCGCTGGCGCGGGCCTCCGAGATGGCCGCGAGCCCCAGGCTCTAACACAGCGGCGCCGACGCCACGCGGTACGAACCATAAAGTCAACAAACGACGAGGCGTGGTCAGCGCGCCACTTTTCGAGCTGCTTCATCCGCGCGACGATTCGACACTGCAGAAAAGCAGAATCCTCGCGTGCACGGCGCGCCCCGATGGAGACACTTTGCACGACTCTGAAAGCGCTAATGCGCCTTCTGCAAAATCTGCGATGGGTCCGCTCCCACGCGCCCAGATATCGCCGCGCTCTTCGCCGCAGCCGCCAGTCGAAAATCGTAGTGAACGCTGGGCAGATTCGGAATTGGCGACGCAGGATCCTTCGGATTCACGGAAATCACCAGCGAATCGCTCACGCCAAAAACCGTGTCCGAATCGATATGCTCGTCTCCAGCCACGTACAGCGCCGTCACCAGCTCGCGATATCCCGGCGCGTCAACAATGAAATGAATGTGCGCGGGGCGGTAGCCATGCCGCCGCTGCGCGCGAATCATGTCGCCCACCGGACCATCCATCGGAATCCGGTAGCCCGTGGGGCAAATCCCGCGAAAATAATATCGTCCCTGCGAATCCGTGCGGAAGCGTCCGCGCAAGTCCATCATCGACGGGTCGAGTTTCTGCAGATCGTAATTTCCGGTTTCGTCCGGCTCCCACACCTGCACCAGAGCGTTGGGAATGCCATCTCCCGCGGCGTTCGTCACCTGTCCGTAGTACACCACCTCCGGCCCCTTGCTTTCGGAGATGATCGAGTCGCCCAGCTTCAGCACCGGCGCGTCCTGCCGGTAGAACGGTCCCAGCAGGCTGGACTTGGTCGCTTCGTCCGCGGTCCGCTTGTCGTGCAGCGTGTTTACCAGCGAACTAAATCCCAGCGTGTCTGAAAGCAGCACGAATTCCTGCCGGTGTTCCGTGCATTTCTGTCCCACGGCCGTCAGGAACCGAATGGCCGTGAGCCATTCCTCCGCGGTCAAATCCACTTCGCGCGCGAACTCATGCAGGTGGCGCACCAGCGAGGTCATGATCTCTTTGAATCGCGGGTCGGTTGTTCCGGACATTTGCTCGATCACCGCATCGGTCACCGTATGTTCGTCAATCCTTCGCACCATGGCACGCCTCCAGATTACTCGCCAATCGCTCATCTTCCGATTCAAGCGAACCAATCGACGTCACGGACCAGCCGCCGCACCAGCCCGTTGCGGGCCATCATAATCCCGTTACAGTAAGTTTGCTCGAAGATTGATTGCGCCTGGCTTGCAACTACTCTGCGCGGTTCGGGCGGGATTTTCGCCGCAGTTCAGGGACCCAAAAACCAGTTACTTCGGTAGGCTACCCACCAGCTGAAAATCAGGATCGGTATCGTCGCGCCAATCGCCCACCATAGTGGGAGAAAAAGGTCGGCGGCAACACCGAGCACGGTAAAAAACGCCCAGAAGATCTTCTTCTCCATGCCTGCATTTTAGACCACCCCGGCGCTGCACTCATTCGCGGTCTGCTCGCTGGTTCCACACGAGCGGCGGAACTCATCGCGCAGTCATCGTAATTGCACAGCGGAACGAATTACCGCTTCGGTGAACGCCGGCCGGAAGCCGCGTTCTTCGGAGCGGGTTGCGGCGTCGCTTCATCAGGTGGCGGCGAGAGAGTGAAGTGTCCATTGACGATCGGATTGCGATCCTCGCCTTCACAATCCTCATAAACCATCCGGTGAATGTGCGTCTCTCGTTTATACGTGCGGGTTAATCGCCACGGCTTCGTGAAATTCACGGGATCGATGATCGTCATCTGGTCCTGCAGATGGTCTTTGTCGATCATCCGGATTCTCTCGATGAAGTGCGCCTCCGGACTCAAGTAGGTGACCAGCTCCATCTGTTCGATCCCGCCAAACGCCACCACCGCCGTACCTTGCGAATTTTCAAAACCGGACGGCGCCGTCACCTCGATCGTATCGACGACCAGCGTCTGCCCTTCCCAATGTCCGATCGAATCGCCCCACGGCGTCGGCCAAAGATCATCTTTGCCCGGGTGCTTCCGCCCGTCCGTATAAACGTGACGAATCTCCCGGCTCGAAAAAATCAGCGCGGTCTCTTTCGGCGTCGGCAGGATTTCGAACATCAGCGGCGAGTCCAGCATCACCATCGGATATCCGAACGTGCAAGCCGTCACGGCCCCGCCCGGATCGGCTCCGCGAAGCACGGCCGCCATTTCTTTCTTCTCTGCTGCCACCACCTTGTCAATCTTCGCCTGCATCGCCGGCTTATTCGGCGGTGACCACTGCAGGTCCTTCAGCACCGTGTCGAGCGACTCGTAAAACCCTCCATTCGGGCTCGGCGTCACCCCCACGATCTCCCACTGCCCGCTCCAGTCCGGCAATTCCGACGACGAAGCCGCGCCCATGGTGGCCACGCTTCCGGCCATCAGTCCAATAACGACGGCTAGGTATCTCGCGTGCCTTCGCAGTTTCATCAGCGTTGACCTGCCGTCGCTGGCGGCGCTCCAATCAGCGGTCCATTTGGACCCGTGCCCGAAAGATATTGCCCGCCCTTCACATTGTTGTGCATCGGATGGATTACGATGCTGGCTTTGTCACCGGGCTTCAACGTGCCGGGTCGCCATCCGGCTCGCGCCAGATGCTCCGGGCTGGTCATCTCGATGCTCCACTCTTCTTCGTTGCCTGCAGCATTCTTCACCAGCAGCTGGATGAACACGTGCGGGTTGGTCCAGCGGAATTCTTTGACGGTGCCATGCAGAGTGACCGTCTTCGACTGGTCGAACATCGTAAACGAATGGTGCGCTATCGACGGACTTGCCGTCAGCATCACGGCGATCGCAACGACACTCCAATTCACCACCCTGCCCACCTTATTCCTCCATCGATCCGGATTTCGTAGCGCCTGCGCGCCCAATGACGGTTGGCTTTTGCTTCTCTAGCGGCAGCTTATAGCACATCCAACATCCGCTTCGCACCAGCCGGATTGTTCGGCCAATCAGTGGGAGAAAAGTCTTTGACCGGCCTGACACAGAAAGATCGGCGTGTCGGCTTGCAATATGACCGGTGAATCGGAGCAGGTGGTGTTCGTGGCAGGCCCGTGTGGAATCGCAGATTTGGCCGACGAAGTCGGTCCGCTCTAGCCAGCTCGGCTTGCAATCAGCGCTGCGATCCTTCCCGAGGACGCATGGTAGGCCCGTGCGGGCTCGAACCGCAGACCTCCACCGTGTCAAGGTGGCGCTCTAGCCAACTGAGCTACGGGCCTACTGACGCGTCAGACGGGATTCTAGCACGTGGCTGGAAGAGTGAACAGAACGGGGTTCGCAAATCGCCGCGGACGCTGCGTTGATTGCAGCGTCCACGGCCTCACTTGCCTGCTGAACTAGAGGGAAGTAAAGCGCCTTCTGATTCCGGTGTTACGGACGGCCAGCAACTCCCAGATTGTGCGTGCCGGAGAAAAGGTACATCGCAGCGCCGCCCGATTGCGGCAGCCACCACATTTTGCGGATCACCGGGTTCTCGCTGCGCTGCATGCGGCGCGCGGCATAATCCAGTGCCAGCGGAGCGATTTGGATAGCAGCGTAGATGCTCGGAGAACTCGCAAACGGGCGCATCATCGGATCAGCTTCCACCGCGCCGCGCCCAATCGCCTGCCGCGTGGTGTACGCATCGAATGCCGCCGCGCCATGCACTGCCATGCCAAGCGCTAGCCATTTGCGGCGCGAAGGCGTTTCGTTCACCAGCTTCATTTTCCCGGATTTCCCGAGCTTCTGTTGCTCCAGCCGCATCGTTTCCAGAGACTGCGCTCCCTCCACATCCGCCGCTGGCACCGGAGCCGCTGGCAACGCGCTGGGTTCTGCCGCTGCAACTGGTTCCGCCGCTCCGCCCGCCAGCGCCAGCTTTGGCGACAACAAAAGCGCCCCTGCTAAGGCTAGCGTTATCAGCACCTTGCTTCGGATCTCTTGGATTCTCACTGTGTGGTGTTCCTCAGTTTTTCTGGCCTCTGCGGAGGCCTGCGGTGCGCTCTCGAACGAGTTGAGAATAGTGATCCGCGTCACGCGCGGCGATGGGCCACTGCTCTCAATCGCTTTGGTACTTTGCAGAGTTGTAGTTTGGGACTATCGATTGGCTCGCAGTAGTACTTGCGGGAAAGCGCAAAACGAGCCGTGGAATGCAATCTCCGCAGCCGTCGCGCATGTCCGCTCCACTCTTCGCTAATCGCCGCGATGCCCGCTGCATTAGAATGTCGTCTCTTGTTCGCCGCCGCCGAACGCGACCGCCTCAGCGTGGTTTTGGTGTCCACGCGCAATCCGCTCAATATCGGAGCAGCGGCGCGCGCCATGAGCAATTTCGGCTTCCACGATCTGCGCGTGGTGCATCCGTACGACGCAGCTTTTCGCGAGGCGCGCTCCGCCGTTGGCGCGTCGGCGCTACTTGCCAGCGCGCAGGAGCACTCGGACGTCGCCTCTGCCGTCGCTGACGCCACGCTCGTCGTGGGCACCACCGCCGTGCGCCATCGCCATTTGCACCATACCGTGCGCCGCTCGGAAGAAGGTGCGAAGCGGATTTGCCGTCGCCTGCGCACCGATCGTGTAGCGCTACTTTTCGGCTCGGAAAAATTTGGGTTATCGAATGACGACCTGAGTCACTGCCACTGGTTGATGCGCATTCCCACGGAAGAAGAAAACATCTCCATGAATCTCGGACAAGCGGTGGCCGTCTGTCTGTACGAGTTCATTCGCGAAACCAAAGCAGCCGCCGGGCCGGAAAAAGCGTCGCTGGCCGCCGGAGCGGAGATCGAACGCATCACCGAATTGCTTGCCGAGGCTTTGCGCGAAAGCGGATTCCTCGATCGCCGCCGCGTGGCAGACGCCGACCAGCGCGTTCGCCGCCTGGTGCGCCGCCTGCACCTGCCGCGGCAAGACGCCGTTATGTGGCTCGGAATTTTCCGTCAGATTGTCTGGAAGCTTCGCCATCCGGAAGGCAGAAAAACTCCGAGCGAGCCGTGACGGCGAGAGAAATAATTAGCGTGCGCTGTCTCTCCACGATCGCGTGACACTGCGCCGCGATGCGCGCAGCCCGAAAGGCTCTGCGAAGTGGAAAAGTCGCGCGGTGCAGGCCGGAGGTGTCATTCTGAGGGGCGTTGCGCGATGAGTGCCAAGGAAGATTGTTCGTCATTGTGCTGTTCAGCACCACCGCTTGACGATGCTCTGTTTTTCTGCCGGATCCGAAACTCAGCGCGCTAGCAAGGAATCACGCTCGGATGGGGATTGGCCGCGAGCTCGTCAATCCATCGATGCAGCAGTTGCTGTTGTTCCGGCGCGGTGCCCATAAACACCAGCGCCATACCTTCGTCCGTATGTGGTGAATTGGGAATCACCTTCGCCCACGTTTCAAACGCCGTGTCGCCCTTCTGGATATGCAGCTGCAGCACCGAACTCGGCTGAAATTGTTTCTCCGCTTTCAAAAAACAGCCCTTTTTGCTGATCATCGTCACGTGTCCGGCGGCCCGCGTTTTCGCTGCTGGGTCGCGAACTTCCGCTGGAGCGCCGAGCGCGTATCGCGGAAACTCCCTCCGTTCTGGATCGTGTTGTCGCTTCTTCGCGAGTGGCCTTGCAGCCGGAAAATTTCGCATGGAGTCCCTGTGGAACAATTCGCGCCGCGCATAGTATGAATGAAAAGACTTTCGATGCACGGAAAATACTGTTTACTCCTTCGCTTCTATTGCCCTGACGTTGCGCAATTCGTTGGCCAATTCGCGCCCCCGCAGCGCTCTTGGTGCCCCATCGCGAACTGCCTTTCGTTAGTACCAACTTCGCATAGTACGGTGTCACGGCTCTCGCCCTTGTTCGTTTGCACCGAACGCGCTATTTTCTCTGCGGCATTTCAGCGCCAACGACGCGCCTCGGGGGCCTTTCGTGCGAATTACATCACGCGTTCGGATGTTTGCAGTGATTTCGGCGGTATTGCTCTCGACGATGGGCGCATCGCCACGGATGAATTCGAAACCGCGCAAACGCGCCCGCACGGATTACCCGCAGCCGGTCGAAATGACCTCCGAGCAGGACCACCAGCGCATCATGGATCTTCTTCACATCACCGCGCTGCGCCGTGCTCCCACCGCCGATCAGAGCAAGCCTAATCACGCCAACTATGACGAAGCGAAAGCCGGCGTTTTTCCGGGCTATCCCGATCCGCTGATCCTCAGCGACGGCAGCCCGGTCACCTCCGCGAAAATGTGGTGGACAGAACGCCGCCCGCAGATTGTGGAAGCTTTCGATAGCCAGGTGTATGGCCGGGTCCCCGCACATACGCCGGACGTTCACTGGCAGGTGACCAGCACTAAACAGGAAACCGTCGGTGGAATCCCGGCGATCACGCATGAGTTGATCGGACACGTGGATAACTCCTCGTACCCGCTGATCACGGTGGATATCCAAGCCAGCCTCACTCTTCCGGCCAAAGCCCATGGCCCCGTGCCGGTGATGATCGATTTCGGATTTGATCCCGCGGTGATGCGCCGCATCATGGCCATGCTGAAGGCCCGCGGTCAGAAATTTCCTCCGCTTCCACCAGGTCCTTCGTGGCAACAGCAGGTGCTCCAACGAGGTTGGGGCTACGCGGTCCTGATTCCCACCAGCTATCAGGACGATAACGGCGCTGGTCTCACCAAAGGTATCATCGGCCTTTGCAACCACGGCCAGCCGCGCGGACTCGATGATTGGGGCGCATTGCGCGCCTGGGCCTGGGGCGCCAGTCGCTTGCTCGATTATTTTGAAACCATTCCCAACCAGGTAGATGCCAAGCACGTGGGCATTGAAGGCCTTTCGCGCTACGGCAAGGCTGCTCTCGTTACCATGGCCTACGATCGGCGCTTCGCGATCGTGCTGGTTGGCTCGTCCGGCGCGGGCGGCGCAAAACTCTTCCGCCGGAATTTTGGTGAATCTATCGCCGATCTCGCCGCCACCAGCGAATATCACTGGTTCGCCGGCGATTTCGTGAAGTACGCCGGCACGCTGAACGCAGGCGATCTACCAGTCGATGCCCACGAACTCATCGCCATGTGTGCGCCCCGGCCCGTATTTATCAGCGAAGGATCGCCTGCCGTCGAAGGCAACTGGCTTGATGACAAAGGTCAATTCATGGCCGAAGTGGACGCTGGCCCGGTCTACCGTCTGCTCGGTAAGCGCGATTTAGGCACGGAAACGATGCCGCCCATCGGCACGGCCTTGCTTTCCGGCGATCTAGCATTTCGTCAGCATCAATACGGCCACACTGATATCCCCAATTGGCCCGCATTTCTTAAATTCGCGGCGCGGTACATGTGATGGTTTCAACCAAGGTACCGCGTCTCCGAAAACGCTGGCGTTTTCGCGCGGCTGGTTGTACGTTGTCGGGCGGCAAAAATAATTAAACGCAAATTAGGTCCCGTACGTCCATGTAAATGGAGTCAGCTGCTACAGATACGCTGTAACATAAACATCTGGCTCTTGTTTTCCGAAGAATTGGAATGGTGATGGGAGGCTCGTAATTATGAACAGGCGACAGTTGTTATCGCTGATGGGAATTTCACCCGCGCTGCTGGCGGGCGCAAGCGCGGATGCCGCGCCGGCGAAACCTCAATCGGATTCCCCCAACCCGGGCAGCGACCAGAAATTCGTGGCGCTTTCGCCCAAAGGCACTCCGCCTCCGGTGCAGCGCTTCCCCATGGCGCCGAACCTCACTTCGCTCGACGGTAAAACCGTCTATTTGGTTGATACGGGCTTCTTCGGCGCGGACCTGCTCCTCAAGCAAGTCGCGGACTGGTTCCAGCGCAATATGCCCAGCGTCAAGACCGTCTACCGCAGAAAAGCGGGCACCTACCCCGAGCCCGACCCCAAACTTTGGCAGGAAATCAAGACGAACGGCAACGCCGTGATCATGGCCATTGGGCATTGAGCAGGCTGCACCCCAGCGACCGTGAGTCACTGCGTAACGATGGAAAGAATGGGCGTCCCGGCTGTTGCAATGGTCACTCAAGCGTACGTGGATCTGGCGCATTCCGTCGCCGCGCAGCGCGGCATGCCGACCCTGCGCATCGCCTTCACACCGCATCCGGTGTGGGGCAAGACGATTCCCCAACTTCACGCGCTCGTGGATGGTCCTGATCCCGTCACGGGCAAACCGCTGATGAAAGAGATTGTCGGCTATCTCACCACGCCGCTTTCACCCGAAGATAAGAAGTCAGGCTTGTTCCCCGTTTCGGCTGGTCCGTCCACGGTCGGCCCTGACACTCTAGAAAACCTGCAAGCCTACTTCATGAACAACGGCATGACCGACTTCTTGCCGATCATCGTTCCCACCGAAAAAGCTGTGGACGCGATGCTCAAAGGCACAAGCCACCATCCCGATGAAATCGTCGGGCGCATCGGCCGCGGTGTAACCGACACCTACAAATACACGGTGCGGCAAGTTGCCGTGAACGCCGTCATGGCTGGATGTGATCCTTCGTATTTCCCAATCGTACTTGCTATCGCATCGACGGGTTTTCTCGCTTTGGGCGGTAGCACAACTTCCTTTGGATACTCGATGGTCATCAATGGTCCCATTCGCGACAAGCTCAACATGAATTACGGCATCGGTGGGCTGGGTCCGTTCGCGCAGCCCAACGCCACCATCGGCCGCGTCTGGACGCTGATGGGCAAGAACCTCGGCCAGGGCGCCGTGCCTGGACAAAATTACTACGGCGGCCAGGGCAATCAGCTGAACTACAACAACGCCGTTGTGGTCGAAGATGAAAAGAACAGCCCCTGGACGCCGTTCCACGTGCAGAAAGGCTTCAAGCCCGAGGAAAACGTGGTCAGCCTCTTCGACGGCTGGGACCTGCGCTTTGGCGACGGCGCGAAGGGCGCGGGCGCCATCATGCCGAAGTTCGATGAACAAATTAGCAGCATGTTCCCGACGCTCACCCGCATGTTCAACGCGCTGGTGATTCTCGATCCGCTCACGGCCAAGGCGCTGAAAGAGCAGGGCTACGACACGAAAGAAAAGCTCACCGATTGGCTGTGGAAGAACACCACTGTCTCGGCGAAAGATTATCGCGAGTCGTTCCTGGCCTACGTGTGGCTGTATCCGCGCGCCCTCAAGGGCGAACAGCCGTACGCAACCTGGTGGAAATTGCCCGACGACGCGCAAATTCCGTGCTGGCCGAAAGCCGACGACATCAACCTCGTCGTTATGGGCGGCCAGACCAACACGTTCTTCCAGGTCGGCAACATGAACTACATTCGCAGCGTCTCGATCGATCAGTGGGCGTAATTAGATAAGCATGCTTTGGCTATCGCGCGATTCGGCGCGGCGGCGCTAGGGGAAACAGGAAAACCGCCTCCGCGCGAACGCGTCACGAGCTTCAACAAGTGGGTGGGGGTGCAGTGTGAGCAATTCGAAATGCTATCGGCGCGCCGCGCTCTTGCTTGCCGCGTGCGGGCTTGCGCTATTCACGGTTCGCGTATCTCCTCTCGATGCTCAGTCGCCGCCTGCGGAAGGTGCGCAGACGAAACCAATGCATATCGCTGGCGATCCCGTTAAAGGCAAAAGCCTCTTTGAAGAAAATTGCTCCACTTGCCATGGAATCGACGCGAGCGGCGAAGACGGTCC
>Ga0307373_10005640_pt1 | contig 20357 bp, 19 predicted proteins | sample OX2MG_FD_202534 | JGI IMG/M metagenome (GOLD analysis project Ga0307373, IMG submission 202534) | Soil microbial communities from Risofladan, Vaasa, Finland - OX-2 | ecosystem: Environmental > Terrestrial > Soil > Coastal area > Acid sulfate soil | place: Finland: Risofladan, Vaasa | collected...
CAGCTCCTGCGGACGGTTAGCGGGATTGCTTCCGGGGGAGTCTTTTACCAGCCGCATCTGCTGAAGGACTACAGTCCCGTAAAGGAAACGCGTTTCCCGCTTGCGGAGAACACGGTCGAACAGGTGACCGATGGAATGTATGGCGTAGTGAACGAAGGCGGTGGGACGGGGGTCTTTGCGCTGGCCGAGTTGAAAAAGGCGAACCTTGAGAATATCGGATTCTGCGGGAAGACTGGCACGGCACAGGTGATCAGCACGAAGGGCCTGCAGCGGATAGCTGCCGGGAGCCGGCGGCATTATGGATACAACACGTGGTTCGTGGGCTTTGCGCCCAAGCAGAATCCGGAAATTGCGGTTGTGGTGCTGGTGCAGGACTCGGCTCTGGAAGCAGGGGGCGTAGCGGCGCCGCTCGCGGCGCGGTTCGTGGATGCTTACTACCAGGAGAAAGAAGGCCAGCCGATTCAGGAACTGCAAGCTGCAAAACCGACACAGAAGGTTCGAACTGCGACGACGCAGGTACCCAAGGTGGTACCGCAGGGGCGATGAGAGAGCAAACACACACATTCGAGTTCGACTGGTGGCTGCTGGCCATCGTTATGGCGATCTGCGGAGTGGGACTGCTGGAGATTTACTCCTCGACGCACGGTGGCGCGCTGCACGGAATGCAGTGGAAGCAACTGACGTGGATCGGGATTGGGCTCGTGGGAATGCTGGTATTGTCGCGCGTCGACTACAACGCGATGCTCGACCAGTCGCCGCTGTTGTATTTGATTGGACTTGCGGCCCTTTTGCTGGTGCTCGCGGTGGGACACACGCGATTTGGGGCGCGCCGGTGGATTGTGGTGGGCGGCGTCGTTTTACAGGTGTCAGAGCTGGTAAAGTTGATTATAATTATCGTTCTGGCGCGTTACTTCAGTGAAGTGCGGTCAGAGAGATTGACGCTTGCGGATTTGGTGAAAATCGGCTTGTTGGTGGGCGTCCCGGCGGGATTAATCCTGCTCCAGCCAGACTTGGGCACGGCCTTGGTGCTGGTTCCCGTCGCGGTGGTTGGCGCGTTTCTGGCGGGGATCAATTGGAAGCATGTCGTAGCGGTGCTCGCACTCGGGGCGCTGGTGGCTGTAGTGGGATGGAACGGCCACTTCCTGAAGCCGTATCAAAAGCAGCGGCTGGCGACCTTTGTGCACCCGGAACAAAGCCCGCGCGGCGCTGGTTACCAAATTCTGCAATCGGAGATCGCGGTAGGTTCTGGAGGTTTTTGGGGCAAGGGGTTCGGCAAGGGCAGCCAGAATCAGTTGGGTTTTGTGCCCGTGCGGTACTCGGATTTTATTTTGGCGGCGCTGGCGGAGGAGCAGGGATTTTTCGGCGTGCTGCTCGTCATGCTGCTGTATCTGGCGCTGCTGTTGCGGTTGGTGGACAATGCGCAGAAGGCAAAAGACCGGGCCGGAATGTACCTGGTGATGGGTGTGGCCTCAATTCTTGCATTTCACGTGCTGGTAAATGCCGGCATGGTGATAGGGTACATGCCAGTGACCGGCATACCTCTGCCATTTATGAGCTATGGAGGATCGGTAACGATATTCGAGTTTTTGTCTCTGGGCCTGGTGATGAATGTGCGAACGAAGCGCTTCGTCAACTGAGCGCGGAGAAGATTGGTACTCCGGCAGCGCACCGCGCGCCGGAAATTACATTGGGAGTGAGGAACGCATCGGATGAGGGACAGTTTGAGCGAAGGACAACGATCCCTCCGGGCCGCCCCGGCAGAGCCGGGACACTCGCGTGCAATCATGCACCGTGCGGCCGAGCGCAGACGCTCCTTGAGGAGTTCTTATGGCGAAGGAGATGGTGGTTTCCGCGAACCCGCACGAGACGCGGGTCGCGATACTCGAAGACGGGCAACTGTGTGAGATTTATGTCGAACGGGAAAAAGAATTTGCGTTAGTCGGCAGCATATACAAAGGGCGAGTCACACGCGTGCTTCCCGGCATGCAATCGTCCTTTGTGGATATCGGCCTCGATAGCGACGCTTTTCTGTACGTGACCGACTTCCTGCAAGACCTCGAGGAATTCGACCAGATTGTGCATACGGTCGAAGAGAAAGTCCAAAAAATGGAGGAACAGGGCGGGCAGGTGTTCAAGCCTGCGAGTGCGCCCGATCAGGGAGCCATTGAGCCTCCCGATGTCGCGTTGCTGCCGGGCGAAACGATCAGCATCGGGAATGCAATTGCGGAACCGTCGACCGGCGGAGGGAACGCGCCAGGGCCACGTCGCGAAGGTTTTCACGGGCGCCCATCCGGTGAAGGACGGCCGCGCGATGATCGCGGGGGTTATGGACGCGGCGGAGGCGGCGGGCGTGATCGAGGCCGGGGGGGAAGAGGACGTCCGGGGCAGAGCGGCGGCGGGCGTGATCGCGGGCGTAGTGGCCCGGGACGCCATGGGCGTGAACTGCCGGCGTCGAAATACGCTTCGCATCGGCCATACGAACCAGCCGAACAACAAGCGCAAGGGCCCGGGGGGCCGTTTGAACCGGTGCTCTTGCCCGGCGAGTCGCTATCGGTATTGAAAGCAACGCCGCCGAACCCCGCGTCCAGCGCGGAGCCAACTGCACAGCCGAGCGCGGAACAGACTCCGCACTTGGAGCCGGGGAATTGGCTGGCTGAAACTTTGGCGGCAGCGGAAACGAGCGGCGCGGCAGAAACGCGCGAAAATCTTGACGCTATGTCCTCGCCGGAGACGGGCGCGCCCGAAATTCACGCGCCGGAAGAAAGCCGTTCGGAACCAAGTAGCGAGCAAGCTCGTTCGACATACGCGCCAAGATTTCCGCGCGGTGGCGGCCGTGAGCGCGGACGCGGATTTGATCGCAACCGCGGCCGGCAACGGCATGAAAGTGGGCACGAACGTGGGCATGAACACGAAAGCGAGCGCGAGCCGCAACAAGGGGGCTGGGCGACAACGCTCGAGCCCTTGCCGGGCGAATCGCTCGCCAAACTGAAATCGCCGGAGCCGGCAAGCCTCGAAGAACCGCGCGCGGCTTTCTCCGCAGCGCCGGAAGAAACGCGCTCTGAAAACTTGTTCGTTCACGAAACTCCCGAAGCGAAGACGGATTCGGCGCCGGCAATGCCGCTCGAAGCACCACGGGCTTTCGGAGATTTCCCGAACGCGCATCCCGCCGCTGAACTGACGGAAGATGAAGCAACGGCCCTCGCGGAGCAAGTTGCCGAGGCGCAGCAAGAGGAAGCGGAGCGCGACGCCGAAGAAGCCCACTCGGCGGAATCCCCGGGACTGGAATATCACGGGGAAAATCAAAACGGTTCCGTGGAAGAAGGAACGGGAGAAATTCACGGACAAGAAGAGACAGGCGCCGATGAACCGGAGGAGAACGCCGAAGCAGGAGCAACGGGCGATCTAGACGACGAGTCCGAAGAGCACGGCATTCCCGGTGAAGTGAGCGAGGCGGACGCGGAAGCGGCGGCGGAAGCCATCGAATTGGGCGAAGGCGAAGCAGGTCCGCGCGAGACAGCGACCGCGACGGAAGGAAATGGAACGGAGCCACAACCGGCGCAGGCTCGCGTAAGCGGGGATTTCCGCGCCCGGATGCAGCGGCCCATGCGGCGCGGCGGAAAGGATCGTGATCGCGGGCGTGGACGCAAACCGTTCCGCGGGCACGGCCCACATCACCGCGGCCAGCCGAAGCGCACGCAGCTTATTTCCGATTTGCTCAAGGCGGGGCAGGAAATCATTGTGCAAATCGCGAAGGAGCCGCTCGGCAAGAAAGGCGCGCGAATCACAAGCCATGTGGCGCTGCCGGGACGCTTTCTGGTGTACATGCCCACGCTCGATCACACCGGCGTTTCGCGGAAGATCGCTTCGGCGGAAGAACGCTCGCGCTTGCGGCATCTGGTGACGGAAGCGAAGGGCGCCGCGGGCGGCGGGTTCATTGTGCGGACCGCCGCGGCGGCCGCGTCGCCGGATGAAGTTCGCGCCGATGTCCAATTCCTGACGTCGACTTGGGCGGAGATCAAGGCGCGCGGAGAACAAAGAAAGTCGCCGTCACTGCTGCACCGCGACTTGAACCTGGTCGAGCGGATTTTGCGCGACTACCTAAGCTCCGATTACACGGCCATCTGGGTCGACTCGGAAGAAGAGTACACAAAGGTGCTGGAGTTCGTCAGCCGCTTCCAGCCGCAGCTCGCGAATCGCGTGAAGCTGTTTACCAAAGCCACGCCGATCTTCGAGGAATTTGGCATCCAGCAGGAAATCGACAAAGGCTTGCGGCCGAAAGTGTGGCTGAAATCGGGCGGATACATTGTCATCAACCACACGGAAGCGCTGGTGGCGATTGATGTGAACACGGGAAAATTCGTCGGGCGCGGATCGAATCGGCTGGAAGACACGATCGTGCGCACGAACGTCGAGGCCATCAAGGAAATCGTCCGGCAGATCCGCCTGCGCGATCTGGGCGGGATCATCATCATCGACTTCATCGACATGGAAGAGCGGCGCAATCGCGAAAAGGTGATGGCCGCGCTCGAAGAGGCGCTGAAGGCGGACCGCGCGCCGTCGAAAGTGCTGCGGTTTAATGAATTCGGCTTGGTGGCGATCACACGCAAACGCACCAAGCAGGCACTCGAGCGGACGCTTTGCCAGCCGTGCCCGTACTGCACCGGCTCCGGAATGGTGAAATCGATTCCGACCCTGTGCTACGAAATTCAATCCGAGGCGCGCAAGATGTCGCCGGAAATTGAAGCGGCCAGCTTGACGCTCCGCGTCCATCCGGAAATTGCCAAGGCGCTGAAGACGCGCGAATCGTCGCTGATGGAAGAGCTGGAACAGATGACGAAAAAAAGCATCATCATTCAGGCCGATCCCACGCTTCATTGGGAGCAGTATGATATTTATTAGGAGTTGAAAGTTGATAGTCGATAGTTGAAAGTTTAAAGAGGCGCAAGTAGAAACGCCCCGGCGGGAGTTCTGATCGGGGCGTTTCTGTTTTCCAACTTCAAATCTCGAACGTCCGACCTCTAATCCGTGTCGAAGCGCTGCTCACGGAATGGGTCGCCGTACATGTGATAGCCGTTCTGCTCCCAGAAGCCGGGCGCATCCTGCGGAAGAAATTCGATGCCGCGAACCCACTTCACGCTTTTCCAAGCGTAGAGATGCGGAACGACGAGGCGCAACGGGTAACCATGATCGGCGGGAAGCGGCTCGCCATTGTGGCGCAAAGCGAAAAGAGTTGTGGGGTGCGCCAGATCGTCGAGCGGGACATTTGCAGTGTAGCCCTGCTCGGCGTGAACCATCACATAGCGCGCCTCAGGCTTCACTGTGACGAGCTTCATCACTTCCGTGAACAGCACGCCTTCCCAGCGCACGTCGAAACGGCTCCAGCGCGTGACACAGTGCATGTCCGCAGTGACGGCCGCCATGGGCAAGCGGTTGAATTCGTCCCACGTAAGGCGTGCGGGTTTTTCGACCAGGCCGGCGATTTGGAAATCCCAATGCGCGGGATCGAATCGCGGCACCGAGCCGTAGTGGAGTACCGGCCACTTCAGCGTTAGTGACTGGCCCGGCGGCAACCGGCCGGCGCGGGCCATTTCCTGCTCGCGCTCCTTGCGTTCATTGCCTTCAAAGAACATTTTTCACATTCCTAGCCCAACAGCCTTCTTCATTGCAACGGTCTATTGTAATGGCAGGGGCCGAACTCGCGCAGCCGCAAACTTAAAACACGGCTTGGCGAAGCGAATACGCGCCCGCATCGCTCGAAAGCTGCGCCGCAATGCCGTATGTTATGATGGCATTTCACGGGGATTTGATTCACGGAGGAGAAAAGTTTGCCAGCGCAGATATTAAACGGGAATCCGATTCGCGATCAGATTTATGCGGAGTTGGGGCAGGAAATCGGCGAACTGGCGGCGATGGGCGTTCGGCCCGGCCTTGCGGCGGTGCTGGTAGGCGACGATCCCGCGTCGAAAATTTACGTGCGCAGCAAAATCGCCGCGTGCGAGCAGTTGGGCCTCGGAAGCGTCCACTTGACGCCGCCGGCAAACACAAGCACGGCGGAACTGCTCGCCATTGTGCGCGAGTTGAACTCGCGCGACGACGTGGACGGCATCCTGGTGCAGTTGCCGTTGCCGCTGCAAATCGAAACGAAGAAAATCCTCGAAGCGGTCGACCCCGCGAAAGACGTTGACGGATTTCACCCGATGAATATCGGGAAGTTGATCGAGGAACGGCCGAGCATGGTGGCGTGCACGCCGCTGGGCGTGATGGAAATTCTGCGGCGAAATGGAATTCGGGTGGAAGGCGCGGACGCGGTGGTCGTGGGCCGCAGCAACATCGTGGGAAAGCCGATGGCGCTGCTGCTGATGCACGCGGACGCAACGGTGACCGTCTGCCATTCGAAGACGCGCAGCCTGCGGCAATTCGCGCGCGGCGCGGACATTGTGATCGCCGCCGCCGGACATCCGGCGCTGATTACGCGCGACGATATTCGGCCCGGCGCCACGGTAATTGACGTTGGCACCACGCGCATCACGGATCCACTGCTCGCGGAGAAACTTTTCGCGAAACTCCCCGAGCGGCTCGAGAAATTCCGCAAGAACGGCACGGCGGTTGTCGGCGACGTGCATCCCGACGTGGCGGAAGTGGCCGGGGCGATGACGCCCGTGCCCGGCGGCGTGGGTCCGCTGACAATCGCCATGCTCATGAGCAACACGGTGAAGGCTGCGCGGCTGCGCCGGGGACTGCGCGCGCCGGAAACCACCGCGTCGCGCCGCTGATGCCCGTGAGATATTGACCGCGTGCTGATCCTAATGCTGACTGTATGCTAACCGTCGGGCTTACTGGAGGGATCGCCAGCGGCAAATCCACGATCGCGAGAATGTTGCAGGGACGCGGCTGTGACATTATCGAAGCTGATTTGCTCGCGCACGAATACCTCAAACCGGAAAATCCCGTGTCGCAGGAAGTGATCCGCGAATTCGGCCACGAGATTCTTGACGCAAGCGAGAAAATCGACCGGGCAAAGCTCGGCGAGCTTGTGTTTGGCCATGCGGAGAAACTCGAGCGGCTGAATTCCATCATTCATCCATATGTGCTCGCGGAAATCGCGCGGCGGCTGAAGGATCTGGCAGACGGCGGAGCAAGCGTTGCAGTCGTTGTCGCGGCGCTGCACGTCGAGACTGGCTATTACAAAACTTTCGACCGGCTGGCCGTGGCGTGGTGCCGGCTTGAACAGCAACTCGAGCGGCTGATCCATCGCGGACTCAGCCGCGAGCAGGCCGAGCGGCGCATCGCGTCGCAGATGCCGATCGACGAAAAGCGCCGGCTGGCTGACGACGTGATTGATTGTTCGGGGACGCTGGATGAAACACGCCGCCAGACGGACGAGGCTCTCGCACGATGGAAACAAATGTCCTGATGCTATACGCAGCGAACGCGCGGAAAAGACCGCCGGAAAGAAACACGCTCTGCAAATACGCGAGACATTTTACGACGAGGCATTAATTTCCTGACGGATGCGGGCCCGCTCCGCCTCGCTTAGGCTGAACCACGATTCGGCAACGTCTCGGACACGTTCGAGCGATGCTTGCATTTCGGCGTGCTTTTGCTCCATCAACTCGCGCGAGGCATCCGGAGGAACATAAATTGTCGGCGCGATGACCATGACGGCACGCGAAAAAAGATGCGGAATCTGGAAAAGGTCCCAGGATTTTTCGAGCGTGAGTGCGCGTTCGAGACCGATGTGAAACATGAAAATCGGCTGGCCAGTTTTGCGCGCGAGCATTACAGGACCCGGCTTCGCTACGTAACGCGGACCGCGCGGGCCGTCGATGGTGAAGGCTACGTCGTGACCTTCCTCGAGCCGGCGCGACATCACGACGAGACCCTTTAAGCCACCGCGCGACGAACTGCCTTGCGCCGTGCCAAATCCGAGCCGTTCGATAACCTTGCGTGTCCACTGACCATCAAAGTTCGTTGTGTTCATCACGACGGTGCCGCGATTGCGCCACCACCAGATGGCGGAAAAAATCGAGCGGTGCCAGAATGTGCCGATCAGATGTTCGCCGCGATCATACGCGCGCTGCGCATGATGCCAGCCGAGAACTTCGAAGCGCATCGTCGGACCGATCGTGCGGATGGTGAAATAAACCACCCACGCAATAACGGGAATTTGCATGCGGCGCCAGCGCGAGAGTTGGGGCAGGCGCGTGTCGTAATGAACATTGACTGACTCCGCGCCCGGTTCTTCGGGACGCTCGACGTCCGATGCGCTTGGCTCGTTCATCGGCGTATAGTATAGCAATCGCGAGCGCAGGACGGCTCGGACCGGCACGGATGCAGGCGCGAAAATGAGAATTCCATTGCTGACGAGATTTTGCTCGTTCGGCGCGGTGATGTCGCTGGCGTGCGGGATTTTGACGATCAACGCATGGGGGCAGACGACGTCACCGATGCTCGGTGAAGTAGCGGGAGACAATGTCTCGGTGCTCGGGCCATCGAATGTGGTCGCTGGAAGCACGCCCCGTGCGATCGCGTTTGGCGGCGGCAGCACAATTGTGGTGCTCTCGGGCAAAGCGCGGGTGGAATTCGTGGGCGGCGGGGAGCTGGAAATTTGCGGCCCCGCGAAATTCACCGTGCTCGCATCCGGAGAGGCGCTCACCGTGGCGCTGAGTTTCGGGCGCGTGCACGTGAAGTTCAATGCGTCGCGGCCCATCACCGTTTACACGCCATTGGTTATCGCGACGCCGATGGCCCTCGAAAACCAGCCGCGCGACTTCACACTCGGGCTGGCAAATACGGGCGCGATGTGCGTGCTCGCCGCGCGAGGCGCCGTGCAGGTGCAGCACCAACTGAGTGGCGAAACGCTGATCGTGCCACAACCGAGTGAAGTCCTGCTGCAAGGAACAACCTTCGGTGCAACGCCAGCCATCGCGGGAAGTTGCCGCTGCGATTTCGATGAACCGAGCGCGCAGAAGTCCGCGCCGCCCACGTATGTTGCCGCTCAGCGGCAAATGGCGCCTGGAATAGCGCCGGTCAAAGCTCCACCGCGCCCGCGAACCGTAGCCCCACGTTCCGCGAGCGCGAATTCCCTGCCGCCGCAAGCGCCAATTCCGCGGCGGTCCACGCCCACAAACGCCGAAACTTCTTCCGCGCCCGGCCCGGAGCATTCGACCACGTCCGCGCCGCCGCCGGCGAAACGGCGCGTTGCGAAAATTAATTTGCCGCCGATTGGCTATGACGCGAAAAGCGCAACCGCGCCGGCGGAACCGATGAGCGTGGCAACGCTGCTGCTGGCAAAAGATGCAGAGGTGCAGCCGGAATGGATATTTCACGGGATGGTTGCCGAACCGCTACGCCCCGCGAAGCGCGTTCGAGCCACCCCTTCGCAGCGTCGGGCGGCGAAAATAGCGGAGAAGCAAAAGCCCAAACAACAAACTACTGGCAAAAGTTTCTGGTCAAAGTTCCACGACTTTTTCGCTGGAGCGCCGGCAAAATCAGATTGCGCTGGCGCAGGTTGCGGTTAGCCGGGAAAACATATTGCGCCAACCCATGCGGAACTTATGTGAATGGAACACGAGCTACATGCCTTCGTAGTTCGGCCCCCCGCCGCCTTCCGGTGGAATCCACGTCACAATTTGATATGGATCCGCGATGTCGCAGGTCTTGCAGTGGACGCAATTGGACGCGTTGATTTTCAGCCGAGGCTTTCCTTTTTCGAGGACCATCTCGTAAACAGCGGCAGGGCAATAATACTGGCACGGATTGCCGTATTCGCGAACGCAGCGGTCCGCGCAGATATTCAAATCGGCGACAACGAGATGGCATGGCTGGTTTTCTTCGTGGCGCGTCCCGGAATGGTAGACGTCAGTGAGACGGTCGAAGGTGAGCGTTCCATCTCCCTCGAATCGCGTGGACTGATCGACAAGCTCGAGCGGGCGATTGAGCTTTTGGAAATCCTCATAACCGGCGCGCGCGCGCATCGGGTCGACCAGCCCGCGGCCTCCGGTGATGAATTGCAACGCCGCATTAAAAACGCCGGGTAACAGGCCGTTGTGAAATCCCTGGTGGAAATTGCGCACGGCCCAGAGTTCCGGCCTGATCCAACTGGATTCAATTTTCTTCTGAAACACACTGAGCTTTTTCGCGGAAGTATCGCCGGCAGTGAGCGCCTCGTAAATTGTTTCAGCAGCCAGCATCCCGCTTTTTATCGCCGTGTGAATGCCCTTCAGGCGCTGCGAATTCAGCAGGCTCGCTGAATCGCCAATGATCAGGCCGCCATCGAAATAATTTCGCGGCATGGAATACCAGCCGCCATACGGAACGGTTTTGGCGCCATAGCGCACCAGCTTGCCGCCTTCGAGAATTCTCCGGATATAGGGATGCGTCTTAAATTTCTGAAACGCTTCGTGCGGATCGAAGAGTGAATCTTTATATTCGAGGGCCATGACCATCCCGAGCGAAACGCGATTATCGCGCAATCCATAAATCCAGCCGCCGCCGTATTTGTGCGAATCGAGCGGCCAACCCGCCGTGTGCGCGACGAAACCCGTCTCGATCCTTCCCGGCGGCACGTCCCACAATTCCTTGATGCCGATCCCGTAGGATTGAGGATTTACGCCGTCGAGATGAAGATGATTGACGATTTCCTTTGCCAGCGAGCCGCGCGGGCCTTCGGCGAGAACGGTGATTTTCGAGCGCAGCTCGTAGCCAGGAGTGAAATTGTCCTTGGGCTTGCCGTTTTTATCGACGCCTTTGTCTTCCGTGATGACGCCGGCGACGCGATCGCCTTCGTAGATTAGCGACGCGCCGGCGAATTGCGTGAAGACATTGACGCCAGCTTTTTCGACCAGGCCGCCGAGCCATTTGACGAGCTTGCTGAGCGAGACGACATAATTGCCGTGATTCTTGAATGGCGGAGGCGTAACGGGCAGTTTCCATTCGCGGCTCGACGTGAAGAAATAAACCGCGTCGCCGGTGACGGGCGTATCGAGCGGCGCGGATTTTTCAAAATCCGGGACAAGTTCGCGAAGCGCGCTCGGGTCCATGATCGCGCCGGAAAGCTGGTGCGCGCCAAGCTCGCGCGCTTTTTCAAGCACGTAAACATTTTCGGGGGAAAGCGGCGGCGTGCGACCCGCAGCGTTGTGCTGCTCGATCATGCGGGAGAGATGCAGCGCGCACGCAAGCCCCGCAGGGCCCGCGCCGACGATGAGGACATCCGCTTCGAGCGTCTCGCGTTCCACAGGCATACGCGATTATTGTAGCAGATGGCTCAAAGGCGCCTCGCGGCAAGCTCACGAGCAAAATAACCCCAGAGTGAAACCTGCTTGTAAGAGACCCATGACGGAAACGGGGAATTTTCAGACTCAGGTCACCACGTCTAGCCCGACTTTGCCTTTTCGAGTTCGGCGGTGAGAGCCGGGACAATCTCAAACAGGTCGCCGACCACGCCGTAGTCGGCTATCTCAAAAATGGGCGCGTTCTGGTCCTTGTTGATTGCGACGATGGTGCGCGAGCCTTTCATCCCGACAACGTGCTGAATCGCGCCGCTGATGCCGAGCGCCAGATACAGCTTCGGCGAAACCGTCTGGCCGGAGCTGCCGATTTGGCGGTCCATGGGCAGCCAGCCTTCGTCGCAAATTGGACGTGACGCGGACAATTCCCCGCCGATAGCCTTGGCGAGTTTTTCCGCGAGCGGAATATTCTCTGGAGCCTTGATTCCGCGTCCAATCGAAACGAGAATCGGCGCCTGCGTCAGATCGACTGCTTGCTTGGCTTCGCGGAAAAGTTCCAGAGGCTTGGTGCGAATTTGCTCGGGCTTCAGTTCGACGCTTACCGATTTCACGGGGGCTTTGCCGCCTTGTTTTTTCGCAGCAAGGTCGCCGCGAAATGCGCCCGCCTGAAACGACGCGATCCACGGCGGGTCGCCTTGAAAAACCACATCCGCCGCGGTGCGGCCCTGAAACATCTGCCGGACGAAAATCAGCTTGCCGCCTTCGTACCGATAGCCAATGCAATCGCCGATCATGCCTTTGCCGAGCGACGCAGCGAGCTTCGGAGCAAAATCGCGCACCTGATACGTGTGCGGGAGCAGAACGAGATCTGGCTTGGCTTGCTCGATGACCTGTTTGAGCGCAATCGCGTAACCGTCGGGCGTATATTTCTCGAGCAGCCCGTTCTCGACAAGAAGCACTTCATCGAGCTGATAGCCGGCGAGTTCTTCAGCAAGCGCTGCAACGCCCTGGCCGATGACCACGCCCGAAAGCGAGCATTTGGCCTCCGACGCGATTTGCTGCGCCGCCGCGAGCGTTTCAAAGCTAACTTTGTTCCACTTCGCTTCGCGTTGTTCGGTGATGAGCAGGATTTTCATTTCATGGCTCGATTAGATCACGCGCGCTTCGTGCTTCAATTTTTCCACCAGCTTCGTCGCGATTTCTTTCGGCGTGCCGGCGATGAATTCCGTCTTCTTCGACTTTTGCGGCACGTAAATGCGCTCGACCCTTTGCGTCAATTCTGACGGCACACCAAGAGACTCGCGCGCCACCGCTGCAATTTCTTTTTTCTTCGCGGCCATGATGCCCTTGAGCGTGGCGTAGCGCGGCTTGTTGATGCCGGATTGAATCGTCAGCACGGCGGGCAGTGGCAGCTCGACCCATTGGAACCATCCTGCTTCGAGCTCGCGTTTCAAACGCAAATGGCCACCCTGCTCTTCAATGGACATAATGATCGTGGCGTGCGGCAGGCCGAGCAATTCCGCGAGAAGCACTCCCGTCTGGCCGAAGCCGTGGTCGTCGCTCTGAAGCCCCGTGAGAATTAAATCGAATCTCTCTTTCGCAATGGCCGCAGCCAGCGAGCGCGCCGACGCCAGCGGATCAAGTCCGTGGAATTTTTCATCCGTGACGTGAATGCCGCGATCCGCACCCTTCGCCAGCGCTTCTTTGATCGTTTGCTTCACACGCTCAGGCCCCATCGAAACCGCGACCACTTCCCCGCCGTGCTTCTCCTTCAGGCGCAGCGCTTCTTCCAGCGCAAACGTGTCCGGCTCGTTGGTCTCGAAACTGATGTCCGTTTCGCGAATCCACGTGCCGCTCGCGTCGATCGCGAGAGGCGCATCCTTTGCGGGAACTTGCTTGACGCAAACAATGATATTCAACAAGACCTCCGAAGGCCCGCTCAGCGGCCTTCCCACAGCTTGAAAACGAGCGACGCGTTCGTGCCGCCGAACCCGAACGAATTCGAGAGCGCGTAGCGAACTTCCGCTTTGCGCGCGTGGTTTGGAACATAATCCAGATCGCACGCTGGATCGGGATTTTCGTAATTGATCGTCGGCGGCAAAGTCTGGTCGCGCAGCGCCAGCACGCAGATGCCTCCTTCGAGGCCGCCCGCTCCGCCGAGCACGTGGCCGGTCATCGATTTCGTCGAGCTGACTGGAATTTTCTTCGCTCGGTCCCCGAACGTGCGCTTAATCGCAATCGTCTCGATCGCGTCGCCAATCGGAGTGGAGGTGCCGTGCGCGTTGACGTATCCGATTTCCAATGGCGCAATTCCTGCGTCTTTCAACGACGCCAGCATTACCCGATACGCTCCGTCGCCATTTTCGGCCGGCTGCGTCATGTGATACGCATCGGCGGACATTCCGTAGCCCACAATTTCCCCGAGAATATTGGCGCCGCGGCGCTGCGCATACTCGAGCGATTCGAGAATCAGTACGCCGGCGCCTTCCCCGATGACGAAGCCGTCGCGTTGCGCATCGAAGGGCCGGCTGGCGCGCTTTGGTTCGTCATTACGCGTGGAAAGCGCTTTCATCGCGGCAAAGCCGCCCACGCCCATCGGCGTGATCGCCGCTTCGGAGCCGCCCGCAATCATCACTTCCGCGTCGCAGCGCTGAATAATTTTGAAAGCATCGCCGATGGCGTGCGCGGACGCGGAACACGCGGTGGCCGTCGCGGAATTCGGGCCTTTCGCGCCCCAGCGAATCGAAATTTGTCCCGAGGCAAGATTGATAATCGCGGAAGGAATGAAGAACGGAGAGATCTTGCCCGGGCCGCCGTGAATCAGTTTGCTGTGCTCGCGCTCGATGACGTCGAACCCGCCGATGCCGGAAGAAATGTAGACGCCCGTGGCGTTGGCGATTTCCGGAGTGATTTCGAGCGCCGCCATCTTCATCGCGAAATCCGTGGCGGCGATGGCCAGGTGAATAAAGCGGGCCATCTTCTTCACGTCTTTTTTTTCGATCCACTGGAACGGATCAAAGCCCTTCACTTCGCCAGCGAAGCGGCAATCGAAACCGGTAGCGTCGAACTGCGTGATGGGACCGATGCCGCTCTCTCCGGCAATCAGGTTTTTCCAGACTTCTTCCGTCCCAATGCCGCAGGCGCAGACCAGCCCGACTCCTGTGACGACAACACGGCGATTCAATGCGGAGTTTTCTCCTCGTGGAATTCTGAGGCCCGGCGAGTTATTTTTTTTCCTTGGCGTGCTTGTCGATGTACGCGATGGCGTCCTTCACCGTGGCGATCTTTTCCGCGTCCTCATCGGGAATTTCGATGCCGAACGCTTCTTCGAAGGCCATCACGAGTTCGACGATGTCGAGCGAGTCGGCGCCGAGATCGTCCACAAACGAAGCCGTCGGCGTCACTTCGCCTTCATCCACACCGAGCTGTTCGACGATAATCTGCTTCACGCGTTCTTCGACGCTGGCCATTCTGTTTCTTCCTCCGGTTTCGGCGTTCGTTGATTCTACCGCGAATTGACTGGGCGGCTTCCCCTGCCTCTTCAATCCTGTTCATTCTATGCGGCCCGCGAAATCAGGTCAACCACAGAGCGGCTTAATCTACGCATTCGCGACGGGATTGTCCAGCCTTTCGCGAGCCTAAGCCGCACGCAAGAAAATAGGCGGCCCTTCGAATAACAACCGTTACCCCATGCGCATGCCGCCGTTCACGTCGAGCACGTGTCCGGTGATGTACCCCGCTTCCTCGCTCGCCAGAAAAACAATCGCCGCGGCAACGTCATTTTCCGTTCCTAACCGGCCAAGCGGAATGCGCGCTTTCAGTTCGTCCTTCACTTTGTCCGGCAGAGGATCCGTCATCGGCGTGGTGATAAACCCCGGCGCCACCGCATTCACCGTAATATTGCGCGAAGCCATTTCCGTCGCGATGGCGCGCGTCAGGCCGATCAGCCCAGCTTTCGCGGCGACGTAGTTCGACTGCCCGGCGTTGCCCGTCTCCGCCACCACGGATGTGATGTTGATGATGCGGCCCCAGCGCTGCTTCATCATCGTCGAGAGTGCCTGCTGCGTGCACAGATGCGCGGCAGTCAGGTTCGTGCGCAGAACCGTTTCCCAGTCGTCCAGTTTCATGCGCAGCGCCAGGCCGTCGCGCGTGATTGCCGCGTTGTTCACCAGAATATCCAGGCGGCCAAATTTTGCGAGTGCTTGCTGAAAGCCAGCTTTGATCTGCTCCGGGTCCGCGACATCCATCTTCACCGCGAGCGCTTCGCCGCCCGCACTCTCAATCTGCTTCACCACTTCGACGAGCTTGTCCTCGCTGCGAGCGGCGGCCGCTACGCGCGCCCCTGCACTCGCTAAAGCGACCGCCGTCGCCCGGCCAATACCTTGCGACGCGCCAGTGACAATCGCGACTTTGCCTTGAAGGGAAAACATTTTGTCAGTCATGTTTTTTGTTTGCAGGATAAAGTCAAGCTTCCGAAATTTCGGCGCGCGCTTTCGCGATTTTCTCCAGCGTGGATTGCAAACTCGCCGAATCCTCGACGTTGAAGCTGCGCACGGAACGATCGATCTGGCGCAGCAGCCCGCTCAAGACGCGCCCTGGCCCGACTTCGACGAAGATGCGCACATCCTGTTCTATCATTTCATGGATCGATTCTTCCCAGCGCACCGCCGAGCACACCTGGCGAATCAGTCCTTCGCGCGCCTCCTCTCCTGTCGTGATTTCTTCCGCGTCCACATTCGTGATCAGCGGAAAACGCAGCGCCCCGAATTGCGTCGCGCGTAAATCGTTTTCCAGTCGAATTTCCGCCGGCTTCATCAGCTCGCAATGAAACGGCGCGGAAACTGGCAGAATGACGGCGCGCTTCGCGCCACTCTGCGAAGCGATTTCGACGGCGCGTTTCACCGCCGCGGCATTGCCGGAGATGACCGTCTGTTCCGATGAATTCAGGTTCGCCGGCGCGACAATTTGCGAGCCGGCCGCTTTCTTGCAAATCTCCGCAACCTCCGCGGGAGCAAGACCCAGAATCGCCGCCATCGCGCCATCCCCGAGCGCGATGGCCTCCTGCATGTACCGCCCGCGCTGGCGCACCAGTTTCACCGCAGCGGAAAAATCAAGGCTCCCTGCGGCGACCAAAGCCGAATATTCTCCCAGGCTGTGACCAGCCACGAAATCCGGCGTCACGCCATTTTCTTCCAGCACGCGGGCAGCGGCCACTGAAACCGTCAGAATGGCCGGCTGCGTATTCTCCGTGAGCTTGAGTTCCTCTTCGCTCCCTTCAAAGCAAACATGCGAGAGCGAAAATCCGAGTGCCGCATCAGCAAGGTCAAAAACCTCGTTCGCGGCCGGAAATTTCTGCGCGAGATCGCGGCCCATGCCCGGATATTGGGAGGCTTGCCCCGGAAAAAGAAATGCGAGTTTACTCATGTGCGTGTCCAGTGCCGAAATGCCCCCCGGCGGAAACGGCCGAAGGCCGCTTCAATCTCTCTTTGGATGGAATGTCCAGCCTGCCTGAGTTGCCGATTCAGGCGCGAACGCCCGCCCCGACCGCGGAAAGCTCCTGTTCGATCTTTTCGTTCATCTTCGCGCGGCATAGCTCAGCCGCAACGCGTATGGCATTTTTGATCGCGTTGGAATTGGACCGCCCGTGTCCAATCACCGTGATCCCGCGCACGCCCAGCAGCGGCACGCCGCCGTACTCCGAATAATCGATCTTCTTGCGGAATTCGCCGAAGGCATGACGCGAGAGCACGTAGCCCACTTGCGCACTAACGCTGCTTTGCAGCGCTTTCTTCAGCATTCCGCCGACGTGCTCCACCAGTCCCTCGCTGATCTTCAGCACGATATTGCCGATAAAGCCGTCGCAGACGATCACGTCCACGTTGCCCTTGAAAAAATCCTTGCCCTCGACGTTGCCGACAAAATTCAGCCCGGTCTGCTTCAATCTGTTGGATGCTTCGCGCGTCAGCTCGTTACCTTTCATCTCCTCTTCACCAATCGAGAGAATCGCCACGCGCGGCCGCCGCGTTCCGAAAATCGTGCGGTAATAAATTTCTCCCATGATGGCGAATTGCTCGATCTGCTCCGGCTTGGAATCCACATTCGCGCCCACATCGAGAAGCACCGCCGGGCTGCCCTTGGCCGTGGGGAACGCCGCCGCCAGTGCGGGACGATCCACCGAGGGCAACTGGCCCAGCACGAATCGCGCAATCGCCATCACCGCGCCTGTGTTTCCGGCGCTCACCAGCGCGTCGGCCTTCCCGTCCCGAACCATTTTCGCGCCCACATGAACGGAGCTGTCGCGCTTCTTGCGGAATGCATGCGACGGGGAATCCTCCATGGTGATCACTTCCGTGGCGTTGACGATGTCAATGGAAAGGCCGCGATGGGGATGGCGGGTCAGCTCGGCGCGAACCTTGGGCTCGATGCCCACAAGCACAATACGCACCCCAAACTGGCGCGCCGCAAGCACGGCGCCTTCGACTTCAGCGCGAGGAGCGTGGTCGCCCCCCATGGCGTCCAGCGCAATTGTGATCATCGGATCGCTGCTCAAGAATGGCAGGAACTGTCCCGCCGCGAAATCAGGCGGACGTGTCCACCACCGCTCGGCCCTTATAGTACCCGCAATGCGGGCATGCGCGATGGGGCAGCTTCGGCTCGTGGCAATGCGGACACTTGGAAATCGTCGGCGGCGTCAAATGGTCATGGGCGCGGCGCGTGCTGGTGCGTTTTTTTGAGTGGCGTCGTTTGGGATTCGGCATTCCAACTCCTCATGGCGGAGGCGCACGGCGCCCTGCCGCAAAAATTCGTGCTGAGACCTATTCTATTGCTTTTTCGACCAGTCTTGCTTTAGGCGTGCGAGCGGCGCCAGGCGCGGATCGGCGGCATGGGTTTCGCAGCGGCACTCTTCCTGGTTCAAGTTCACGCCGCAGTGCGGACAAAGCCCCCGACAATCGCTGCGGCAAATCACCTTCATGGGAAGCGACAAATTCACCTGTTCGGCCAGCACATCGGCCAGGAATAATCCGTCCCCCTCAAAAAATGCAATCTCCGTATCGTCCAGATTCAAACGGAATTCCTCTTCCCGGCTCACCGAGTTCATGGGGCGGTAAAACAGGTCGAAATTCTTGCTCACTTCCTCGACCACGGTATCCAGGCATCGCGCGCAAACCATCTCCAGCCGCGTGTGAAACGTGCCGTAGATCCGGATTTGGTCGTCGACAAGCTCCGCCGTCGCGCGCACGTCCAGCGGCTCGGCCTGGCGAAATTCACCGGAGTGGAAATCGAGCGTGCCGGGAGCGTAATCCTTCCGGATGCGAATCTTCCGCGTGGCGAGTTCGTTTACGTCGAGAAACATGCAAATTCCCGGGGATGCGAGCGAAAAGCCATTATAAGGTGCGGTCGTGCAATGTCAAGGAAGCCGCCCAGAAAGCGTTCCTCTGCCGCGAAACGGATACTGTTCCTGCCCCGAACACCTGTACGGAATAAATTCGCTAGCCCTTCGAGCCAGTCCGGCCGCCGCGAGTTGGCGGTGTCGCCCTGGCACCCGCTTTCGTTTTTAGCACTCGTCGGCAAGAGTCGGAAAGAGGGGTATGCTTCTCGCATGACGGAGGACCACGAAGAAAGCCTGCGCAAGCGCATCGGACTTTGTCTCGATTGCCAGCACTCGCGCCAAATCGAATCCGACCGCGGCGCGGAATTTTATATGTGCCGGCTCTCCGCGAGCGATCCGCGATTTCCAAAGTACCCCGCGCTTCCGGTCATCTTCTGCGCGGGATACCTTCCGACGAACGTCCCCTGCTGAAGGCCTGATCCCGTAAATCGTCAGCGAGCGGCGCGTTTCCCCGCGCCCAGTTGTTCCTTGTGCTGCTGCAGCAAATAGTGATCCGTCATCCCCGCAATATAATCGCAGACGACGCGATGCGCCGGCTTGCGTTTAGCCTCGTCCGCGTAACCCTGCGGCATTTGCTCAGGGTGTTTCAAGTAAAAGGCAAAAAGCTCGTCGAGCGCCGCCACGCTGCGGTCGCGATCTTCGACGATCACCGGATTCTCGTACAATCGCGTACGCAGAAATTCCTTCAGTGTCGCATTCCGCTCGACAACCGCTGGCGAAAACCCGGCCAGCCGCTTCGCGTTCCGCCGCACATCCTCGACGCTCGTTGCGCCCGCGCGTATCACTTCCTCACGCGTGTGCTCGATTAAATCCGTCGCAAATATATCGAGGACGCTCTTCAGCGCTTCGTTGAATTTCAATTTTCGCCGCCCGCCCGGATATCGCTTATCCACATCGCTGTACGCTTCGCCAAAAACAGGCACCCCTTTACTCAGATCATCCAGGTTCACAAGCCGCGCCTCGAATCCGTCGTCCAGATCCGCCGTGTTGTATGCAATTTCGTCGACCAGATCAATGAGCTGCGCTTCGAGCGGCGGCCGTTGGTCCAGCAGGTACTCCGAAAGCTCGGGATATTCCTCGGCCGAGTAATCGCGCGAGTGCTTGATGATCCCCTCGCGAACCTCGAACGTCAGATTCAAGCCGGGAAAGCCCAAATACCGCTGCTCGAATTGCTCGACAATGTGCAGCGCGTGGAGATTGTGATTGAAGCGATCCCCGTGCTCGCGCATCCGCGCATCAAGCTGCTTTTCGCCCGCGTGCCCAAACGGCGGATGCCCGATGTCATGCACCAGGGCAAGCGCTTCGACGAGATCGCTGTTCAGCCGCAACGCACCCGCCACCGTACGCGCGATCTGCGCCACTTCCAGCGTGTGCGTCAGCCGATTGCGGAAATGATCCGAGAAGCGCGTGGTGAACACTTGCGTTTTCGCTTCGAGCCGCCGGAAGGCGCGCGAATGCACCACGCGATCACGATCCCGCGCATAGTCGTTGCGATACGGATGCTGCGGCTCGGGATGCCGTCGCCCGCGCGATTCGCGCACATCCATCGCATACGCAGCAAGATTCGCTCCCGTTTCCATTCCGCCATTGTAGCGGAACCCGACGCTGCTGGGACATCTTCGCCACAACGCGGCGCGCACTCGCATTCAATGTTCTCGCTCGCGCGCGCCGCTCGCTACTTGCCGCCTGTTGCGGGCAATCTTACATCGCGGGCTTTGTCAGCGCTGCTTTCGAGCTGA
>Ga0307373_10005641_pt1 | contig 20351 bp, 16 predicted proteins | sample OX2MG_FD_202534 | JGI IMG/M metagenome (GOLD analysis project Ga0307373, IMG submission 202534) | Soil microbial communities from Risofladan, Vaasa, Finland - OX-2 | ecosystem: Environmental > Terrestrial > Soil > Coastal area > Acid sulfate soil | place: Finland: Risofladan, Vaasa | collected...
ACCGTCCACACCACGCTGGCCGCCTGCGACAGCCGGCTGAGCTGCCGCGTGGTGATGCGTCCCTCGACGCTCAACTGCATCCGCACCAGCACGACGATCGCCAGGCGCAGCGAGCGGGCCAGCTCATTCAGCCGCTGGATCACGCGGGCCAGGGCGGCGCTCGACAGCATGTTACCGGGCTTGCCAAACCAGCCGTCGACATCATCGATCACCAGCAGCCGGGCGGCCCGAGGTGATGGAAGGTCATCACGGTCGAGGTTGATCTGGGCCGGCAGGATGCCGCTCTTTGGGTCGCCCGCCCCCTCGAGCGTGTGGTAGAGAATCGCCATCCGCTCGTCGAGGATGTCGTCGCTCGGTTTCCGCCGCCGATCGTAAAACCCGGTGGGTTCGAGCGTGGCCAGGGCCACGCGTCGGGCGTCGCCTTCGGCCTGATCGAACCGCCAGCGCAACAGCTCCGGCCGCTCATAGCCGGCGGTGGCCAGCACCACGCGATGTTCCAGCTCACGGGCGACATCGGCGGCGATTTGGCAGCCGATGAAGGTTTTGCCCGCTCCCGGTTCGCCGGCCACGACGGTGACCGCCTCGTCGGCGATCACATTTTCCACCAGCCAGCTTGGCGGCCGGCCGCGGACTCGGCTAAGCGCTTCGACCGTCACGCCGCTTTCGGCTAAGGCCGCATCGTGCTCTTCGTCTCCGGCGATCCACTTCGGATCGCCAACTTTTTTGTCGCGATAATATCCCATAGATGCCTCGGGGGTTGGGAATTGGGGGTTTCGGGAACGGTTCGTATCTTCCCGCGTTGTACGGACAAAGTGGCTTGGGATGTGTTCGCGACAAACCGGCTGAACCGCGATATTCGACGTAACTCACTAATCAGCAAGTGGTTGCGTCGTTTTTGCGTGTTTGCGCGGCGTCGCGGGAAACGCGGCGGTGGCGCCGCCTCGCGACGAGGTTACACCGGGATTCGGGCTTTTTTCGCACCCGCGACGCCTTGCCAACCTGCCCGGCATCGCCCCATATTCGACGAATGGTGAAACATGGCCAAACAGTGAAACGGACCGCTTTCCGGCAACACTTCGCCAGAAACCGGATTGCGTGCCATCGCTTCAAGGAGGCTGTGCCGGCCGCCTGAGTCGGTTGAGCCACGGATGAAACGCGGATCAAACGCGGATGAATTCCGAAGGCATCCGTGTTCGGTTCGTGTTTCATCCGTGGCGCAGGAAGTTCCCCGCGTACACCGTCATTCTGGCGCGCCGCTGGCTTGCGCTGCTTCGCGTCACGCACGCTCCCCACAACCCCGACCCGCTCGCAATTCCTCGTCTTTGTCTCAAGGGTGTTCAATAGTTATGCACGTATAATCTGCTCATGCGCACAAATTAGGCAGGCGAGCCGGACTCCGATTCAATGAGGTGCTGGACGAGCAAAAACGCCGTGTTTCATCGGCTGGCGCAAATTTGCGCCCGCCGTGCGCCGTCGGCCGGCGCTGGACCGCCGCGCGACGCGGCTGCTCAATAATTAGGCACTAACGCCTCAGCAACTCGAAGCGGTGACGGCAGGCGGCGACGCCCCGCCGACTTTGATCGATCCCCGGATGCAAACCTCCTGCGTTCTGGTCCGCAAACCCTCTCTCTCAGCCGCCACTGACGCGGTTGGCCGCAGCCTGGCGAACCACGGGGGCCGTCGAATTCGAAGAGATCGTTTTTTGGATCGCTCCCCTGCCACCGCCGCCCTGGGACAACTTTCAGCGGCAGACCGGCGGCGAGCGCGTCGAATCGGGGAACGTGGATGGCCGATTTAGAACTCGTTGCATGCACGCCAGCAGCGGTCGATCAATTGGATTTACCGCGACTCAGAATAGCGACGGCTGCTCGCGCGGTGTCGGAATGCCTGCCGCTATTCTGGCCAGCCGCGGGATTGCCTTGGCTGCCAGGTCAAAATACTCGCGGTGCCGCTCAATGCCGATGCTCGATAGGCCAAGAGCTTCGGCTGCCGCGACCGTGGAGCCGGACCCCATGAACGGGTCAACAACGATGCCCTCGCCAAGCGGCAGTGACGCGTACACGACTTGCCGCAAGAACGATTGCGGCTTCAGGCTGGGATGGTTCGCGATCGCTCGCTCGGCACGCGGCGTCCGCTCGCTGCGAATACAATCTTCGAACGGCCGATCATCGGGCGTTCGGCGGAGGGCGCCGGTCTGGAACCGCCGAAGGCATTCCGCGACGGTGATCTTGTCGGGCATGGGCTTGCGGAATATGCCCCACGGCTCATAGCATCCCTTGGGCATGGAAGAGACACCCGGAAACTCGGCTTCCGCGTTCTTCGGGCGATCGCCCCCGCGGAGTGTGCGCACGAGCCGAATGACTTGCCCGCGGAATTCCAGCCCACCTTCGACCAGCGCATCGTACAGCAATTGGGCGATAAAGGCGTTGGTCGCGATGAAAACATGGCCGCCGGGCCTCAAGGCATAGAGCGTCGATCGCGACCACTCCGCGAAGAAGGTTCGCACGGCTTCGCGTTCGCTGCGATCGAGGGCCGTGAAGCGTGGCAACGGTGCCCGCACGTGCCCGTCAAACGAGGGCGGAATGCGCCAAATGCCGCCCCGACCGACCTTGCGCTTGGCAAGCTGGTCGGCCTCGTATTCCTTCACGCCATAAGGCGGGTCGGTCACGATTGCGTGAACCGTGTCTTCTGGAACGCCGGCGAGCCATGCGAGGCAATCGGCGTACACGAGAAGCGACTTGCCAACGGGCGCCGATTCAAAACCGCAGGCGAGCGACTGACCGTTTTGGTTCGACAAGGCAAAGTTCCTCCCAAGCAGCCACCAACCGCGCATGATAAGGCGGCCGGCGGGCAGGTGGCTAGTCTACAACATCTGCCTCCACGAAGACGGTGCCGTTTCGCTTGAATCGCTGGCGGCCTCCATTGCGGCGATCACTCGACCCAGCCCTGCGCCGGCACGCCGGTTCGCGGCGAGAGTTCAGAAACCAGGCACGTCGAACCTGTAATCCCCTGCTGCCACCCGATAAAATGGCCTTGTCACGGAGCACATGCAAAGCATCGACGCGAGCCGGCAATGGACCTCGACATGCAAAAGGAGCAGTTTAGCCGCGCCTACGTGCAGGCCGTCTCGGCCTGCGCGGGCTTTGCCTGGAGCATGCCGAGTGTGGATGACGACAGCGTCGATATGGTCTTGCACCAAACGGGCGGAGGAGGAACGGTCCGCTCACCGAGCGAAGGAGAAGCTCTGTGAACGTCGAAATTCGAGATGCCGAGGCCGTACGGGCCATTCGGCCGGTGGATGCGGCACTTTATCTCCGGACCCGGAAAAGGGGATAAGTCCCGTTTAATAATGGGAATCGCGGTAGGGATGGCCCTTGCGGGCCACCCCCGCACAGACCCGTACGTGAAGAATTACCTCATACGGTTCTTGCCTTAAGTCGGGCGCGAAATCGTGACAACTTCGCGCACGCCGGCCAGTCCACATGACTTGCCTTGTCCGGCACGGAGTCCGGGGCAAGTTAGCCTGTTCGGCGTTCCTCTTGGCTGAGTCCCTTCCCTCGTCCGACTCCGCGGGCACCTTAGGGGTGCCCTTGTTCGTCGTTGTCGCAGGTACTACGGACCCATGAGACTTCCCATCGACGTGCATGTTCGCCGTGCCGTCAGAGACGTTCGCGAACCGTTCCGATTCGGCTGAATCGGAAACCAATGGGATCTCCCGGTTCTCGCGATTGGAATATTGTCGCATGCTCAGGTTCTCTGACTCCGCCGTGTCCGCGAGCGTCTCGCCCATGTCGACGCCCTTGGTGTGGCCTTCCCCCCGATAAGACAAGGTCGGCACACGGAAGTGATGATTTCGGAGCTCAATGCTGGCCTGCTAAACCCTCATGGCGGACGCTCAGACCGGACACGTTGCCGTATCCCGCCCTCCGTTGGAGGCCGAAGCGACTGGCTAAGTCTTCTTCGTACACCACCCGTGGCACTTCGCGGCACCCGAGCCGCTAGCTCGCTTGCAGCGTAAGAAGCTTCAGGCCAGCGTTTTGAAACGCGGCGAAATCCCGGTCGAGCGTGATGAACTTCATGCCGCCGGCGATGGCATACGCCGCCAGATAGGCGTCCATCCACGCTTTAGGCGCGGCGCTGGCTCTGCCGGCCAGTTGGCGCCAAAGAGCGAGAAGGCCCGCCGGCTCGTCGCAATACTCCACATACGGCGCTGCCATAAACCGGTCGAACAGATCGAGCGCGTCGTTGTTCGTCAACTCGACGGCCGCATATTGCCGGGCGAGGGCCGGCGTCGAAACCAAACGCAAAAAGCTCTGCCGCGTTGCGCGGCAAAAGAAGGCCGGGCGGTTATCCGCCGCCGCCATTGCACTGGAGGCAACCTGATGTCCCGGATGCGAGCTGAACGAGAGCGCAATCCAGATATTGCTGTCAACGAGACAGCCCGACTCGTTCGCCATCTTCCCGTTCCAGGATTCCGTGTTCCAGCGCGACAAGATCCGACAACGTCATGCTTCGCGCGGGTGCGTCAACGGGACATTCGATGTAGGGCAGACCCGATTGGGGATGCGTCCTGACGACAGGCCCGCGAACCGAGGCGGACGGCCGCTCAGCCATGGCCAGTCCCTTGCGAAGCAACTCCGCGACCGCGTCGTCGAGCTTACAGCCGTCGCGCCGCGCTCGCGTCTCGACTTCATTGACCAAGGCATCGGGCAAATCCAGGGTCGTCTTCGTGCTAAGAATCCTACCATTCCGGCGGCTCACCGTCAAAAAGCAAATGCATGATCTTTGTACCGGCGGATCTCCGCCGGGCTCGCCGCCCTGCAAAGCACGAGCTACTCGCCGGCGGGATGGCCGCCGTAGCAGCAAAGGCGGCGCGAGCCACTTTCTGAACTTCACGAACGTCTCATGGGTCCGCTTTGCTTTCACCCGACATAGATAAGCGTCAGTGGCCGAGGGGTCGAGAAAATAGCGAAGCAGGTGGCAGACCGTGATCCGCGTGCCGATAAGCTCACGACCGCGGCCGCGATATTGCCGCTTGATGCGCGAAGAGGCAAAAAACGCGCACGGGCAGTCACCGCAAGGAGTTGTGCCATAACAAGTTACAGTTTCGACCGCGCAGCCGCGCTGTAGAAAAGCGACACGCGCGTGTCGCTTTTGTCGGCGCACGGTCGCTCCGGCCGCAAGGTTCTGGAGACGCCAGGCGGCTTTCCTCCATTCGCGGAGCGAGAAGGCGACGTTGTGCATAAGCGACACACGTGTCGTATTTGTCGGTGCGCGGTCGGTCTGGCGCGCGATGTGTCGGAGACGCCAGGCGGCTTTCCTCTCGCGGAGCGAAAGGGCTACGGTGCGCAAATGCGCCGCGACACGCGTGTCGTTTGCGCGGGCGGGCCAACTGGGCAAAAGGACGTTGCTGTGCCATGATTGAGGCGAGAAATCGAATGAGCTTCACCCATCGCCCGTCGCCTAACGCCCGGATATGCCGGTTTTGCCGAGAGTGGCGTGCCGCCCGCAAGCTCATTGCCGCGTCGTCCCGCGTGTTGTAGTCTTTCAACAACCTCATCCGTTTCCAAACGAACCGACATGCCGGCCGAGCGACTCACGGGCATCTTCACTCCCAACATCGTGCCGCTCGACCCGCGCGGCGAGATCAACGAGCCGGAGCTGCGCCGCTACACCGATTGGCTCATCGACCGCGGCGTTCACGGCCTCTACCCCAACGGGTCGACCGGCGAGTTCACGCGGTTCTCGCCCGAAGAACGCCGCCGCATCATCGCCATCATGGCCGACCAGACGCGCGGCCGCGTGCCGATCCTGGCGGGCGCCGCCGAAGCCAACGTCCGCGAAACCATCGCCGCCTGCGAGTATTACCACGGCCTGGGCGTGCGGGCGGTGGCCATCGTGTCGCCCTACTACTACCGGCTCAGCCCGGCCAGCGTCTACGCCTACTTCCGCGACATTGCCCGGCATTCGCCCGTCGATATCACGCTTTACAATATCCCCATGTTCGCCTCGCCGATCGACGTGCCGACCATTCAGCGGCTGAGCGACGAATTCGAGCGCGTGGTGGCCATCAAGGATTCGTCGGGCGACTTGCCGAACATGATCCGCATGATCAAGGCCGTCCGCCCCCATCGGCCCGACTTCAGCTTTCTTACCGGATGGGACGCCGCCTTGATGCCGATGCTGCTCATCGGCTGCGACGGCGGCACCAACGCCACCGCCGGCATCGTGCCGGAGCTGACCCGCAAACTCTTCGACCTGACGCTCGCGCGGCGGATCGACGAAGCCCGTGAACTGCAATTCAAGCTGATCGGCCTGTTCGACGCGATGCTCTTTTCGGCCGACTTTCCCGAAGGTTTTCGGGCGGCGCTTTCGCTGCGCGGTTTCAACCCCGGCGCCAGCCGGCAACCGCTCAGCGACACGCAGCAGGTGCAGATGTCCGCCTTGCGCGACACCTTGCAATGCTTGCTGGCCGAAGAGGGCTATGCCGACCAGCCGATCGGTGGTTGTCCGCCCGGCGGTGCCCGGCCCGATGCGAAAGCGGTCGATCAGATCGTGCAAGGCGTGATGGCGGAGCTGAAGCGGCGCGGAATGGCGTAAGAATGCCGAATGCCGACCGACGATCGCTGTGGTATGCCGCCTTTCTGCTGCTGGTGTTTCTGGTCGGCTGCGTCGAGCTGGAAGATCCCGACATCTGGTGGCATCTCCGCACCGGTCAGTTGATCTACGAGCGCGGCGCCGTGCCGCGCACCGATTGGTTCACCTACACCAACCCGGACAGCCCGTGGATCGACCTTCATTGGGGCTTCCAGCTTATCGCCGCGGCACTGTGGAAACTGGGCGGCGTGCCGGCGCTGGTTGTGACGAAGAGCCTGTTGGCGGTCGCGACGTTCGGCGTGGCGATGGCGGCCGGGCAATCCATGATTCACCCGCCTCAGGCCGGGAAGCCCGACCTGCGCTTCGCTTGGCAGACGGTGGCCTGCTGGTTGCCGCCGGTGCTGATTTTCTCCGGCCGCAACCAGGTGCGGCCCGAGATGTTCTCGCTGCTCTTTCTGGCCGCCGAGCTGGCGATTCTCTTGCACGCGCGCTCCAGGCCGCGGCTGGTTTGGTTCTTGCCGGTCATTCAGCTTTTGTGGATCAACGTTCACGGTCTTTTCGTGCTGGGCCTGGTGCTGTGGGGATGCTTTGCCGTCGACCAATTGATTCAGGCGAGCGTGCGGCGTCAGCCTCCCGGTAGTTCAACTGCTACCGGCCCGTTCACGCGCGCCGGCACTCGCCTGTTCCCGATCAGCGGACTGCTGCTTGCCGCGACTCTGGCCAACCCCTACGGCGTTCATGGTGCGCTTTTTCCGATCACGCTGCTGGCGCGCATCGAAGGTCCCGATCACCAGTTCTATTCCCAGTTCTCCGGCGAATTCTTGGGCATACCGGATTTCATCTCCCTGCACGGCGTGCTGCCGCTGTTCCGCGATCTGACGATCTTGATGTTGGCGGTGTTGTTCGTGTTGGGTCTTTTGAGTTTCGTGCCGGGCATCCGGCGGCGGCGCGTCGATCTCTTCCGCTTGGCCATTTTTGCGCTCTTCGCCTGGCTGGCCTGGAAGGCGAACCGCAACGCGGTGTTGTTCGCCCTGGTGGCGGGCACGGTCTTGCAGGCCAACGTGGCCGAATGGCTGTCGGAACGTTCGCGGACGTCGCGCCGCTTCGGCCTGGGGCGCGTGCTGACGGCGGCCGCTCTCGGCGTGCTGATCCTCGGCGTGCCCTTCGATTTGCTTTCGAAGACCAAGGTCCGGCCGGGTGAGAGTCCGCGGCTGTTTGGCGTGCGGGAGATTCCACGTGCTTTTCCGCACGAAGCAGCGGAGTTCCTGGGCCGCGAGGGGATGCCTCGCTACTGTTATGCGCTCGACGAAGGCGCCGCCGCGGTGTACCTCTTTCACAATGGGCCACAACGCCGCGTCTTCGCCGACGCCCGACTCGAGGTCAACACGCGTGCGACGCTCGAACGCTACCTGGCCGTCGAACGCCTGCTGATGCATGGCGACCCGCGGGTGTTCGACGAATTGACGCGGGACGTTCCGCCCGACGGCGAGGGCAAGAAGGAAGTTCCGGCCCTGCTGATTTCTCTTCGTTACCTGGCCACGAATCCGCGACTGCAAACCGGGCTGGCGATGTTGAAGCGATTTCGCCGGGTGTACGTCGATTATGTGGCGGTGGCGTTCCTCGACGAAAGCCAAGCCGAGCTTCTGGGCCTGGCCGAAGTGCGTGAATAAGCCGCTTCGCAATGGGATTCAGCGCTGTAGAATAAGCAGTATCGGAGTGGGCGCGTTGATTCTCCGACCTGCTGCTTTTGCGAACGAGGGCCGATCGACATGAGCTTGGACCATCTTCCAGACACCGGGCACGTCCCATTCGCCGGGCCGGGGCAATCTGCCGATGTTGAGCGCCGCCAGGAGCACGCAAGGCGCGGCGCATGGAACGACGTCATCGACCGCGTTCTCGTCGAGTGGCGGCTACACCCCGAACGCCTCGAAGATGACGGCATCGATTCGCCCACTCCGGCCGCGATCGCCGGCGCCAGCCGCACGGCATGTCAGCTTCGCGACGACGGATCTCCGTTACCGACAAACATCGCTCCGACGGGCGACGGCGGAGTGGCGCTGCACTATGAGCACAAAGATGTCTTGCTCACGATTGAAGTCGACGCCGCCGGCAAGCGCGAAGTGCGGTTCTTTTTTGAAGGCGAGCTGGTACGGCTCAGTGACGCGCAGCCCAGCTAACGACACCCTACGATGGCCGATTCCGCCGATCTCGGCTCCATTGCCGCCGACGAACTGCTTCTGCGCCGGATACCGGAATCAACCAACTGGTAACCGGCCTGACTCAGGATTCATCGATCCGGCGGCCTTGACGCCCAACAAGAACGACGTCACCGGCCTTTCAATGGGCCGCGCCGCATTCTGCGGCCCCGAGGAAGAAGCGGCCAAGGGCCGCTCCGGAAAAAGGTACTACGTGGCTGTGCTCCTTGCCGCAAAAGTGAAGGCCGGTGGAGCTGCCGTTGTTCCGCGCCCGCTGCCGGACGACGTCGGCCATGCCGAGATCGTCAATCTCACATATCGGAGCAAAAAAACCGAGGAATCGCTCAAGCTCATCCAATCGCTCCGATCAGCCGTTCTTCGAGTAGAGGGACCTTTCGACGGGCGTGCCGTTCCGGGCTAGGATTTCGCCGCCGAGCAAATCCTGACACGGCCCACCGCCTCATTGCACGCGGTCGGGGGGACGCTTTACAATACTGGTCGTTCCCCAAATCGCGGCGGGCGTCGGCGGTAGCGGCGCTCGCCTGAACTCCACGTTTCAAGCAGGCGGCGGTTTTATGGCAACGGTGCTCATCGTCGACGATTCGGCCGTCGATCGGCGGCTCGCGCAAGGCGTTCTGGAAAAGAACCCGGAATTGGCCTTTCTCTATGCCGTCGACGGCGCCGACGGGCTGGAACAGATCAAAATCTCGCCGCCCGACCTGGTGCTCACCGACCTGCAGATGCCGGTCATGAGCGGCCTGGAATTGGTGCGCCAGGTGCGCGAGAAATATCCCCTGATCCCGGTGATTCTGATGACGGCGCAAGGAAGCGAAGAAATTGCCGTGCAGGCCCTGGCTTCGGGGGCCGCCAGCTATGTGCCCAAGTCGCGGTTGGCGCGCGACCTGGCCGACACGGTCGATACGGTGCTGGCCACCTCGCGAGCGCAGCGGCACCACGCGCGCCTGATGGAGTGCGTGACCCGCAACCATTGGACCTTCGTGCTCGACAACGAACCGAGCCTGATTCCGGCCATCGTCGACCACTTGCAGCAGCACATCACGCGGCTCAGGCTGTGCGACGAAACCGGCCGCATCCGTATCGCCATCGCCTTGGAAGAAGCTTTGCTCAACGCCCTGTATCACGGCAATCTGGAAGTCAGCTCCGAGCTGCGCGAGCAGGACACCAAGCGGTATTACGAGCTGGCGGAAGAGCGCCGCCGCGAAGAGCCGTACCGCAGCCGCACGATCCACTTCGAAGCCACGCTCAGCAGTCCGGAGACGGTGTTCGTGGTCCGCGACAGCGGGCCGGGTTTCAATCCGCACAGCGTGCCCGATCCGACCGACCCGGCCAATCTCGAACGAGCGTCGGGGCGGGGGCTGATGCTGATTCGCGCCTTCATGGACGAAGTGCGCCACAACGAACGGGGCAACGAGATTACCATGATCAAGCGCAGCGAGCGATGAGTCCGCGCGCTTCCTTTTACCCTCCTTTCCTCGGTTAGTTATGGCCAATCTTCTCAAGCAAGAGGGCATTACGGTTATCGAAGTCGACGCACAATACGACTCGCTCGACGTGGCGAAGCTGAATGAGTTCGGGTCGCAACTGTTGGCGGCGGTTGCCGAGGCCGAGCCGCCGACGGTCTTGCTCGACATGGGCAAGACCACCTTCATCGGATCGAGTTTTCTGGGTCTCTTGATCCGCGCCTGGAAGCGGCTGCGCGACCGGCGGGGGTCGCTGGCCTTGTGCAACGTGAACGACGTGTGCGGCGACGTGCTGCGGGCCAGCAAGCTCGACATGATCTGGCAGGTGTTTCCCGACCGCGACGCGGCCGTGGGCCGCCTGCGGCCGTAGCCACGAGGCTTCGCCCTGCCGCGTTGCCCGACACGACGCATCACTGAGGCCGAGGTGGCCCGCCAGGCCTTCTCTCGTGCGACTCGTTCATTCGCGACTCTCTTCCGGAAGGATTTCGGTAGCCCTTTCGCTCCGCGAGACGAAAGCCGCTTACTCCCGCGCCCATGCGACACGCGTGTCGCATGGGCGCGACTTCGGGGCGACGCCGCCTAGACCAGAGGATCGCGCGGCGCTGGCTGGGATCCGCCGTCGGCAGCGGCTGACCGAACGGCAAATCGGTATGGCGTGGCAGCAGCGGAACGATTTTGCCCTTAGCAACCTCCGCCTCCGCGAAGACACCTCCGCCGCGCCGCCGAACAGAAACTGCCGCCGCTCAATGGAGATTGAACCACGCCGATGATCACCGCGGCTTTCTTCGCTTCGGAGACACTGGCGCCCGCTTGGCTGTTGCCGGCCGTGGCGCGACAGCAGGCACCCGGCCGTCGCGGCGATGGTCGGCGAGGAACCGCTTGAGGGAAGAGCCGCCGGGCAGACCGCGCAGGCCGATTCGCAAGGCGTTTTCCACACTTGACCAATTGTCGGCGGGCGACTCGATGATCGTCCCCGAGCGGACCTGCGGCCAGGTGCGCGTGCGGCGGTAATGGGGCGTCGGCCCACTGCAGGATCCGCTCGGGCGACAGCTTTGGAATCGAATGCAGGTTTCGTACGCCGCGGTATTGCGCCCAAAGCTTGCCCAACGCCAGGCCCTTGGGTAGTCCGCGGCTCCCCTTTCGCAAGGCGACAAGACGGCCTTTTCCACAAACGCCGCTGCGCGAGTCAACCAGAGCGGCTCGTCGTCGCCGAACGGAGCGGCGCGTTTTTGCATCTCGATGAAGTCAATCGGTGGTTTGTCGACTGGCCTCGACAACTTCCTTCAATTAGTCCGCTGCTTGCTCGGAATGGGCCAACCGCGGGCTGCCGATCTAGGCGATCGCGTCGCCCCGATCAGATGGCGCAAGCTGACCCCAGACGAGGCGGCCCACGCGCGCCGGAAGCTTCCGGAATCCTTTGGATAAACGTATAATGGCCACCCTAGACCACGGTGGAGGAAAGAGTTCCACTTTGCCCAACGCATTTTCGGAGTGACGATGATCCAGATTCTTTATGGCGATGAGGGACACAAAATTCGCTGCAACGCCCTGGCGGCCGCGACACCCGGTTCGAGCGTGGCCAGCGCGTCGGGCCCCGCGTTCGATAAGAAAATAATGAAAATCGACACCCTCACGTTTTGGGGCCACGGCGATGCCTCGAAGTTCTGCGGTATGACCGCGACCGATTTCATCAGCAAGGTCAAGGAATGGATGAAATGGAACCCGACCATCAAGACCGTGGAGATCATCACCTGCAATTCACGCCACGGCACGCTGGATTCCAAAAAACTCGACGACGGCACGGTCGAGACCAGTTGGGTCAAGTCGTTTACCGATCAGGTGAAGCCCGGTCTGAAGAAACTAGGCTTGACCGTGAAGGCTTTGCCGTTGGGCATCTCCTACGGCGCCAATCGGTGGTCGATCTTGAAGTTCAGTCCGACGACCAATACCTGGCTGTACGTCACGGCCCCCGGAGCAAAAGACACCGAGGTCATGTGGCCGGGCGTGCATCGAGTGGAGCAGCACCCGCTGTTCGACGCGACAAAGAATTTCGTGACCGCCGGAACCGCGGTGAAAGCTTCGGACACTCTCCGCAAATATACCATCGACTTCGGCGCCATTGGTCAGTTGCGGGCCGCCCTCATCGTCCTGGCCTAGCACGCGGGCGGCGCCGCGGGCTGGTGGTTTTAAGGCAACATGGCGAAATCATTTTTTTGTCGTACTTCCTGCTCGAAAAACCATCTGTCGCGCGGCCGATCGAAAATGCGGTTTTTTCACCGCGGGCGGTACTGTGGCTCTATGAGAGGAGTAAATCGCGCGTCGCAGGGTGGCCGTCACCGCCAAGAAGGTGCGATTGTATAAGCCGATGTTGATGCGTTCGCTCGCAAAGTTCCAACACCATGCTGGACAAGGCCTTACGGCTTCGGACCCGTAAAGCTTCGCCGAATCAGGTACGCAGGTGCCGTACACCAACCCGAAGCGCTAGCGAGGAACGTGAAAAAGGCGGAAAAACCTCGATTGCGCTTCGGGTTAGTGTGAAATGGGAACGGGTTCGGCGAAGCTTTACTCGGACCCGGAGCGCGGCCGCCGTTCTGCCACAAGCGCCGGCGTCAACTGTCAACCGTTGACAGTTGGCCGGCTGCAAATTTTGGCAGCCTTCCAATTTGCTTGGCAGCCTTCGAAAAAACGCGGACCCTACCGGGAAAGCGCCTATAATGTAGACTAACGCCAATCGAGAAGGTGCATGTTATGGCTGCCGGAACAAGTTCGCCCGATTCGCCGCAGACGCTCCCCAAGCCAAGCGGCCTCGCGACCCAGTTTATCGAATACGACCGCTATATCGAGAACGAGCTGCTGCGCACGCGGCGGCAGGTGAAGAGCGTCGATATCGTCAGCTCGTGCATGCTGCTGGCCGTCGCCGCGCTGGTCTATCTGATGCTGCTGGCACTGGCCGACCACTGGCTCGTGACCGGCGGCCTGGGCCGCACGGCAAGAATCACCGCCTTCGGCGTGCTGGCGGCCGGCACCGCCGCCTTCGCCGTCTTGCGGCTGGCTCCGCTCGTCATGCGGCGCGTCAATCCGGTTTACGCCGCCTACACCATCGAACGCCATCGGCCGGGCATCAAAAACAGCCTGATCAACTTCCTCCTGCTGCGGTCCGAGTCGCAGCGTTTGCCCGAACGGATGTACGAGGCGATGGAAGCGCAGGCGGCCAACGCCCTGACGGCCACCCACGCCGAAGTCGCCGTCGATCGTACGCCGGTCATCCGGCTGCTGATGGCCATGGTGGCGGTCACGTTCTTTATTGCCTTGTATGCCGTGCTGTCGCCGAAAAATCCCTTCACTTCGTTTCGGCGGGTCGTGTCGCCGTGGTCCGACGTGGCGCCGCCCACGCGCGTGGCGGTCCGAGACGTTCAGCCGGGCGATGGGCGGGGCTTTCACGACCAACACGTCGCCGTCAGCGCGCAAATCGACGGCCTCCGCACGGGCGAGCCGGTCGTCGTGCGTTACTCGACGGTCGACGGCCAGGTGCTTGCCCGGTCGGTGCCGATGAGGGTGCCGGAATCGAGCTACCGCTACTCCGTCGAGTTGCCGCCCGACAACCTCGGCTTGCAGCAAGACGTGGAGTATTGGATCGAGGCGGGCGACGCGATCACGCCTCATTATCGCATCAAGGTCGAGACTTCGCCCACGATCGTGGTCGAACAAATCGAGTACGTCTACCCGAAGTATTCGGAGCTGCCGCCGCGCAAGGTGGCGCGTCACGGCGACATCCAGGCCTTGGCCGGAACGCAGGTGACGTTGCGGGCCAAAGCCAACCAGCTTATTCGCGAAGCCAGCGTCGACTTCGAGTGCGACGGACGAAACGATCTCGATCTGCGCATCGACGGCACGAAGGCCGAGGTGAGTTTTCCGCTGGTCTGGAACGAGAAGGCACGGCGGTCCGAGCACGAAAGCTATCAGTTGCGGTTCCGCAATGCCGAGGGACATGAGAACCCCAAGCCGATCCGCTATTCGATCGACGTGATTCGCGACCTGCCGCCCGAAATCGAGCTGGTCGAGCCGGAGTTGGACCCGAGCAAGGACCTGCTGGTTCCGCCCGGCAAGCCGGTGACGTTCGCGGTGCAAGCGGCCGATCCCGATTTCAAGCTGGCCGCCGTGAAATTCCTGGCCCGCCGCAATGGCATGGCGTTGGTCGATGAATCGCTGCTGGCCGAGCCGCGCGGGGGCCAGTTTCAACGCGCTTATGTGCTCGATTTGAAACGCCTGGAAGTGAAACCGGGCGAGCAGATCGAATTCTGGGCCGCGGCCGACGATAACCGTGAGCCGAGCGCCAACCACTCCGAAACGCCGCACTACCGCCTGCGCGTGGCGGCTGCCGACAAGAACGACCAGAATCCGCAGAACCAGGACCAGGCCAATCGCGACGACCAGCGTCAACCGAAGCAGGGAAAGGGCCAGAAGAACGAGTCGGGCAGCCGTCGCAACGACAACCAACAGCAAGGCGAGCAGTCGGGCGAACCGGGCGATCAGCAATCGCAAGAGAAGAAGCAGTCGGGCGGCAAGCAAAACCAGAAGCAGCAACAGCGCGACGACCAGTCGGGCGACAAAGGACCGCAAGGCGGCGGCAAGCAACAAGGTTCTGACAAATCGCCGTCGGCCGGCGACTCCGACCAAGAGTCCGACAAGCAGTCGGGCGAGGGGGAGGGTTCCGGCGAGTCCGATAATAAGGGCTCCGACAAGCAAAGCGGCCGTCAGGATTCCGGCGGCAAGAGCGACGGCCCGAAGCGGCTCGATCCGCAGCGCGACGCCGGCAAGGCCATCGACGAAATCAATAAGCACTTCGACCAGAAGGAAAAACAACAGAACGGCGAGCAGAACGAGCAATCGCAGCCGCAGAAGTCGGGCGAAGGCGCGAAGGAGCAGCAGCCAAACAAGAGCGGCGGCGAAGAGGGTGCTGAGCCAAAGGAAGGCGATGCCGAACAGCAGCCGGGCGAGAAACAGGCCGGCAAAAAACAGCCATCTGGTCAGCCGCAGCCCGGCGAAAAGCAAGGCGACGAAAAACAGTCTCGGGACCAGCAAGAGCAGCACGGCGATCAAGGTCATGGCGCTCAAAAGCCCGATGAGCAGTCTGCCGACGGCGAGAAGGGCGAATCGGAACAAACTGGTGAGAAGCAACAAGCCGGTCAAAAGCCCGCTTCCCAGCAGCATAAGCGTGACAAGAAGGACCAACAGGGCGACCAAGGCGCGTTGGCCGACAAGAAGAACGACAAAAAGCCCGGCGCGGGCGAGCAGGGCAGCGCCGGCGGCGAAGGCGAGGAGGGAGAGGGCGAAAAGGGAGGCCAAAAAAAGCAGGCCGCGAAAAACGGCAAGAAGCCATCGGCCGGCGATAAGCAAGCCGAAGGAGCGGAGCAGGGAGTGGCCAACGAGGGCGGCGATAAGTCGGAGAAGGACAAGTCGGGCGGTGGAAAGTCGGGCGACGCGAAGGTCGGCGACGAGCAAGAGAAGCACGCCGACGGAGAAACGAAGCCGCGCGACGGCCAGGGTGGACAGGCCAAAGGCGCCGGCGAGCGCGACGACAAAATGAAGAAGCACAAGGGTGAGTCGCCCGATCAAAAGGGAGGCGACCAGGATTCGAAAGACAAAGGCCAGGGGGGCGCCGGCGACAGTGAAGGCGCCAACAAGCACGGAGCGCCCGCCCCACACAGCCAAAACCAGCAACGCGACAAGAAGCAAATCAGTCCCGACAGCAAGAAGGGCACTTCCGAAGACGAACCCGAGTCGGCCAGCGACAGCAAGCGGCAGTCCGATTCGCAAAGCGGCCAGCAAGGTGACCGGGACGGCGGCGGCAAGAGCGGCGGCGGACAAAAATCCAACAGCGAAGGGACCGGTTCAGCCGGGCAAAACAGCGAGGCCGATCAGGGCGGCGGCCAAAGCGAAACCAAAGGCAAAGGGGCCAGCGGCGAAAAAGGCGGCGACCAGCAGAAAGCCGAGAAGCCGACCGGCGGCAAGTCGTCGGGCGAAAAAGGTCCCGGCACCAACCAGGGCAAGGGCGAAAAGAGCGACGCGGGACAGCCGTCCGATTCGCCCGAAGCGGCCGACCCGCGCGGCCACAACAACGTCTCGCGCGAGCCCAAGGCCAACCGCGACGAGCAACAACCGACGGGCGAGAAACGTCCGCAAAAGCAGCCGGGCGGCGAGAAAAAACAGTCCGAACCGGCGCCGAAGTCCGACGCTCGCAACGAAGGACCGCAGGGCCAGCCCACGCCGGGCGAGCGCGGCGGGCACGATCTGCGCGGCGGAAAGCAACGCAGCAATCCGACGGGCGGCGGCCAACCCGGCGCCGACGAGACCACTCCTGCGGACGAAGTCGACAACAGCGAACCGGGCGGCGAAGACCCGAACGAGGCGTACGCTCGCAAGGCCACCGATCTGGCCTTGGACCGCTTGAAAGACCAGTTGGCGAAAGACAAGCCCGACCCCAAACTGCTCGAAAAGCTCAAATGGACCCGCGAAGACATCGAGCGTTTTGTGCAGCAGTGGGACCGGCTGAAGAAAGCGGCCGACGAGTCGGGTCCCAAAGGCGAGGCCGCCCGGCAAGAGTTGGACGATGCGCTGCGCAGCCTAGGCTTGAGTCCGCACAGCAGCTCGCTCTCCGGCGGGCAAAAGCGCGACGAGCGGGTGCGGAATCTCGAAGGTCGCCGCACGGCTCCTCCGCCCGAATATCAAGAGCAGTGGATCGAGTTCAACAAGGCCACCTCGAGAAGCCGCAAGCGGTGAGGGCGGCCTTCCGTGCTTGCTCGTAGGGTGGGACCAGCGAGCTTGCGAGCGCCGGCCCACCATGATCGGTGGCTGGGGCAGAAGCTGGCCGAGATCGATCTGGCCCCTTGCAATACGCACCGCCGGCCAGCGATGCCCCGGTGGCGGCGCTACCGGGGCATCGCCGCGGCGGAGCGGTTTGCGCGGAACTGCCCAATCGGCGCGGCTCTGCCCCAGCCACCACCATTCCGTTTCTATTGTTTGGGCGGGTGGTTGTTTTCATTCGGCATCAAGGGCGCAGCGCAGGCCGCTTCCTTCATCGCGCAACTCGGTGCCGCCCGGCATGCGATAGGTCGTGCGATAGGGAACCCTGTGGCCGATCCGCCAGCAATAACCGCGGCCGCAGTGCAGGCGTCGGGCCTCATCGACAAAACTGCCCGTCCACTCGGCCGCGTTGCCGAGCATGTGAAAACAGCCGAACGGGCTCTGCCCTTCGGGCATCGAATCGACCGGCAGCAAGGTGCGCGGGTTGCCGGGCGACGGTCCCCAGTTACAGAGTCGGTCGTCCCAGTCTTCGCCCCAAGGATAGAGGCGGCCGTCGCTGCCGCGGGCGGCTTTTTCCCACTCCTGTTCGGTCGGCAATCGTTTGCCGATCCAGCCGGCGTAGGCGTAGACGTCCCAGTAATCGAGTCCGACGACCGGAAAGCGCGGGTCGGTCAGATCGGGCCGGCCCCAATTCAGCGGCGTGTGGTCCTTGTCCGGCGGCTCGTCCGGGTTGCAATGCGTGTGGTCGCCGCTGGCCCGAACGTACCGCAGAAACTGGGCGTATTCGGCCTGCGATACTTCGTAGCGGTCGATGTAGTAGGCGGGCAGCTCGATCTCTTCGTTGTCGTCGCCGTAGAGGAACTTGCCGGCGGGAACAAGCACCATGTTCGCGGTGCGATCGGCCGGCGGCGACGGCAAGGGTCCGTCGCCCGCGGCAAGATCGACCCACGGCTGCTGCTGCGGCTCGACCACGGGCGGAGTGGAAGTCGGTGCCGACGGGACCGACTTCTCGACCGGCGTGACGGGGGCATCGCCGCGGAAGCGCCAGAGGAAGCACCCCACGATCGCCGCCAAAATCGCCAACACCGAGACCATCATGGTGGGCGCGGTCTGGCTGGACGGGTTGCCCCGCTGCCGCCTGGTTCGGCGAACGCGCATGGATGGTGGGACGTCTGTCATTGCGTGGTCCATTATACATAAATCACACTTTTGCTGCGACCTGGCGGTGCGGCGGCCGCACGACGCGGCGACCAGGAAAAGGGGGACCAGGAAAAGGGGATAAGTCCCATTATTGACACGATCGTCTGTGTGCGGTATCGACCAGGAAAAGGGGATAAGTCCCATTATTGACACGATCGTCTGTGTGCGGTATCGTGGTAGGCATGCCTAGAGCTGCTCGCATCGCCCCTGGTGGCATGGTATTTCACGTCCTCAACCGCGGAAACGACCGCCGAGAGATCTTCGACGAGCGCGCCGACTACGAAGCCTTCCTGCGCGTCATGAAGGAGACACAAGAACGCGTGCCCATGCGGGTATTGGCTTACTGCGTGCTGCCGAACCACTGGCACTTTTTGCTTTGGCCGGCCAACGACGGCGACCTCGGAGCCTTCATGCAGCGGCTGACCACGACCCATGTGCGGCGTTGGCACCTGCACCGCCACAGCGTTGGCCGCGGGCACCTTTATCAGGGGACGTACAAGTCCTTTCCGGTCCAGGAGGACGATCACTTTTACACGGTGGCCCGGTACGTGGAACGAAACGGCCTCCGCGCCAGGCTGGCGAAGGCGGCTGAAGGCTGGCCGTATAGCAGCCTGGCCCAGCGAGCAGGCAAACAAGGCGTCGATGACGCGCCGGAATTGTCGGCATGGCCGGTGGTCCGACCGCGGAATTGGGCGGCGTGGGTGAAGCAGCCACAGACAAAAGCGGAATTAGAAGCAGTGCGACTGTCGGTGAGCCGCGGTCAGCCGTTTGGCGACGAGACCTGGCAGCGGCGGACAGCGGAACGGTTGGGCCTGGAGTTTACGCTCAACCCCCGCGGACGGCCTCGAAAGGCCACGGTTACCTAGCAAAATGGGACTTATCCCCTTTTCCGGGTCCTTTTCCGGGTCCGATGCCCGTGCCGCAGCGCATCGGTCGCTACCGCGTCGAGGAACTGCTGGGCAAGGGCGGGTTCGGTCTGGTCTACTTGGCTTACAACGATCCGTTGCAGCGGCTCGTCGCCATCAAGGTGCCGCACGCCAGGCTCGTCGCGCAGATCGCGGACGCCGAAGCCTATCTTGTTGAAGCGCGCACCGTCGCCAAGCTCGACCACCCCCATCTCGTGCGCGTGCATGATGTGGGCAGCACCGGACCTGATAAGCTGCCATGAACCGTTTTCGTGGGCGGCCGGCTCCTTCGTCGAAAAAGGCTCGAAATCGGCGCGCGAGTCGGCTACCTTACAACGTGCATCGTGCCAGATTGTCGGCTATAATCGCGGCGGCTCGCGAAATCATATCCGGCGAGCGGTAGGATGTACCTGGAGCATGGTGCGATGTCGGCCTCCGATCCATACGCGGCAACCGAGGGATTCAGCAGAAGCCCGCGCCTCACGGTGCAGGGATCCAGCGTGACCGCCGGGGCGGATCTTCCTCAGGCCATCGGGCGATATCGGGTCGAACAGTTGTTGGGAGAAGGGGGCTTCGGCCTGGTCTATCTGGCCCGTGACGATCGGCTCGATCGGCTCGTGGCGATCAAAGTGCCGCATCCCAAGCGCATGGCAGGCCCCGACGACGCCGAGCTCTACTTGAGGGAAGCCCGGCTCGTGGCCGGGCTCGACCATCCGCACATCGTTCCCGTCTACGACGTCGGCGGCACCGACGATTTTCCCTGTTTTGCCGTCTCGAAGTATATCGACGGCACCACCCTCTGGGAGCGGATGCGGCGGCAGCGTCACTCGCACGCCGAGGCCGCGGAGTTGATCGCCACGCTGGCCGAAGCCCTGCACTATGCTCACCAAAAGGGCTTGGTGCATCGCGACATCAAGCCGGGCAACGTACTGATCGACCGGCAAGGCACGCCCTTCATCGCCGACTTCGGCCTGGCGCTGCGCGACGAAGACCTCGAATTCGGCGAGGCGTACGTGGGAACGCCCGCCTATATGAGTCCCGAGCAGCAATTCCCGCTGACCCAAAAAATGGCCTGAAATTGGGGGTTGGGGCGGCCGGCTTTCGCGAACCGGCGGTCTGAACAGGTGTTCTCGCGCGGCAGGTCGGTGGCTATAATCTGGCCAGCGGTT
>Ga0307373_10005643_pt1 | contig 20347 bp, 17 predicted proteins | sample OX2MG_FD_202534 | JGI IMG/M metagenome (GOLD analysis project Ga0307373, IMG submission 202534) | Soil microbial communities from Risofladan, Vaasa, Finland - OX-2 | ecosystem: Environmental > Terrestrial > Soil > Coastal area > Acid sulfate soil | place: Finland: Risofladan, Vaasa | collected...
GCTGGTGAAGACGGTGTTCGCCCAGCCCAGCCAGCAGGCGGCCAGCCAGGCGATCTCTCAAGCGCTGGAGCTGCTGGAACCGAAGTACCCCAAGGTGGCCAAGCTGCTGCGGGATGCCGAGCAGGACATCCTCTCCTACCTGACCTTTCCCAGTGAGCACTGGCGCTCCATCCGGTCCACCAACGCCTTGGAGCGAGTGAATGCCGAGATTGACCGCCGGGCCAAAGTGGTGGGGATCTTCCCCAACAGCGCTTCTCTGCTGCGGCTCTCCACCGCCGTGCTCCAAGAGCAGCACGACGAGTGGCAGGACGGACGCTGCCACTTCTCCCAACAGTCCCTGGCCCGGCTGGACCCCGCCAACCAAGACCGCCTCACCAACCCCCTGACTGCAGGGTTAGCGGCCTGTTGAACCTATCCCGACTTCCGCCCGCTTTTACACCACTCGATGGGACTTGACTCCGGCGTTCCTGACGTGCTGTGCAACTGGTGTGGGGTCAGGTTCCTTCTTGCAGCCAAACACGACGATCCGGGTTCTGTCGAGCAGATTCCGCCGGTATTCAAGACCACCCGTATGCCTTCCGGAACTCGCTGGCCAGCTCCGGAAAGCACTGGTCATGAGATGAAATCCGATTCGGGCCAGCCAGGGCGCCCTGCCCCCCAAAAGGTGATCCATATCACCTGGACCAATTCAAAGGGGGTCGGTCAAGGAAGCCGAATTCGAGTTCGATTCCGTCTGCAGATGGAGTCGTCATGCCAAATTCCCAAGGCTGACGCCAGCTTGCTGCATGGAGGACTGGGCGGCATCGGCTAGGTCTCGACCCCAAGTAAGCGCTCCGCTGCCCAGGTCCTCGATGACCCCGTCGACCCATTTCAGCTCGGCCCTGGTCATGGATCGCCGGAACTCATCCTCGATCAGTACCACTCGCGGCAGATTTCCGGCCTGTTTCTCCATGCTGTCTTCGAGCCCGGTCAAGCTCTCTCGAAGCCGTTCGGCCCGGCGTTCCAGCGCGGCGCGCACTCCTTCTGGGCCGAGCACCATGGCAAAGGAGAGTGCGGCGGGGAACTCGGGAAACTCATTGCGGGGGGTGGAGAGCATGTTGTTTAGCCACTCCAAACCCACCAGACGTCCCTCGTCCGTTAGTTCGTAGACAGTGCGCTCGGGGTATAGCTGGTCGCGCTCAGTCTGGCGAACGGCTATCAACTCGGCCTCGTGCAGGCGTTTGATCGTCTTGTACAGGTTGGCGCGGTTGCCCACGTTGACGACCTCGTCCTTGCCCCACAACTTGAGCAGGCGCTGAATCCCGTAGGGGTGGAGCGGCCCGGCCCCGAGCAGGCCAAGCACGGCGAGGGCTTGCGGAGAAGATCGAACCGAAGTCTTCACAGCCTCTATATACTAGTTGATAAGGCACTAGTTGTCAAGCGCAGGAGCTCCTCTAGTGGTGGGGCATCTAGTACGAAAAAACCAGTTGACATATAACTAGTGGCTATGAGACTATGGCGACATGAACCGCACAGAACCCGATCGGAAGCAAGCGACCGCGGAGCCTACGGAGCTGAGCAGCACGACCCTTCCGCCGGCGATTGCCATCTCGCCGATACGGATATCGGCTCACAACACGGTGGTCAAGAAGCTGGGCTACTGGACGACCGAACGGCGCTTCAAGGTGCGAGCCACCCGCAGCCTGGTGGTGGTCGATTTGCTCCTCCCAAGGCTTGAGCCCGGAGACATCGAGATACTTCTGGATGTCGACCACTCCACCGTCAAGTTGTTGGTGCCCGACGGGGCCAACATTGATGGCGACGACCTGCGTCGAGTTGGCCGCGGTCGAATCAAGGATTGGACCGGCACCGGCGCACCAGACGGTCAATTTATCCGCCTAGTGGGAGAGATGCGCTCGTCTGAGGTCCGCATCCATCGCGGAGGCGTGGCCATCTTGCAGTTGCTGATCAATCCCCGATCGCGAGGTGACGCCCGACAGGCCCAGCGGGAGGGTCGCCTCGGTGATCATGGCCCGACACACGTGACGGCTGGCGCGGACTCCGGCAAATGAGCGCGTCCGACCACTCCAGTCCTCTCCTCGAAGCCACTGATCTCACGGTCCGCTTCGGCCAGGTGACGGCTCTTGACGGCGTCAACCTGGTGGTCCCCCCGGGCGAGGTGCTCGCGCTACTGGGGCCAAACGGAGCTGGCAAGACCACCTTAGTACGGACCATCGCCACCCTCGTCGGGCCGACGAGCGGAAATCTGCGGGTCCGTGGCACCGACGTGGTTCGCGACCCGCTGGCTGTTCGTCGCGACATTGGCCTGGCAGGTCAGTACGCCGCGGTCGAACCCACCATGACCGGACGGGAGAACCTGGTGATGACCGCCCGATTCTTCGGGCACTCCAAGATCGCAGCCAACCACGCCGCTGAGATCGTCATTGGACAACTGAGTCTTGAGGAGGTCGCCGACCGACGCTGCAGCACTTACTCCGGGGGCCAACGCCGCCGCCTGGATCTCGGTGCGAGCCTGGTGGGCGCTCCACGCTTGCTTTTACTAGATGAGCCCACGACGGGCCTAGACCCGGCCGGTCGAAGCGAGGTATGGGACACCGTCCGGACCCTGGTCGCCACCGGGACCGATGTCGTGTTGACCACTCACTACCTCGACGAGGCCAACGAGTTGGCTGACCGAGTCGTGGTGATTGACCATGGCAGAGTCATTGCCTACGGCACCCTGAGCGAGCTCAAGGCGAGCATTGGCCGGGACGTCATCGAGGTGACGCTGGCCCACGGAGCAGAACTCGAGCACGTCGGGCGGATTCTTCGGCAGGTGACAGCTAACCCGCCGACACTGGACACTTCGGCCCGCCGGGCTAGTGCCTCAGCCACCGACGGGACCATACAACTCGCAGCCACTATCGAGTGTCTCCACCAGGCGTCCATCGCGGTCGACGAGATCGGCCTGCGGCGTCCGACACTCGAGGAGGTGTTTCTGACACTCACCTTCGCCCATCCGAATCTGGCGCCAACAGTGGGTTCCAGCCACAGAGGACGCTCGTGACGACCAAGACAATTACCCCACCCTCCGCCGTACCCGGTGCCACGCGAGCAAGCCTGGAGGTCACTCGCCGGCTGTTGCGAAAGTACTTCCGAACCCGAGGCCTGTTCGCCATGGGTCTGATCCAATCGGCGATGTTTCTCTTCAGTTTCCGATTTGTCTTCGGAGGCGCGGTGCACACCGGTGCCTCTAGCTACGTCTACTTCCTGGTTCCCGGCTACGTGGCCACGATCGTTCTCTTCACTGGTGGCGGCATCGCAGTGGCCGTGGCTGAAGACCGGGCACAGGGATTCACAGACCGGCTGCTCTCCCTGCCGATCCCACGCCGCGCCATCGTTCTTGGTCGGACCATCGCCGATTCCAGCACAAACGCCTGGACCATCTGTGCCACGGCCGCCTTCGGCTTCCTCGTTGGGTTTCGCCTGGAGGGCTCGGTCGAACAGGGCCTCGCGGCGCTAGGTCTGTGTCTGCTCTACGGCATCGTCTTCACTGTGGTCTTCATCGTAATGGGGCTCTTCGCACCAAACAGCCAGTCGGCTCAAGGCATGTCCATGATCGCCTTTGCCTTCGCCTTCATCTCCAGCGTCTACGTCCCCGTGAGTTCGATGCCGAGCTGGCTGCAGCCATTCGCGAAGTACCAGCCGATCACCCCGATGGTGGACGCCGTCCGCTCACTGTTGGTGGGTTCCACCAGCGACGTAGTCCTGGCGTTGGCCTGGTCGGCGCTTCTGTTGACGGTCTTCATCCCGATCGCCACTCTCCGATACCGGCACGCCTGAACTACCCACCGCCCCCGATTTGATCGACGGCCCGCAGGGACGCTACTCGGGTTACCGCCAGCGCCAAGCACAACCTCCTGGTGAAGGCCGCCATGTCATCGCCCCGGCCTGGTTGGCGTAACCCGTCCGATTTGAGTAGGTGCTCCGCTCGGGCACGGCGGAATTTTCACCAACGATGGGAATTGACTTCTGGGTGCTCTGCCGCTCGGCGCGGCCGCTAGCATGTGGTCCCGCCTGAGCCCGTTGTCTCGGGACTGTCTTCGCTCCACCCAGAGTCGTCGATTGCCAGCGAAATCTGCAGTTCCGGGCCGTCCTACCCTGCTGCCCGGGTCAAGTCTTTGTCTTCCATTTCCCAGCCATGATCCATCGTGTGAAAGGCGGTGTGCCGGATCAGGTACCGACAGGGCCAGGATCGCGCCATTTTGCCCTCGGAATGAAACCTACGCAGCGCTGCGCAATAGGCGTCGCGGTACTCCTTTAGTCCGGCGTCGTCGGTCACGAGCGCACCCTCCGGAGTGCGCACCCCGACCTTCCTCGCCCAGTCCTGCTCAGCGCCGAAGACGTGGCGAACGATTCGGTCCCGATCCCGTCCGCCCCCTCGCGGACCCTTTTGCATCTCGGCCGACACGCGTAGCCGAACCTCATCGAAGAACGTCCAGCATGCCCGCATGAGGGTCAGTTCACGTTCTAGCGCGGCGCTCGACACCTGTTGCTTATCGATGCTCGAGAACGCGAAGGAGATGCCCCAGAAGTCGGTGGATCCGGTGCCCTGGTATCGCTCCACAACGTCGAGGCCGGTGATGGCCGCAAACTCTGCATCCATCCCAGCCAGTCTCGCCACCTTGGCGTAGCGGGGGAGGTAGGCCCGTAACGTTTCCACCGCCGCGTCCCCCGTTTTGGCGCCGCGCTCCAGGCCGGGCCAGTCCGGCGCCACCGCTGCCACCTTCTTGTCCTTGGGGCCGACTTCGACGGTGACCCTCAATTCGTTAGTCATCCTGGGCTCTCCCAAGTGTTCTGGATTCGAAGATCTGACCGCGCGAGCACTGGTAGACGATATCGCGCGGAGCGCGGCGGGGAGTGGTAGGACGCGATCGGCGGTGCGGGCTGGCGGCCGTGGCGGCAGCCCCGGGAGGGAACGTGCACAGATAGGCGAACCGGGGCCGCTTGACCCCTTGGCTCATCGGGTCTTGAGGCGAGCTCCCAAGCGCAGTGATCGACCCTCGTTCAGACCGCGGTTCGGGTGCGCGCGGCGGCTCTCGGGTCGGACGGCGCCAGTTCAGCCTTGCCGTCGCCCTCGCCGCTCACCTCCTCCAGGGAGAGTCCGGAGGGCTCGGGGAGAAGTCGGGTGAGCAACAGACCGATTCCGGCCGTGAGCGCCGCGATGGTCATCACCCCGGAGAGTCCGAGGCTGCCATTGACCAGCGGAAACGTCAACGTGCCCACGAAGGCGCCCACCTTGGCGAGCCCGGCCGAGATGCCGTGCCCGGTGGTGCGTGCCGAGACCGGATAGAGCTCGCTCGCCATGAGGAAGGTGGTGGTGTTAGGCCCGAACTCGGTGAAGAAGTAGCTGATCCCGTAGACCAGAAGGAAGGGCACGATTAGGGTGGTCAGCCCAGGGACGACCCCGATGGCCAGGAAGGCCAACCCCATGACCGCGAAGCCGATGAACTGGAGGCGGCGGTGGCCGATCCGGTCGACGGTCAGAAAGGCGATCAGGTAGCCGGGTGCGGCGGCGACGGTGAAGATGAGCAGAGCGATCGCGGTGTCGGTGATCAGGCTGGCGTGCGGGGCCACCGCCTTGAGTATCAGCGGTGTGGAAATCGTGTTGCCGTAGAAGGCGTAATCGAACATGAACCAGCAGCCGGCCGTGCCCAGCAGGAGGGTCAGGTACTTTGGGTTGGACAGGAACTGGCGCAGCCCCAGCCTGACCGGTCGGGTGGCCGCCTTAGCCCCCGCGTCCACCACCCCCTTGCTATAGCGGCGCATCGCCGCCGCCGCCTCGGCCGCCCTTCCCTGCACCTGGGCCCGAAAGCGGGGCGACTCCGGGAGGGTGCGGCGCAGGTAGATCACGGCCAGAGCCGGGATCGCCCCCAGGCCCAGCATCAGCCTCCAGGCGATTTCTGGATGCACTCCCAGTCCGAGGATCACCAGAGCCACCAGGGGGCCGGCGATGAGTCCCAGCGCCTGCATGGAGAACACCATGCTCACCAGCCTGCCCCGGTTCTTGCGATTGGCGTACTCGCTCATGAGGACGGCGCTGACGGGGTAGTCGCCCCCGATGCCGATCCCCAAGAGGAAGCGCCAGGCAATCAGCCAGACCAGGTTCGGGGAGAGGGCGCTTCCCACCGCGGCGACAGCCATGATGGCCGCCTCCAAGCCGTAGATTTTCTTGCGGCCGAACACGTCCGCAATCCGGCCGAAGACGGTCGCCCCCGCAAATGCGGCCAGCAGGGCGGTGCTCCCCACCAGCCCGATCACCACCGCCGAGGGATGGTATTCGACCTTGATCAGGGCCAGCGCGGTGCCAATGATGAAGAGGTCGTAGGCATCGGTGAAGAAGCCGGTGCCCGCGGTCAGGACCGCCCGCATGTGGAAGCGGCTGAGGGGGGCTTCGTCAAGGGCCTCGATCACCCCGCGGGCGACGGTCGTCTGCGACACAGATTAAGTTTTGGTAAAAGGTGGTTAGGAAATAATTAAGGTCCGGAGTCGGCCAACTCAGCGCCACCCGGGTCCCGAGCCGCGCCCTTCGACAGGCTCAGTTGGGAGTGGCCGTCTCCGGCGGCGCCAGCCCCGCCCCAGGCGCCTGCAGCAGCCCAGCTCTCCCCCGCAGGATCCGTCCCCCGGTAGCTGAGATGAGCCGGGCCGCCTCGGGACCACCACCGGCCCAGCTCGCCACGTATCCGAAGCTGTAGCTGGAGCTGTCGACGCCGAACTCCTGGCAGGCGAGGTAGGCGACGCTCTCCGCCTCGAGCTCGGCGAGCGCCCGCGAGCCCTGGAAGTCGGGTCCGTGCAGGAGTGCGTGCCCGAGCTCGTGGGCGAGGGTCTTGAGCTTGTGCGCCGGGGGCAGCCCCTCCCTGACCCGGATCCGCCCCAGGGAGTGGGAGCAGTCACCGTTGCGGCTTCCCCAGAGTGAGGTGAATTGAACCTCGAACCCCAGTTCCACTCCCCTCTCCGCGAGCCGGGCCAGGGCGCCCCCCGGCGCCTCCTCACGAAGGGTGTGCACCGGCTGGGGGATGTCCACCCCATCGGTCTGGCTGAGATCGAAGACCCGGGCGACACGAAAGGCCACCACCGCCCGCCGGATCTGCTCCTCGGAGGCGTCCCTACCCGGAGGCGCGAGGCAGGGCGCCAGGATCCTGATCGCCCGCTCCCCGGGGCGCACCTGACGCCCGAGCTGCAACCAGGCGCGGTAGCCGGCCACCCAGGTGGCGTCTGGGCGCTGAGAGAGGATGAGGACCTGGTTCTGGAAGCTGTAGCGATGGAACCGGCGGCTGGTGGCGAGCCAATTTCTCCATGCTGCAGACGTGGTGAGCGCCAGCACCCCGCGGGTTAGCTGCGCCAGAAGCTCGGTCTTGCCCTGGCGGCTAGGCCCGGCCCCGGGTGGAGCGGAGTTCGGCTCGGCGGAAATGGCCACGCTCGGCTTGTCCGCTCAGGCCGAGGGGCCGGGGCGCGCCTGCAGCAGGATCAGTCCTCGATGACAACCCCCAGGCGCTGGTAAGCCCGCCAGAGCCGCTGGGTGACCTGGGCGGAGTCCCTCCCGTGGGCGTGGATGAAGCCCAGGTAGCGATCCCCCTCGGGCAGAGGCGCGATCCGGCCCCCGAGCGGCACCGAGACATCGATCAGGTCGATGCCCTCCCCCGCGAGAGCCTCGGCGCGCCCGGGAACCGAGCGCAGAGTACCCGCCCGGGGGATCGGCATCATCATCACCCCGCGGGCCCCGGGCTCCAGCTCCAGCTCCCCGAGCGGCTCGCCCAAGGCCGCGCGCAGCAGGATCTCCTCCAAACTCCGCTTTGAGGCGAAGCGAAGGACTCCGGAACAGCGCCCGCCGATCGAGCGGCCGGCCAGGTCGATCAGGCGGGGTCGGCCCTCGCCCAGGCGCAGCTCGGCGTGGACCGCCCCTTCGCTGAGCCCGACGGCGCGCACCGCCGCCAGGACCTCGGCGAGGATCTCCCCCTGACGCTCCGGGTCGAGCCCAGATGGCACCGTGTAGACGGTCTCCTCGAAGTAGGGACCGTCCAGGGGGTCCGGCTTGTCGAACACCGCCAGAGGCCAGAGCTGCCCCCGCCGCAGCACCGCCTCGACGGCAACCTCGGGTCCGGCGACGAACTTCTCCACCAAGAGGGGAACCCCCAGGTGGGGCGGCAGGCAGGTGGGGTCGGCGAGCAGCTCGCGCCGAATACGCTCGCCCGCCGCCAGGAGCTGGGTGGGCTCATCCACCCTGATGACTCCCCGGCTGCCCGCCTGGTCGAGCGGCTTCACCACCACCGGGAAAGGCAGCGGGCCTGGATCGCCGGGGCCGATCCAGGGCCACCAGCCAGGTTGCGATACCCCGTGCGCATTCAGGCGCTCCCGGAGCAGCAGCTTGTTGCGGGTGGCCGCCACGGCGGTCACGGGACTGCCCGGGAGGCCCAGCCGCTCGGCGATCTGGGCGGCCGCCAGAACCGCGCCGTCGTCGACTGGGACGACGGCTTGGATCTGCGCCGCTGTGGGGTGGGAGGCGACCAGCCGGGCAGCGGCGACTGGATCATCGAGATCAATCGTCAGCTCGAGGTCAGGGAAGAGGTGGCCTAGGGTCGAGCCTTGGTCACTGGCGACCACCACCTCCAGCTGGAGCCGTCGGGCGGCCTCGAGGAACGCCGCCGCCCGGTAGGTCCTACTGGGGAGGACCAGCAACACCCGTCTCGCCATGGCCTCAGACTAGGGCCATGGCGAGCGGACCCTCGGAGGCGCTTCCCGGCCTCGAGCTGAACGAGAGCGCGGCCGATCGGATCCGAGGCTTCCGGGTCCGCCAGGGACACCCCGATGCTTGGGTCTCAGTCACGCCGGGGGGATTGCAGGGAGAGCGGCTCACCTTCACATTTGCCCTGGTCGAGCCGGGCGAGCTTAAGCCCGACGAAGTACTGGTCGAAGGTGCGCCCGACATCCTCTTCGTAGCGCCCCGGGTGATCTCCCGGCACGTGGTGGGATCCCGGGTGGACGCCGACCCGACCTCGGGGGCCCTCAGCCTGGTCACCGCCTACAATCCGGACGCCGACCCGCTGGCTCAGGCGGTCCAGCAGCTCCTCGACACCGAGATCAACCCAGCGGTGGCCGGCCACGGCGGCTACATCGGCCTCCTGGACATCGCCGGCGGGGTCGCCTACGTCCAGATGGGTGGCGGCTGCCAGGGCTGCGGGCTGGCCGAGGTCACTCTCTCGCAGGGGGTGCGCGGAGCCATTCTCGAACGCTTCCCCGAGATCGTGGACGTGGTCGACACTACCGACCACGCCTCCGGGACCAACCCCTATTACGAACCCGCCAAGAAGTAGTTGGCGGCGGCGATGTCCTCGTAGACACGGCGAGTGGGAGTGGCATAAATTCGCCAGGTGAACTTTCAGTCAGGCAACGGATCACCCGATCATGGCGCCGGTCCCGTGACCGACATCGTCGAGCGAGTTCTGGAGCTGCTGCCTATCCTCCAGCGAACTCTCCGGGTGCCGTTGCCCGACGACGTCAGCTCCCAGATGGGCGCGTTGACTCCCCACCAGGTGGAGGCTCTGGGTCAGCTCCCACCCCAGGGGATCACCATGAGCGAATTCGCCGACTCGGTCGGGATCAGCGGCGCCGCGGCCACCGCCCTGGCCAACCGGATGATCCGCCAGGGCCTGGCCAGGCGTCGCTATGATCCCAGCGATCGCCGCACCGTGTTCCTGGCTCCGACCGATCGGGGCATGGCGACCGTGGCCGCGGTCCGCGAGTGGCGCCGCCAGTCAGTGGCGAAGATGTTTGAGCGCCTCGATGCCACCCAGGTTCAGTCCTTCCTAGAAGTTCTCAGCGTGCTGGCGGTCCCCCACCCGGGTCAGGAACCGGAAGCTCCGGAGGCCCCGACGCCGACTCCATGACGGCGACGACCCGGGCCTGATCGGTCGTCCGGGGACCCATAACGGAGCGGGCCAGCCGGCCCCTCGTGAGACGACGTCGGCTGCCGACACCCATCGGTCAGCGGCCCTCCAATCCTCCCCGACTGACGGGAACCCGAAACGACCCGAACGGAACTCCGTTAGTCCCGGTGCGACCGGGAAGCCCGTCATTGATTGGTCCCCTCTCGGTCGGCACGGAATACGAGGAGGTCGAACATGATCGAGCCCGAAGTCAGCGAACGCGAGCAAGCGGTCACCCGGGTCGGGCCCAACGGTGCCGACGAGCGGACGATCACCCGCACCACCACCACCGTGGCGCCGATGGGGTTCCGGATCAAGAGCGCAGTCTGGTTGGTGGCCGGTGTGGTCGATGCCATTCTGGCCTTGGACTTCATCTTCAAGTTGGCCGCGTCAGGAGACGTCGGCTTCGTAAGCTTCATCTCCGGTCTGGCCGGTGCGCTCTCCGCACCTTTCCGCGGGGTGTTCACCTCTTCGGTGAGTACCGGCCATTACGCTTACTGGGCGGACATAGCCGGGATGGTGGTCTACCTCCTGCTGGCGGGCATCGCCGTCGCCCTGCTGGGAATCATGACCGCCCGTCGCCCGCCCCGCTCGGACGGGACAGGCGTATCCGCCTGAAGCTGACCGGGAGCTAGGGCCGCGCCCCTCGCGTTGGGGCCGACCTGCCGTTCCCGCTCGTTCTCGGCCACCCGATTCGCGGGGGCTCGCCCCTCCGAATCGGGGACCGGTGCCGAAGCGGCGGCGGGTCCAGTCACCCCTTTCCGGTGCCCGGAGACCGCCTCACCCCCAAGGGATCGATCACCCTCCCCGCCGGCCGGTAAGCTCCTGCCACGGTCGCGGGACAGTGTCCACGGGGACGGCGGCTTCCCTAGCCGGGGCCGATCGCCTCTCGGTACACCCCTCTGGTCAGCGCGCCCATCCGCGCTGCCGAAAAGCGCCTCCTGACCCGATCCACCCCGGCGGCGCTCAGCGCCGCGTAGCGGGCCGGGTCGGAGAGCAGCGCGGCGCTGACACTGGCCAAGGCGGCCGGATTCGCGGCTCCCACCACCAGGCCCGCCCGCGGTGGATCGAGGATCTCGGACAGGCCCCCGACGCGGCTGGCCACGACCGGCAAACCCGAGCTCATCGCCTCGCAGGCGGTGAGGCCGAACGGCTCGGCGCGGGAGGGGACCCAGGCCAGATCCAGGTTGGCAAAGAAGCTCTCCCGGTCGGTGACCTCGCCGACGAAGTTGACCCGGTCGGCGACCCCAACCAGATAGGCGAGATCCACAAGCGCCGCCAGCTCAGGACCGGAACCACCGACGTCGAGGGTCAGACCCCGTCCGGCCGGAGTGGTAAGGGCCAAGATGGCAATGTCCACCCCTTTCGACTGAGTGAGCCGGGCGAGCACTCCAACCCGGCGCCCCTGGGCCCGGGTCCGCTCCCGAACTGGCAGGGGTTGGATCCCGTTGGCGACCACCCGGATCCGTGTCGAGTCGACCCCCACCTCCTGAGTTAGGAACTCGGCGACCGCGTTGGAGACGGCGATCTCCAGTTGGGCGGACCGCCCGAGCGCCTGCAGCTCCCGCCGATGGATGGCCACCCGAAGCGGGCTGGCCGTGAACCAGCCGTCGAGATGGTGGGTGTGGACGTGGGGTGCTGGAGTCCGGGCGCGGCGGACGAGCGCGCCGGCCCTCAGGCCGTGACTGTGGACCAGCGAGGCGCGCCAGCGGCGGGCCAGCTGGCGGAGCTGAATCGGGGCAGATGCCCACCCCCGCCCGGCCATCCGGATCGGCGCCACCGCCAGCCCGGCCGCCTGTGACCGCTCCACCAGCTCCCCCGGAGGGCAGCACACCAAAGCGACCCAGCCCGCCGCCGTGAGCTCCTGGGCCAGAGTGAGGACGTGCTCGGGCCCGCCGCTGCGCGAGCTGTCGGCAATAACCAGCAGGACCCGGGAGTCACGGTTCATCACGGCCATTGTTCCACCTGCTCTGGAGGTGACCGGCTACCATCGTGCCGGTCTTGACTTCATCTCGCCCGGGAGCGGAACACGTCCTGGTGGCGGTCGCCTGGCCCTACGCCAGCGGCCCCCGGCACATCGGCCACGTCGCCGGCTTCGGAGTCCCCTCAGATATCTTCGCCCGCTACCAGCGGCTCCGGGGCGCCCGCGTCCTGATGGTCAGCGGCACCGACGAGCACGGCACCCCGATCCTGGTCGCAGCCGATCGGGAGGGGGTCTCTCCACGCGACATCGCGGACCGCTACAACGCCGTGATCAGCGACGATCTGCAGCGGCTCGGTCTGAGCTACGACCTCTTCACCCGCACCACCACCTTGAACCACGCCCGGGTGGCCCAGGACGTCTTCCGGACCCTCTTTGACAAGGGCTACCTCCTGCGTCGAACCCAGCAGGGTGCCTTCTCCGAGGCGACCGGGCGCGCCCTGCCCGACCGCTACATAGAGGGTACCTGCCCTCACTGCGGCTTCCCCGGGGCCCGCGGGGATCAGTGCGACAACTGCGGCCGGATCCTCGATCCCGCCGACCTGATCGAGCCCCGCTCGCGAATCGACGGTCGGCCCCCGGTGTTCCGCGAGTCCGAGCACTTCCTGCTCGACCTGCCCGCCTTCGCCGGGGCCCTGACCGAGTGGATCGAGTCCAAGACCGAGTGGCGCAGCAATGTGCGCGCCTTCTCGCTCAACCTGATCGCCGAACTCCGGCCCCGGGCGGTGACCCGGGACATCGACTGGGGCGTCCACATTCCCCTCCCGGAATTCATCGATCGCGACGACAAACTGCTCTACGTCTGGTTCGAGGCGGTGATCGGCTACCTCTCCGCCAGCGTCGAGTGGGCCGCCGCCCAGGGCGAGCCGGAGAGCTGGCGGGCCTGGTGGCAGAATCCCGAGGCTCGCCACTTCTACTTCATGGGCAAGGACAACATCATCTTCCACAGCGTGATCTGGCCGAGCATCCTGATGGGCTACGGCAGCGGCGGCGCGGTCGGCGGCGGACCGCCGAACCTGCCCCTGGTTTTGCCCGAGAACGTGGTCAGCAGTGAGTTCCTCACCATGGAGGGGCAAAAGTTCTCCAGCAGCCGGGGCATCGTGATCGAGGTGCGGGACTTCCTGGAGCGGTACGACCCGGACGCGCTGCGTTACTACCTCACCGCCGCAGGCCCCGAGACCCAGGACACCGACTTCACCTGGAGTGAGTTCATTCGTCGCAACAACGACGAGCTGGTGGCCACCTGGGGCAACCTTGTTCACCGCACCCTGACCATCGCCAAGAAACACTTCGGGGAGGTGCCCGAACCGGGCCCGCTCGGCGGCCGGGATGAGGAGCTGGTCGCGGCAGTGGAGGCGGGATTCGACTCGGTGGGGCGGCTGCTGGAGCTGGCCCGCTTCAAGGCGGCTCTGACCGAGGTGATGGGCCTGGCCGCTCGGGTCAACCAGTACTTGGCCGAGAACGAGCCCTGGCGACTGGTGGCGACCGACCGGGAGCGGACGTCGACCGTGATCTACGTCGCCCTCTGCTGCATCGACAACCTCAAGATTCAGCTGCTCCCCTTCCTCCCGTTCAGCTGCCAGCGGCTGCACCACATGCTCGGTTACCAGGGCGATATCGCCCCCATGCCGAAGAAGGTGACCTTCGCTGGGGACGGAGATCCCCATTCAGTCCTGACCGGCACCTTCGCCACCCCGGAGGCGGACTGGAGGCCGCACCGGCTCCTCGCGGGAAAGCAGCTCGGGGAGCCCACCCCCCTCTTTCGCAAGCTCGACCCGGAACTGGCGGAGCAGGAGCTGGCCCGGTTTGCGGCCGTCGCCGATGCCTGATTTCCTGCGCTTCGGGCAGAGACCCTCGCCGGGCCGGTAGAGCGCCAACAGGTGTATCCCACCACGTACTAACTCGGTCCGAGCTCCCCACCCGACCGCTCACCCTCTGCCCGAGGACCCTCGGGGCCGACGGATGGTGGCGCTTCACCCCGCCCCGGCGAAGGTTCGGGCCAGCGAGCCCGGCGCTGGCCAAGCCGCGTGGGGTGACTGCGGTGCCCCGGTTACACTCGGCTTCGAATCGGTCAGCGAGGGACCCTCCTTGAACTTGGCTAACGTCTCGATACCCCTCGCCGTGGCCGCCGGCGCCACCTCATTTCTGTCCCCTTGCGTCCTCCCTCTGGTGCCTTCCTACATGGGCTTCCTGGCCCAGTCGGCGACGGGCGGGGGCGGCGCCGCGTCCCCCCTGGGCCGAAACCGGGCCCGGGTGATGCTGGGCTCGTTGGGCTTCGTGCTCGGGCTGAGCCTCTTTCTGGTCGCCTTCTTCTACGCTCTTTACCGTCTGCTCGAGCCCTGGAAGCACCTGGCCCTCCCCATCATGGGCGCGGTCGTGATCCTGCTCGGTCTCAGCTTCATGGGCGTCTTCCGGCAGCCCTGGCTATCCCGGGAGGCGCGCTGGCTGCCGGTGGGTTTCACCCGGGGCGGGTTTCCCGCCGGGCTCCTATTGGGGTTGGGGTTCGCCGCCGGCTGGACGCCCTGCATCGGACCGGTGCTGGGGGCCGTGCTCACCTCGGGCATCGAGCAGGGAACTACCGGGCGTGGCCTGCTCCTGATCGCCGCCTACTGTTTGGGCCTGGGATCGCCCTTCATCCTGGTCGCACTCCTGATCGACCGGGCCACCCCGGCGCTCCGTGTGCTCAACCGGCACCAGCGGGCGATTTCCCTGGTGGGCGGGGCGCTGGTGGTGGCCATGGGGGTGCTGGTGATAAGCGACAACGTGCCCCTCGTGTACGGCTGGTTCTCAACCCACCTGCCCACCTTCTTCAAGGATCCCTTCGACCTCTGAAGGGGGTAGGTCGGGGGCGCTGCCTTTTGGTCCGGGTGACCAGGGGCCGATAGACTCGCGCCGGAAGTGAAGTCAGTCCAGCGGCGCGCGCTCGACGTCTACGCGGTCCTGGGTGCCGACCGGAGCGCCAGCTGGACCGAGCTCCGCCGCAGCTACCGCTCCCGGGCCCGCGAACTCCACCCCGACGTCCAGGCGCATCGGCCGACCCCGACCCGCCTCGACCAGTCGCGCGCGACGGCCCTTTTCACCCAGCTCCAGCAGGCCTGGTCGCTGGTCGCCACCCCGGAGCGCCGCGCCGCCTACGACCATCAGTTCCGCGAACCTGCCCAGGCCCAGGGAGCTCGGAGTAGCCGGCCCGCTTCGGCCCCTGGTTGGGCCGCCGGTCCGGAAGCCGGAGTTCTGCTCCGGACTGGGCCCGGCGACCTTCATATCGCCATCCCGGGGGGCTCCTGGGACCTCTCGCTGGCCGAATTCCTGCGTCACACCCAACTCAAACGAAAGCCCCCTCTGGTGATCGGAGACGTGCCCCCCCACCTGGCGCTCCGTCAGGCCCTCCAGGCGGCGGACTTTGTCGAGCGCCTCCGGCTCACGACCATGGTCGGCCTCCGCGAGCCGATCGAGGATCGGGGCGGCCCGGGGAGCCAGCTCGACGACGACGGAGTCTGGAAGCTGGCCCAGCTGGGGAGAGCGCTCAACCAATGGTCGAGGTCGCTTCCCTCCCGGCGCGATGAGCTCCCCTACGGAGCCGACCTGCGCCTGATGGGGCGCCTGTCGCTGGACGGCTACGAGATCAATCTGCCCCACCCCGGGGGGATCTATACCGCGATCGAACCCCGCCCCCTGAACCGGGTCGAGACTCGCTCACGAGGCGCCCAGCCTGTCCTCGACGTGCGGCTGCCCCCGCTGCCGCTGGCCCTGGTCGCCGCCTGGGCCCAGGACCGGACCGCGATCGAAGCACTTCGGGACGGGTGGGCGGGACTGGCCCGGTTGGGCCAGCTCGACGGGGCACAGCTGGCGGGCGCCCAGCGGTCCCTCGAAGGCAAGCGGTTGCGCCGGGATGGGCACGACCCCCTCCAGGGCTCGGCCCTCGACGGCGGACCTATGCCGGCCGGCCTGGTGCCGCTGCTCCGGACCTTGCCCGACTCAGCCGGCTGGCTCGCCCAGCTGGGCGGCCCGCTGCCGGGACTGCCCTGGGGGGAGCCTCACTCCCTTTCCGGCGAGGACCGCAGCCTGAGCGACGCCGCCACCCGGCTGCTGGGTCGAATCCTGGATCGGCTGCTGACCGAGCCCCCTCCGGGGCTCCGGCTGGTGGCTATGCGCGGCAGCCGGCTCCGCTTCCGCGTCGAGGCCGAGGTGGACCGCGCCCGCGAGTGGATCGGGGCGACGGTCAGCCAGGGCCTGGCCGACCATGTCGGATTCCCGGCCACGGCGGAGGTCACGAGACCCTAGGCGGACGATTTACGGGCCCGCCCAGGGAGCTGGTCGGCGGAGGTCTCGCCCGACTCAGCTGGGGCGGAGTTGGCGCTGCTTTCGACCGCCGCCGCGCGGCCGACCGGCCGCCGCCGGCGCCTCGCCCGCTCCGACCCGATCGCCCGGCCCCGACTAAAGATTAGGCTTGACAGAACTATTCGGCCAAGGCTAATCTTTGGGAGACCGGGCGGGGCGGCGGTCGTAAGCCGAGAACTCGAGGTTTGTCGTGTCCATGAATCAGTCGGTGATGCAGCTTTCCCAGCGGACCAAGCTCGCGATCGTGATCGCGGTGATGCTCGGGCTCTTCCTCAGTGCCCTCGACCAGACGGTGGTAGGCACGGCCCTGCCCACCATCGTCACCGACCTGGGAGGCAACAACCTCTACGTCTGGGTGGTGACCTCGTACCTGCTCACCAGCACCATCACCGTGCCCATCTACGGCAAGCTGTCCGACCTGTTCGGGCGCAAGCTGCTGCTGATCGTGGGGATCAGCCTCTTCCTGGTCGGCTCGGCCCTCTCCGGGCTCTCCCAGAACATGGGTGAGCTGATCTTCTTCCGGGGCCTCCAAGGGCTGGGAGCTGGCGCCCTCTTTCCGATCGCGCTGGCGGTCATCGGCGACCTCTTCACCCCCCGCGAGCGGGGCAAGTACCAGGGCTTCTTCGGCGCCGTGTTCGGGCTCGCCTTCCTGGTCGGTCCCTTCCTGGGCGGCTGGATCACCGACAACATCAGCTGGCACTGGGTCTTCTACGTCAACCTGCCCATCGGCGCGGTTGCCCTGGCGGTGATCATCTTCAACCTCCCCAATCACCGGCGCGAGGGGGCCACCCCGTCGATCGACTACTGGGGCGCCCTGGTCTTCACCGCTGCCGTGGTTCCCATCCTGATCGGGCTCACCGAGAAGGGACTCGCCAGCAGCTCCGGGGTTGCCTACTCCTGGTTCTCATGGCAGGTCGGGGGTCTGCTCCTCCTGGGCGCCATCCTGACGGTCGCCTTCCTCTACATAGAGACCCGGGTCAAGGAGCCGATCCTGCCCTTGGATCTCTTCCGCAACCGGACCTACGCGGCCTCGCAGACGGCGATGTTCTTCATGTCGTTCGCCTTCTTCATCGCGGTCATCTTCATGCCCCGCTACTACCAGGCGGTGCGCGGGATCAGCGCCACCGCCTCCGGATACATGCTCTGGCCGCTCCTGGTCGGCCTGATGGGGACCAGCATCGGCGCCGGGTTGGTGATCGCCCGCACCGGCAAGTACAAGTTGCTGATGGTGGGGGCAATGGTGACCATGACGGCGGGGATCTTCCTCATGACCCAGCTCACGGCCACCACCGGCGATTACCCGCTCTGGGTCTGGCTGTTCGTCTTGGGGATCGGGATCGGGCCCGCCATGTCGGGTTACACCCTGGTCGTCCAGAACGCCGTCCCGGTCGCCCGGCTCGGTGTTGCCACCAGCACGCTGACCTTCATCCGCCAGATCGGCGGCACCATCGGGCTGGCCATCGCCGGCACCTCGCTCTCCTCCTCGATCGCCAGCGACCTCCCCAAGGACCTGAGCAAGGCAGGCGTCCCCCAGGCGCTCACCGGCCACCTCTCGGCCAGCTCCAACAGCAGCCTGACCGGGGTTGGCAACGTGGGTGCCAAGCTGGCCCAGGTGCTGCCCTCGTCCGCGCATCCCTTCATTCCGGCCATCGTCAAGGCGTTGCACGAGGCGCTGGCCCAGGGGATTGCCGGCTCCTTCTGGATCGGGCTGGTGGTCGCCGTGGCGGCAGTGGTGGCGACCTTCTTCCTGAAAGAGCTGCCGCTGCGCACCACCCACCACGACACTCCCGTGGCTCCGACCGCCCCCGACCTCTCTCCCCAGCCGACTCCGGAAGAGGAAGAGCTGGTCTCGGCCGGCTGAGACAGCGCCCAATGGCCACCAGCCCCGCCGCCAACCGGGTCAGCCCGAGAGAGCGCCTCTTGGAGCGTGCCCTGGCGGCCCTCCACGAGCTGATGGCGCAGAACTGGCGCCAGAGCCCGGGCGGCCGCTGGGCGCGCCGGGATCTCTCGGTGGGCCAGATGCACCTGCTGATGGTGCTCCAGGAGCTAGGCCCGGCCACCGTGGGCCAGCTGGCCGAGGCGCTCGAGGTCAGCCCGCCATCGGTGAGCGCGGCGCTGGACCGTCTCGAGGAACATGGCCTGGCGGTTCGCCGCCGGGACCAGCAGGACCGGCGGGTCGTCCACGCCGCGCTCTCAAGCCGGGGCCGGTCGGCGGCTGAGGAGGCCTGCGGCTTCCGAAGCCAGAAGGTGCGTCACCTGGTGGAACAGTTCGACGCTCATGAGCTGGAGGCGCTGCTCACGGTGGTCCAGGCGGTCCAGCGCCGGGTCGCTCCCTAACCCGGGAGACCCTGGGCCCGCTCGGGCCGCCACCGGGAAGTGGCCGGGCGAGCCGGCCTTCTTCTCAGTGTCCGACAGCCAGCCGGTCGCGGCCCCTGCGCTTGGCGCTGTACATGGCCGCGTCGGCAACCCCTAGCAGCTGCCCGATCGTCCGGCCGTGCTTGGGGAAGAGCGCCACTCCGATCGACGCGGTGACCCGAGGCACCGCGCTGTGCTCGGGCATTGGGATCTCCGCCAGAGCCCGCCGGATCTCCCGGGCCACCCGCCGGGCGGCAGGCAGCTCGCATCCGCGCAGGATCAGGACGAACTCCTCGCCACCGTAGCGCACGGCGGCGTCCTCGGCCCGCACCGACCGCTGCAGGGTGCGACCGACGCTGCGCAGGGTGGCATCTCCGGCGGCATGGCCGCAGCTGTCGTTGACGAGCTTGAAATTGTCCAGGTCGATCATCAAGATCGCCAGGGTCGACTCGCTTCGCTCGGCGATCGCCAGCTCCCTGCCGGCCGCATCGCGGAGCCAGCGGGTGTTGAGCAGGCCGGTCAAAGAGTCGGTGATGGCGTACTGAACCTGCTCGGCGTAGAGCTCGACGTTGCGCCAGGCGGCGGCCGCCATGTGGGCGACCAGGCCGGCCACGGTCAGGTCGGTGGCGAGGAATCCGTCCTTGCGGAAGCGGACCATGTTGAGCATCCCGAGCCGGTAGTCGCCGGAGACGAGCGGGATCAGCAGCATCGACTCGTCTTCGGTGACGGTCCCGGGGACGTGGCCGGCGGCGGGGTGGGCGTCGGCGTCGTTGACCCGCTGCGGTCCCCCCATGTCGAAGGCCCAACCGGTCAGCCCCGTGCCAAGGGAGAAGGAGTGGTCCATCACCGCCGCCGCGTAGGTGGGGTCCTTGAGCGACCGAGCCAGGAGTGGCCGGAACCGGCCGGAGTCCCAGTCCGCCTGGTAGATGGAGATGCCGTCGCAGGGGACGACCCGGTCCAGGTAGTCCGCGGCCAGCTCCAGGATCGAACTGGGGTCGCTCTCAGCCTGGAAGCCGCTGGCGGCCTGGCTCAGGATCTCGGTCATGCCCAGGTGGTAGGAGTCGAGCGACACTGATCCGGCGCTGGGGCGGGGGGCGGCCCCAGGGTCGCCCGCGGTGCCGGCCGGGGTGCCCCGGTCGTCCAGGGAGAGAAGCTGGAGCGGGCCTGGGATCTGGATCTCCTCGGCTCCTTCGCCGGCCACCGTCCGGGGCTCCCCCAGGAGCGGACCCTGGCCGAACTCCACGCCGAGTTCGAGCAGAACATCCCGCTCGCCGGCTGCCGAGATCCCAGTCGCGGCCAGGCGGGCCTCCATATGTGAGGCGAGCCCCACCAGAGCCGAGACCACCGCTCGCTGGCCCCGGTCGGCGTCAATGCCGGCGACCAGAACCGGGTCGAGCTGGATGATGTCCGGCTCAATCTTGCCAATCGCGGCCAGCTGGGTGCGGACCGCGCCCAGCTGAGCCAGCCCGACCCTGAATCCCCGATCGTGGAGCTGGACGGCGAGTCCGAACATTGGGCCGGCGTCGAGCCGGTCCTTCTCGTCCGCCTGGTCGACAAGCTGCCAGACGATCTGCGATGGGTCCAGCCCAGCGCCCCGAACCTCGCGGAGGAGCCCGGCGATCAGCCCTCGGCGTCCTCTCCGCCAGGGATGCATCTCGAAGAGGACCGCGCCCGGGCTGAGCTCACGGGCGACCTCCAGCTCAGCCCGCAG
>Ga0307373_10005645_pt1 | contig 20342 bp, 27 predicted proteins | sample OX2MG_FD_202534 | JGI IMG/M metagenome (GOLD analysis project Ga0307373, IMG submission 202534) | Soil microbial communities from Risofladan, Vaasa, Finland - OX-2 | ecosystem: Environmental > Terrestrial > Soil > Coastal area > Acid sulfate soil | place: Finland: Risofladan, Vaasa | collected...
CCGCACCGGTGGTGTCGGAGTTGCCGTGCACGTACAGGCCGTATGGCCGACGCTGCGTGGCGGTCAGGCAAGGGTAGTAGATGCCGTCGAAGAAATGCTTGAGCGCCCCGGACATGTAGCCGATGTCAGCACTGAGAGCTTTTCATGCAGGTAGAGTACCATAAGTGCTCAGGTAGCTCAGGGAAAAACTCAGGGTAGGTGCCATGTCTCAGGTGATCAAGCGGTGCGAGTGCGACAGGTCGAAGTGGGCCCGGTGCGGTCACTCCTGGACGGTCAGGTACTGGGACGGCGGCAAGCAGCGCGAGAAGTCGTTCAAGCGGAACCACAAGCAAGCCACCGCGTTCGCCAAGACCATCGAGGCCGACAAGCTGTCGGTCCACCGTGGCGGCCCGGCGCCCCCGGCGACCTTCCGGAAGTACGCGGAGGGCTGGCTGGCGGCCGGGCCCGGGTCGGCGGGCACGGTGCGGATCTATGGCCAGGCCCTCCGGCTGCATCTGCTGCCCACGTTCGGGGACCGCCAGCTCGCGGACGTGGCGGCCGACCGGGAGGGCGTGAGTGAGTTCCTGCACGGACTGACGGCCAGCAACGCCAGGATCTGCTACACGGCGCTGCGGGCGCTGCTGAGCGAGGCGCAGCGGGCCGGGCGCATACACGTCCACCGCCTGTCGGGCGTGCGCCTGGACGCCGCTGAGCCGCCGGAGTTCACCTTCCCCACCCACCCCCAGCTCACGGCGCTGGCCACCGGGATGCCGGAGGAACTGCGCCCGGCCGTCTGGATCATGCGGGGCACGGGCGTGCGGCCGGGGGAAGTGCTCGCGGTGCGGGCGGAGGGCTTTGAGAACGGCAGGCTGCGCATCACTGAGCAGCAGCTCACCGACGGCAGCCGTGGGCCGCTCAAGGCCCGCAAGCCGGGTGAGTTCCGGGACATCCCGGTCCCGTTCTACGTCAGGAACGTCGTGGACGGCCTGGGCTCCGGCTATCTGTTCTCCACCGACACCCGCTCGTTCAACCGAGCCTTCCAGGAGGCTGCCAAGTCGGCCGGGCTGCCCGGCTTCCGGCCCCATGACCTCAGGCACACGTTCGCCTCGGTGGCCCTGTCTGCCGGGGTGCCGATCACCGACGTGGCCCGCTGGCTCGGGCACCGCAACATCCAGGTGACCTTCCGCACCTACAGCCACTTCATCCCGTCCGCCTGGGACAGTGCCAGGGCCGCTCTGGATGCTGAATACGAGGCTTGGTCGGTTGACGGCGGTACGGGCGCCTGAGCGCCTGAGCCAGCACAGGACACCTGGGCGCCCACTTCCGTCCGGTTTTCGCGGTCGTCTGCACGGTTTCAGGCCGCCGTGAGCTGATTCTGGCGCATGGCCCGCGCCCGGTCGGCTTTCGCCTGACGCTGCTCAGCGGTCAGCCTGACTTCCGCCCTGAACGTGATGAGTTTCGCGGGCAGCTCGAAGCGTGCCCACAGCGAGCCATCGAAGTTGCCCTCCTCGATCAGCTTGGCGGCCGGGTTCTTCCGTAGCCGGGTGATGACATGCCGCTGGGCGCTGTAGACGAAGGCGGTCTGCGAGTCGTCGGAGAAGCTGATGATGGTCTCTCGCTCAGGCGCGGTTAATGACATCACGCCACCTGCTTGTCGAGCCACGATTCGATGTCGCGTTCGCGGAACTTCAGAGCGCGGCCGATTCTGTACGCCGACAGCCCCCACGCCTGCCATTGCTTGTACAGCGTGCTGACCGGGACGTCTAACAGTTCGGCGGTCGCGGCGAGCGAGATGAGCTTGTTACTTCCACCTATTCTCGTGGGTAACCGCTTGGTGCCGTCCTGGGTCTTAGTGGTCATCCCGCCCCCTTGCTGTCCGTGGTTGCCTGATTCGAGTGTTCCAGCGCCGGGCCGTTAGGGCAAAAGCACTCCCCGGCCCGCAGAGCGGAGCGATCCGGCAGGTGTGGCCTGGGAGAATTGCAGTAGGCGATCCGGGGACGGTGGGCATGGCATCGAATACCAGCGGCAGCAGCGCAAGCGGTCTTCCTCCGGCTGCTTCCGGGCTTCTGGGCGTTAACCAGCTTCAGAGCGTGATCGACAAGTTCACGGGTGCCGTGAACAAGCTGGACTCGATCATGCAGGGGTGGGGCAGCAAGCCGACCGGATTCGGCTCGGGCGGAAACGGCTCAAGCTCCCAGCAGCAGCAGCAGTACGGCGGTTTCCCGTCGATGAGCAACCCGTTCTCGGGTTCGGGGACAATCAAGCCGGTCTACAGCTACGACAACGCGACCGGCACGATGCAGCCAAATGGCAGCTACCGCTTCAGCTACGCGGGGCAGGCACAGCCAGGCCAGTCGTTCCCGAACGGCGGGGGCTCGGCACCCCCGTCACCTGGAGGCCGTGGAGGCAACGGCGGGTTCGGGCTTCCTTCCACCATGGGCGCCTCCCTGTCCGGGATGTGGGGGGCCATCCAGGGCTTCGGCGCGCGCCAGCTTCCCGTCCAGTCGGCGATGAGCGCCTATGTGCAAATGGGCACGCTCGCCGCACCGAACGGGATGAGCAACGGGACCGCCTCGGCGATGCTGCGGGCCGCCGCGTATGGCAGCGGGCCGGGCAACATCAACGCCATCGCGAACAACCCCTACGACGCCACGCAGGGCCAGGCGCTGATCAACTGGGCCAGCGGCTCCTTCGCGGGCCGGAACTCGCTCGGCGGCGCCATGACCGGCGCGGCGAACATGTTCGGGTACGCCAACCAGGGGCTCGGGTATGCCGGGTCCGCGCAGCTTGCTCAGACCATGTACAGCCCGCAGATGAGCATGGCCATGATGCAGGCAGGTTACGGGTTCACTCCCCGTGCCCTGGGCGGTGGCCGGGCCATGTCGTCTCCCGCCGTGATGGGCAGCATGATGCAGTCCTGGTACCAGGGACGCCGGTCGGTCAGCCAGAAGGTGCTCAACGCGGGCCTGGCGCCCGGCGGTATGGTGAACGCCAACCTCTCGGCACTCGGAATATCCGGCCAGAACCTGACCAACATGGATGCCACCCTCCAGGCGTATAACAAGCTGGCAAACGCGGGATTCACCAATGGCCAGATCAACTCACTTTTCACGGGCGCGCGCAACGACAACCAGATAGCGATCGACAAGCTCTCAGCGGCCGGGATCCGCCAGTCAGATCTGCAGGTGCTCAAGAACAGGACCGCCTCCCAGACGGCCACCAGTGCGAACGAGATGGGTGGCTTCAACGCGGGCCTCAGGCAGTCCGTCGGGCTGCTCACCGAGTTCAACAAGATGCTGAGCTTCATCACGGGTGGCCCGATCGGCACGGCCATCGGCTGGATGGGAGGCACTGGCGCAGGGGGCAGCATCGCGCACACCAGTGGTGTCACCGGGTTCTTATCCAGCGCGCTCGGGCTGGTGACCGGGGGTGCCACCGCAGCCCTGGGCAAGTTCGGTGGCGCGGCTCCCGCCGCCTCAGGGAAGACGTCCCAGTCCAGCCCGGCCCGGAAATCCGCCAGCGGTGGCGGGGCTTCCGGCGCCGCAAGGGCTGCCGTCGGCTGGGCCGAGCAGGAGATCGGCAAGCCGTATGTCTGGGGCGCGTCTTCCCCGCAGACAGGCTTCGACTGCTCAGGGCTCACACAGTGGTCGTACGCCCAGGCCGGGGTGAAGATCCCGCGTACCTCCCAGGAGCAGTGGGCCGCGCTGCAGAACCGCTCGGTCGGCCTGAACCAGGTTCAGCAAGGCGACCTGGTGTTCAGCGCGGGGTCAGGGGACGGCGGCACGTTCGCCAGCCCTGGCCACGTCGCGATGATGATCAGCGGCAGCCAGATCATCGAGGCGCCCACGACGGGCCAGGACGTCCAGATCCGGGCCTACAGCCCGTCAGAGTGGCAGCATGCCGCCCGGCCCACCGGCCCCGGCGCGATGGGAACTGGCCCATCCGGGGGCACATCGTCCCCGGGCTCCAGCGCGGGCGGCTTCACTGGCAGCTTTGCCGGATCCACCAGCGAGGCAGCGAACGTGATGGGTGCCCTGGCCATGGGCGCTGGCTTCGGGGGCAGCAACGGCGGGTCCACGACCTCCACCAACGGCACGAGCCTTGGCAGCAGTGGCACCTCGCCCGCAGCCGGGAATGTGACGGGAACTGCCGCGCTGGCCAAGAAGATGGCCGCCGCGCGGGGCTGGACCGGTGCCTTATGGAACGACGTCGCATTCGTGGCATCGCGTGAGGATGCGACCTGGAGCCTGACGGCGAAGAACCCGACCTCACCCGCGTACGGCATCGCCCAGTTCATCAACGGGCCGTCGGAGTACTACCAGTATGGCGGGAATCCGAATACGGCGGCGGGACAGATCACCGGGTTCTTCAACTACATGCAGCAGCGGTACCACGGGCCAGCCGGTGCCGCTGCGCACGAGCAGGCGTTCAACTCGTATGGTCAGGGCACCATGAACGCCCGGCGCGGCCCGGCTATCGTCGGCGAACGTGGTGTGCCCGAAGTGGTGTGGATGAACGGTGGGGAGAAGGTCACCCCGCTCGGCCAGATGGGCGCGGCCCGGGGTGGCCGCAGCCCGGTCATCCTTCAGTTCCAGCTCAGCTCCGGGGCCATCCAGCTCCACGGCATCGGGTCCGGCAGCGACGTCTCGAACTCGGCCCGGGAAATCGCGCACAGCATCGGAAAGTACCTGGAGCAGGAGAAGGTTACCCAGCAGATTGCGGCGGGGGTGGCAGGTGGCTGATAGTGCGTCCGGAGAGATGGCAGGCAAACGCGCGGCCCTGAGCACGATTTTGCCGGCTCGTGATCTTGGACCCACCCGTTGATACCTCCGGGGCCCGGATCATCCAGGAGGCGCAGAGCGGGCTCCGTCCCCGGGGCTATTCCCCCTGGGGCCTGGTGAAGGTTCCGCGCCCGTGGACGGTCACGACAAGACCCTCTTCCCGCAGCCTGGCCACCGCCCGGCGAACAGTCACCCGGGCCACGCCGTACTGTGCTGCCAGCTCGGCCTCACTGGGCAGGCGGCTGTCCGGCCGGATACCCCCGGAGCTGATCTCCTCAGCAAGATCACGGGCAACCTGATCGGCTACCGGTGTGGCCGAATCACGGTTGATCTTGCCGGAACGATCATCGAGAGACACGAGACGATCGTAGAAGTGCCCCTGACGTGCGAGGATAATCGCCTACGTCCTATGTTCTTCATGAGACATCTCTGGTGGCACATAGAACGTCTATGCTTGGCTGGAACTGGAGACACACGGGAGGGCTGCCCTATGACCGAAGGCGCGAAGATAGTCCTGAGCGAGCTGGACGTGGAGCTGGCCCAGCTCAGGGCCGAAAATCCGGGCTGGAGGCTCTGGTACGTCCCGCACGCGGTGGACGGCTCTGTCACCTGGTGCGGCCAGCCGCTCCCGCTGCTGAATTGCGGCAGCCCCAAGGAGCTGCGCGAGGAGATCGCCGAGGCCAGTGCAAGCGTGCCCACGCGCGCGAATGCCTCTCCGGCACAGGGTTAGTCCCCGGCCCGAGGTTGAAGGCTCACGAGTCATCAGCCCGCTCCTGGGCCTCCCTGCGCCGACGCTCGTGGATGGCCCGATCGCTAGCTGAGATCATCGGGCAGCCGTTGTCGGCATGAGTCCGGCGCTCACAACGGATCCCGCGCTGGCACCTCATGCATTTCCCGCACGGCGGGAAATGACGCGGGCGGTCGATCCGGTGCTGGCGGTCCCTGGCACCGGCCAGGGACGCCTGGGCCTTCCGCAGCCGGTCCCGGGCCGGGTAGCAAATCATCCCCGCCAGGATGTCGTCGTAGCCGTCACCGGTCAGGCTGGCTAGCTCTGCGGTGATGTTCGCCAGGGTGGGGTTGGCTGGTGTTGTGGTTCGCACTGGTGATCATTTCCTGTTCTCCCTCCATCGGTTTCAAGTTCCCCGTTCCCTAGTTCCCCCTGTAGGGGGGAGGAACTTAGGAACTGGTACGGGTCCAGCTAGTTCCTGGGTAGTTCCGGGAACTAGTTCTCAGTCAGTTACAGATCGTCAAACCCTTCCTTGGGGGCGGTGTAGAGCTTGACGGAGGTGAGGTACTTCCGGCCGCCGATGACGTCCACCGAGAAGTAAGCCTCCTCGGTGAGGATGTCGATCGCCCTCATGACGTGTTGCTTGTTGCCGGTCACCTTGCCCTGGAGCTGGGTCTTGGTCAGGGGTTCCTCGGAGTCGGCCAGCGTCTCGCTGGCGCGCTGCATGAGGATGGTCGGCTTCCACTCCCCGAACTCGGCCACGCCCTTCAGGAACACCTCGGTGGCGTGCTCGTGGTCGATGTTGTCGAGCACCAGATCGGCGATGCGGATCATCTTGACGTGCTTGTCCCACTGGCCCTGGGTCCGGACGTGCCCGTGACGGTCTTTGGCGACGTAGACCTTTGACAGCCCCCGGCGCCCGCGCCCGAATGGCTCCTGGTTGACCAGGACGTAGCTCGCGCCGGACAGGCCCCGGAGCTTGTGCCCGGCGCCCGAGGCGTGCCGGGACTGGGGATCGCTCTTCACCGGGTGGTCGATGGATAAGACGGCCGGTCCCCGGGCCGCGATGGGGTTCAGCAGTACGCCCTGGAAGTGCGCGAACCTGCCGTTCCAGTCGTTGGTGTTGGACGGGTTCGGGACCATCTCCAGGGCCTCCGTGATCCCGTCCACGGCGACCAGTGAGCATCAGGATAAGCGCTCGGCCAGTCCCGCCGCGTCCGTCAGTGTGCTCTCGGGCCGGAGGTACTTGAAGTGCTTGCGGATCGCGGTCGCGTCGGCCAGCTCCACCAGGCGCCCGAAGATGCCGTCAGCGGAGTCCTCGAAGTCGATGTAGCCGACGTCGTGCCCCGCCTCCAGCTCCTGGGCTACCCAGTACAGCGCCAGCCAGCTCTTACCGGCCTCGGACTCGCCCACCAGGCTGTGGGTCTTGCCGGGGTAGAGCAGGAACACGCCGTCGTCCCGCGCGCCCAGCTCGGCCTCCAGCGGCTTGCGGTCCCCGTCCAGCCATGCCCCGGCGTCGATCGGTTCCCAGGAACTACGGGAACTGGTTCCCGCCGCGTGGACCCGGGTTGCGGTGAACTCGGACCATGCCGCGTCCATCTTCCCGAAGTCGGGGGCCTGCTCGCCGTCGAAGAGGTCCACGAATGTCTCCGTGAACGTGCTCGCGGCCAGCCTGGTGACGGCCTGCTCCACGACCTCCAGCAGCTCGCCCGGCCGGTAGTCGGCCACTGGGAACCGGAACGATTCCTTGGGGAACGCCTTGCGGAACAGCGCCTGGTCGGGCGTGGCTTCGTGCTTCTCGTAGTGGTCCAGGATCCACTTGTAGGCGTTCCGCTCGATGCCCTCGAACACATACGTCCGCCGCACCCAGTCGCGGGTAATCCCGGCGTCCAGGTAGGGCTGCAGGTCGCCGCTGCGGATGATGCTCGCGATGATGTGCTTGGCGACGGTGGCCTCGCCGAGGTGCATGGAGGCGCCGTCGGTCGTGGTGCTCATTCCGCACCGCCCCGGGCCTTGCGCCCGGCCGCCCAGCCCTCCAGCGTCTCCCGCCGGTACAACGGATAGTGCTTGCCCTGGTGCCCCCACACGAGCGCGTCAGGCGCGATCAGGCGCCGCACGGTGTGGGGTGTCACCCCAGCCAGGGCCGCGCCGCTGTGGGCGCTGAAGAACTCGTCGTGCTTTTGCGACCCTGGTAAGTCCCCTGTAGAATCGGTTGCAGACAAAGCTGACTCCTTCGGTTGGTTGTCGTTTTCGAGAGCCCCGGTTCCCTTGGCCGGGGCTTTCACCTTTCCTTTTCAGGATATCGCTGTCAGAGCTTTTTTCGGTACTGCGCCTACGCGCGCACTTGTGGACTCCCTACAAGCCAGCGGCCCCACGTAACAACTGCATGTTGTGGGATTCCCCCGTGCAGCGTCATTCCGCTGATATCGTTATCCCGCCGTGACCCCATTTGTAAGGTCAGTTGACACTTGCACTGGGGTAGCACCTGTCAGTTCCAGCGCGGTGCGTGTGACGCGCAGAACCGGCCTGCGACGGCGACACGACGGCACTGCTGGCCACCGGTCAGCAGGCGCCCGCAGCGATGGCCGGGCCTGCCGCAGGCGACCGCGTGGCCCCGCTGCGTCCGTTCCTTGCCGCACTCGATGCACCCACTGACGTCGTCGTGGCTGGCGGCCTCGGCAGGCGCGGCCTCGGGCAGCTCCCCGGCCCGCATGCGGTCCAGGGCGGCGCGGAGCCGTGCCGCGCATACGCGGGGTCCTTCACACGCCACGCCAATTCCGGCCTGGCAGGCGGAACATGAAATGCTCAGGGCGCTGTGTTGTGCTGCGGGCTTGGTCTCGTATAAGGGCGCCATAAACGGATACTCGGGCATCAGGCGCTCTTTCCGCGACTGCGGTGCTTGTTCCCGCGCCCGTGCCTGGCGGTCCAGGCCATGAATGAGCCGATCTCGGCCTCGCTGTAGACCAGGAATTCGCCGCCTGCCGATGAATGCACGACCGCGCTAGGCGCGCACTGCCGCCGGATCGTAGCCGGGTCGCAGCCTGCGAAAACAGCCGCCGACTTGGCGCTGTGGAATCTTTGTAGCTCCATGCTTCAATTATGGCGCGGATAGCGCCACTTTTCGGCCACCTTCCCGCGATCACCTTTCTATCCTCCTATTGTCCTATGATAGTTACATGGGTAAAGACCCGGGTGCAGAACAGGGGGCCATCGTGGAGAACCAGCCGCTGCTGATCTCAGCCCGTGCCGCCTCGCGCTGGCTGGGCGTCGATAATAAGACTTTCGCAGGAATTGCGGCAGCCCAGAGGCTTACCCCGGTGTCTACCGGCCGGACCTGGCTCTGGCGCCGGGCCGAAGTGGAGCGCCTGGCAGGGCTTCCAGTCGAAGGAGAACCGGAATGTTAACAGAGCGCCAGACTCAGGAGCGCAGGCTGCAAAGTTACCTGACCAGGAAGTTATCCGAGGCCGGGGACGAGATTGCACCCGAGATCCGAGACCTTGTCTGCGGCAACTCCCAGGACGAAATCGAGGCAGCGATCAATCTGGCCAAGACCAAGACGGCCCAGATCCTCGCCGGAATCCGGCAGGCGCAGGCCCGTCCCGATGACGTCGATCCGGCCTGGGCCGCAAATGTCCGCGAGGGTATTTCGGATCTTCCGGATGTTGGGCACATGAGTATGAGCGAATACGCCCGTTACCGCCAGGCAGCCGGAATCGGACGCGCGGCGAGCGGCCGGGGAATTCTGGATCCGATCCTGTGATGCCACGCCGCAAGCCAGCTCCTAGGCGCTCCGCACCCGGCAGCACGGCGTACGCGCCCATCGAGGACGCCTTGCACCGCGAGTGGGCCAAATTCGTGGCTGAGGAGCAGGCTGCTGGGCGTGACAGCGAAATCACCACCACCGACAAGGCCCGCGTGAATTCGGGCAGGCAGCGAAGGAGACCACCACGATGACCGGACTCTTATGGAGTGGGCAGGCAAACCCACGCGATCTGACTGGCCGTCTTGGCCGGGAGGCCCAGCGCCGGAGGGCGGCAGCCGACCAGGCGGAGGCAGTTGCGAAGATCCGCGCAGAGGGCCTGCCCGGTAGCGACCAGGTGATGACCTGGATCCAGTTCGACGCTGCCGCCAAATCCGGCCTCTACTGCGAGGGCCAGCAGATCGGCCTGACTGCGCATGGCCAGCCGGTCATTCTCTCGGGAGGCGAGCCTGTCGTGTCCGACGCACGCGTTGCAGTGCAGGCGGCGCAAGGATGACCAGGAATCTGCCAACTATCAGGGAACGCGCCACCAGCACCTTCCCAACTGCCGGGGCAGATGGCCCGGACGTGGTAAACGTCTCCGGCGCCCCCTCGCCGAGCACCCAGATACAGCCCCGGCGCGCAGGCGGCCCCACCAACCCGGACGTGCCTGGCACCGGTTCCGGCACCAACCGCGCCAGGCCGCCAATGCAGATCGATGCCCGAACCGGGCAGGCGCTCGCCGATGCCGACCGGGCTGCGCTCCGGGCCGCTGCCACGATCCCTGCAATGCAGGACGCCGATGAACGACTCGCGTCCAAGCAGGCGGCGATGAGCGCTGCAACCGGCGCGGCAGACGCGGCTCTCGTTGAGCCACTTCCTGATCTGGTCGCCAGCGCAGTTACCACGCATCAGGCCACTCAGGTCGGCTACGACATCGGCCTGCGGCTGCGCACCGAGAGGACGCTCAACCGGCTGTTCGGCGACCCAGGGCGGGAGGACTGAGGTGGCAGAGCCCAACCCGGCACCGATCGCACCGGTCCCGAGCTTCCCGGAGCGCGCCCGCCAGGTCTACGAGGTCATACTGGCGGAAGGCGTCCCACGACGCAAAGGCCCGTTGCTGTTCGAGGAGGGCTTGAGTACGGATCCCAGCATCTCGCCCGACTACCTCTCAGGCGTCCTTGACGGTGACCGTATCGGCCCTGGCAGCACGAACCACAACGCGCCGTACGTCAGGCAGTCGCCCGAGCGGACGGCGCAGCAGCGGGCGCACCTTGCCAGGCCCGTCGAGTACGGAAACCCTCTGTGGACCAAACAGGATCAGTACCTCGGCGGCTTTGCCGCTGGCACCAGTCCTGAGGGTGAGGAAACCTACCTCAAGGTCACCCGCAGCGGGAGGCCGTACCGCCGCCAGAATGCGGCCGAGATCAGCGAGGACATATTATGACGCCCGAAGATGGCCTCACTGCGGCCGGTGCGGCTGGCGGCCTGGCCGAACTGTGAGCTACTACTTCGCTTTTCTGGCAGATAGCGATTTCGCGGAAATATGGTGCCAGGCAGTTGGTAAGGGCCGTAGATTTTTCGGAACGAGATGGGCACCACAGGAACAATGCCTGCCCAGCTAAAGACCGCACAACCGCGCGGCTTACCAACTCCTCGTAGCGGCCAGGTGCAAGGAATGGCTATGTCAAGACCATGCGCAGGTGAGTGCGGAACTGAGGTGTCCGGCCGCCGCAAAAGGTGTCCTGACTGCCGCCGTATTTTCCGGGCGAAGCGGGAGCGCCAGCGATACCACGCCAGCCACGGCCAGGATGCTGAACAATACGAGCACATCGACGGTGAGCCGGTCGTTGATTACAGCGCTGGTGGCGCTCCCCGCCCTAATCTCGCCCCCAATTTTCCGTACAGGCAGAACCCCCGGCATGATCACTCCACACGTGCCCGGATGGAGCTGCAGGAAAACCCGGCCGAAGCTGACATGTCGAGCTGGAACGACTTCCAGGCCGTCCGCGCGTCCGGCAGGTACGTTGACTTTCCTCCTGCTCATGCCTCCGCTGTCCCGGATCCTCTGGGCCGGTCGGTACCGCGCTCCCGTGGCCTCTACAGCCCGGAGACGGGCGGCCAGTTGGTGAACCCTGCTGCGGCTGGCCATGCCTACCGGCCGTCGCCCATGGCCGGTCAGCGTGCGCTGGAGGCCCAGAAGCAGGGCTCAAGGTTCGGGCCAAACGTGACGGTCACCCAGGTCCGCGCTGGCCAGCTCGCGTCCCCACCGCCGACGATGGTGGCGAAAGAATCGGCCGAGGTGGAGCGCCAGCGCATCGCCGACGATCACACGAGGTCACAGGCTCCCTCATGGCGCCGCTAGGGCAGCGGGCTACTGTATGAACTGTTACGTAGTCCAGTAGCGGGGGGGAAGTATGACCGGTTACCTGGAGTTCCCCGAACTCCCTGAGCTTGGCAACATCACAGACGGCGAATCGGCATGGGATGCGCTGGCTGGCGTGTATGCATGCGTCAACCAGGCGAACCGGGAGATTCTCGGCCGGGATGAGCGGTCCATGGACCTCACGGGCGACCTGCCGGACAAGCTGAAGGAGTGGCTGAAGAAGCTCCATGACCGCCTGAAAGCGATCGTGGCAAAGATCCCGGACGCCGTATCTTTTTCGCTCACCGTCGGCATGACTATCAGTGTCGCTGTGAACTTCACCAAGCCCAGCGAAAGCTAAAGGCGCATCACTGCGCAGTACGCTGCGCGCTCCATAGCTGCGGGACTCCCGATTTAAATGCTCAGGACCGGCCTTTTTCTCGGCCCTCGACGCTTCCTGTTCTCCGTTGCTCCGTAGTTGCTATTTCCAGGTTCCCCTTCGTCCCTCGCCTGGCCACTCATCCGTTTACGCAGGTCAGCGCGTTGCCACAGTGCCTCAGTGTCTCAGGCTGCAATAACTCTGCGTAATGGCAGAATAGCGAAATAAATTGCCAGAGCAGGCATTTTCGAAAATGTCCCGCTGGGGCAATTTCCGGCTGGCGTGAGGAAATTCCTTGGCGCCCGGCTTTTTCAGGAGCTACTCGCCGTCCTGAGATGTCCAGGGATTCGGCCCGAGTGCGGGCTTGCGGAAGTACTCGTTGACGTGGTCGAGAGCCTGCTTAGCCGTGTCCTCCAGGCCGCGTACGTCGCCGTCGCTGCTGGCCACCGCCGTCACGACGTGGATCAGATCATGAACCAGATCGGTTGGCAGGACTACGTTCTCCGGGCTCACCCTGGGCTCTGCCTGCTCTACCGTGATCACGAATCCACTAGGAGTCCGAGGATCTTCCTCGTCATAGTCCTCCGCGACCGGTGTGTCGTCTGCCGCACCTGCTCTACGGGCGTGGGCCAGGAACTCCTCCCACTCGGCGAGCGGGATCTCGTCCTTCCGGTCCATCTGCACAGTGAGCTTCACGGGTGGCTCCTCGGGATTGGGGGTGAATGGATCCTAGCGGGAGCTGGCTGCTGTTCCTCCCCGGAACTGGGCCAGCCGGGAGACTCGTCAGGTGTCCAGAATCCCTCGATTGTGCGACGACCGGCAGCACCCCGGCAGCGCGGCCTGAACGCGTGTCAAAACCCGTCTAGAAACCCGGCTGAGTAACCGCCAGTTCTGAGACGTTTATGAGACACTGGATCCATGACACAGCCAACCCCCACCCTCGTAGGCCTGGCCCGCGTGTCCACCCAGGCCCAGGACTACCAGCTCCAGCTCGACGCACTGAACGAGGCCGGTTGCGGCCGGATCTTCGAGGAGAAGGTCTCGACCCGCAAGACCGACCGGCCCGGCCTGGCCGCCGCGCTCGACTACCTGCGCCCCGGTGACACGCTGGCCGTCTGGAAGCTCGACAGACTCGGCCGGAGCGTGAAGGATGTCCTCGTCATCGCCGACGACCTCCACGAGCGCGGGATCGGTCTCCGGATCCTCACCGGCAAGCTGTCAGGGACCTACACGCCGACCGGTGAGGGCAAGTTCTTCTTCACGATGATGGCCGCGTTCGCCGAGCTGGAGCGCGACATCATCCACGAGCGCACCATGGCCGGGCTCGCGGCAGCCAGGGCACAGGGGCGCGTCGGCGGACGTCCCAGCGTGATGGATGCTGACAAGCTCGCTGCCGCACGTGCGCGCCGGGACCGGGGCGAGAGCCCTACGGCTATCGCCAAGGCGCTGGGCGTGTCCCGCGCGAGCATCTACCGTCATCTGCAGGAGGCCTGAGCCATGAGCTACACGGGAGACCTGACGGCCTGGGAGCAGGAACGCGCGCAGCGCATGGAGGAGCGCCAGGCTGAGCAGGAGCGCCGCCACGCGGCTGACCCGCACAACGTGCCGCTGTACATCCCCGTCGATGACGAGGAGTTCGGCACTGAGGCGTACACGGCCGGGTGGGAGCAGGACGAGGACTCGTAGGCCACCTGCGCACGAGGAGCCCCTGGCCATCCGGCCGGGGGCTTTTCCGTATGCCATTCCCCGGGTAATTCCTGGTGTGCCCAATTTCCTTGTCCCAGCAATTCAACTGCCATTCCTGCCGCGCGGCGGCCTGGGAATTCCCGCACGCAGCGTGACGGACCCCCCCACCATTAATCCCTATCTGTCTAGTAGGAAGGCCCAGGAAATTCGCGTAGCCTGGCGGTATGCAGGTCTAGCAAGTGCCTCGCTGAGTGACACCAAAAGCTCCGCGCGCGTTTGGGACAATGGAATTACAGTGGAACTACCCGGCGAAAATTCGGCGCACCTCCGGAATCAGGCAGTGGACGCAGTGGCCTAAGGGGAAAGCGTGGACCGGGAAGAGCAGTTACGAGTCAAGCGCGAGCACATGCGCCAGTGGCGCGCGGGGAACCGCGAGGCCGACCGTGAGCGCAACCGGCGCTGGCGTGAGGAGAACCCTCAGCGGCGGAGGGAGATCACGGCCCGCTGGCAGGCGAAGCACCAGGTCACCCGGTTATGCACCGAGGACGGCTGCACGGCCGGGCTGACCGGCACGAGGGCACGGCGCTGCGAACCGCACCGGGCCCAGCATCAGGCGCGGCAGCAGAAGGCAGCGCGGGACGCCAGGCGGCAGGGCCGTACGTGCGCGGTGTGCGGCACCGGCATCAGCGACCGGGGCGTGCTCGCGAAGTACTGCGTGCCCTGCAAGGCACAGCACGACCGGGAGACGCAGGCCGCGAGATACCAGGACTCGCGCGCAGCGCGGCCGGGCCGGTCATGCTCCTGCGGGGCCGATATCACCACGCGGGCCCTGACCGCCACCCGCTGCGAGGCATGCCAGCAGCGCCACCGCAGCGGCCGGAAGAGGCCCCGGCCCAGGAAGACCGAGCGCTGGTGCGGGTCGTGCGGTGCCAGCATCGTGGGCTGCGCCAGGGACAGGACCCGGTGCGCCGACTGCGACCGGCCGCCCCGGTGGTGCATCGGGTGCGGGAAGGTCAACCTGGCGGGGACGCCAGGGCTGCGCTGCGGGCCGTGCCGGGAGGCATGGAAGGCGGGCGAGGCTGAGCAGGCACTCCAGAGCCAGAAGGACTGGCAGAAGGCGAACCCGCTGAAGGTCCAGTTCTGGAAGCGGCGCAGAGCGGCCAGAGAGAAGGGCCTGGACTTCACGGTCACCCTGGAGTACCTCAGCAGCCTGTACCCGGGCAGCAGCCGCTGTCCGGTCTGCGGGGTGACGATGGAGCGCGGCGCCAGCGAGCGGCAGACAAGCCCGAGCATCGAGCGCATCGGCAACACGAAGGGCTACGTGCCCGGCAACGTTCACTGGTGCTGCCTGGGCTGCAACGGGCGCAAGAGCGACCTGACCGTCACTGAGCTGGCCACCGGGCGCGCGGGACCGGAGTGGATGTCATGGGCACGGGAACGTCTGGGCCGCCGTTCAGTGACGGGCCGGGCAGCCTGAGCGCCTCCCTGCTGCCCGGGAAACCGGCCGGATGATGATGGGGCGCGGCCGTTCCACCTCTGGGTAAACGAGAGCACCTTGGGCCGCGCCCCCGCTCCTGTCTATCACGGCTGCTGTTTGCGCATGCGTTCTTCGCGAAGGCGTTCCTCACGCCCGATCTCTTCACGCACCTGCTGCTTGCGCAGTTCTGCCGCCTCTTTCTGCGACCTCCGCATCTGTTCGGCGGCCTGGCGCTTCTGCTCGGCGGCTCGCCACTGCTGCTCCTGCTCCCGCCGCAACTGCTGGTTACGTAGCTGCGTTGGATGCTTCCCCTCAGCCCGCAAACGATCGTCGCGGAGTCGCCTCAGCTTCCTCTCATCCCGGGTCTTCCACCGGACCGCCGCGAAGAGAGACCCCGCGATGAGCGCCGGGATCCCCACCCAAAGTGCCTCGCCGATCCAGCGGGCGTTCCCATGGAAGGCCACCGTTGGCCACGCCGCAACCAGAAAGACCAGGAAGCCGCCGAGGACGATGACCGCAGTGAGGGCTCCAGGGAAGTCGATCCAGCTCCCTTTCTTGTCAGCCACTGGCGGCCTCCCTCCATCTTCGCCAAGGCAATTGCACCGTACTCGGCGGGATACGACTGGCTGAACCCTTCGTTCTGAGACGCCCAAGTGGAGCCAGCGGATTACCCCGGCCGATGCCCGGAGCCGACACCAACGGGCTCATACATCGGCGCGCGCGCCAGCCGCATCCTGGCGTCCCTGTTGCCTGGAGGTCCGCATGCTGGGTGTCTCTGGCAACCGCTCAGGTTCCCCGGTGACGTCCTCTGCGCTATCCGCCGTCTCCACCGTGCATTCCTCGATCCAGCGCGCCAGGACGCTGAAGGCAGCGAGCTGCTCCAGCGCAACCTGTTCGGGTAGCTGCAGCTCGTGCTCGTGCGCGGCCGGGTTGCGGAGGCCTTCGAAGCACCCGGCCCCGAACTGGACACCGCCGTTCTGGCGGCTCCGCCAGGTGTCGGACTCATGGTCTCCGGGGAACCGCAGTCGTGGCTGCCCCGGTACCGGGTCATTCCGGCTGAAGCTCTCCCGGCACAGAGCAGCATCTGAGGAGTCGTGCCTGCCGAGCTTCTGCTGCAGCCGTGCGTTCACCGACTGGGCGGCAGCCAGGACCGCCGCTTGCGTGCTGCCCGCGTCCCAGAGGGGAGCCGCAGCCTGCCACACCCACGCGTGGAATTGGTCTGCGACGAGGTCGGGGCTATTGGGCCGCATCCGGCGCCGGGCTTCCTCGCCGAGTTCGTGAATGCCGATCGCCTGCAGAACACGGTGCCTAACAATTTTGTGCCAATAGTCGCTGCTCTGGTAGGACCAGCCTCCGGCCGTGTCCTGGTAGCTGCCGAGCCTTGGCTGGGCGGCCTCCATCAGGTCGCGCATGACCGGGTCGAGTGACATGAGCTGGTCAGCCACGTCGCCGTAGCTGGATACAAGGTCGTCGTACTCTTCACCTTCGGCGCGCTCGATTGCCCGGAGAGCGTCAATCTTGCCCAGGAAGTCCTTGAGCTGCTGGGCTGCCCACGTGTGATCCATGCGCTGACCGTAGCGCGCCACTCTGTCTGCAACTGCCAGAATTGCGGGCATGGAAATCGCAGGCCTGATCCTCGGCATCATCGGAACGGTCACGGGTGTCGGCGCCCTGGCATGGGAGGTGATCACATGGAAGCGCAGCGGCCCGGTGGTCAGAGTCAAGGTCACCCAGGCGTTGCCGACTTACAGTGACCACGTGGGTGACCCACTCACATCCGTGACTGCCACGAACTCCGGCAGGGCACCAGTGACTGTCACCTCGTGGGGCCTGCAACTGCCGGACGGCCAGACAATGTTCGTCCAGCAGCCGTTCCCGGGTTCGGACAAGCTCCCGTACCGGCTGGAACAAGGAGCCAGTGGGACATGGCGCATCGAGACCACCCAGGTGGCGGAGACCTGCCGGGCTCAGGGCACCGGCTACGCCGATCTGCGTGGCTACGTAAACCTGGCCACCGGAGAGACTGTCTATGCGCGGCGGAAGGGAATCCAGCTTGCGCCAGGATTTCCCTGGCCGAAGGCTGCCGAGCAGTAACGCCACCCTGGACGAGACATGGCCCCGGCCATACTTGACATGACTGAGGGGCCAGCCCGGCACGAACGGCTGACCCCTCAGTCACATGGGCTAGTTCAGCTCATTGAAGCCCCACGTCGCCAGCTCCAGCCGGAGCGCCCACAAGGCCGCCGGGCTGACCTCCTCCAGCATGGCCAGGAAGCGCACCGGGTCGTCGGTGCTCGCCTCCTCACCGGAATCGTCGGTGATGGTGAGCCTGACGCGCTCCTCGGGTTTCCCCGTGTCCCACGGCTGCCATCTCGTGACCGTTCCGGGCCGGTGGTCATCATTGCCTGCCTGGACGTCCACGCCATCGTGGAGACCGGAGAAGGCCGACGCTGGCACGGAAATGATCGAGGTCTCGATCGGGCCATCGGCCGTTGGTATCACGATGTGGGTGACCCTCGGGTTCTCTGCTGGCTGCATCACGGTTCCTCCTCGTGTGGCGCGTGGCCGCTTTCCCGGGCCAAAATCAGGATGCCCGGGGAAACCACGCCGGTCAACCATTTCTGCGAAATTCGCGTTACCCAGATTTAGGCGCGCTATAGCAACACGACAAATACCGGGAGAGGCTATTTCCTTGGACCGCATTTAATTCCGGCCGGTAGTGCAGAGGTCATACGGCAGGGGCCATAGCAACAGCGGCCATAAATAGCTGCCCGAGGTTGGTATATCCCCCCCGTGGTGTGCCGGGAGCTGGGCAGTGCCTGCGGCGCCCTGGCTCGGGCCGGATTTGCCTCTGCGTCTGGGCAGGCAGCAGAAAGCCCGGCGGGCCGGAGCCTGCCGGGCCTCTGCGATCTCCTACTTGACCCAGCTCGCTGCCTGCTCGCCGCGCAGAGTCTCGATCTCGGCCACGATCTGCCCGGCCCGGTCAGGATCCGGGCTGCCGTGCAGCAGCTCCTCCCGCAGCTCGAATATCTGGCGGTCGCGCTCACTGGCGAACAGCTTGCTTGGCCTGCCAGGCAGTCCAGGCACGTAGATGAGCAGCCCGGCATTGATCGCCCGGTTAACCGGGCGCTGGTAGCCCATGCCCCGGTCCGGCAGCCCGGCGGCCCGCAGCGCGGCGGCCTGGCTGCATCCAGGCATCGCGCTGACGATGGCCTGAAGCTCGCGCATCCTCGGCCCGGCCGCCATCACAGACCTCCAGCGATGAACAGGAGGCCGATCACGACGGCACCGAGGACCGCGAGGAGCCCGATGCCTTGCAGGCACCCGGCCATGTCTGCCTTCGTCAGCGGCTGCGCTTGAGCCTGTGGCACGCACTGGCCCGGCCGCCGCTGCCGAGGCCGGTACAGCGCGTCCTGGAGCTGCTGAGCGCGGATCGGGCCGAGCACGTTCGCGATCTGCTCGTTCCCCGGGGGCATGCCGAGGAGCACCTCGTATGGGGAGACGTACTCCGGTGCCGAGCCCAGCGGACCCTGGAAGTTCGGGGTCTGCTGCTGCTGGAATGGATCTCCGGACCCGGACATGGTGCCTCCTCAGGCTGTCACTTCGATGGTCTCGGCTGGTTCGGACATGCGCGTCTGGACGAGGGCGGCGAGCTGGTCACGGAACGTCTTCGCCTTGTCCTGGCCGACCTTCATCCGGCGCTTCACGGTGCGGATGCTCGGCAGCTCCCCGGCCTCCAGTTCGGCTGCGAAAACCGCCTCGGGTGCATGTACCCCACGCCTGCGCGAGGCACGGGGGGGCAGTGCCTTGGACGCTCCCGGGTGGTCCTTCGAGGTGGTCCCGGGTACGCACGCGTGAGCGGCTTCGGGGACACCTGCGAAAGCGGTCCCGAGTACACCTGCGGGCACTGTCCCGGGCACTGTCTCAGGTATGCCCTGCGACCGCACCCGGGCCATGCCCAGAACCACTTCCGCCGTTCCGATGAACGCGACCGCTGGCCACGCGGAGACCATGATCCCGACCGCCCCATGAGCCGCACCGATAGCTGCGTTCGCACCCAGCGTGGCGAGCACTCCGAGCACGAGCATCACGCGGGCGAGAGCGGGTGCAGGAACACCCCGGCGGGCCGCGTCCAGCAGGACCAGCGAGGCCGCCAGGACCGCTCCGTCCACCGAAGCCGGGAGCAGCCTCGCGGCCACCAGCGGCTGGCCGTTCGAGAGCGCCAGGGTCTCGATGTGGCCGTACGAGATCACTGCCGCGATCGTCGCGACCGCCAGTACCGCGAGCGCGGTCGTGTACCTGATCAGCCGGTCTCCGGTCATCCTGGCAGCTTCCCTTCAGCTACAGCCTGGTCGATGACGTCCATGGCGCGCTCAGCGAGCCTGTCCGCGCTGCGGTGGCCAGCATCACCGGGCTCGCCGGGGCCGTCCTGGGCGCCGGGCTGCACTGCCAGCTCAGGGAACCGGCGGCCGGTGCATGCCGGGCGGTCCACGCACAGCCACCGGACCGTCCTGGTGCCGTCCGCCAGCGCCGTCCACACGGACCTGTCCAGAGCCTCGGTCGCGCCGCTGGCCCCGCACATCTCGCATGTGGCTGCGGCGTGCTCGGCGGCCCGCAGCTCAGCAATCGCCTCGTCCCACGTCTTGTACCCGGTGGCGGGATGCTCGGCGAGACGGTCACGCAGGTAGGCCACATGCCAGCCGAGGTCGCGCGGCTCCTGGTCGAGGATGCCGCGCAGGAACGTCACCGCGTGCATGACACGGCGGTCCATGATCTCGGCCCGGATCTTCTCGTCGCCCACCGTTGCGGCGTGCGGGATGTCGAGCGCCTCCCGGACGGCTTCCAGCGCGTTGATTGCGGTGCAGGTGGCTCGGTCAGCCGAGCCTTCCAGGGACAGTGGCCCACCGGCCGTGACACTCATGAGACCCTCCTCGAACTCAGGGAAAATCTCAGGGCTGGTACCGGTAATGGCGGCTAAAAACGGACAATGCCGGACACTCCCTCAGCTCGAACAACTGGCCGCTATGGTGCGGTTTAGCTGCATCGATGCTGGTCAGAGCGCTGGTTGCTGCCGTTCTAGCTGGACATGTAGCCGATGTTGGCGGGCGTGCCGAGCAGGTACCCGTCGGCGGCCAGCACATCGGCGGCGCCCGCGGTCAGCGCCGGCGCGACCGTGACCTCGACGCCCTCGATGCCATCCGTGGACGCG
>Ga0307373_10005649_pt1 | contig 20329 bp, 22 predicted proteins | sample OX2MG_FD_202534 | JGI IMG/M metagenome (GOLD analysis project Ga0307373, IMG submission 202534) | Soil microbial communities from Risofladan, Vaasa, Finland - OX-2 | ecosystem: Environmental > Terrestrial > Soil > Coastal area > Acid sulfate soil | place: Finland: Risofladan, Vaasa | collected...
TTCGTAAGATGCCAGGGGCTTGCCCCCTGGAGTTTCACGTTGGTTTCTAGATCGAATGCGGCCGCATCCCCACCGTCCGTGTCGCCCCGCAGGCCGCCGAAGGCGGCCTGCGGGGCGACACAGGGAAAGGCAGGTAATCAGTGGAGCCTGCGTGTGTAGATACGAGCGTGAAACTCCAGGGGGCAAGCCCCTGGCCTCTTTACAAGATGTGTAGAACAACGAGGGCTTACGCCCCAGGCTAAGCTGTGCCGTCCCTTCGGGACTGTCGTCCGACGGAAAACGCAATCCAATCGCCGCCTGGGGCTCGGACTAGCAGTTGACGCTTGGCGCAAGAAGCGGGTGGCCGCGCGGACGTCGTGGAAGCGGTTCGTCCGGCACAACCTGGGCCGCACGGCGCCGCGGGGTTGGGGCTGGCTGACGAACCCCAAGACGATCGCCTGAATTTTTGCGAATCCAGCTACGATGGCCTGAATTCTTGCGAATCCAGCTACGATGGCCTGAATTCTTGCGAATCCAGCTACGGTACGCGGGCCGCCGCACGACGTTCGGCATCGAAGACATCTTCAAGACGCGCCGCCGCCGATCGTCGGCGGGCTGCCTGATCGTGTTGCTCGCGGCGCTGGCGTTGGTCGTGGTCGCGGAGGCTTGTTTGGCAAGCTGGCCTTGATTTCGTGCCGTAGGTACGGAATTCATTCCGTGTGCCGGTCGTCCGACCCTTGTTTTCGGACCTACCGCCAAGGGATTTCAGCGGAAAGGTAGCGGTGTTATCTCCACCATGCCCCCCGGTACTACCACAATCCGCAACTCGTGGCCTGCCAGCAGCCCCATGCCCAGCAACTCCTCGTCGCCCACAGCCGATATCAGCACCGGCCGCCAGCCGCCGCCCCAGGCCACCTCCGCGGCGTAGATATCGAACTGCCGAATGGATCCATCGGCCAAAGTCGCCCCACCGGCCGACTGCCGGGCCAGCCCCAACGCGGCGACCGCCGCGGCCGGCAGCGTCAGCGAGGCGGAGAACCCGGAGTCAACGACTGCGTCCAGCTCCAACGCAGTCCCGCCCGGCCCCCGCACCTGGAGCGGAACGATCGCCTCCCGGCGCGCATTGACCACACCGCGGATCATCGGCTGCGCCTCATCCGGTACGCCGCGGGCTGGCCAACTCGCCCGAGCCAGACTTCGGCCGACGGGACACGGTTGCGTAGCCGCGTGACCGCCCCGTAGTCGTCTTCGTCGAGTTCATAGTCGCCGGTCCCGATGTCGATGGCGACGAACTTGCCGTCGTCCTCGGCCCTGAGCGCCGGCCGCACTTGGCGCTCGAAGACCTCGGCTCCCAGTTGGGCGATTTCTTCTGGGCTGTGGCGTGGTTCGGCGGCAGGCATAGACGCCTCCAGACAGTTCGGGCATTCCTCTTCAGTTTACCACCCGCCGATTTGTTTCGCCAGTCCCGCCTCCGGACGCTCCGGACGTCGTGGAAGCGGTTCGTCCGGCACAACCTGGGGCTCAAGGCGCCGCGGGGCCGGGGCTGGCTGACGAACCCGGGCCTATGACCGCTGCGCGGGATACCCCGTGAACGGGGCGGTTCAAAACGCTCAATCAAAAAAACCAAGAGACATTCAAGGCGTTTCCAGGATCTCGGGCCAGTCAGCCGCTTTTGCCGCCCTGCGGATGATTCGGTCCAGGCGTTCGAGATCGGTGATGTCCTCCAATTGGGTTTTGATGGACTCGTTCGCCGGGCCAAGCCGTTCCTCACCGACGAGCAGGATGTCCTTCTTCGCCTGTTTTTCCTTGCCCTCGTCGAGAATCATCAGATACGTATCGGATTCTTGCATCACACGAACTCCTCGAAAGATCCTTGCAGCCACATCACGCCTCACGCGGCAGCCCCATCAACATCTTACCACGTCCCGGTCGCGGCGCGTAGCGGATGCCGCCGTTCAAGTTCGGGTGCGCCGCCGCCGGGCGCAGCAAGACAATGACGGTCTGCACCGGCACATGGTAGTGGTCGAACAGCGGTTGGTTGGCGCCAGCATAGGGCGCACGGCCGTGAAAATCAAACGCGCGAGCGAAACTTCTGGGCGGCCGCCGCGGCTCGGTTCCAGGGCCATCGGGCCCACGACGCCCGGTTTTTCGGCCCCGCTGATATTGACCGGCCTACCTCCGTTGGTCACGCTGGAAGATGTCGCCCAACACGCCGCCTCAATCGAGCGCGCCGGCGAAGCCCTTCGCCATTTGGCTGTGAAGTCGACACCTTGGAGCCCGCGCATGAAATTTGGTTTTCGCATACCGTCGCTGCGGAAGCGGATCGCGGCGCGGACGTCGTGGAAGCGGTTCGTGCGGCACAATCTGGGCCTCAAGGCGCCGCGGGGCTGGGGCTGGCTGACGAACCCCAAGAAAGCCCTTTACAACCGGATCTATCGCCGAACGACGTTCGGCATCGAAGACCTGTTCAAGACGCGCCGCCGCCGTTCGTCGGCGGGCTGCTTGGCCGTGTTGCTCGCGCTGGTCTCACTGGTCGTGGTCGCAGGGGCTTGCGTGGCAAGGTGGCCTTGATTGGCCTTGATTTCGTGTCGTTCGTGGTTCCCCACCCTTCGACCGCAAGGCTGGTGTCCGGCCTTGGATTAGTCATCTTCGTGGATTTCCGCGATGCCGACGACTTCCACTCGCCGGTCATCATCGGAAACCCGGTAATAGACCCGCAAGGTGCCGATCTCCGCACGGAACCGCGAGTCGCGCAGTTGCTGTCCCCAAACGCGAGGTTTCCGCGCGAGGCGCTGATCGATCTGATTGGCCGCCGCGGAGACCGAGGCACGATCCTTGGTCGTCGTCCAAATCTCCGCCAGGTCAGCCTCGGCGCGCGGCCACCAGACAACGGTGTATCGGCTCATGGCTGGTCCAAGGCGCGCAGCCGCTCCAGCACTTCGGCAGTCGAACGAAGTGGGCCGTCCGGTCCTTCATCGAACCTCGCCATCATACGTTCCACCTCGTGCTCTGGTGGCGCGGGCGTCACGAACCCGATGAGCTTCCCATGCGGATCGCGGACCTGTAAGCCACCATCGGACTGCGCGATCAATGCGGCCTCTGCCGCGTCGACGACGATGTGCGTCATTGGACACCTTTTTCGATAAGCCGACCGGCCCCAAACCTGCCCACATTATATCCCAAACCGGGGTGCCGTCCAACTCTTGCCTGCGCAAAACGGCGAGTCGCGGCCATTCCGCCCTGCCGCAACTTTGAACACGGGCCGCGGCTCGCCTTGGAGCCAAACCATGAAATGGGGTTTTCGCATACCGTCGCTACGGAAGCGGATCGCGGCGCGGACGTCGTGGAAGCGGTTCGTCCGGCACAACCTGAAGCTCAAGGCGCCGCGGGGCTGGGGCTGGCTGACGAACCCAGCGACGATGGCCTGAATTCTTGCGAATCCAGCGACGGCGGCCTGAATTCTTGCGAATCCAGCTACGGCGGCCTGAATTCTTGCGAATCCAGCTACGATGGCCTGAATTCTTGCGAATCCAGCTACGGCGGCCTGAATTCTTGCGAATCCAGCTACGATGGCCTGAATTCTTGCGAATCCAGCTACGGCGGCCTGAATTCTTGCGAATCCAGCTACGATGGCCTGAATTCTTGCGAATCCAGCTACGGCGGCCTGAATTCTTGCGAATCCAGCTACGGCGGCCTGAATTCTTGCGAATCCAGCTACGGCGGCCTGAATTCTTGCGAATCCAGCTACGGTACGCGGATCGCCGCACGACGTTCGGCATCGAAGACCTTTTCAAGACGCGCCGCCGCCGTTCGTCGGCGGGCTGCCTAGTCGTGTTGCTCGCGGCGCTGGCGCTCGTGGTGGTCGCGGGGGCTTGTCTGGCGTCGTAGGGGGGCACCCGGAGCGGCCATTCTAGCATGGGGGGGGCTCGTCGTGGTAAACTCGCTACCGTGACGTATGATCCGCCGCCCAGGAGCCAGGAGGAATCGAATGCTGCAAACGTACACAGCCAAGTACACGAGAATCTCGTCGGGCTATATGGGTCAGTTGGTCGAATGGCCTGAAGTGGTCACCGAGGGGCGAAGCTTGGATGACTGCCGAGAATTTCTTCATGATGCTCTCCGGGAAATGATCGTAGCCTATCGCGAGCAGGACAAGGAGATCCCTCTGGGAGGATCGCTTATCGAACAGATTCCCGTTGAGCTATACGATGTCCGTGAAACGCCGTGAACTGGTCAAGTACCTCCAGGAAAACGGGTTCGGTCTGCTGCGCGAAGGCAAGAAACACGCGATTTACACCAATGGGGAAAGGACGATCCCAGTTAAGCGCCACCGCATGCTTGACCGAATCACCGCCAACCAGTTGTGCAAGCAAGCGGGAGTCGAACCAAAGTTCTGAGATCCGTCGCAGCTTTTTCGCCCCGGGTTTTCGCATACCGTCGCTACGGAAGCGGATCGCGGCGCGGACGTCGTGGAAGCGGTTCGTCCGGCACAACCTGGGGCTCAAGGCGCCGCGGGGCTGGGGTTGGTTGACGAACCCCAGCTACGATGGCCTGAATTCTTGCGAGTCCAGCTACGGACGCGGGCCGCCGCACGACGTTCGGCATCGAAGACCTGTTCAAGACGCGCCGCCGCCGCTCGTCGGCGGGCTGCCTGGCCGTGTTGCTCGCGGCGCTGGCGTGGTCGTGGTCGCGGGGGCTTGTTTGGCAAGCTGGCCTTGATTTCGTGGTTTCCACTTCCGTTTTGGTGGAATTGTGCTAGAATACAAATCGGTGGTTGCCCGGGAAAATGTATGGACCTACGTGACGCCCTGATCGATTGGGACGATCCAGACGACGTACCTGAGCCTTGGAAGTGATGTCATGAAGCCACCGATCAAGCCAAACCGCACGGCCGAGCAACGGGCCGAGGAACGCGCCACGCGCCGCCAGCACGCTACGAACCCGGTTCGCCGACGGCCGGAGGGTGCCATCAATCGGCAGAGTTTCGCGGCGATTCTGAGCCTGCTGGCGAGGTTCAAGGCTATACGTGAAGGCCAGGGATTGACGCTGGCCGAGGTGGCCACGCGGATGGGGATCGACCCGCCGGCGCTGTGCCGCTTGGAAACGGGCAAGGTGCTGAACCCCACACTGGCGACACTGCACAAATGGGCGGAAGCACTCGGCCGGAAACTGGAAGTTGATTTATCGTAATGTGTCAAACCAACCCAGCGGCTTGCCGAAGCGCCAATTCATTCCGTATGCCGGTCGTCCGACCCTTGTTTTCGGACCTACCGCCAAGCATCGGCTGCGCCTCATGCGGTACGCCGCGGGCTGGCCAACTCGCCCGAGCCAGAAAGCAAAGGATTCATCCTGTGGTGAAGGGGGCTGGCCATTGTCATCGATCGTCTTCCAGCCCGAGTTCGCCGAGTGACTGGGCTCGAAGCCCCTTCTTGAACAGGGTTTCCAGCCGCTCCGTCGGAAGAGATTGCAGGCGTTGCCGCACCGGCTTGCTGAGCGGGCCAAAACGTTGTTCCAACAGTTCTCGCAGTAGCTCGCGATGGCCTTCCCGCCGGCCTAGTTCATACGACGATGCTCGCATTTTCTTTACCTCTTCGTATCGCTTGGTGGCCAGTAGCCGGTTGAATTCGTCCCACTCCGACTCTCCATGAAATCCGGCGAGTTTTCCAACACCCCTGGCCCCGAACACCGATGGAACCGCCGCGGCGGCCAACCCGTGCCAACCGTGCCGCGCCGGTTGAGATGGGTTCACACCAGCATAGCGCGCGTGGCGGTGAGAATCAAACGCGGTGAGAATCAAACGCGTGGGCCGAAATCTCCGCGCGGCCCGCTCGGCGGTTGAATTCCAGGGCTGTCGGGCGCACGAGGCTCAAGTTTTTCGCTCAGTCAACGCGATCGAGTCGCTGATGCGGCGGCTGACGGGGAGGAAGGCATTGACTTACGTGACGCCGACACGCGACGAGCGCGGATGCATGGCGGAGATTTCCAGCCGCGAAGCGGCGACAGAGTCTAGCCCGGGGCGTAAGCCGGCGTAAGCCCCAGGAAAGGTGAGCGCCTCCCGTCGTAAAGCCCCGAAGGGGCGACACCGGAGGCGGTTTAACGCTCCCTGTCGCCCCTTCGGGGCTGGACGACATATCATCCAGGCGTCGTTCCTGGGGCGACAGCCCTCGTTGTTCCACACATCTTGTAAAGAGGCCAGGGGCTTGCCCCCTGGAGTTTCACGCTCGTATCTACCCACGCAGGCTCCCCTGATTACCTGTCTTTTCGCCGTGTCGCCCCGCCGGCTGCCAGAGGCAGCCGGCGGGGCGACACGGACGGTGGGGATGCGGCCGCATTCGATTTAGAAACCAACGTGAAACTCCAGGGGGCAAGCCCCTGGCCTCTTACGAAGAAGCCCGTGACACGCCGGGTCGGCACGATTTGTACCCGGCATGAATGCCGGGCCTATGACCGCTTCCTCACCGACGAGCAGGATGTCCTTCTTCGCCTGTTTTTCCTTGCCCTCGTCGAGAATCATCAGATACGTATCGGATTCTTGCATTACGCCCCAGGCTATACTGCACGCGGCCAAGAATGAGACATTTTGTCACGAGAAGGTGGTGGCTGGTGGCAGAGATTAAGCGATGCCCCGGCTACATAGCGACCGGGGCATCGCTTAGGCTCTGCCCCAGCCACCGTGAACGTCTCATTCTCGGCCGCGTGCAGTATAAGCTATGCCGTCCCTTCGGGACTGTCGTAGTGTGACACCGGCCCTCGATCAGGGCTTCACGGGTTCCGGGCAACCCTTCAAATCATCCGTGGTGCGGGCGAGGTAGATGTGGTCGAACAGCGCGGCTTCGCCGTCGCCGGCCGTGAAGGCCAGTCCGTCGAGCGAAAACGGGCCGAAGTCGGCGAACAGGTCGCGCGTCACGATCACCCAGCCGTCGGGGAGCTTGTCGTCGAGCTTGAGGGCCGCCGCTTTGAATCCGTTGGGACTCGGCCCCGCCTCGTAACGAAAGCTCGGGCCGGCGCCGCCCACGGCCGGCCCGAAGGCGCCGTTGGCGGCAAGCTGGAACAGAATGTTCGCCCCGCCACGCTTCTTCCACGCGAAGCGGAGAAAACGGTACTCGCCGTCGCCGGGCTTCTCGACGATCTTCACGCCCAAGCCGGGCAGCTTCAAACGGAACTTCTGATCGGGCGTTACCCGCAGCGCGGCCGTGCCCGCATAGCGGTCGGCCGCGTCGAGCGTGGCCTGCCCGCTCCCTTCCGTCAAAAGCGACAGGAAATGCGGTTCGTCCTCGAACAGCTTATAAAGCGCCGGCGGCGGGCCGCCCGCCACGACGGTGACCGCCACCGGAATCGCGTTCGACTTCACCACCACGGGCGGATTGAGTCGACTTACGGCCACCAGCGAAATGTTGGCGATCGCCCCTTGCGGCGACCCGAACGGAAAAGCCACCGGCAGGACGAACTCGTTCTGTTCCGGCGCCAAGGCGATTTCCGGCGGCGGCAACTCCGGCGGCAAGCCCTCCAGCGTGACAACCACCGGCTGCTTGAACACCCCCAGCCGCGCGAGCTTGCCCGTCAGCTTGCCGCTTTCGCCCGAGCCGGCCTTGGCCTCGACCTTGGCTTCACCCGCCAACTCGATCGTCAAGGGTTGCGCCGTGACCACCCGGCGGGCCGGAGTGACGGCGCTGGCCACCACGGTCGCGCCGTCGGCGGCCAGCAGGTCGGCCTGGATCGCCACGTCGTAGGGAATGTTCGGCAGGTCGCCGGGCACGAGCAACGTCGCCGTGCCGGCCGTTTGCTCCGCGGCGATCACGGGCGCGCCGTCGAGCCGCAGCGCCCGGTCGAGATCGTCCACTTGCTTGTCGACGTTGTTCTCTTTGATGGTCTTTTTCGGAATGATCTGACTGCTCAAAAGCGACAGCTTCACGGCGCCCGCCACGCCGGCGGCGCGCAGCAGTTGAATTTCGGCGGGCATGCCCGCGCCCAAAGGCAGCTTCAGGTCGGCCGACGCCGGGCCCCATGCGACCGCCAACGGAAGCGGCTGGGCGCCGGCCAGCGCCCATTCGCCGCGCAGCCACGGCTGGGGCTTCGACGCGGGCGTTTCCGCCGTTTGGGCCAGCCGCTGAATCGACGTGTTCGCCTCGGTGCTCGCGCCGACCAACGTGGTCAAGAGCGGAGCCATCACCTGGTCGCCCGGCAAAAGCGAGAGCAAGGTATCGGTCGCTCCGGCCGGGATTTCATCGCCGGTCAGTGTCACGCCGGCGGGTAAGCCGGCGATCGAAAGCTTGATCGGCCCGTTATAGCCCGCCCGGTTGGCGCGCACGCGGGCCACGGCCGCGCCGCCGCGGGGCAGCGTCTGGCGGTCGGCGAAAAGCGTCAGGCTGAAGTCGGGCCGGCCCAGCGCCGTGATCCCCAGCCGGTAGACGAATTCGGGCCCCCCGCGGCCGGTTCGCTCCGAGATCGCGACGACGAGCGTATCGACACCCGCGGGCACCGCGAAGTCAAGCCCTGGGTCCGAGGTGCCCGGCCGGTCGTCGTTGCCGGCCAGTTCGGCGCCCGCGGCATTGCGAACCGATACGACGCCGTCCAAAGGCGAACCGAGCCTCGCCGCCAGTACGTCGAACCGAAGCGATTGTCCGGGCGTCACGGCAAGCTGGTAGCGGTCTTCCTCGCGCGGCAGGGCAAGCCGTCCGCTCACGCCCACCGGCGGCGTCACCTTCCGCAACTCGCCCGGCGCCATGGCGGTTTCGACCAGTTCGTCGTAGTCGCTGTAGATCAGCCTGGGACGCGCGCCCGTGAGCAACTCGTCGGCCGGCCAGGGGGCGGGGGCCACGCCGGCCAGCGGCACATCGGCCGACTCGACACGCGCCTCGGCCGGAAGATTCGATGACACGAAGCCGAGCAGGGCCTTCGTGCCGCGCTGGACGCCCAACGGAAAGGGCAGGTCGGCGTAGTGCAACGCGCCGAGCTTCAATCGAAACGTGCCCGGCGCGGCGCCGCGGTATTGCAGGTCGTGCAGCTCGACCGTGTAACGCCCGTCGACCGGCAGCGTGGCCACGATCCGCGGATCGCCGGCCAAAGCGACGACCGAGTAGGAATAGGCCAACTGCACGTTGCGAGCGTCGAGCAAGTGCAGCACCGCGTTGGTATCGACGCCGAGCCGCCGCGCCTCGAGGTCGATGACCACCTGCCGCCCCTTCATGCCGGTGAACGACGTGCGCAGGACCGCGGCCCCCTGCAAGCTGCCGTTCAAGGCGGCGGGCAGGCTCGCCACCTCGGCGGCGAAAGGAAGCTCCGGCAAGCGATCGATCGCGACCGCCAGCGGCGCGGAAATTCCCTGGGCTGTGGCCAGACGGAGTTGGTAAACACCGGGCGGCGTCGCGGCGTCGAGGGTGACGTCGATCCGCACCTCGTTCGGCGCCGCCGGTTCCTTGACCACTTGCTGGGCGATGGGAACTGCCATCACGATCCTCGGCTCGGGCAGCAGGTCGCCGCCGCTGATCGTGAGCGTGGTCGTGCCGCCGGCTTGCAGGCCGCGTAGCGAGAGATTGCCGATCGTCGGCGGGGCCGCCGCGGCTTGCATGGCCCCGTATACGAACGGAACGCAATGAACGATCACGGCAAAAAGTCGATAGCGACGCGAACGGCTTGTCATGGCGACAGCTCAATCTCCTGGTGGGGCGCGAGCGGCGGGAAGGCGGGATGTCGTGGCGTCAGGCGGGTTGGTGGGCGGTGCCCACCTTACGTCGTTGAGATGGTGGGCGGTGCCCACCCTACGTCGTTGAGATGGTGGGCGGTGCCCACCCTACGGATCTTTCTTCAGTTTGGCGTCCCCATTCTCCGGCTTGGCATCGTCGGCGTCGTTCTTGGCCTTGTCGCCGTCCGCCGCCGGCTCGTCGGCGGGCATATCGTCTTCCGGCTTGGCATCGTCGGCAAATGGATCGTCGGCGTCGCCCTTGGCCTTGTCGCCATCCGCCGCCGGCTCCTCGGCGGGCATATCACCTTCCGGCTTGGCATCGTCGGCAAATGGATCGTCGCTCTCGGCCTTCGGTACGTCGCCGTCCGCCGCCGGCTCGTCGGCGGGCATGTCCTCGGCCGGCCTATCCTCGGCCGGCATATCCTCGGCCGGCTTCGCGTCACCGAACGGGTCGTCGTCCCCGTCCGGCTTGGGCTCCCCGTCCGGCTTGGGCTCCCCGTCCGGCTTGGGCTCCCCGTCCGGCTTGGGCTCCCCGTCCGGCTTGAGTTCTTCGGCAGGCATCTCGCCGGCGGGCACATCGCCTTCAGGTTCGGCGCCATCCGCCGGCATATCGTCCGCCGGCGCTTCTCCTTCGGCGTTCGGTTTGTCGGGCGCGACGACCGCGTCCTCATCGGGCGAGGGCTGAACGGTGACGTTCGGTTCGTTCTTGCGAATTCGCTGGTAGCGATCGAACCGTTTCTGTTCGCGCTCCTGGAAGGATCGCAAACGGGCGTCGGAGCGGTATCGCTCCAACAGCGCGCGCGCACGGCCTTGAATTCGCTCCAACGATTTGCTGACGCCGTAGAAACGGTCGGTGTCGTTCATCTCGATCTCGGCCGCGGTGGCGAAGTCGTTCTTGGCTTCCGGTTCGCGCCCCAGCTTGAGGTAACTCAGGCCACGGAAGTAATGGCAACGCGGGTCTTCGCTGCCGCTGTCGATCGCACGGGTCAATCGATTGTAGGCTCCGACATAGTTACCCGAGTTATAGGCGTGAACGCCCTGGCCATACAATTCAGCAAGGGCGTCCTCCTGGGCCATCGCCGGCGGCGCGAACCAAAGCAGGAATCCCCAAGCGAAATAGGGCAGGTGGCGAAGCATGGTGTCAGGCTCCAGGAAGCGGAGAAGCTCGTTTGGGGTGTGCGAAATAGATTCCGAACTTGCCATGATAATCAGGATCTACGGCGATTTCAAGCAAACTCCAGCCCGGATTATTCATCAGCCCGTAGCTGACTTCGTGAGAAGTCATGGTCCCGTAGCTGGCTTCGCAAGAAGTCAGACCGTGGACGCGAGTTACGCCGGAATTCTTGCGAATTCCGCCACAGCACCGTGCGCGAGTTCCTCCCCGAACCATGAATCATCCGGGCTAGCCCGGATGATTCATGGTCCCGTAGCTGGCTTCGCAAGAAGTCAGGCCGTGGACGCGAGTTACGCCGGAATTCTTGCGAATTCCGCTACAGCACCGTGCGCGAGTTCCTCCCTGGACCATGAATCATCCGGGCTAGGGCGCCGGCTTGACCTTCACATTGCGGAAGCGGACTTTGCTGCCCGGATCGTGCGCCTGGAACGCGAAATAGCCCTTCGACAGCTTTCGCGGGCCGGTCACGCCTTCAGGCTCGTCGTATTCGAAAATCGTCTCGTCGTTCACTTTGACGGTGATTTGCTTGCCCTTGACGATAATCGTCTGCGTCCACCAGGTATCGTCCTTGGCGGCCGACTTGAAGACCTTCACCGTGTTGTACAGGCTGCCCGTCTTCACTGGGTCGCCGTGGGTGTTGTTCACTTGCGATTCGTAGCCCTGCTTGGGCCAATCGGCTTCGGGCTTGCTATGGAAGTAAATCCCCGAGTTCCCCCCCTTGTTGATCATCACGTCGGCTTTGAACTCGAAGTTCTGAAACTCCCGCTTGATGTAGAACAGGTGGCTCCGCGACCCCGTGCCGCAGATGCAGCCGTCTTCGACGGTCCAGTTCTTGGGGCTTTCCGTCGGCTCCCAACCGTCGAGCGTCTTGCCGTCAAACAGCACGATCCAGCCGTCATCGGCCGCAAGGCCGTTGCCGTCGGCCGCCCGCTCGCCGACAAGCACCGCCGCGGCCGTCGACAGCGCCGCCAAGACCGCAATGCACAACACCCCAAAAGCCATTTTCCTCATCGTTGGTTCTCTCCGCAGCTAGGGCGCGCCAGGGGCCTTCGGACAACTCCCCGAGGCGCAGGTTGAATTACAGTGTGATAACCGTCCCGCCGGATGTAAACGAAAATCCGGCATGGATCAGCGATTTTAGCTTCGACACGGCCCGTGCAACAGGTATTGCCCTCAGAATCCTCAGAATTGATGGCAGGCGACGCAGGTCGCCAATAGTTCATTGGCCCGGACGTAGCCGTTTCCCCGCGGGTTGGCGTCGGCGTGGCAACCTTTGCAGCAAGCCACACGGACGGTCGCCGAAGGCTCCCCGCCATTCAGGCGGGCCACGATCGAATGAACAGGCGGTGACGCGTCGTAACACGCTTTCCGCGCGTTGTGTTCAAAGAGCCATTGGCTCGGCGTCTGGTCGAGCCGCCACCGTGCCTCGGTCAATCTGGCGTCGGGCGATGTTCCGGCGCGTGGCAACCAGATCGTCAACGCGATCCCCACCAGCACGGCGGCGGCCCAAGGGACGGCCTGCGCACACAACCGCGCCGAGAACCTCATTTGCCGCGGCGCCGCGCCGTGGCGTGGGAGCGGTAGCGGCTCAGCGGAGTCGTCGAATTCGCCGTTCGGCCCGCCATCGGCGTCGGCGCGCCAGTGGCCCCCATAGCTGGGCAACCCCTGGCTTTCCTCGGGCGTCACCGCCTCCCGGAACAGCGCGATCGCCGGACGCAGCGCCTCGGCCAATCGCCGGCATTCGGCGCAGCGACTCAGGTGGCTTTCGACCGCCCCGTCGGAAACCGCGCCGGTGGGAAAGGGTCCACGGGTCAAGATATCGAACACGTCGTCGCAATGGATCATAAGGCACTTTCCGAATGTCGAATCAGTTCGGCCATCCGCACCAGTCCCCCGCGGACGCGGTTCTTGGCCGTTGACAAACTGCACCGCATCGCGCCCGCGATTTCCTCGAATTTCAGTCCGCCGAAGAAGCGCAGCCGTAGCGCGTCGGCCTGCGTGGCGGGCAACCGCGAGAGCGACGCATCGAGCCATGCCGATCGCTCGTCGGCCAGTAGCTTTTCCAGCGGCAGCGGCGCGCCGCGGGCGATGCTTGCGCGCTCGACGGCCGAAGCTTCGGCGCCGGCCGCTTCATCCGACCAGCAACTGACCGACGGCTGCCGCGCCCGCCGGCCGGCCCAACGCCGGCATTGGTTCAGGAGGATGGTCCAAAGCCAGGTGCGGAAGCCGTACTCGAGGCGATAAGTGTGCCGCGACTTGAATGCCGCGAGGAAAGTCTCCTGCACGGCGTCTTCGGCCCAATCGCGGCGTCCCAGGCGGCTACTCGCGACGCGCAACAACGCCGGCTGGTAGCGGCGGACGATTTCAGCGAAGCGTTCCGTCTCGCCCGCCTGCACGCAGGCCATCAGTGCTTGGTCCGAAAGCGCTTGGTCCGAAAGCGCTTGGTCCGAAAGCGCTTGGTCCGAAAGCGCTTGGTCCGAAAGCGCTTGGTCCGAAAGCGCTTGGTCCGATGGCGCTTGGTCCGATGGCGGCGAACTCGCTTTGGTCATTGGCCTGTCCACCCTGCTGGTTCCCGCCGCCGTGCCTCGTCGGCGGCGCCTGGCGACCATTGTGACCTGAACTGCCCTTGTCGGGCAAGCATCCGGCGCGAAAAAAATCGCCGACCCGCCTGAAGGCTATTTCAACGCGCGCCCTGTGCCAGCAACTCCTCGGCCCGCTCGTCGGTCTGGTTGAACCGTTTCTTGGTCAGCTTCAGCTCCTTGAGCACGATTTCCTTGAACCGCTCGGCGAGTCCCAGCCTCCGGCTGAGCACCAGCGCCGCGGCCAACGGCAACTCTTCCAGATCACGATCGACCGTGACGAAATCGAGTAGCACGTAGCCGTAATAGTCTTGCCACGCCTTGCCTGGCGTCGCGACGTCGTTCGAGAGCGACTCGTCGGCAGCGGCCGCGTCGGGCGGGGCGTATTCCTCGAAGAAGCCCCGCGCGTGAGCCAACACGCGGGGCGTCTGGAACCATTTTGGCGATAAGAGGGCGTCGATCAAGCGCCGCGTCAAACCCGCCATGCGCCGCTGGTGCAACAAGTCGAGTTGCGCCATCTCAGGCGCGCCTTCCAGCATCCGGGCGATCTGCGCCGCGGCCCCGTCGCCCTGCTCGACCCACAACGCCAACGCACGCGCGCGGATGTAGCTCTCGGGGTGCGTCATGCCCTCCGTCTTGGCTTGCTCTTGGCTGAAAATCTCCTCCGCCTGGCGGAGGTAGCTCTCGGCATGGACCTCGCTCAGGCCGGTGGAGACCTTGACGAGCACCGAAATCGTGGCGGCCAGATCTTGGGTGACGAACCACGCCCCCCGATCGCAGAAGAGTTCGGCGTAAAGCCCGTGCAACCGCGCGGTCTCCGCGTACGAGGCGGGCGCCGCCGCGTCGTTGGCCAAAGCGTCCAGCATCTGCGACGCGACAAGGTGTTCGCCCTCCCACCCCTCGTTGAGTAGCAGGTGGGCCAACTCGTGCCCCAACAGCGCCTTGAGCTCGACGTGCGAGAGCGACGCCGTCACCGGGCCACTCAAAATCAGATGGGCCTCACCTGGAAGCCCGGCCAGGCAGGCGTTCAACCCTTGCGGATGTTGCGCCTGGTAGAACGTGATGGGCGCCTCCAGACCGAGTTCGCCGGCGACTTCCTCGGCCAGCGCGTAGAGGCTCTCTTGCGTGTGCCGGTCGATGCGATAGGTCGACTTCAGCAATTCGAGCCGCGCGGCCGCCGCTTGCTCGGGGTTCGCACGCCGCGCGGCGAACCATTGCCAGACGGCCGGATCCTCGAACTTCAGATAGTCGAGCACCGATTGCTGATAGGGCAGCGGTCGCAGCGGTCTCGGCTTGGCCGCTTCGTTCATCGGTGGGTGGGTCCGCGGAGCGTGATGACGGTGAGTTTTCCGATCGACTCTTACTTTAATCGAAGAGGCCGTCTCCCTCAAGGAGTCGTCGGCAGCTCCCGCGCGATGGTCACTTCGCGGCGAGCGTTCAATTCGGCCACATGCGGCCCCAGATCGGTCCACGGCTGCAAAACGGATTCCTGGTAAACATCGGACGCGGCGACGTAGGCCGCCTGCAAATCGCTCGCAAAGCTCATCCGGCGAATCCGAATCCGCCGGTCTCGCAGCTCGATGTGGTCGATCACCCGCGACTCCTGACTCCTGTCCGCGCTTGCAAACTCGAATATTCGAGTCAGCCTGATCGGGCATGGGTCGCGTCCGGTAATCAGCCGCCGCTGCAAAAACCGCCGCGCGAGCGAACGGCAGCAGCGGCCTAGGGTCCACATTCCCCAATGAAACACGGCCTGCTTGAGCGGTGTCACGGTCTCGAAACGGACCCAATGCAACGGCCCGGCCACCGTGAGCCGGCCGGTCGGCGTGGAATTCCGCATCTCGATCTCGTTCGCCTCGTCCCATTCCACCGCCCGCTCGAGGTCGTGGCTTTGCGAAACAGCGATTCGTCCGTCGATGGTTTCGACGATCAGGCCGGCATCGGTCGTCGGACGCTGTTGGGGTGTGAAGTGCTTGAACACCCCGCCACGAGCCGCGGAAACGATCGTCCGCGTCTCGCCGCTTTGCCGCACCAGCAGTCGAGCGGCAGGCAGGTACGTCGTCGTCACACGTCGCTCGTCGTCGGCCGTGCAATCCGGCGACCAGTCGAGATAGGCTTCGATGAGGTTTCCCAGGCGGTGGACATACATCCGGTCGTCGTCGAAATAGGCGTGCCGCCCGGCGGCCAGCGCGCGCAGGAAGCCGTCGGCCAGTTGCGATGCTTGTTCATTACAACCCGCCAGCAGCTCAAAGCCGTGAGGATAAAATTGGTATGTTCCGCGGCTGCCGTACTCGCCGCCGAAACTGTCGTCGGGGTGCAGGAACCACCGCGCGAACGCGACCGCCCGGCGCAACGGGGCGTCGAGCAGGCGGCGGCCGAATACTTCGCCCAGCTTCGCCAGGCAGTCGATCGTGACTGTCTGGTAACCGGGATCGGCGCCGCCATATTCATCGAACCACCCCTCGCGATGTTGCCAGGCCAGCACGCGGCGCAAGGCGTCGTCGGCGGCGTTCATGTAATCGGCGCGGCCCGTGATTTGGGCCACGCGCCAGAGGCCGAGGGAAGCCAGCGCGTGATGATTGGCGAGCTTGCCCGACTCGTCGTGATTCATGATCCAGTTCGCGCGGCGTTCGAGCCAGGCGCGGATCGTCGGCGAATCGAGGCCGAGTAGTTGGTAGGCCCGCGCCGCGGCTTGCAGCGAAAAGACCGCCGCTCCAAGGGCGCGTTCAAAGGGGTAATAGTCGTCGCAGGAGCCGTCCATATGGCAACTGCGGGCCGAGAATTCCAGGCCCGCCACGACCAGCTCGCGCACACGAGGATCGCCGTGCCAACGGTTGCCGGGCATTTCATACGCCCAGACAAGGGCCAGCGGCAGCACCCCTTCCTGGTACATTTCGCTGGGGAAGCTGCTCGTGCGATAGTGCCAGAACTCGCGGTCGAAACAGCCGTACGTCATGCGGTATGGATTGCGATCAGCGGCGCCGAGCACACGGGGAATCGAGGCCAGCGCCGTGGTCAGGTAGAGCCGGCGGAGGGCCGGATCGCGCCCCCGTACGCGACGAAGAGACGCGGGGCTGCCGCGACGTGATGATTCGAGCGGGGCACCCTCGCGGCGCGTCGGCGTCTCCGCGTCCGCAGTTCGAGCTTTGGATGCGTTGGCTTTCAACGTCGCCGTCATCTCCTGTGGTGCGCCACGATCACCTCCGCAAGCAACCCCAGCATACAGGTCATGAAGCCCGCCACCAACACGACGATGTCCGATTCCTGCATGCTGCCGGTCGTGATGCGGTTGGCAATCGTCTTGACGAGGCCGGCCGCGATCAGCAGGCCCGAAAGCGGCAGAAAGACCTTCAATGGGCGAAAGTAGAGTACGATCCGCAGCACCGTGCCCAGGTACGCCAGCGTGTCGGTGACCGGATGAAACTTGCTCCGGCCGATCCGCGGCCGGTATTCGGTGGGCACGTACTTCACCGCATAGCCGTTGGTCAAGAAGGCCAGCGTCATCGTCGTCACGCAACTGAAGCCGTCGGGCACCACCCAGAGCCAGGGGAGCATCGCCTCGCGCTTGAACGCCTTCAACCCCGTGTTCAGGTCGGGGATCTGGTGGCCGGTCAGGTAGCAGGCCAGCTTGCGGATGAACCACTTGGTCGGCCGCCGCAGCCAGGGAAGGGTACCCTGCTCGCTGGTCCGCGCGCCGTTCACCTGATCGTACCCAGGGAACCAGGCCAACAGCGCGGGGATCGACGCGGCCGGATAGGTGCCGTCGGCATCGAGCATCACGACGATCTCGCCCCTCGCCGCTCGGATTCCCAACTTGCGAGCGGCGCCGGCGCCGCGATTTTCGTGCGACCGCACGACCCGCACGGGACACTGCCAGCAATCGGCCGCGAACTGCTGGGCCAACTCGGCCGTGCGGTCGGTCGAGGCATCATCGACCACGACGATTTCATAGGCCCGTGGCTCATCGGCCAGCGCCTCGACGATCTCGCCCAGCACGCGCCCGATCGCCTGTTCTTCGTTGAAGGCGGGCAAGAGCACGGTCAGTTGGAGTTGCCGCTCAAGCTCGCTCTCGGGCGAGGCCGTCAACTGGGTCTGCCAACCTTCCATGGTCGGGGCTCCGGAGTGGTGGGTATCTCATCCTGAACAATCGTGGGAAAGAGCTTATACCATAATGCCTTACGACGGACCAAGGCCAGTTGGTCCGTAGCCGGATTCGTGGAAATTAGCCCGGATTATTCATGGTCCCGTAGCTTCCAGGATCATTTTAAAACCACCCCAAACCAGCTAACTAACTACCGTACACCTACGTGTCGTGACGCACAACCGTACCTGTACCGACAAGGAAATCCGTCTCGGCGGATTGCCCGGCTTTAGACGGCTTAAGACTTTCTCGCACGTATCGCGCAGGCGCACCCTCCACGCGGCTGCTTTCGTCGGGTAAAGGTACGGTTTTGCCAGTTTTTTCGGAGCGTGGGAGCGCCCCGGTTATTGGCCATTTGAACGCCGCGAGGTGCGGAGCTGGCGCGTTTTTTTCCGCGTAGCGTCGAGCCGCGAACGACGCTCTAGCATCGTCGCTGCGCAAAAAAAACGATTCCGAAACCCCTCCCAATGCGATCCAAAAGGGCGTGGGGTAAGGCAAAGGGTGGGGAGGCAATTGGATGCCGCTTACGCGGCTGGCGAAAGACGTCATGGGGTATTCGGAAATCGTTTTTTTTCGCTTCGCTGCGTTTCTTTTTTTGCACATGCGTTGCTGCGCAACGTGCGTGCTTTTTGCGTAAAATGATCCCTACCGATTCGTGGGCCGCTCCGCGGACCATGAATAATCCGGGTTAGGGCGGCGTTGGGCGGGACCATGTTACCCATCGCGCCGCTTGACGACCAGCACGGTTCGATCGTGCCGCCCAGCCGCGCCCGCCAGGGCTTCGAGCCGGTCGCGGACCAGGTCGGCCAGCGTGGCGGCCGACGTGTCGAGGTGCTCCACGAGCGACTGGGCCAATGGCTCATCGCCAAATAAATGACTTTCAGCTTCGATCAACGTGCGCACCCCTTCGCTGACGACTAACAGTGCCTCGCCGCCTTCGAGGCTCATGTCGTGCGTGGCGTACTGGGCGTCGGGGTCGAGCCCCAAGGCCAAGGTCGGCGAACCTAGGGCGCGGCAGCCGCCGGCCGAGAGCACGTAACCGCAGGCGTGCCCCGCGGACGCATAACGAAGATGACCGGCCGCGCGAGGCGAACATTGCCGGCCCGTAGGGCCGGGACTTGTCGTCGTGGCGTAGAACAGGCTCGCGCCCCGCTCGCTCGCCGAGCTGGTCCAGAGCGTGCGGTTGACCCGTTCCAACAGCTCCCGCGGCCCGGCGATGTGTTGCGAGTGGGATCGCAGCGCGGCGCGCAGCGCGGCCGCGGCGAGCGCCGCTTCGATGCCGTCGGCAAACGCCCCGCCGACGGCAAAGGCCAGCGTGTCGTCGGATCGCGAGAACCAGTCGTAGAATTCACCACCGACGCCGTCAAGAGCTTGCGTCCAGCCGGCCATGTCCCAATCGTCGCCCAAGGGGGCGTTCCGCGGAATCTGGTTCTGCTGCCAACATTCGGCGGCCGACCATTGTCGCTTGAGCCGCGCCCCCGCGCAGCCTTCGGCCAGGAGCACCTCGCGTTCCAGGTCACTGGCCAGCCGTCCCGCCACCACCTCGGCGATGTGAACTTCCGGGTCGCTGAAAGGCCGCGATTGGCGGCTGAAAACCCAGAGCGTTCCCAGCGGAGTCGTCGAACTGGCGACGGGCACGCACACGGCCGCGGCGAACGGCTCCGGCGGGTTCCACGCCTGGCACGAAACGGCGTCGTCGAGCACCACGGCGTGGCCGGCCAGGGCTTCGAGATCGGCGTTGGCGCGCCCCAGCGGCCGCGCGCCTGCCGTGTAGCGCTCGGCCGGCAGGTTCCAGCAGGAGCGCAGCTTCAATTCGCTCGTCGCCTCGTCGAGCAGGTAGAGTGCGGCCGCGTGACAGCCGATCGCTTCGGCGCCGCCGCGGAGCACGGCGGCCAGCCGCTCGGCCAGATGTCGCTCCGAATTCCCGCGCGGCGCCAACGGCACGCCGGCGGCCAGGTCGGCCTCGCGGTGGCGCAGGGCATGTCGTGTTCGCGTCAATTCGGCCAACAGTTCGGCCACCGCGGCGGCCAGGTCGCTCGCGGCGTCGGATCCCACGCGCGGCGCGCGCTCGCCGTCGTCGTCGTCAAGCAGCTCGATTCCGATGTGTCCGGGAGAGGTTCCGACGCCCGGCTCGACCGGGGCGGACCACAACAGGTCGAGGTCGTGTTGAGTCGCTTTGCCGTCCAAGTAACGCAACGGCCACCCGGTTGCCCGCTCAAAGGCTTGGCAGATATGGGCCAAGCCTGGGAAGGCATCCTCCACCCTGTCGGTGGGCGTTGGAAGCCGTTCGTTGTAGAGCCGAGGATAATTCGGTATCGACTTTGCCACGGACGACTCACGAGGATCGGGAGGAGCACCAGAGCGACGATCGGCTCCCTGACCACGGGCCCGCGCGTCATGGCACGCACCACCGTCAAACTCGGCGCGAGTCTCAAACTCGGCACTGGCGAGCCAACGAACGTGCGACATCCCGCGCAGACCGTCCAGCATCCGTGACCGGTAGGCTTTGACAACATCGGCCGACGAGCGCCTCGATTTGAGTCGGAGTCGGAAAGTGGAGGGATGTTTCGATAATTCGTAGGGTGGTGGCAGTCGGCCGATGGACTCAAGATGCCCGAGGCGATACGATCAATACCGTAGTGCGGCCGGTGCTACGTCTCACGTTAATTGTCCGCCAAAGTCTCACTTTGGCTGAGCGGCGGTTTGGCGAATCTGGATGGAATGGGTGGCCCGCGCGGCGAGGTGGTTGAGGCGCAAGAAAAACGGGCGACTTG
>Ga0307373_10005650_pt1 | contig 20322 bp, 17 predicted proteins | sample OX2MG_FD_202534 | JGI IMG/M metagenome (GOLD analysis project Ga0307373, IMG submission 202534) | Soil microbial communities from Risofladan, Vaasa, Finland - OX-2 | ecosystem: Environmental > Terrestrial > Soil > Coastal area > Acid sulfate soil | place: Finland: Risofladan, Vaasa | collected...
AACGCGCCCCATCGTTGTTTTGCCGCCGGCCGTGGTGACGATCAGGCGCCCGTCGCTCTCCACCCGCGCGCCGAGCGCATCCTGCGGAATGCGAATGCCGTCGAGCCGCCAGCCCTGCGCGTTGCGGAGCGAACCATCCGGTGCGCGCGAAAACGCGCCATCGCGCGTGTACCCCTTACGCCCCTTGCCGTCGGCGACGGTGAAGAATCCCGGCCCGTCGATGGCGAGATCGAACGCGCCCGGACTCTTCATGAGCTTGCCCTGCGTGAAGATGGCGTGCTGGCCCGTAACGGCGGTTCCCACGCCGCGCTCGCCGGGCGCGGCCAACACTTCGAACGTCGCGACCGAGCCCTTGAATCCGGCGACGTCGGCATTTGCGAGGTTATCGGAAACGACGTCGAGATTGCGTTGTTGAGCGGCCATTCCGGTCGCGGCGGCGTAGAGCGCGCGATCCATTATTTGAGCCTCGCGACGTCGTTCGCGGCTTTCTGCCGCGTGCCGTCAATCGCGCTCATCACTTTTTCGGCGCTTTCGTACGAACGCTCCGCTGCCAACACGTCGACCATCTCGCCGATCGCGTTCACGTTTGCCGTCTCGATAAAGCCCGCTCGAAGGCTGCTCCCGCGCGGAAGCGGGACGCGCCCGATTGGCGTTCCGTGCAGCATCAGTCGCCCGACCGCATCGAAAGTCGCGCCATCCGGGACGCGCAGTGCTCCGTTCGTACCGAGCAGCACCCGCCCGGCATCGTCGTGGAGATGGCCGCGAACGTCGCGCTCGAATGCACCGTTGCGCGTGCGTACGATTCGCCCCGAGAGTTCACGCACGCGAAAGTTTCCATCGCCGACGATCGCGAGATCGTACGCGCGTCCGGTCGGGCGTAACCCGCCGTGCCCGAGTTGCGCGCGCGATCGAATCACGACCCCGCGGGCCGTCAGCGAACCGCGCGCTACCAGACGGGCAAAGCCATTCGTTGAAACGTTGGCGAGATTACCGGTAGCAATGTCCAGCCGCGTCCGTGCCGCGACCATCGCGCTCTGTGCCCATGCAATTCCATCCATGAAGGCATGCTAAGCCGCCGATATGTCCGATTCGTGTACGCCGCGTTGCACGTCGAAGATGGTAGCCGGCCACGGTGGCCGAAGCCCCAGGCCATGCGACTTAGCCGGGCGGCATCTTTCGCGTTCGCGGTGCTCTTGAGCGTCGCGGCTTGTTCGGCACCGCCGTCGCCGCAGCAAGTTCGTCATGCGAGCGAACGGACGCAGCTTGCACGCCTTCAAAAAACCTATAGCGGGGTCATCGTCGGGTTCGACTTCCACGGGACCACGGTCGACGTCTCCGTCGATCTCAACCAGCTCTACTCGATCAGCGAGGATGACGAGAACGCGCTTAAGGCTGCAACGCTACGCGCTTGGCGTTCGGCGTGGCTCCAAACGCATCCCCACCAGCACGCCGCACTCACGGTACGCTTCATCGATTTTCGCGGAAATCTCGAATCTTCGCGCTCCGTGAAGGTCTGAACGCAGCGCTACACGGTGGCGTTTATCCCGGGTTCTTCGGTGGTATATCGTATGGCATGATCGACGAGCAAGGGGCATTCCGATCGGCCCAATTCGAGTACCAAGCACACAGCCACGCGATCGGCCTACCCATCGGCCGAGCGGTCCGCGAACTGGTAGGATTGCTCGGGCTTTCGATGGTCGCCGAGATCGCAGGCGTCACGGAGACCCGCGCGGTCCAGCAGTGGATGATCGACCGCCGCCCCCAACGGCCGCACGTTCTTCGCTTTGCCCTCCAGCTGGCGAGCACGATCGCGCAGTCGCACGACGCGGAAGTAATCCGCGCCTGGTTCCATTCCAGCAATCCACGCCTCGGCGATTCCAGCCCGGCTACACTCCTGCGCAATCATCCGCTCGGCGACGTTCAAGGCCCGTTGGTCGCAGCGATGCGTTCCTTTTTGGATGAGTCTCGCCAACCGTCAATGCCAGGGCATAACACGCGGCACTACCCCCAGCCAAGCAGCGCCGGCGAGTAGCCGCGAGCCGATTCGCGCCAACTTGTTTCCTCAAACCCGTCGCGCCATAATGACCGGACAGATTTGGAGAAACCCATGGCATACGATCCCACCTTAACCCCAGGCCTCATCGACCATTTTTCACACCGGTGTGCGGAAAACGAGCGCATCGTGTTCGCCAGTTGCGACATCGACATCGCCACCAGCAAGCATTTTGTAGAATACATCGAGCAGGTCGCGATCGACGGGCAAGCCCTGACGATCGATCTGACGCGTTGCGGCTACATCGATTCCAGCGGCCTCAAGGCGCTCGTGCGGCTGCACGAACGCTCGAGCGGCATGTTACGCGTGATTATTCCGCCATCGGGAACGATCGCGCGCGTGTTCCACATCACGCAGCTCGAGAGGGTGCTTCAAGTTTCGCACGCCGCGGCGGCGTAGCGGCGTTAGCGCATCTTTCGATAGATGGGTTGGCCGGGAACCACGTTACGGAATGCCCGCTCGTGCACGGTACCGGCCAGCGATTCGCGTTGACCCAGGCACAAAAATCCCAAGTGCAAAAGGCTGTCGTACGCCAGCCGATGGAGACGGTACTGGATGGCGCCGTTGAGCGACGGAAAAATGCCGCGCGCAACGATTGCGTGAAACTCGTTGATCGGGCCGTCTTCGGCCGGGCTATGCCGCGCGAACATCACGCTTTGCCGTAACCGATCCACCGGAAACGCCTGCAGCTTTGTCGTCTCGAAGAAACGCGACGCCGGAGATACGAGCCCGGCTTGCCGCATCGATGCGGTAAGGTCGGCTTCGGAGGCGTGCGAATAAACCCCGGCCTTGGCCACCGAAGCGGCAACGTCGTTGAGGGTCGTCGCGTAAATGACCGAACGATCGAGAATTCCGGCTTCGTCCAAAATCGCGGCCAGCGAGAAGGCGTTTGCGCCGATACCGCTTCCGGGTACCCAGATGCGGATGAACGAGTAGGTTTGCAGCAACGGGACGACGTGCAACGCGAACGCTTTCAAAAACGGCGGATCGTGGAAGAGCTGCGACGCGCCCCCGGACATCATCACCAAAAACGAGGCAAGCGTCCGTTCGTCGTGAAGAAGCCGGTCCTGCAAGCCTGAAATCGTTGCGATCGACTGCGCGCGCATGACGTCGGCGATACGCCGGCGCAGTATCGCCTGATTCATACTGCGCAGATCGTACCCGCCGTAGCGCAGCAGGGCGTCGATGAGCAACTGCAGCTCTATGTCGGCGAGCTCATCGCGCCGCAGGTCCAGCGCCGGGAGAGCCCCCGTTAGAGCGTCTACTTGCTCAACCATAGCTGCAATAGCGAGCGAAGCTGATCGACGTCCACCGGCTTACTGACGTATTCGGATGCGCCGGCGGCGATGCACGCCTCGCGGTCGCCCTTCATCGCCTTCGCTGTGAGCGCGATAATCGGGATCGAAGCGATGCGATCGTCCGCGCGGATCCTGCGAATGGTCTCGAACCCGTCCATCTCCGGCATCATGATATCCATCAGGACGATATCGACGTCGGAGCGTGTTTGGAGGCTGGCGATACCCTGCCGGCCGCTCTCGGCGGCCAGCACGTCCATTCCCTCGGCGCGTAACGCCGCCTCGAGCGCAAAGATATTGCGCGCGTCGTCGTCCACGATTAGTACCCGCCGCCCCTGTAGCGAGTCGCGCGCGGCCTCGCGAGAGGGTCGCCGTGTCGACGGCAGATCGGCCTCCACGCGATGGAGAAAGAAATTGACCTCGTCGAGCAAGCGCTCCGGCGCGCGCCCGTCTTTTACCACCACCGCTGAAGAAATGCGGCGCAAGCGCGCCTCTTCTTCCCGCTGTAAATCGCGCGCCGTGTAGACGATGATCGGCGTGGTTTCATGCCCCGGCTTGGCCCGGAACGTCTCGATGAATTTCTCGCCCGACATATCCGGCAAGCCCAAATCCACGATGACGCAGTCGAACGTGTTGCCCTCGATCGCCTCGAACGCCGCTCGGGCGCTCGATACCGCCGTAACGTTCATCTCGCCGGTGCCGATGAGGTTCACCATCGCGTTGAGCTGCGTAAGGTCGTCTTCGACCACCAAAACGTCCTTGCCGCGACTGTCCGCAAAACCCAACAGGCGATCGAACGTATCGACGAGCGCCTCCTCCGAAACGGGCTTCTGCAAGTGAGCGATCGCGCCGGATTCGAGCGCGCGTTGCTGGTGCTCGTCGCCCGAGATGACGTGGACGGGAATATGCGCGGTCGCGGCCGACGATTTGAGCTGCTCGAGCAGTTGCCAGCCGTCCATGTCGGCAAGCCCGATATCCAGGGTAATCGCATCGGGCATGAACTTGTTCGCCATCTCGAGCGCCTCATGCCCCGAGTGCGCCACCAAGGTTCTAAATCCGCGCTCGGTCGCAAAGCCGGCCAAGAGGCCCGCGAACGTCGGATCGTCTTCGATCACCAAGACGATCTTATCGTCCACGTCGATATTGTATCGGTCGTCGGCACGCCCGATGGCCTCGTCGGAACGCCTGGCCGCTTCCGACGGCGCCTTCGCCAGCATGGCTTCGATCCGATCGATGGCCGGCGGCGCGAGCTGCGCCGTGTCCGCTCGCGGCGCGTTGCGCTGCGCGGGGTGATAGAGCGTGAACGTGCTGCCGATATCGGCGGCGCTATCTACCGTTATTTCGCCGCCCAGAAGTCCCGCAATTTCCCGGCTGATGGCCAAGCCCAACCCCGTGCCCCCGAATTTGCGCGACGTTCCCATATCGGCTTGCTGGAACGCCTCGAAGATGACGCCGTGTTTGTCGGGTGAGATCCCGATGCCGGTGTCCGAAACCGCGAAAAATATCGCCGGGCCGGGAACCGCCAGAATGCGACTGCTGCGATCGACGCCGATGTGAAGCGTCACCGAACCCACCGTGGTGAACTTAAACGCGTTCGATAGCAAGTTTTTGAGGACTTGCTGCAGGCGCGTGGGATCGGTAACGATCGTGTCGGAAAGATCCCGGTCGCGCCGAACGACGAACTGCAGGTTCTTATCCGCGGCGATTTGCCCGAACGTTCGCCGTACTTCGTTTTCAATTTCGTCGAATGTGACTTCTTGAAAGTCGATGGCGGTCGTTCCCGATTCGATCTTTGAGAGGTCGAGAATATCGTTGATGAGGGTGAGTAGATCCGAACCCGCCGCGCGAATCGTCTGCGCGAACTCCACCTGCCGCCCGGTCATATTTCCATCGCTGTTGTCGGCAAGCTGCTTCGAGAGGATGAGCAGGCTATTCAACGGGGTTCGCAGTTCGTGCGACATGTTTGCCAAGAACTGCGACTTGTACTTCGAGGTCAAAGAGAGCTGCTCGGCCTTGCCTTCGAGTTCCGTACGGGCCTCTTCGATTTCGCGCGTTCTACGCTCGACTTCGGCGTTGCGCTCTTGCAACAGGCGAGCCTTTTCTTCCAACTCGTCGTTGGTCTGTTTGAGTTCGAGCTGTTGGCTCTGGAGTTCGCCGGTGAGCGATTGCGACTGCTTGAGCAACTCCTCGGTACGCATCGATGCGGAAATCGTGTTGAGCATGACGCCGATCGATTGCATCAACTGGTCCAAAAACAACAGATGGATTTCGCTGAAGCGTTCGAGCGACCCTAACTCGATGACGGCTTTGATCTCGCCCTCAAATAGGATCGGGAACACGACGACCGAGCAGAGCGCCGCCTGGCCGATGCCGGAGGTCATTTGCAGATACTCGGCCGGGACTTCGTTGAGCAACAATCTCTGTCGCTCGACCGCGGCTTGGCCGACGAGCCCCTCACCGAACGCAATCGCCCGCTTGGAGCGACGGTTGCGAGGCAGCGCGTAGCCGGCCATCAGGAGCAACGTCGGCTCGTTGCCGCTCACATCGCTGATATAGAAGCCGCCGACCTTCGCGTTGACGAGCGGAACGATCTCCGACATGATCAACTGCGTCACCGCAGTGATATCGCGCTGCCCCTGCAGCATCGAGGTGAATCGCGCGAGGTTACTCTTAAACCAATCTTGCTCGGTATTCTTACGCGTCGTGTCGCGGAGATTCTGAATCATCTCGTTGACGTTACGCGTGAGTTCGCCGACTTCGCCGCGCGCCTCGACTTCGATCGTCCGCGAGAGATCGCCCTTGGTCACGGCGGTCGCCACCTCGGAGATGGCGCGGATCTGGTCGGTAAGCTGCGCCGCGAGTTGGTTGACGCTGTCCGTAAGCCCGCGCCACAACCCTGCCGCACTCGGTACGGCCGCCTGGCCGCCCAGTTTTCCTTCGAAGCCGACCTCGCGCGCCACCGTGGTAACTTGGTCGGCGAAGGTCGCGAGCGTATCGATCATGCCGTTGATCGTTTCTGCCAATTCCGCGATCTCACCGCGAGCCTGCAGCGTGAGCTTACGTTTGAGATCGCCGTTGGCGACGCCGGTAACGACCTTGGCGATGCCGCGCACCTGGTTGGTAAGGTTCGCCGCCATCGAGTTCACGTTGTCGGTGAGGTCTTTCCATACGCCGCTGACGCCCTGCACGTGGGCCTGCCCGCCGAGGATACCCTCGGAACCCACCTCGCGCGCCACGCGCGTTACTTCCGACGCAAAGGCATTGAGCTGGTCGACCATGACGTTGATGGTATCTTTCAGCTCCGCGATTTCGCCCCGGACGTCGACCGTAATCTTCTTCGAAAGGTCTCCGTTGGCAACCGCGGTCGTCACCTTCGCGATGTTACGCACTTGCGAGGTGAGGTTCGACGCCATGAAGTTCACCGAATCGGTGAGATCCTTCCACGTGCCGCTCACGCCGCCGACTTGCGCCTGGCCGCCGAGGATGCCCTCGGATCCGACCTCGCGCGCGACGCGCGTCACTTCGGAGGCGAAAGCGTTGAGTTGATCGACCATCGTGTTGATCGTGTTTTTTAATTCCGAAATCTCGCCGCGCACGTCGACGGTGATTTTCTTCGAAAGGTCCCCGTTGGCGACGGCCGTCGTTACCGAGGCGATGTTACGCACTTGCGAGGTGAGGTTCGATGCCATAAAGTTCACCGAATCGGTGAGATCTTTCCACGTTCCGCTCACGCCCTTCACGTCGGCCTGCCCGCCGAGGTTCCCCTCGGAGCCCACCTCGCGCGCGACGCGCGTCACTTCGGAGGCGAAGGCGTTGAGCTGATCGACCATCGTGTTGATCGTGTCTTTGAGTTCTAGAATTTCGCCGCGTACGTCGACCGTGATTTTTTTGGATAGGTCGCCGTTCGCAACGGCCGTCGTCACGTCGGCGATGTTGCGCACTTGCGAGGTGAGGTTCGAGGCCATGAAATTCACCGAGTCGGTGAGATCTTTCCACGTTCCGCTCACGCCTTTGACCTCGGCTTGGCCGCCTAAGCGCCCCTCGGAGCCCACCTCGCGCGCGACGCGCGTCACCTCGGAAGCGAAGGCGTTGAGCTGATCGACCATGACGTTGATCGTATCTTTAAGCTCGAGAATCTCGCCGCGCACCTGCACGGTAATCTTTTTCGAGAGGTCGCCGTTTGCGACGGCGGTCGTCACGTCGGCAATGTTGCGAACCTGCGAGGTGAGGTTACCGGCCATGACGTTGACGGAGTCCGTCAGGTCCTTCCAGGTGCCGCTGACGCCGCGCACGTCCGCCTGTCCGCCGAGTTTGCCTTCGGATCCGACCTCGCGCGCAACGCGCGTCACTTCCGACGCAAACGCGTTGAGCTGATCGACCATCGTATTGATGGTGTTCTTGAGCTCGAAGATCTCGCCGCGAACGTCGACGGTGATTTTCTTCGAGAGGTCGCCGCGAGCGACGGCGGTAGTCACGTCGGCGATGTTGCGGACTTGGGCCGTCAAGTTACCGGCCATCGTGTTGACCGAATCGGTTAAGTCTTTCCAAGTACCGGCGACGCCTTCAACCTCGGCTTGTCCGCCGAGTTTACCTTCGGAACCCACTTCGCGGGCGACGCGCGTCACCTCCGAGGCGAAGGCGTTGAGCTGGTCCACCATGGTGTTCACGGTAATTTTCAGTTCCAGAATTTCGCCGCGGACGTCGACCGTAATTTTCTTCGAAAGGTCGCCGCGGGCGACGGCGGTCGTAACGTCGGCGATGTTGCGCACCTGTGCCGTCAAATTGCCGGCCATCGTATTGACCGAGTCGGTGAGGTCTTTCCACGTTCCCGCGACGCCTTCAACCTCGGCCTGGCCTCCGAGTTTGCCTTCCGAACCGACTTCGCGCGCGACGCGCGTCACCTCCGAAGCAAACCCGTTGAGCTGATCGACCATCGTGTTGATCGTGTCTTTGAGTTCGGCAATCTCGCCGCGCACGTCGACCGTGATTTTTTTGGAGAGATCTCCGCGCGCGACGGCCGTGGTAACCTCCGCGATGTTACGAACCTGCGCCGTGAGATTTCCGGCCATCGTGTTGACGGAGTCGGTAAGGTCCTTCCACGTTCCGGCGACGCCCGCAACCTGCGCTTGGCCGCCCAGGGCGCCTTCCGATCCGACTTCACGCGCGACGCGGGTCACTTCCGAAGCAAAGGCGTTGAGCTGATCGACCATCGTATTGATCGTGCCCTTGAGCTGACGGATTTCGCCGCGCGCTTCGACCGTGATTTTCTTCGAAAGATCGCCGTGAGCGACGGCGGTGGTGACTTCGGCGATGTTGCGGACCTGCGACGTGAGATTTCCGGCCATCGTGTTCACGGAATCGGTAAGGTCTTTCCACGTTCCCGCGACGCCTTTCACCAAGGCCTGCCCGCCCAGCTTTCCTTCGGAGCCGACCTCGCGCGCGACGCGCGTGACCTCGGACGCGAAGGCATTGAGACGATCGACCATCGTGTTGATCGTACGGCTCGAGCGCAGAAATTCGCCCTTGAGCTCGCGGCCGTCGTTTTCGAGCGGCATACGCTGCGAGAGATCGCCGTTGGCAACCGCCCCGAGTACGCGGCCGGCCTCGGACATCGGGAACACGAGATCGTCGATGAGTTGGTTGACCGAGTCGAGGCTGCCGCGCCAAGCGCCTTTCGCGCTCGCGAGCGACGCGCGTTTCCCAATCAAGCCTTCGCGCCCGACAACGTGACTTATGCGAATGAGTTCTTCGGCCAACCGCTCGTTACGCTCGACGCATTCGTTGAACGCCGCCGCGATTTCGCCGTCGATCGCGGTGAAACTATTCGGAAGGCGCGTCGAAAAGTCGCCGTCTCTAAACGATCGCAACGCAGCCAGTAGATGGGTTTGCGGCAGGCCGCCCTTGGGCGGCTTTTTAGTGCTGCGTGAGGGTACCGTAGCGCTAGACATGACGCAAATCGTGCCTCCGAAAGCCGATGAAGACGTCTGCTTCTTCTCCACCGAACCGATTTCCTAAACGGGCAGGCGAGCTGGCCCCAAGGTTTAGATTCCCCGGAACGGGGCAGACTTTAGTGGGTTGAACCGCCGAGCGAGGATCTATGCTTAGGGGTCTCTTTGACCGGCCTCTCGGAGAGGGGCACTTGTCCGCTCTATCGACTCCCAGAGAGCCGTTGGCTCTGCTGGCAAACATCTGCGACCTCTGCGCCGGCTCCGTCGCCGATTTCTGCTCGATCTACCTGCACGGGCACGGCGCCGCGCCCGCCGCATTCGCATGCGCCGACGAAGCTCGATGGGGCGGCGCCCGAACGGCGGCTCTCTCCGCGCTCTTGGAGGACCCGCTGGCCGTCATCGGCCAATCCACGCTCTCAACCGAACCGCTCACCGTCGGCGGCCGCGCGATCGGGACTTTCGTATTAGGCTCGGAGCGGCGTCATGCCGGCGCCGCGTCCGATAGCCCGCACGTAGCCGGCGTATTGACGACGCTCATCTCGATGGCGCTCGAGCAATCGCAGCAGTTAGCGCATCACTATCACGTCTCTCAACGCCTCCAGCAAGCGCTGCTTCCCGATCGCTTGATGCGCGTCGAAGGCCTCTCGTTCGACGCGGCCTATCGGCCCGCGAGCGACGAAGCCGAGGTTGGCGGCGATTGGTACGACGCGTTCGAAATCGGAAACGGCATGATCGGCGTGTCGGTGGGAGACGTCACCGGCCACGGGCTCGAGGCGGCGGTTTCGATGAGCCAGATCGCGCGTGCGATACGCTCGGCGGCGCCGGGCACTAATTCGCCCACCGCGCTCCTCAACTACGTCGACGGGGTCGTTACGTCCCAAGGATTGGGAATGGCCACGGCGATCGTCGGCATCTACGACCCGCAATCGAAAATCTTGCGGTACGCTTCCGCGGGGCATCCGCACCCCGTTCTGCTATCGCCATCGGGAAAGACCTTCGTGCTGCCCGCGGGCGGTCTGCTGCTCGGCCTCGGTATGACGCCGGCGTCGCCCGAATGGACCGTTACCCTCACCCCGGGAACCACATGCTATCTCTATACCGACGGATTGCTCGAATATAGGCGCGATATCATCGAGGGGGAGCGCGAACTCTTGGTTACGCTGGAACGCTTGGCCCGTGACGGGCCCCCGAGCGCAGACGGCCTGCACGAAGCCATCTTTCAAACCATCGCGAACACGGACGATGTCGCGACGCTCGCGCTCCATAATGCGTCGGAGTCGCATGTTGACGGCCACTGGGTATATAGCAGCCTGCCGTCGTCCGCCGGCATCGCGCGAGAGGCTCTGCGTAACGCCCTCGCCACCGTCCACTCGCAAGAGTTTACCGACGACGCGATCTGCGCGGCGGGCGAAGCCATCGCCAACGCTATCGAGCACGGCAGCGACGCCGCGGGCGCGTGCTTCGAAGTCGACTATCTCAAGGGACCGGATGCATCGCACGTTACCATAACCAGCAAGGGGCATTGGAAGGCCTTCACCCCGCGGCCGGAACGGGGCCGCGGGATCCCGATCATGCGCGCGTGCAGCAGCAACTTCGAAGTCGCATCGACCGCACAAAGCACGAAGGTCACGCTTACGCTATCGCACAAGCGACCGCTTTAAGCTCGCTTCTAGGGCCAGACGAGGACGTTCCCCGCGCTGACCAAGCCGCCGCCGAACCCGATGATGAGGATCCGATCTCCCGATTTGACGCGCCCATCGCGGGTGGCGGGAATCAACGCAAGCGGAACGCTCACCGCGGAGGTGTTGCCGTAATCGACGACGCTGAGCAGCGTCTTCTCCATCGGGAAACCGATGCGTTTGTTGAGCGCCTCGATCATACGCAGGTTGGCACTATGCGGTGCGAACCAATCGATGTCGTCCAGCGTTAAACCCGCTCGCTCCAGAATCGACGCGATGGTATTGGGAATATTCTCGATCACCCAACGGAACACGTTGCGGCCATCTTGGCGCAGCAAGCGCGTCTCGTCCACCGTGCCGTTGATATCGAAGCGAAAATTCGTGCGGAAGAGATACTTGCCGGCGCTACCGTCGGATCCCGACGTCATTCCCAGAATTCCGGGTTTCTCGCTCTGCTCGACCAGCACGACCCCGGCTCCGTCGCCAAAAAGGATGCACGTCGAGCGGTCGGTGTAGTCGGCCGAGCGCGTTAAAGCGTCTGCGGCGACAACCAGCACGCGCGTGGCCTGGCCGCTGGCAAGCAGGCCGGTCGCAAGATTGATGCCGTACGCGAATCCCGCGCAAGCGCCGCTGATATCGAGCGCTCCGGCCGTCGTCGGTATGCCGAAGCGATCCTGAATCATCGCCGCAAGGCTGGGGTACACGTAATCCGACGTCGTCGACGCAACCAAGATATAATCGACCGTTTCAATTTCGACATCCGGGTGATGTTCGAGAAGATCGTCGATCGCGTTGAAGGCCAGCGTGCTCGCGTGTTCGCCTTCGCTCACGACGTGCCGCGTCTTAATCCCCGTGCGTTGGACGATCCACTCGTCGTTGGTATCGACGAGCTTTTCGAAATCGGCGTTCGTCAGGACACGCTCCGGCACAAACATACCGGTTGCGGCGACGCGCGCGTGCGCTGCTAGAATACGACCCATTTTTTATTGTAATGCCTCAAGGACGGATTGCGTGAATTGTTTGGTTGAGAGCGACGGAGCCCCCGGCGCTACCAGTTCGCTCGTACGGCCGCCGTTCGCATAGACGGTTTCGACCGCGCGTTCCACGCGCAACGCCGCGGCTTCGTCGCACAGACTCATGCGCAGAAGCAGCGCGGCCGAAAGCATCGCCGCGGTCGGGTTCGCGATGCCTTTACCGGCGATGTCCGGAGCGCTCCCGCTAATCGGCTCGTACAATCCGAAGCGTCCGCCCTGCGGCGTCGCTCGCGTGCCCAGGCTCGCGCTCGGAAGCGTGCCTATCGACCCGGTGAGAATCGCGGCCTCGTCGGAGAGAATGTCGCCGAACATATTCTCGGTGACGATCACGTCGAAGTCGGCCGGACGGCGCACGAGTTGCATCGCCGCGTTGTCCACCAGCAGATGATCGAGGGCCACGTCGGGATATTCCGGCGCAATGCGCGTCACCACGCGTCTCCAGAGACGCGAGGTTTCCAGGATGTTCTGTTTGTCGACCGACGTGAGCCGCTTACGGCGCGAGCGCGCGAGATCGAAGCCGACGCGAACGATGCGTTCGATCTCGGGAGCGCGATAGATCATCGTGTCGATGGCGGCCTCGACGCCGTCGATCGTACGCTGCTCTTTGGGCTGACCGTAATAAATGCCGCCGGTCAATTCGCGAACGACGACTAAATCGAGCCCGCGCACCAGTTCCGGCTTGAGCGACGACGCGTTCTCGAGGCCGGGGAAGACGCGAACCGGGCGTACGTTGGCGTAGAGTTCGAAATCGCGCCGTAGCGTGAACAGCGCGAGCTCGGGGCGCTCGGCGAGCGGCTTTGCATCGTACGCGGGCAACCCGACGCTGCCGAATAAAATCGCCGCGCTCTGCCGGCACAACGCCAAGGCGTCGGGCGAGAGCGCGGGAAGGCCTCGTTCGAGCGCGGCGCCGCCGACGAGCGTCTCTCGACAATCGAGATCGGGGCGAACCGCTTTTAGCACCTCGACCGCGGCATGCGTTACTTCGGGCCCGATGCCATCACCGGGCAGAATCGCTATGATATCGCTCATCGGACGACTAGTAAACCGTAATCCGGCTTGTGTCGTCGCTCGGCGGTTCGCCGGCCGGAAGCAACGCTTCTTGCTTCGGTTCGGGAGCTGCGGCCGGGCTCGGCACGCGCATCGCATTATCCAGCAACGACATGTGCGTCATCAACAGGCTGCGCAGCTCGCTTTTGGCTTTTTCGTTATGTTCGATCGTGCGCTGGTGCTCGCGGCGGACTTCCGCGATGGCGTCGTTATAGCTGGCGATCTCGCGTTCGGCGGTCAAGCGCGCTTGTTCGCGAATCAAGTCGGCTTCCTTGTGCGCCGAAGCCTTCACCTCGTCGGCGGTGCGCTGCGCGAGGACGAGCGTATTCTGGAGCGATTCTTCCATCGCTTTAAAATGGCTGATGCGTTCTTTGAGATCGCCGATTTCGGCCTCCAGCGCCGCGCGCTGATGCGCGTCGTCTTCGAGCGTCTCGATGACCTCGTCGAGAAATTGATCGACTTCGGTGCGATCGTATCCCTGCAGAGCCTTTTTGAAGCTCTTGTGCTGGATGTCGATCGGCATGATTTTTTCCATCGATGCGTTGTGCCTTTAGCCTCTATTGGCCATGAAATCGAGTGTGCCGTCGGTCATCATCGAGTCGCGCAGGCCCGCGGCGTTCACGACGACGCCGGCCGGCACGACGAGGTAGATGGCCTCGGCGAGTTTCTGTATTTTACCGTCGATCGTATACGCGACACCCGACGTGAAATCGACCACGCGCTGGAGCAGCGTGCGATCGGCGTTCTGCAAATTGACGATAACCACTTGACGGTTGCGTAGCGCATCGGCGATCTCGACGACGTCTTGGAAACTGCGCGGCGAGTACACGCTGACTTCAGTACCGCCCCGGCGCGAACCGGCATTGGAAAACGGCACGACGCGGCCGCTCGGCGTCGGCTCGTCGTCGTAGAGTTCTTCTTCTTCGTCTCGGATCGAAAAAAACGACCCTATTTTACCGAACATGCTCATTGTGAACCCCCGGGTTTCATCGCGGTTCCTGCCTGCGGCCAAAGAGGCCGGTGCCGATACGGAGCATCGTGGAGCCGGCGCGCACCGCCTCGCGCCAATCCCCAGACATTCCAATTGAGAGCGTACTTCCACCTACACGTGCCAACGTCTTGGCGGCCAAGGCAAAAGCCCGCGCTATTTCAGCGCGATCGGGCGTATCGGGCCCAATCGCCATCACGCCGTCGAGGCGGAGCGAGGGCTCGGCGCGGATCGCCTCGGCGAGCCGCTCGGCGGCATCGGGCGGGGCTCCGAAACGGTCGGCCGGCGAGATATTGAGTTGGAGCAGCACGGGCAGGACCTTTCCGAGCCCGCTCGCAGCCCGCGCGAGGGCGCGAGCCGCGTCCTCGCGGTCGACGCTCTGGACGATGTCGAAGAGCTCCGCGATGCGCTTGGCCTTGTTGGTCTGTATGTGCCCGATATAGTGCTTGCGGACGGGCGGCAAGCTGCCGAACTTCAGCGCAGCCTCCTGCACGTAGCTCTCGCCGATGTCGCCGAGCCCGGCTTCGATCGCCGCGCGAATCGGCTCTAACGGCTGCTTTTTACTAACCCCGACCAGGATGATGTCCTGCGGCGAACGCCCGGCCGCGCGGGCCTCTTCGCCGATCTGGGCGCGAAGCCGGGCCAGCCGCTCCGGGACGCCGTCGTTCACTTGGTGACGACCGGCCGTTCGTCGGTATGCTGCCCGTGGCGCGAATAGTAGAACACCATGATCAGCCCGATCACGATCATCGGCAAGGCATAGAGTTGTCCGCCGGTGATGCCCATCCAGCGAAAGTCCGCGTGCCGCCACAATTCGGCGACGCTGCGCGTAACGCCGTAAATCGTAAACCACGACCATGCGACCACACCGTCGTTCGGCTTGCGCTTGTAGAGGTACAGCAGAATCGGCAGCGTCAGGATATCGAGGATCGCTTCGTAAATCTGCGCGGGATGCCGGTAGGCCAGCGGGTCCGGGGCCGTCGGGAACTGCAGGCACCAGGGCCGGTCGGGGCGGCAGATGTCGCCCCAGAGTTCGTCGTTGATGAAGTTGACGATGCGGGTGAGAAAGATCCCAATCGGCAGCAGCATCACCACCTCATCGCCCAGGATCGTATAGGTCAGCCCCGGATGCTTGCGGATGAACAGCAAGATGCCCACGATCACACCTACCATGCCGCCGTGGAAGGCCATACCGCCATTCCACACCGCGATGATGTTGATGGGGTTACTGACGTAGAGGGAGAGATCGTGTTTGCTGATGATGTCGTTGAAGACGAAGAACGTCCGGCCGCCCACCAGCACGCCGATCAGGGCGTAAAAGAGAAAGTCTTGGATCTGCTCCGAGGTCAGCCCCAGACGCTTGCGGCCGGCAGGCCGGTTCATCCAGAGGTAGACGCAGACGAAGCCCGCCAAATACGCGATACCGTACCAATGGATATTGATGGGGCCGAGGTGCAGCGCTATAGGATCGATATTTGTCGGATAGGTAAACCAATGGGACATGTACAGGCGTCCAATCTCTTCAGGGGTAACGTGAGATAATCGTGTCTTCTAGTTCACATATCAGCGTCGGGATTGCGTTCCTCGCCGGGCTCGTTTCCTTCGTCTCTCCATGCGTCCTCCCGCTCGTTCCGGCCTACCTGTCGTTACTGACGGGCGAGAGCCTCGAGGATTTGCGAGAAAATGCGAATGCGTCGCTGCGCACCCGGGCGATCGGCCACTCCCTGGCGTTCATCGCCGGCTTTACCATCGTCTTCGTCGCTCTCGGCCTTACGGCAAGCGAGATCGGCGGCCTTCTCAACGCGCATCGGGTGCTCATCGCCCAGATCGGCGGGGTCGTGGTCATCGTGCTCGGCCTGCAGATGATGGGGATGATACGGATCCCGTTCTTGATGATGGACAAACGCGTCCACGTGGCGCACGAGCGCCGCACGTATTGGACATCCGGCTTGGTCGGGATAGCCTTTGCCGCCGGGTGGTCGCCCTGCATCGGCCCCATTTTAGGGGGAATCCTCGCGATTGCGTCGCAGGAGCAGAGCGCACAGGCAGTAGTCCTGCTCTTGAGCTACTCGCTGGGCCTGGCCGTACCGTTCTTCCTGACGGCATTGGCCATCGGGGCGGTGCTCCCGGCGCTCAATCGCGTCAAGCGATTCTTGCCGGCCATAGAGTTTACAGCCGGGCTTTTCTTGGTGATCGTAGGCTTGGTCTTGGTCAACAATGCATTCCTCACCGTCGCAGGATGGTTCTATCAGTTTGTCCCGCAACCGCAACTCTAATCTGCTCCGCACACTCGCGATCGCTGCCGTTGCCGCGGTCGTGTTCTGGCTCGACCAACTCACCAAAGCATGGGTGATGCGTTCGTTCCTACCCGGCGAAAGCCGGATCGTGGTGCCGCGCCTGCTCAACTGGACGTACGAGCGCAATTACCACGGTGCTTTCGGCTTCTTCGGCAGCAACTCGATCTTGCTGATCCTGATGGCGCTGGTGGTACTGGTGGTGTTCTATCTGAGCTTCAAAGACGCCGCGCAGCAATCGTACCTGGTGTGCGTCGCATTCGGACTGATCGTCGGGGGCGCGGTCGGCAATATCGCCGACCGCATCCATCACGGCTTCGTGGTCGATTTCGTCGATTTCTACCGCATTTGGCCGAACATTTTTAACTTCGCCGACTCGTGCATCACGGCCGGCGTCATCTTGCTATTGTTGAAGAGCCTTGCGACACGTCGTCGAGCCTGACGAGGCGGGTAAACGCGCCGACGTCATCGTGGCGCGGCTTTCGGGAATGTCGCGCGCGCTGGTTGCCGCGGCCGTAAAGGGCGGCGCCGTCCGTGTGAACGGCGTGCCCGTCAAGCCGAGCTATCCGCTCGAAGCGGGCGACACGCTCGATTTCGAAGTCACCGCGCGCGAACCGCTCGTCGCGACGCCGGAGGCGATCGATATCCCGATCGTCTACGAAGACGACGACTTGCTCGTGGTCGATAAACCGGCCGGCATGGTGACGCATCCGGCACACGGTGCGACCAGCGGCACGCTCGTCAACGCGCTGCTCGCGCACATCGGGCCCCTTCCCGGAGAGGCGTTGCGCCCCGGTCTCGTACATCGGCTCGACCGCGATACGTCGGGGTTGCTCGTCGTCGCGAAAACCGGCGAAGCGCTCTCGGCACTCGGCATCGCGATGAAAGCGCGCCACATCAAACGCGAATACCTGGGATTGGTGCACGGCGTTCCCGAGCACGCACGCGGGACGATCGACGGGCCGATCGGGCGCGATCCGCACAATCGCCTCAAATACACGATTCTCGCCGAAGGCAAACCCGCGATTACGCATTACGCGCTGCGCGAACGCTTTCCGAAGCACTCCGAGCTGGTCTTCCAACTCGAGACCGGGCGCACGCATCAGATTCGCGTGCACATGGCCGCGATGGGGCATCCGATACTCAACGATCCCGTGTACGGGCACGAAGAGCTACGCTTCGGCCTCCCGGGCCAAGCGCTGCACGCATGGAAGCTCACGTTCGTGCACCCGCGAACGGACGAAGAACTGCATTTTGAAGTCGACCCGCCGCAGGAGTACGTGCAGGCGCGCTTCGCACTGCGCGTGGATCCACACGCCTCGCCGTGAGCCCGATCTTCTCCCTGGCGGCCCGCAGCGGCGACGCGCGCCGCGGAACGCTGACGCTCGCGCACGGCACCGTCGAAACGCCCACGTTCATGCCGGTCGGTACGGCCGCAACCGTCAAAGGGCTAACCCCGGGCGAACTGCGCAGCGCGCATAGCCAGATCATCCTCGCGAACACGTACCATCTGTGGTTGCGGCCCGGCAAAGATCTGCTCGTGGAAGCCGGCGGGCTCCACCGGTTCATGGCGTGGGACGGGCCGATCCTCACAGATTCGGGCGGCTTTCAAGTTTTCAGCCTGCAAGAGCGGCGCAAGCTCGACGAAGACGGCGTCACGTTCAAATCGCACATCGACGGAAGCATGCATCGCTTTACGCCGGAGAGCGTTATCGCCTTCGAGGAAGCGCTCGGCGTCGATATCGCGATGGTGCTCGACGTGTGCGTCAAACTCCCGGCCACGCGCGAGGAGATCGCCGAATCCGTGCGTCTGACGACGGCCTGGGCGCAGCGCTCGGCGGCGGCGCACTCGCGCGATGCAACCGCGGTGTTCGCGATCATGCAGGGTGGCCTCGACCGCGAGTTACGCGAGCGCAGCGCGCGCGAGATCGTGGCACTCGACTTTCCCGGCTATGCGATCGGGGGGCTTTCGGTCGGCGAGACGCGTGAGGAAATGTACGCCACGGCACGCTATTGCGCGGCGATGCTGCCCGAAGACAAACCGCGCTATTTGATGGGCGTGGGCACGGCGCGCGATATCGTGATGGCCGTCGATTGCGGGATCGACATGTTCGATTGCGTCTACCCGACGCGCTGCGGGCGCAACGGCCGCGCGATGACGCGGGCGGGCGAATTCACGATTCGTAACGCCGCCTACACGCGCGATTTCACGCCGCTCGACCCGACCTGCGATTGCTACGTCTGCACCACCTACACGCGCGCCTATCTCAGCCATCTCTTTCGCGCGAACGAGATGCTCGGGCCGCGCCTGCTTTCGTACCACAACGTCTACCTGCTCAACGACCTGATGCGCGGTGCCCGCGCCGCCATCGAAGCCGATCGCTGGCCGGCCTACCGCGACGAAGTCTTAGGAGCCGCAGCCCGGGATTAACTTGCACCCGAACCGGGAAGAATTGCGGTACGTTCAGGAGGCGTTGTATGCCAAAAGTTCTTATTATCGTTACCAGCCATTCCGAGATCGATCCGGAGCATAAGACCGGGCTCTGGCTCGAGGAATATTCGATTCCGCGTAAAGCCTTTCACAATGCGGGCTTTGACGTGGTTACCGCTAGCCCGATCGGCGGGCAAGCGCCGCTCGATCCGCGCAGCCTCGAAGGCGTGCAGCCCGATCCCGAAGCCGTGGCGGATCTCGCCCGGACGCTGACGCTGCAAGAGACCGGCGATGCTTCGCAGTACGACGCCATCTTTCTGCCCGGCGGGCACGGCACGATGTTCGATCTGGCCGGCAATCAACCGATCAAGACGCTGCTGAGCGAATTCGACGCGCAAGGAAAAATCGTCGCCGCCGTCTGCCATGGACCGGCCGCGTTCGTGGATGCCATCAAGGCCGCCGAGCCGCATACCCTGGTGCACGGCCGGCGCATCACCTGTTTTACCGATGCCGAAGAACGCGCCGTCAAACTCGACGCCTTGATGCCGTTTCTACTGGAAAGCAAACTGCGCGAACAGGGCGCGAACGTGGTTACGGCTGCCGACTGGGCCGATCACGTCGAAGTCGACGGCAACTGGATCACCGGGCAGAACCCGCAATCGAGCGGCAGTACCGCGAAAGCGGTGATCAACGCGCTGCAAGCGCGCGTCTAGGAGGCCGCAACCTCGTCGAGCTGCTGCACCACCTGCGCGCACGCCGAGCAAATCGACGGGTGCGCCGGGTCGGTGCCGAGTTCGCGGAACTTCCAACAACGCTGACATTTCGCGCCGTCCGCCGGTTCGATGGTCCAACCCCATGATGGTGCCTCGGGATCCGCATTCTGCGGCAATTCACCCGGAGCGGCTTCCCGCAAATGGAGTTCGGAGAGAATCATCGCCTCACGCAGTGTGTCGCCAAGCTCGAGTAACGACGCGTAGAGACGCGGCGTAGCGACGAGTGTGGCCTTGGCCTCGAAATCGCGCGCGACCACGTTAGCAGCGATCTGGCCGCGTAGCTCTAGAAGCACGCCCCACAGCGCGCGATCGTCGGCCGGCGCGGGCCGCGCGTCGTGCGACCCAAATGACGTATCGAAGACCGAATCGGCGCCGCCGCGCAAATGTGCGGGGATCGCCTGCCATGCTTCTTCCGCCGTGAACGAGAGCACCGGAGCGAGCGCGGTGAGAAAGCGACGTACGATGTATAGGAGCGCCGATTGCGCGCTCCGGCGGCGCGCGTCGTCCTCCGCGAGCGAATAGAGCGGGTCCTTGAGCGCATCGAAATAGAGGCTCGACATCGAGCTTTCGAACGCAATGATGCGCAAGTACGCATCGTGAATCTCGAAGCCGTCGTAAAGGCGCTTCACGTCGCCGGCAAACGCGTCGGTGACGCCGCACGCCAGCCGATCGAGCGGGGCCATGCGGTCGGGTGTAACGATCCGGTCGCTCGGCAGATCGGCGAGGTTCGAGAGCATGAAACGCACGCGATTGCGGATGTTGCGATAGACGCGCGAGACT
>Ga0307373_10005654_pt1 | contig 20311 bp, 14 predicted proteins | sample OX2MG_FD_202534 | JGI IMG/M metagenome (GOLD analysis project Ga0307373, IMG submission 202534) | Soil microbial communities from Risofladan, Vaasa, Finland - OX-2 | ecosystem: Environmental > Terrestrial > Soil > Coastal area > Acid sulfate soil | place: Finland: Risofladan, Vaasa | collected...
TGGTGAATTCGCCAGCCGCTTTGCTTGGCGCGTTGTCGCGCCGCTCTTTCGATCTGCTGCTTATGGATTTGAATTACGCGCGTGACACAACGTCCGGCCAAGAAGGCCTCGATCTGCTTTCTCAGATTCATCAAATGGACGCCATGCTTCCCATTGTTGCTATGACTGCCTGGGGCAGCGTCGAACTGGCTGTTGAAATTATGCGCGAGGGCGTGCGCGATTTTGTCCTCAAGCCGTGGGACAACGGCAGAGTTTTGAACACGGTTCGAACCGAAATCGAGAAGGGCCAGCGCGCGCGCGCTGCGAAGCAAAATCAAACGGATGGCCGCACCGGCAATCACAACTACCAAGACGGTGACTGGGAAGAAGCGCAGCGGACGCAGCTCGGATTTCTGCCAAAAGAAATTCCGCAAATTCCTGGCTGCGAATTTTCGGGCGCATGGCTGCCCGTTCACGGCATTGGTGGCGATTATTTCGACGTGCTGCAGCTGGATGCGAATCGCTTTGCTCTGTGCATTGCCGATGTCGCCGGAAAAGGGATCGCGGCCGCGCTGCTGATGTCGAATCTGCAGGCGACGGTGCGTAGTTTGGCCGCGCGGAATTTGGATCCGGCTGAATTGACAGAACGCGTTAACCGCTTGGTCGGCAAAAACACAGCGCCCGATCGTTTTATTACTCTCTTTTATGCCGCGTTCGATGCGCAGAATCGCCGAATGCTTTATAGCAATGCCGGGCACAATGCGCCGATTGCGCTGGGGCGCGACGGTTCCGTTAGGCGCTTGAGCTGCGGCGGCCAAGCGCTCTCCATTTCCGAAGGCCAATCCTACGAGCAAGAGGAAATTATCTTGACCGAAGGCGACCGCTTGATTTTGTTTACCGATGGAATCACCGAGACCACGGATCGTCACGGAGAAGAATTCGGCGAGACCAGATTGTTGGCTGTTCTGCAGGAAAACCGCGCGCTCGGTGCGACCAAGATTCAAAAGAACATCATGAATCGAATCGCTGAATTTAATGGAGAAAACTTTGAGGATGACGCGACGCTGGTTCTGCTCGCGGTTGGGTAGCTTGCAACCCGCGCACAGCGGATAAACACTTAATGTGACATTTGTTACTGTCGCGGCAGTTCTTCCCGTGGCGGCCATCGCCGCATGCTATTTCCTTGCCCGCCGAGCGATTAGTGTTGATCCCATCGCCGTTCTTCGATATGGATAGATTAAACGGTATTGACTTATGATATATAAGGCTGCCAGCATAACCGGCGCACCAAGCTTTTTGAATCGCCGCTTCGCTTACCCAAGGTACAAATGGGCACTTTTTGGCAGGACCTGCATTACGGCGGCCGCTTACTCCTTAAGAGTCCGGCCTTCACCCTAGTTGCTATTCTTACTCTGGCGCTCGGCATCGGGGCCAATACAGCTATTTTTAGCGTCGTAGATGCCGTGATCTTTCGGCCATTGCCATTCCCGAATCAGCGACAATTAGTGATCGTATGGGAGACCGACGCAAACCGGCAGATCGAGCGTGGCACAACGCCTCCGGCTGATTTTTTCGATTGGCGCGCTCAAAATCAAGTCTTCCAGCACATCAGCGCCTTTCAAACCTGGTTTTATAATCTCACCGGAACTGGCGAACCCGAGCAGCTTTGGGGAGCCCGCGTGTCTGCGGATTTTTTCGATCTGTTGGGCGTAAAACCTGCGCTGGGCCGAACGTTTAATCCCGACGAAGACCAGCCTGGACACGATCGTGTGGTAATCATCACCCACGGAATCTGGGCGCAGCATTTTGCCGCAGATCCGAGCGTTATCGGCCGCAGCATAACCATCGATGACAAACCGTATACTGTGATTGGCGTACTGCCCACAGGCTTCAATCTTTTCGGGATCAGGCGCCGATTAGACCTTTGGATGCCGCTCGCGCTGCCAGCCAGCGAAGTGCGGCGCGACAACCCATCGCTAATTGTCTTCGCGCGGCTGAAGCCGGGTATCACGATCGAGCGCGCAAATTCGGATATGCAAACAATCTCGCATCGTTTGTCAATGCAATACCCTGCCACCAACCAGGGCACGGGCGCTCGAGTTGTCTCCATGCACGAGGACCTGACGCATAACCTTGCCAATCGTATGTTGTTGTTGCTCGCTGCTGCGGGCCTTGTTTTGCTTATCGCCTGCGCGAACGTAGCCAACCTGTTGCTCGCGAGAGCTGCGGGGAGACAAAAGGAAGTGGCGGTTCGTTCTGCGCTGGGCGCAGGACGCTTCCGGTTGATTCGCCAACTCCTGACAGAAAGCATACTACTGGGTCTCGTTGGCGGTGCGTGCGGCCTTCTCCTAGGCTATTACGGACTCAAAGTTCTGCCGGCGGTTCTTCCGGCTCCGGGCGGAGTCGGCGAGGTGCCGCACATGAATTTGGTCGGCATGAACATTACCGTTCTTGGCTTTACGATTGGTATAGCAATCCTTACTGGAATTATTTTTGGGTTGGCGCCCGCATTTCAATTCTCCAAGACGAACTTAACCGATTCTTTAAAAGAAAGTGGCCGCAGCTCCTCGGGCGGGTTGCAGAGCCGCCTAACGCGGAACATTCTAGCGATCATCGAAGTGGGATTGTCGCTCGTTCTCTTAATTGGCGCGGGAACTTTGATCCGTAGCCTGCATGATTTAATGGTCGCCAATCCTGGCTTCAACCCGAAGAATGTACTCTCGATGCAAATCTGGCTGCCCGAATCCCATTACCCGGGGACCGTGCAGGCTCGCGCATTTTTCCAACAGCTCATCGAGCGGATGAGCGCGATCCCAGGAGTGGAATCCGCCAGCGCGATTAACTTCCTGCCCTTGACCGGCTGGACCGACTTGACGAATTTCGACATTGCTGGCCGGGCATCTCCCCCGCCCCGCGAGGAATTCGTGGCTCACTATCGGATTGTCGACCCCCAATACTTTCAAACCATGCAAATTCCGCTGCTCCGCGGCCGATACTTTGCCAGCAGCGACGCTGAAAACTCGCAGGGCGCAGCCATCGTTAATCAGAATCTCGCCAGACGCTACTGGCCGAATCAGAATCCCATTGGCCAGCGCGTGCGTGTTCATTTGAAGGAGTCAAAATCAGTCCCTTGGCGACCCGCCGTTGGTGACAATTGGTTCACCATCGTCGGAATCGTCGGCGACATTCGAGAGCCTGAAGTTGGCGAGCAGGCCATGGGCATCCTTTATCTTTCGTATCTCCAAGCTCCTTCACGGATGATGCGCATCGTTTTACGAACAGCCGGTTCTCCCGATAGGTTTGCAACTACTGCGAGACAAACCGTGCAGGCATTCGACAAGAACCAGCCGGTAACAGAAATTAAATCGATGGAAGAGTTTTTTTCTGAATCGATTTCATCGGAAGCTCTCAATACAACGCTGCTGAGCTTCTTTGCGGGGCTCGCGATGATCCTAGCGGCAATTGGAATTTATGGTGTCATCTCCTACGGCGTGGAGCAGCGCACGCACGAAATCGGCATTCGGCTGGCACTAGGAGCGCAGCCACGAGATGTTGTAAACCTGATTGTTCGGGAAGGAGTGCGGTTGACCTTGATCGGCATCGTAATTGGCCTTGCGGCGGCGTATGCCCTGATTCGGACACTTTCCGGGGCCATGTTCGGTATCAAGTCCCTTGATCCGGCATCGGCCGCCATCGCGGTGTTACTGCTTTTCCTGGTGGCATTTCTTGCGTGCTACATACCGGCGCGCCGTGCGACGCGCGTCAATCCCGTTCAGGCTCTGCGCTACGAGTAACGTAAACTGTGTTCTGAACGCGGCAGATTACACCTGTTCATTATGGGTAAAAGTGTGTTCGAAATCGGACACTTATCCTGAAATCTGCAAACAATCGTCTTGTGATAAGCTCTTCAAATGAAGCCGCTTGCTGTTCGAATGGAACTAGGCGCGGCACGTGCCTCTCATTTGCAAGGTGCTCGGCATGGAGACTCTCTGGCAGGACGTTAAGTACGGTTTTCGCACACTTACGAAAAACCCGGGGTTCACAGCGCTTATCATTCTAACGCTGGCGCTTGGCATCGGCGCGAATACCGCTATGTTCAGCGTGGTTTATGGTGTCTTACTTCGCCCACTGCCCTATCCTCAGCCAGACCGCATCGTGTCGATTCAATGGACATACAAGGGACAGCCGGAAGACAACCTGGACGACCATCAGTTCCGGTATTTCCAGCAGCATCGCCAGGCTTTACAGTACATCGCAGCGGATACACCCGTCGGATTTAACCTTGCGGGAGGAAGTGAACCGGAACGCATTGACGTCCTACGCGTATCCTCCGATTATTTTCATGTACTCAGCGTGCAGCCATTGCTGGGACGCGATTTCTCTGAGACTGAAGACCGGGTCGGGGGCCCCAACGCTGTAATTCTGAGCAGCGGTCTCTGGAAGTCGAATTTTGGCGGAGATCCTAACCTTATTGGAAAAAGCATACAACTCGATGGCACTCCCTTTACCGTTATCGGAGTGATGCCCGCGGGATTCTCAAGTATCCCGCCGGCCGGATCCCCCAGCACTCGCCCGGCAGATGCGTGGACTACGATCGGTCAGGTGGCAAATACGATTGGCTCCGGTGGAAACTATGAAGTTCTCGCGCGCCTGAGGCCCGGCGTGACCCGACAGCAGTCTCAGTCATACATAAACATCGCTTCTGCCGGCCTGCGCGCCGAATTCCCCAAGCGCTATCGGGCATTTCTGGGAATGGGTGTGTTTCCGTACCTGTACGCCGTCTCGAGCGATTACCGTGCGCCGCTGCTGGTCCTTTTTGGCGCGATCGGGTTTGTGCTTCTCATCGCCTGCGGGAATGTTGCAAATCTCCTGATGGCGCGGGCCTCCACGCGCACCAAGGAAATAGCCATTCGCACAGCGCTCGGCGCGAGTCGCAAGCGGCTCTTCCGCCAACTGCTCACCGAGAGTTTGCTCCTGGCGCTGTTCGGAGGAGCGGTCGGCCTGTTGTTCGCGTATTGGGGTCTCGACTCCCTCCTCGCACTCGCGCCCACTGTTCTTCCTCGCGCCCACGGAATTTCTCTGGATCGCTGGGCGCTTGGATTCACGGTGCTTGCTTCTCTGGTGACCGGAATTCTTTTCGGCATTGCTCCTGCTTTACAAGCCTCTGCGGCAAATTTGAATCATTCCCTCAAGGAGGGCGCTGGCCGCGCCACTTCCGGTGCTGGGCGCAGGCGCTTGCATAACGCGCTGGCCATCGGCGAAGTTGCTCTTTCGTTGATTCTGCTCGCAGGCGCGACGCTGCTGATCAGAACATTTGCGAATCTTCTGAATACGAATCCCGGCTTTGATCCCCACCCGATTCTTTCGTTGCAAATTTGGACCACCAGCTCGAAATATTCCTCGATGGCGGACGTGGACCGTTTTTACAGGAATATTACCGAGCAGGTTCAGGGAATTCCCGGAGTGCAAAGCGCCGCCGTTATCGCGGCGGGATTGCCCTTCGAACGCGGTGGCAACGACGGCGTGAAGATGGTCGGCGACAAAGATTCCCAATGGCGCGAAGCCGATTACCGTGAGATCACGCCAAACTATTTTCAAGTGATGGGCATTCCATTGCTTCAGGGGCGTGCCTTCGCTGATACGGATTCTCCCGATGCCAACAAGGTGGTGATCATCAATCAGGCCTTTGCGAAGCGCTTCTTCTCAAATCACAGCCCCATCGGGGAGCATTTGCAAGATCCCACTACCACACGCGAGATTGTCGGAGTCGTTGGCAATGTGAAATCCGAAATGGCTCAAAATGTTCCGCCCACAATTTTCATTCCGGCTGCACAAGCCAGCCGGGGGACCGACGAGCTTTTCCAAGGATGGTTTCCCACCGCGATCATTGTCCGTGCCAGCCAGAATCCCTTGGCAGTCAGCGAGGCCGTAACGAACGCCGTTCGCAAGATTGATCCCGATTTGCCCATCGGAAAAGTCCGCTCGATGGATCAAGTGCTTTCCACGTCGCTGGCGTTTAATTCGTTTCTGATGACACTTATGGGCGTATTTGCGGGATTGGCGCTGATCCTCGCCGCCGTCGGAATCTACGGCGTGATGGCATACTCCGTTGCGCAGCGTTCGCACGAACTTGGCGTCCGTATGGCTCTCGGCGCTCGCCCGCTCGATATTTTCCGCATGGTTGTCGGCCAGGGAATGCTTCTCGCGTTGATTGGCCTGGTCATTGGCCTCGCCGGAGCCATCGCGGCCACGCGTCTCCTCGCCGGGCAGCTCTACGGCGTGACAGCGACGGACCCGGTCGTATTCGTCATTGTGATCGCAGTGCTTGCATGCATCGCGTTTTTCGCCTGCTATATTCCGGCGAGGCGCGCTGCAAGAGTGGATCCGCTGATTGCTCTGCGTTACGAGTGATACAGAGTGCGAGTAATACAGAAAAAGTTCCTATCGGGTTAGAAAGGCCAATCATGCTATCCGATTCACACCGCTCCCGCGTGCTTGTGGCGGACGATCAGCCAGACGTGCGCGAAGCGCTTCGTTTATTGCTCAAGGGTGAGGGTTTCGATATCGATGCCGTAGCCTCTCCGGCGGCATTGCTGACGGTCCTCGACACGCGCGAATTTGACGCGGTCCTGATGGACTTGAACTATGCCCGCGACACAACCTCCGGCCAAGAGGGTCTGGACCTGTTGACGGAAATCCGCACACGCGACGGCAGCGTTCCCGTGATTGTAATGACGGCGTGGGGCACGCTTAATCTCGCGGTCGAAGCCATGCGCCGGGGTGCCAAGGATTTCGTCCAGAAACCGTGGGAAAATGCGCGCTTGCTGGCGGTTCTGCGAACGCAGATCGAGCTCGCACGCGCAATTCGCAACAGCTTGCGCCTGGAAGCGGAGAACCGCCTTCTGCGAGCTGACGGCCGCCCAGTATTGATCGCGGAATCGGCCGCGATGCGTCCGGTGATGGAATTGATGACGCGCGTGGGCCCGTCTGACGCAAACATTCTGATTACCGGCGAGCACGGGACGGGAAAGGAAGTGATTGCGCGAACATTACAAGCGCTCTCGCCGCGCTCGGGAAAACCCTTTGTCACGGTGAACGCCGGGGGTCTGCCCGAGGGAATTTTCGAGAGCGAGCTTTTCGGACACGTGAAAGGCGCTTTCACCGACGCAAAAACGGACCGCGTGGGGCGCTTCGAACTCGCTGACGGAGGTACGCTTTTTCTCGACGAAATTGCAAACGTGCCGTTAAATCTTCAGGCCAAACTGCTGCGCGCGCTGGAAATTGGCGAGCTCGAGCGCGTGGGCTCCTCCACGACACGCCGCGTCGACGTCCGCATTCTTTCGGCCACGAACGCCGAGGTGCAAACAGAGGTGGAGGCGGGGCGATTTCGCGAGGACCTCCTTTTCCGTCTGAATACTATCGAAATTCATCTGCCGCCTTTGCGCGAGCGCAAAGAAGACATCCCGCTTCTCGCAATGCACTTTCTGCGACAATCGGCGCAGCGCTACCGCAAAAACCTGACCGGCTTTGAGCCCATGGCCATAAAACTGTTACTGGACCACCCGTGGCCCGGCAACGTTCGCGAACTTGATCACTCGGTTGAGCGTTCTGTTTTGCTCGCCGAGGGCCCGGAAGTGCGGGCGAGCGATTTGGGCCTACGTCCTGTACGTGAAGGAAATTTACGAATCGAGGATATGGGCTTGGAAGACGTGGAACGCGCCTTGATTCAAAAAGCCATGAGCCGCTACGGCGGCAACGTCAGCCATGCCAGCAAGGCGCTCGGTCTTAGCCGCAGCGCGCTGTATCGACGGTTGCAAAAATACGGGCTGTGAAGCCTCTTGCTTATGAACGCCGCATCCTGATCCGCGCCCTGCTTGCCGGGTTGATCGGATCCACGGTTGCATTGATTCTCCTCTGGACGGGAAGTTACGACCCAAAAACATCATGGACGCTCACCGTAATTATCATCGTTGCCTGGCTTAGTTTTGCTTTCAGCGCGCAAAACCGGGTGACGTTTCCGCTACGCACACTCTCCAACATGCTGGCTGCTCTGCGGGAGGGAGATTTCTCAATTCGCGCGCGTGGCGCGACGCATCACGACGCGTTGGGCGAAGTAATGCGCGAGGTCAACGCCCTTGGTGAGACCTTGCGGCAGCAAAGGCTCGGCGCCGTGGAGGCAACCGCCCTGCTACGAAAAGTGATGGAGGAAATTGACGTAGCAGTGTTCGCGTTTGATGCGAGCGATCGCTTGCGCCTGCTCAATCGAGCGGGCGAGCGCATTCTGAACCGATCTGCGGAGCGCGCGGTGGGAAGAACTGCCAACGAACTCGGCATCGAATATTGCCTTACGGTGGAAACTCCCTATGTTGCGCAAATTGCGTTCCCTGGGAAAATGGGCCGTTGGGAAATTCACCGCGGAAGTTTTCGCGAAGGCGGCAGACCCCACCAACTTATCCTGATCTCCGATTTGAGTCAGGCCCTCCGCGAAGAGGAACGTTTGGCTTGGCAGAGGCTGATTCGAGTCATCGGGCATGAGCTGAATAATTCGCTGGCGCCTATCAAGTCTGTCGCCGAGAGTCTTGCTGGAATGATGGCGCGCCCCCAGAAACCATCCGACTGGGAAGACGACATGAGCCGGGGCCTCACCGTCATTGCCAACCGCACAGATGGATTGGCACGTTTCATGAATGCGTACGCGCGGCTCGCCCGCCTGCCAGCTCCGCAGTTCCGTCCAGTGAATGTAAGCACTTGGATTCAGCGTGTCGCCAGCCTTGATCTTAGGATGCAGATTCCCGTTAAGGCAGGCCCCGAATTGACGATCCAGGCCGATCCCGACCAGCTCGATCAGGTGCTCATTAACCTGATTAAGAATGCAATCGATGCTGCCGCAGAAACGAACGGTGGCGTGCTGGTAGGTTGGACGACGCGTGACAGTTTTTTGGAAGTCTGGGTGCAGGATGAGGGACCTGGTATTCCAAACGCTGCCAATTTATTTGTCCCGTTCTTCACGACCAAACCAGGAGGCTCCGGCATTGGCCTGGTACTTAGCCGACAGATTGCTGAGGCCCATGGAGGAAGTTTAAGTCTCGAAAACGTCGCATCCGGCCACGGATGCGAAGCCCGGCTGCGATTGCCACTCGCCAAGAGCTGATTGTCGATGAAAATTCCAAAATGGACGGAATATTGGGGGTAGGAAATTTAGGCGCGATGCGTTTTCCAAAAACCAGGGGCAGGCTGGGAGAAAGATACGCCAACATGCTGATGTGAACGCTTTGGGTGACTCTTTAGCCCAACAACATAACATTCCTGCTCCTGCTTTGTTACTCGGTTCATCAGCAGTAGCTTCTGACCGCGGCGGACGTTGGCATCAAGCTTCAGCAGTCCTCCGTCGGCGCTAACTTCGAGTGTGTGCGTGTCTTGATGAAAAGGTTCCTCCGCCAAATCATAGCCGTAGACGAACAGCGGAACATATACGTTGACGCGTTCGCTCCTGCGACGATCGACATTGGAACGGAGCACGGAATTCGGAATATTCCGTGACAGAGCGTCTCGACGTTCATTATCTTCGAGAGAATCCACCAAATCCCAGATGATACTCACAAGAAGCACTCCCCCGGACCAAGAATGCGCCATATTATACCGCTCCTACACATGTAGCGCAATATCCTGTCGGGGATACCCGAGAAAATGCCCTACGGACCGCCCAATACAAAATGCGGCCCTTAGCCCACGTTTAGAGCCACATCAAAGGGAAAAAATCGTTTACTTGCTAAAGCTCTGGACAGCGGCGGTTTCGTTGTCATATACGTCGAAGACCGTCATCAGTTTGGTCACTTGCAGCACTTCTTTGAATTTCGCGCCCAGATTGCAGAGCTTGAGCGTCCCGCCTTGCGATCGCGCGCTGTGGAACGTGGCCACCAATGTTCCCAATCCGGCGCTGTCGATGTATGTGACATTCGACATGTTCAGCACGATCTTTTTATGGTTGCTGGCTAGCAAACCCTTGACTCGTTCACGGAAGGAATTGCTTTCCTCGCCCAAAACGATTCGCCCGTCCAGATCCACGACTGTGACCCCGCTTACTTCTCGATCCGTCATTCTCAGTGCCACGTTTTCGCCTCCTGGCAAATTCAAATCCGACTACGATGATATGTTCCTATGAGAGGTCCTGACTGATTGGCGTCTCGCGCCGATGCCTCAATAATAGTCCGAGCACGACATATAATACCCACAAGTACCACAAATCAGCTTGCAGTGATTCTGATCTAATCGACAAAAACATACGGGGCAATAGACCGAAGCATTAGCCGTCCCGAGGCCAGCATTCCGGGGCGCAGGTGTATTCGATTCATGGACCGCGGCTTCTGGTTCCGTTGTTAGCAATCCTTGGGTATCCATCGGCCAAACGTTTATAGCATATCCGGTTCACGTGGCAAAGCATCGTGCAACATATTGCAAAGGCATAGCCTGCCACTACGAAAATCCATCACACTGCGACGGCCTACTGCGCTAATCTGTATGCGACTGGCGTTCGCGCCACGACATCAGCAGAGACAGTGAGGACGTCCCCCATGATCGAATCCATGCAGCGCGTCGTAAAACTCGGACTGCTGATAATTGCAGGGCTCGCGGTGTCGACCGCTGCCTCAGCGCAGCGTGGATTCGGCCATGCAGGGGTGTTCGCATCAACGGCGCGTGCCGCTTTCTCGCGGCCGAATGTAGCGCCCCCCGTGAATGTACGCCCCATCGTTACGCTAGTCCCTGTCCGTCCGGTCGCGCGGCATATTCTGAGCATGAGAGGTTCTTCGGCCACCGCGGCGCAGACAATACAGTTCGGTTCCTTGTTCGTCTCCTCGAATCCGAATTCCGATGGAATCGCGGGCTCGCAAGTAACTCTTAGCCAACTCCTCAATCCCGTTCCTGGTTTGGGTTTCGACTATTCGAATCTGGCCGCCATCAATCGCGACCTCGCCGTTCGCGCTGTGATCGACCCGATTACACAGCAAGAGCTCGCCCTGAGTGAGCGCCTGCTACAAGAGACACCAACAACGCCGATAAGTTTCCCGTTTTTTGGTACTGAGTCGCAACCCGTTGTAATGCTCGAACAACAGCCCCCACAGGTGATCGTCGTGCAACAGCCGGAGCTGCAAGCGAAGGAGATGGCGACCGAAGCTTCCGCATCTTCAGGACAAGTCGCAGCAGCGGCGCAGCAGCAGCCACTCCCAAACGTGGGCGATTTCGTGCTGGTGCTGAATGATGGCACGCAAATCCACGCAGTAGCCTTCACGCGACAGAGTGATCGCATCGTCTACATCACGGCGGATGGAATGCGCCGGTCGTTCCCCATAGACAACTTTGACGTTGCCGCCACGCGACGTTTCAACAACGAGCGCGGAACACCCCTTCAGCTTACGCTTTAAGAAGAGATATGCCGGCTGTTCGGACACCGCCGGATATCAAAAACAAGCGTTCTAGATTATTTCCCCGAAGGATGAATTGATCCAGGCATAAAGTAGCCTGTCTCGGGTAAGCCGGCGCGCTCAAATTGAATCGTAGTGTGCGTGATGTGAAAGCGATCTGCCAGGCGTTCGCGAATTGCCCTCAAGATTCGCTCGCTATCTTCCATGTGCATGTCAGGAATGCGCACGTGACAGGAGATCGCTTGCAGATCCGTACCGATGGTCCAGACATGAATATCGTGAACTTCCTTGACATTATCGACGGCAAGTATTGTTTGCGCCACACTATCCAGTTTCAAATGTCTCGGCAAACCCTCCAATAAAATGTGGCTGCTCTCGCGCAAGATTCCTAGCGCACTCCATAGCACCATCAGGCCGATAGCCATCCCGATCGCCGGGTCTACCCAGCGCGCGCCAGTCCAGCGAATCGCCAGCGCGCCTGCAAAAATCGCCACGTTCGACAGCGCATCACCGAAATTGTGAATCAAGATACTGCGAAGATTCAGATCTTTTCGCCCGCCCACCAGCCCTAGAGTGATTCCGCCGTTGACGCACAGCGCGAATACAGCGACTCCGAGCATCATCGCGGTGTGTACTTCGACTGGGCGCCGCAGCCGCTGGTATGACTCAAATAAAATATAACCGGCTACCAACACCAACAGAATTGCGTTCACGAATGCCGCAAGAATTCCTGACCGATGATACCCATAGGTTTTTTCCGCCGTGGGCGGCCGCACGGACAACCGCACCGCAATCCACGAAATCAGAATGGTGGGAAGGTCCGTGAGATTGTGTACGCCGTCGCTTATGAGCGCGATTGAATGGCCCAGCATGCCCGAGGTAAATTCGACGACCACAAGAACGAGTGTGGCGAGCATCGCAGCGCCAAGCACGCCGCTTGAGCCGGTCGCGTAGCCGTGCGAAGGGCCTTCGCCCTGATGATCAGCGTGCAAATGCATGACGCGATTCTACCTGCAGAAAGTCGACACGCGTAGTACCGCGCTCAACAAAATACTCCAATTCAACAAGGCCCGCGGAAGCTCACCACCACGACACCTGCGACGAACAAGCATTTGACTTCACCAACCGTCGCCCCTACGATGAAATTGAGCCTCCCGTATTGCGTTTTGGGGTGGGTTTTTCGGGAGCAGCTCAGTCCAACGATAACCCTGTTCGATGCGCCGGAATGTCACCAAACTGGTCTTTTGGGGAGTGCGCGGCTCTATTCCGACATTAGATCGCGGAATGTGGCGCTATGGCGGAAATACGCCTTGCCTCGATATGGCCACGCCGGACGGTACGCGAATCGTCCTTGATTGCGGCACAGGTCTTCGCATGCTTGGCAATCATTGGGCAAACACCCAGGGCGACCAGCCTCTACAAGCACACGTTTTTGTGACGCATTATCATTGGGATCATATCCAGGGCATTCCTTTCTTTCGGCCATTTTATTTGCCTCAGAATGACTTTCACTTTTACAGCTTCCAATCCAAGTATCTGGGACGCGATAGTCTTCGCCAGGTGCTCGAAGCACAGTTAGCACGCCCCTATTTCCCCGTTGATTTATCTCTGATGCATGCGAACCGCGAATTTTCAGAAATTACCGGAGGCAACCAGTTCGATGTTAACGGCACTAAAGTGACGGCCCGATGGCTAAACCATCCTCAAGGGTGCCTAGGGTATCGGATGGAAACGCCGGCCGGCACGATCGTTTATGCCACGGACAATGAGCCGGGAGTCCCGGAAATGGATAAGAATCTTCGTGAGCTAGCGGCCGGGGCCGACGTCTTAATTAACGACGCGCAGTGCTCTCCTGAACAGTTGGCTTCCACGCGGAAAGGATGGGGCCATTCGAGCTGGCTGGAAGGCGTGAAGCTCGCACGCGAATGCGGCGCGAAAAACCTGGTCCTGTTTCACCACGATCCAGATTCCTCCGACCGGGTCGTGGACGGCTATCTTTACGCAGCGCGACAGGAATTTCCCAATACGTGGGCAGCAACCGATGGGATGGGGATTCAGCTCGAAGACCGGAATGTGGAATTCAAACTCCGCGAATCGCGCGTCGGACAGCGACGCCCGGTGCATTTCTCCGCGACGGTCAGCGGAAGATCACAGGATGGCGTGCCGTTTCAAGAATACGCAGTGCTCAAAGAATTGAATCTGCGCGGCGGCTACATGTGGCTGTCGCATGCTCCTCAGTTGCAGTCGCAGATGAACATTCGAGTTGATTGTGGCACCCCGGAACACCCGAGCCCCATCGTCCTTCGCGCGTCAGTGGTTCACTGCGATGTTGGGCACGATAAAGATCGTGTAGGCGTCGGGGTTACCTTTATCGACGACCACGAAGCTCCCTTTCCCTTCGACTGAAATTTCCAAGTACATATGCTTGGGCGTTTCTTGTGTGACGCGGGTCGCCGGAATTGCCGAGGTGAATTGTTAAGCCTTCAGCGCCGGAATTTCGCGCATTCTTGCAAACGCGCGCCGCACATGCGGAATCGTAATTGATCCTCCAACGATCAGCACGATGTTCAACGCATCGATCACTTCGTGACGTTTCCACCCCACTTCAGCGCATCGCTGCACATGGTAAGTAATGCAATCGTCGCAGCGCAGTACCGCCGACGCCACCAATCCGAGCAACTCCTTCGTCTTGACGGGCAGTGCTCCTTCTTCATACGCCTGATGATCAAGGGCGAAGAAGCGCTTGATGCCCAGATGTCCGCATGCAAGAATTTCTTCGTTCATGTCCTTGCGAAAGTTTTCATAGTCCTCAAGATTGTCTGCCATCGCGGCCTCCTACAAACGTGGTTCGCGTCAGTTTAGCCGAGGGATGCGTGTTTGCGAAATCGCCGGGCGTATATTCCTAAATTGAACACGCATACAGCGACGGCAATTACGACCAGCAGCGTCGCCGGAACATTCGGATAAACAACAGCATCAAGACAATGTAATAAGAAGGGCCCATTGTAGGGCACGACCCCCGCGCGCGCTTCGCACCAGTTCTCAGCGAGCGTCAGCGGGCAAATGAGCGCCGTCGTTTCCGCAATCATTCCGTAAACAATAGTCGCCACGTGGACCCAGGCCAGCCAGGGCCGCCGTCGGGTGAATAATGAGCCGAAAATGACCCACGCGACAAAAGTGAGATGCGCGAAGAGCACGCCATCTGCCATTGCGAGATAAAATTTGTGATGCACTTGCATTCACCAACCTGAATTATATCTCTCGCGCGGGGCGCGGGCCGTTGCAGCCGCGTCTGCTTGACCATGGGATGAAAACGGTATAGAAAAGACTGGCGGTGATCAACGCATAATCCCGCCGTACCGCGGATTTTGCAATTTCTGTGTGCCCGACTCCGATGCAATCGTCGAAATAATGTGGCGCAACCCCAGTGAGTGACGGTTGCAATGACCACCACTGCGCAAAAGAGCTCAAGCATATGCCTTCCTCCCGTCGCGACATCAACGTTACGCTGGTTCAGGAGTGGAGTGGTGGCTGCGTCCGTTCCATCCAAGACTATCTAGTCGGTGAAGAGCCGCTGGAGATGCGAGTCGGGAAGCATCCCCTTGCCGTGACAATGCGCACGCCCGGCCACGACATCGAGCTCGCCGCTGGATTTCTCTTCACCGAAGGCTTGATTCAGATTCGCGAGCAAATTGTTGCCATCGACCATGCCGCCGATTGCAAACCTACCGAACGCGGCAACGTCGTCCAAATCGAGCTTGTTTCCGACGCCGCGTTGGATCTCGAAAACACCCAGCGCAATTTCTTCGCTTCGTCGAGTTGCGGCATTTGTGGCAAGGCCACCATTGAATCGGTGCGCGCGCGCGGCATGCGCCCGCCGAATCAAAATTTTCGCCTTGATCCCGAAACTCTTTGCCGCATTCCGGAGACACTCCGTTCCGCACAGCAGATTTTCGGACGCACAGGTGGCCTTCACGCCGCGGGGCTGTTCGATGCAGGCGGCAAACTGCTCGCCGAGCGCGAAGATATTGGCCGTCACAACGCGGTGGATAAAATTATTGGTTGGGCGCTACGCGAAAATCATTTGCCACTTTCCGATTCGGTCCTCATGGTTAGCGGGCGAGGCGGCTTCGAAATCATTCAAAAAGCGGCGATGGCGGGCCTGCCCGTTGTGGCTTCGGTATCAGCCTGTTCCAGTCTTGCGGTGCAGTTGGCGCGTGAAGTCAATATGACACTTGTCGGTTTTTTGCGTGACAGGCGATTCGTTGTGTATTCGGGAGGCGAACGTCTGGGCCTGGGAAAAGAACACGCTTCGTTGCCAGCCGAATTGTGACAGACAGTATTCCCAGTGTAAGCAACTATGGGCGCGTGCCCTTCAGGTTCTGGGTAATGCTGCGACACCTACATCTTCCAACGTATACGCCACACGGCGTAATCGGACTTGTAGGTTTGATGATAAGTTCTGCACTTCTTTCCTGTGGGCTTCCAAATGTGCCTCAGTCAAATCGCTTATTTGCCGCCCGAACCGGTCGAGAGCATTCTGGGATTCTGCGGTAAGCGCGGATGTGCTTTGCCGCGCCGAGGCTACCACGACCGCATTTAGGGTGGCTGCTGCTTGTTGGCTCAAGGACTCGCAAAACCTCTTTACGATCTGATCGGAAAGCGCATTGAGACGTAGCACTGTCTGATCGTAGGAAAAGTTCAGTTTGCTCTCGATATAACTGCAAAACTCCTTGCATCGATGGTTGAGCAGTTCGCATAGCTGAGCATCGAGCTTCTGATCAGTCGACTGGCAATTTTCGACATGGACCATGTTCTCTATCGCAGACGCGAGAGCGGCTTGAAAACTCTCGTGAGCGTCATTCCCTAGGTCTTCCGCGCCCATCGAAAAGCGGGTTGCCGCCGTCTCATCACATCCAATTTCCGATTCCACGACCGGAACCGCTCTATCCTGTCGCGTAGTCGTGCGATTGTCGTGACCCAAGGGGTGGCCGTCAGCAAGGCTCTCCCTCACCGGGCGCATATCGTTCATTCGGGCCCGCCCATTCGTAGCGGTTGCGCCTGCTGGAACAGCCGACCTGTAATTCGGATATAGCGGATCCGTCAGAAAGGCAGCGCTATTGCGCAACAGCCCGAGGAGAGCCTGCTTGGCCCTTGGCCAGCTTGAGCGTCGAAATCGGATGCACTCGCTCGATACTGCACGGCTCAGCCGGCTTCCTGCATTGGCCAGCAGAATGCGGCGTTCAGACAGCCAGTTCTGGTAATTCGTGCGCGGATTTGTCATGAGATACCTCACATTGACGAGAAGAATCACGAATGCCATATTGTCGCATTTTATTCCACAGTGTTTTGGTGCTTATACGCAAAGCACGGGCCGTTTCGGTCCGGTTCCAACGCGATTTAGCCAAGCAATCCTCAATAATGCGCCGCTCCGAGTCTGCCCGAACCGAGTACACCAGTTGTTTCAGACCGGGTTCAGGCGTGGCTTGCTCTACCGCTTCGAGTCGCGATTCCCGGAGCTGCGTTATAAGTGTGTCCTCATCGCCCAGTACCAGATACCTGCAGACGAAGTTTTTCAGCTCTCGGACATTTCCTGGCCAAGAATATTGGACACATGCGTTCTTGATTCGCTTTGAAAATGATCGCAGCGGACAGCCCAACTCGGTGGACAACTGCTCCATAAAATAGTTAAGGAACAATGGAATATCTTCGCGGCGTTCGCGCAACGCAGGAATGCGGAGGGTGATGGTATTGAGACGATAATAGAGGTCCGGACGAAATAGCTGCTCGTCTAAAGCCTTATGAATATCGATATTAGTGGCCGCCAGAATCCGCACGTCGACGGTGAGCGTTCGCCGCCCACCGAGGCGCGAAAATTGTTGGTCCTGCAGCACGTGCAACAGCTTGGCCTGAAGTGCCGAGGACATCTCACCGATTTCGTCGAGCAGAATCGTTCCATGATCGCACAACTCAAATTGACCTGGCTTCGACTTCACCGCTCCCGTGAAGGCCCCAGCCTCGTATCCGAAAAGTTCGCTTTCCAGGAGCTCGGATGGCAATGCGGCGCAATTCACCTTCAAAAACGCGCTTTGTGACCTTGGAGACCCTGCGTGCAGAGCGCGGGCAAAAAATTCTTTTCCCACCCCTGACTCGCCAAGCAATAGTACCGGCACGTCGACTTGAGCAATGCGTTCAATCTGCTTACTGAGCTCTTCTATGGCTGGACTATGCGTGAACCGCATCTCGTGTCTAGTAGCACTGGCAGGGGGAAAGCTAGGCTTCTGTGGCGCCGTCTCCTTGAAGGAAATGACGCGGGGCGAAGCGCTCATTATTGCTCCTCGAATCGGGTCAGGACGACTGTGCTGGCCACGTGATTTTCGCGAATGTATGCCTTTTAGGAACGCCTACATCGCAAAGCAATACCGTCTTCCTCAGTTTGTTTTCTGGGCCCAAGCGCCAGCCTATTAGTAACTCGACTGGCGCGCTATCGGTCGAGCGCTGCATTCGCGGGGGGAAAAGTCCTTAGAACAGTGTGAAGCCAAAAGAGGTCGATTCTTTAGCCCGGACTCCCTCGTTCGGCGGAGTATTTTACAGATAATACAGGCTTTAGGAACCCGGCAAAGTCCCATTAAAATATCAGGTATTACACCTACGTTATTTCATGTATCCCGAAGATTGATGAGAACGTGGGAGGCGGGGAGGAACGCGGCTTGTTTCGCTGTTTCGCCAAGAACTGGACGAGCTAGTGCCCTGTGGTTGCTGGCCCGCTCGGAGTATCGACAATGATTTCAGCAGCGTCGAACGAGGCCAAGACGCGCCGAACTAGAACTGCAACTTCGCCCCGAGAAGAAGGCGTCGAGGGTTATTACCCTGGCTCGAATACACTCCGAAGTTGGATAGGCTGTTCAGGCTCAAGGAAGGGGCCGCGAAATTTACTAGGTTGAATATGTTCAGAACTTCAGCCGAAAATTCCAAGTGAATCCGCTCGGTGATCGGGATCCGTTTCCCCAGCGAAAAATCCAAATTCCATCTCGGTTGGAGACGAAGCTGATCAAATGGAATTTGCCCATTAACACTCAAAAGCGGCCGAGAGCAAGAACTGACTACTGCTGCTGGATTGGCAAACATATTCAAACCACTACCCTTGGGCGCATTCCCGGCGGTGGCAACCCCGCCCGAGCCAACAACGTTGTAGTTCTGCCCTTCGAGGCCGTGCAGCCTCGTGGAGCAAATGGCAGCCGTGCCATTGCTTTCCCATGCGCCATAGTCACCATTGGCGGAAATATACAACGGCGTGCCGGTGTAAAAGCTGTAGATGCCGGACGTGTACCAACCGCCAGCGATTCGATCAAGCGCCCCAGTCATATTATGGGCTGTGCCCTTGCCGAAGGGCAACTGGTAGTAAAACCAAACATTGACCACATGCCTACGATCGAAGGATTCCGACGACTTATCGAGACCGAAGTTGTAGGGGCTGTTCGCCGATGAACCGTTTTGCTGATCTACACCCTGATTGCCGATGGCGTGGCTCCAAGTCCAGTTGGCTTGAAACTGAAGACCGTTTGCAAAACTTTTGTTCAGACTAACGAACCCAGCTTGATAGTTCGAAAAGCCGCCATCCGTGATGCCGTAGGACTGGAAGGACTGAATATTATCGAGCGGCGTTGGTGTGACTCGATTCAATTCATCCAATGAGAAGAAGTTCAAAGAGCCGTTGATGAGGTCGGTTGGGTCCTGCGACGCGACCATCTGGCTGCAGCTCGAAAAGCCGCTTCCGATGCAGGTGGACGCTCCAATCTGGTTTTCAAAGAATGGCTCGACTGGCACGGCTGTCTTATTTCGCAAAGCTTGCGCTACTCCGTCAAACGCCTGCGCCAGCGTCTGGCCGCTCTGCTTATCTTTCATCAAGTAATCGGCTGCGTTGTACGCAATATCCTGGGGGAGATTGCGGCTCAAGCGTCCAATGTAACCAATTTCAAAAATCGCGTGATGGGGAAGTTCGCGTTGCATCGTGAGGTCGATACTGTGGGAGTGGCCTGGAATCGCATAGGGATCCAATCCGCTCTGCATGAACAGCCCGAAAGGAGCAGCTGCCGTGCCGCTGACAACATAAGGAATCGGCGCTGCCGCAGGAGCAGGAATCGGGACATTATTTCCGTCAACGCCGATGCGGAACGCACTGGTGGGATCGGTCGCGCCATTCGAGCACACCGGCCCTCCGCCGGTGAAGACCGGGCCCGCGCATGCACTGACGTCGAGCAAGCCGCCCGTCGTCAAAGGCAATGAGTCTTGGTTGATGTCACTCATGCGGTCATAAACCAACGCATAACCGAACCGCAAAACGGTTTTATTGTCGCCGAAGATACGGTTCTTGAATGGCACTTGCCACGCCATAGCGATGCGTGGCGCGAATTGATGCCAGTTAGTAACACGCATATCGCCTGTGAACGGAGCAGGAAGATACCTGACGGGCGTAACACCGAAGAGAGGATTGAAAGCTTGGCCTGGCAGGACTCCGTTATTCAGCGAATTCGCGCGGCTTGACAAGTAGCCTAGATAATCGACTGGCGTGTTGGTGGCAGCGTATACGAGGACGTCGTATTTACCGTTCGCCTCCGTCGGGACAGGTTGCGCGCCCCAATTCAGGCCAAGCGTCAGAGTAAGCGAAGGGCGCACTTGCCAAATATCTTGAAGATAGCCATTGACGGCAGGGATGAAGCTTTGCGAAAAAGCCGGGGTTCCAAGGGGATTCGGCTGGAACTGGCCGTTGCGTGTGATTACTTGCGAACTGCGGTCAACCATGCCGAGCACCGTCGCGTACAGCTCGTTCCACCGAAGCGCGTCACTCGATTTGAGACAGTTCGCCGTTGCACCACTCGAAGGACAGATCGAAGGCTCATAAGTGCTGCTGA
>Ga0307373_10005655_pt1 | contig 20307 bp, 28 predicted proteins | sample OX2MG_FD_202534 | JGI IMG/M metagenome (GOLD analysis project Ga0307373, IMG submission 202534) | Soil microbial communities from Risofladan, Vaasa, Finland - OX-2 | ecosystem: Environmental > Terrestrial > Soil > Coastal area > Acid sulfate soil | place: Finland: Risofladan, Vaasa | collected...
AGTGCCGCCAGCGGATACGCTCAATCTCAGCCACCTTGACCATGCCTCCGCTCCCCTCGCTGCCAGCTGTTCAATCGCCGACAACGTAGAGGAGGCCGGGAGCCGGTCAAGGTGGTCCCCTTTTAGACGATCATTCCTGCCCCAAGTGGGTCCCTTTTAGATTGCCGTTTACATCCGGTGTCGTGGACCTCGTTAGCATCTTGGCACAGTGGTCCGCAACAGCTGCGTCGGCACTGGCTAGGTTGTGCTCAGAAAAGCGGGCAGTCCAGTACAGCCTGACCAGCTCGCGGCCCTCTCGGCTACTCCAGCTGTCGCGGGGCAGGACGCGACGCAGGAACTCGGTCGTGGACTCTGAACCATGACGCCTGACTCCAGTTGTCTCCAAGTGCTCCTCGAGATCGGCAACTGTCGCAAGGATGGCCTCTTTCGGATCCGTCGGCGCACGCGTCGACCTCCGCTGAGGGACGGCCACAATTACCGGGCTCTGCCCGTCTTCGGCGGTACTGCGGCGCTTGCGTAGGAGCATCGCCACCATGAGTAGCATCAGGGCTGCACTGACCAGCCCAATCGCCAATACGACGTCGGGCATTGTCCTCACGGCGGGCGTTCCATTGCAGACGGCCGCCTTCGGGTTCAGGAGGCAATAAATCTGCCGATGACTCACTGTCGTCGGGGTTCCTGGCTGGGGGGAGAGCCCTCCCAGGTCGCTAAGTGCGGCGACCCCACGCCGTGCCTCACTGGCAAGCAGGATCCCGGCCGATACCACGAGGGTCAGGACCACCCACAACCCGACCCATGCGGCGGAGGGCGCCGGCGCGGCTCAGCTCGCCTGGATGCTGATGCTGGCCACGGTTGCCCTGGTGGTGCTTTCGGCTGTTTGGTGGGTGTTCGCCGGGGTCGTCCTGGTTGGGGCCGTTCTGTCCTGGACGTGGAAACGGCGGAACGACGGTCCCGGGGAGCCCGGACAGGCCCGAAAGCGGCGGCTGGCACCGCTCTGGCACTACCCATTTGTGGGCGCTGGCTCAGTAGGCGCCTCGCTTGTCGGCGCCACCTCAATTCACGAGATCATCCGCGGGGTAGGTCCGGCCCTTCCGAGCCTGGGCCTCCTCCTCGTCCTGGCCAGATCTCTCTCGATGGCGTGGTTTCCCGCTGAACCTGCCGAGCGCTCAGGGATCCGCGCCTATCCGCTGGTCGTCATCACCGGCCCTCTTTCCAGTGGGCTGGGGATGATGGCGGTCTGGGTCTTGGTCCTCGGGGGCCAGACAATTCACCATCCCGACGACCACTGGCTGGCGATGACCAGCGTTCCACTTGCGATCACCATCGTGCTGGTGGCCACCGGAATCGGGCGGCTGGGGCGGACTCTGGTGCCTGCTTCTGCTCCTTTCGGGGTCGGCATCGAAGCTCTCCTAACCCCAGAAGCGGTCGATCTCTGCCGAGAGCGTGCTCTGCGGAGAAATCCGCTGTCTGGCTACCCGGATGCTCCGCTCCGTGAGGAGGAACTCTCCGAGAGTGGCAGCAACTCCCCCTGCCTCCACGGCGACTGGCTGATACCACCGATCGGGCCGATGGAAGGAGCGTGGGCTGCTTTCCGGCCACCGATCCGGCTCAACTGGCGCCGGCTCGTCGGACTTCCGGTCGGCGCCGCTTTGGGGGCCGCTGCTGGGGCACTCTTGGAAGTCGTATATGGAGCAGGGCCCCCGATGCCCCAGGCCGTTGGCGTCTTGGTGGCGGTCGGGGTGTGGGTCGGGGCGGTCCTTGGGCCTCTTCTCTGCACCTTCCTATATATGGACGCGGGTTGGGTGGGGGAGAGGGGGCTGTGGCGGCGGCCGGGGTTGGCCAGGTGTGATCTGGGTCGGATCCATCGCGGCCGCCAAGCGGTAGCGTTGGAGGTCCGCGGTTCACCGCCTTCGTCGTCACTTCTCTGCGGTCAACAAGTCCGTTTCAAAATGCGATGGAGCCGGGAAGAGCTGGCGGCACTTGCAAGTGGGGTGGGCTCTCCCAGCTATGGGATCTGGAGGCGAGGCGGCGATCGAGATCGAACCTGGAGCGACATCGGCTCAGACTCCATGCCGCTGCCTCACTTTCGCGACGAGCAGGACATTTACGCGGTGTAGGTCAGCCACGTGCGGCCCCCCACAAGAGGGCCGTGCAGATCGCCGAGTGAGGCAAGACGCTGGCGAGGTTGGCGTATATGGCGTATCTGGCGTATAGTAGGTTGATGCCCAACGAGGCGACCGAGCTATCCGTCAGCCAGGCCCGGGACAAGTTCTCCGACGCCGTGAATCGTGCCGCCTTCGGCGGAGAGATCACCTACGTCACTAGGGGCCGGGGGCAACAGCGTGCAGCCGCGATCGTGCCAGCCGAACTCGTGGAGCGCTATGAGGCAATGATTGACCTCGAGGACGGGCGGGTCGCGCAGGAGCGGCTGGCCGACCTAGACGCTGGGCGCACGACCGCAATCCGACCAGATGAGGTGGCCCGGACACTCGGGTTGTGACCAGTGCTTCGGGCGTCTACGAAGTGCGGTATGACCCCAAAGCACTCAAGGAATTGACGAAGCTAGACAAGCCTGTGGCTCGCCGCATCGTCGGGGCCGTCGACCGGTTGAAAGCTGACCCTCGACCCAGCGGAGCCCGGCCGCTCGTCAACTATCCTGATTTGTGGCGGCTCAGGGTCGGCGACTACCGGGTGATCTACACGATCAGGGACGCCGAACTCTTGGTCCTAGCCTTGCGAATTGCCCATCGCCGCGGCGTCTACCGCAGCCGGTGATCCCCCTTGGTCTGCGTGACCCAGTACCGGGTGTCGCAGCCATGCCCACTTCCCCTCGTTCGTAGCGGAGCCTTGCGGTAACCATGGGCGGGGACATACGCTCCGGGGCAGTGGCCAGCCAACCTCCAGTGCGTCCGCGTGGACGAAAGCGTGCCAACGGCGAGGGGTCGGTTTACCGGCGTGCCGACGGGCTGTGGGTCGCGGCGATCACTCGGGCGGATGGTCATCGCGATCGCTTCTACGCTCGTTCCCGGACCGAGGGTGGTCTTCGTCTGACCGAAGCCCTACATGGCCGAGACCAGGGGGGTATGTCACGCGGCGGGCGAGTCGCCTTGGGAGTGTGGCTGGAGGCGTGGTTGATCACGGTTCAACCGACCCTTCGCCCTCGCACCTGGATTCGCTACCGGGAGCTATGCCGGGTCCATCTAATCCCGGCACTGGGCCGGCTCAGCCTCGGCCGCCTCCAGCCGACTCACTTGGAAGCGTTGTACGCAGCACGGCTGGCGGCGGGATCGAGCCCAACTACCGTCCACCACGTGCACATGGTCCTGCATCGGGCGCTTGGGGCAGCTGTGCGGCAGGGCCGGCTGACCCGAAACGTTGCCAGCCTGGTTACCCCGCCTCGGATGGCCCAGACCGAGATGACGGTGCTTGATGTCTCTGAGGTCCGCCGCCTATGCGCGTTCGCTGTGGACGACGAGCAGTGCGGAGCGCTGGCAATCCTTGCCGTGACTACAGGGATGCGCCAGGGGGAGTTGCTGGGACTAAGGTGGCGCGACGTTGACCTGGCTCAAGGGAGTCTCGCCGTCACCGGGACCCTCCAGGCGGTATCGGGCAGAGGTCTGGTCCGGGGCGAGCCGAAGACCCCGCGCTCTCGGAGGCAGGTTAGGCTCACTCCGACAGCCATCGACGCGCTGAGTCGCCAGCAGGTCAACCAAATAGCCGCTCGTCTAGCGGCGGGCGGTCGGTGGCGCGAGGGAGATTGGGTGTTCACCGGGACACTCGGCGCTCCTTGGCAGGCGAACACCGTCCGGGCCGCCTGGAGGCGCCTCAGCCAGCGCGCCGGTCTACCGCCCGTCCGGTTCCATGACCTGAGGCACACGGCGGCCACGCTCTTGCTGGGCCAGGGAGTGCATCCGAAGGTGGTGGCTGACCTCCTTGGACACGCCACGGTCGCGATCACCCTGGATCGCTACTCTCACGTGGCTATGGCCATGCACCAGGAAGCTGCGGACGCTCTCGAAGGGGTCCTGCGGCAGCCTGTCTCCTTCCGGGTTGGATCAACGGTTGGATCACTACCCGACGACTCATCTAAATGACAGGTCAAATTCGATCTCAAAGCACACCGTGGAGGGATGGCAGAGCGGTTGATTGCGGCGGTCTTGAAAACCGCTGGGGCCGCAAGGCTCCCCGGGGTTCGAATCCCCGTCCCTCCGCCAGTTGCCTTTGACCCCGTTCGGTGGACCACGGTCATGGCAACGCGGCCCGGTGGATGGGGGCTGATTGGAGATCCTCGAATTCGTTCGGTGTCAGGTAGCCGAGCGCGCTGCAGCGCCGGGACAGTAACCCTTCAGGCTGACGGTCAGAAGACCCGCGACCGTGCCTCGGCAACTCGTAGCGTTGCGACCAACTTGCGGTCAACTTGAGGAGGTGAGGGGACCCCGTTTGAACTGATCCAGATGACCGGCTCAGTCAGTACAGATCGCCGTTGCCTTCCAAGAGCAAGGGTTAATGTGAATCGTGTTCTCGTCACTACTTGCGCTGAAGTCTCTTACTCGGAGGGCGGAGTTTCGTCCGGGACCTAGATCTGGGGTCAATGACCAGGCCCATCGCCGTTTCGATAATCCAGGACTCGATATCGCCGTAACTCCACCCGTGATCCCGGCTGAGCGTCCGCCAGGTGGCGGGAAGTGACAGGAAACTCAAGATGTCAACGGCCTTGGCGGGAGGCAGTCGCGGCTGGAGCGCACCGAGGGCTTCCAGTCGGTTGACCGCCATCTCCCATCCGGAGCGATGGATGATGAGACCTTCTTCCCATGCCTCTGCGGCGACCGGCTCGAACGGTGCCGCAGCCTCGATGGCGGACATCAGATCGCCCGAGGATTCCATGAGTCGCCTGATCACCGTTACGAAGCCGGAGATCACCGCGAGCGGGTCCTTCACCGGTGCCAGCTCTCTCTGAACATCTTGTGGCACGCCCGCAAGTACGGGAATCAGCTTGCGTAGTTCGCCCAGGATGGCTGGCTTCGGGCCTACGCTCACGTAGACGGTGGGCACCGCCACGTGGGCCGCGGCTGCGATGTCGGCCACCGTGGTCTGGGCGTAGCCACGCTCGACGAAGAGGCCTCGTGCCACGTCGAGGATGGCCTGGCGGGTGGACGCCGCCTGCTCCTGTCTGCGCTCGGAGTGGTACTTGGCCCTTGACATCGCCCTCACCATAGTCCTAGATTATTGATTAGAAGTAGGTTATCATGACACTGGAGGGTGGATGCCCCGGTTCCTGGTTGCAACCTATCCTAGCCCTGGGCACGTCATCCCGGCTGGCGCTGTCGTGGACGAACTCACCAGGCGTGGGCACGACGTGCGCTGGTACACGGGACGTCGCTTCGCCGAGATAGTCGCTCAGTCCAAAGCGCGCTTTTTCGCCATGCCGGAGAAGCTCGACTGGGACTACAGGGACTTCAACGCCGCCTTCCCCGGTCGCGCCGAGCTCAAAGGTCTCAAACAGAACCAGTTCGATCTCGCCGAGATTTTCGTGCGACCTCTCCGCGAGCACCTACCCGTCCTGAAGGCTCTCCTCGTGGAAGAGCCGGCCGACGTGTTCGTCTCCCATACCGCCTTCTACGGCGGCCGCTGGCTGCACGAACTGGGTGGGCCGCCGGACGCGACCCTCGGCGATACGTGTCTCGCCTTCCCGAGCCGCGACGCTGCCCCATACGGGATGGGATTGGCACCACGGAGCGACTGGGTGGGCCATCTACGCAACAGCGCTCTGAACGCCATGGCCCGCGCCACGTTTCTCCCTCCGGTCACGAAGGCGGCGCGTGAGGTCCGGGCCGGACTCGGTCTTCCTCCCGTGCCGATACGGGACCTCGAGTTCGGGCATTCCCGGTACTTGCACATCCAACTCTGTCCTCGCGGGTTCGAGTACCCGAGATCGGATCTTCCTTCCCACGTCCACTTCGTTGGTGCCCCGGTGCCGCCGAAGCCGGCGGACTTTACACCACCAAGCTGGTGGCCGAGGCTTTCCGAGTCGAGGCAAGTCGTCCTCGTCACCCAGGGGACCATCGCCACCGAACCGGCTGATCTACTCGCTCAATGCCTTGAGGGGCTCGCCGGCAAGGATGTCTTCGTCGTCGCCACGACCGGCGGCGCGGATCCAGCCCACGTCGGGGATGCCCCCCCGAACGCGGTTGTTGAGAGGTTCGTGCCGTATTCCGCGCTTTTGCCGTATGTCGACGTCATGGTGTCGAACGGTGGATTCGGTTCCGTGCAGCTGGCAATCGCCCATGGTGTTCCGATGGTGGTTGCTGGTACGAGCGAAGACAAGAAGGAGGTCACCGCCCATGTCGGTTGGTCGGGTGCGGGAATCAACCTGCGCACAGACCGCCCCTCGCCAGGGGCGATTTCTGATGCCGTGGAGCGGGTGTTTAGGGAGCCGAAGTACCGAGAGTGCACCCTGGCGCTACAAGCAGGGACAGCTGACCGGAGCCCGGCCGAGGCCGCCGCGGATCTGCTCGAAGAATTGGCGATCACAAGCAGCGACTCGCCTCGAATGTGAGGCACAGACTGAGATTCGCGGGGACTGAGAGGATGCCACGCGGCCGTGATGCGATAGTCAGGAGACTAATGATGGAGCGAAGTGAGGAGGGCCTCAAGGGCCTGACGCAAAAAGAGCAGAACTACTTCCGCCGTGGGCGCCGCATGGCGCTGCGGTTTTCCTGGGGCCCTCGCCTTTTCAGCAAATCCAATTGTGCCCTCTTCCGTCTTACGGGGGGCCGCCTTGGAGGGAGACTGCTCGGGGTCACGGTCGGGCTGCTGACAACGACCGGTAGGCGCAGTGGCCGGAGTAGGACGGTTCCAGTCGTCTATCTCGATGACAGCTCCCGTTGGCTGGTGGCGGCCTCGAACAATGGGTTCGATGTGCCACCCGCGTGGTGCCTCAACCTTCAAGCGCATCCGAACGCCGAGTTGCGGACCCGCACGGGCACCGAGCGCGTCGCTGCGCGTCGGCTGACTGATTCCGAGCGCGAGGCGGTCTGGCCCCGGCTCTTGAAGCACAATCCGGTGGCGGGCGCTTATCAGTCCTGCACGGAGCGTCAGTTCGCTGTGTTCGCGCTCGAACGAGCAACTGGGCCGGCGCCTCTCCCGCGGCATCAGGATCTCCAGTCCGTGCCACTCCACCATGGGCTTCCAGCGGCAAGACCGGGACCGGTCGCAGCCCAGCTCCCGGCAGGCCCCGGCAACTCCAATTTCGCCGGCCCTGGCGAACAAGCGCACACGGTGGCGGAAGATCAGGCCACCATTGGTCACGGCGGCCCCCTCCCTTGAGCTTTGAACACCCAAAGGATGGGCCGCTCTCCGTTTCTCTGGCTACCTCCCTCACGGGCACCGGTGTCTACAGATCTTGGGAGCTGTTCACCCTAGGCGCCCACTGGCAGCTACCGGACCGCGCAAAGGGCAGGCTCATCGAGGATCCGATCTAAGGGTGGAGGCTCTGCCTGAGCCAGCTTAACAAATTACCCAAAGGTTATATAGCCTATGGGCAATGCCTCCGCAAGACGCACTTAGCAAAGCCTTCGCCGCCCTGGCGGATCCCAACCCGGCGGGCCATCCTCGAGCGCCTTGGTGCGGGCGAGGCGGGTGTCTTGGAACTCGCCCAGGGCTCGCCACTGACCCAGCCCGCCATCACCAAGCACCTGAAGGTGCTTGAAAACGCCGGCTTGATCGGACGCGGCCGCGACGGGCAGCGACGCCCAGCGCGCCTGCAGCGCGACGGCTTTTTTTGGTCGATGACTGGCTGCGCCGCGCCCATGCCGAATGACGATGCGCCAGTCGTACTTCGAGCCGATGCCGCCAGCAGAAGCGCTTGGCTGTGCGGAGGAGGGTTGGAACGAGCAACTCGACAAGCTCGAGCAAATTCTCACGCGGTGAGTGAGGAGAATCGATCAATGCAGACACATACGCTTGAAGCCGATGAGACATTCGTGGTCTACGACGTGCATGGGGCCCTGCCCCCGGCGGACAGACGGCCGCTCTTGTTCGTGATCGGCCAGCCGATGGAGGCCAACCGCTTCGATGCGCTGGTATTCCGCCGGCCGGACGGACTTAGCCACTGACCGAGTCAGCTCTCTGGTGGCCGTCTGGCATGACGGCTACCGTGACGGCAACCCGGCCGCACGGAGGCGCCTCTCGACGGCCTACCACGGACGGTAGGGGCCGCGTGGGAGTTCACTGCGGACGTGGGCGGCCGCATACGAACACTTGCGCTAGAACTTGAAAACCGCTGAGGCGGCAACGCTTCCGGGGGTTCGAATCCCTCTCCCTCCGCCATTTTGACCCCTGTGTCCAATTCTGGGGTGGTAGCCAGAGCCTCCTCTTGACTTCGGGTAGTAGGCTGCGCCGTCAGCTGGGGCTATTCGAGATGTAGGGACTGTGGGTGCTGACTTTGGAGAGGCTCTAAGAGTAAAGAGGAGAGCCTTGGACTACCCGCCTTGACAATTTCCACGGCGAAGGCGGCCTGGAGGACGGTGGTTCAACATGCTTTTGAATTCATCCGCACCTCGACTCCGACACCGGCTTGTGTTTGCGGGGCATCGCTTCTAGGATCAGCGAATGATCGGTTTGGGCTCGACAGTAGTCGGAGGCTGGGCTACCGCTGGCGTCATCGGGTTTACCTGCCGGCACGGAGCGGCAACAGGGAAGTTGGTAATAAGTTGAGCGCGAAACAGCGCAGGGTGCCAACGCTTCCCTTCCTGGTTAGCGTTGCAGTGGGGGCGTTCATCGGCTTTCCACTCGGGGAGTTCATTGGCCGTGGGACTTGGTGGGGAATGCCCGCTGGCGCAGTGATCTACCTGGTCCTGACCTTTGGGATGCTTCGGCTGTGGGTCGGGCGCATCCCTCCACCATGGGCGGATTCCTGAGATCGTGACTGGATGATTCGGACGCTCGCGGAGTAGGCTTCCCGCGCGGAACCCCTATATGAAATGGCGCGGGCACCCCGACCTGCTGACCCTGGAGGCAGTCGCCACGCGTCAAGGTCCTGGCCCGAGCGGTCCGAAATGGGGGCGGCCACAGCGAGCATCAGGTGAGATCGATCCCGAAAATCAGGGCGAGCAGTCCCGAAGGAAAACCCTCAGGACGCGCAGCCCCACCTGGGGGATACTTGATGCGTGACTGGCTCAAGATCTGCTGAGATCCTGCCGCGCCGCCTCCGCTGTGCCATCGTACTGAATGTCGAGGAGGAAGCCTGCGAGGCCTGGAGCGAAGGGCACGCCTTTTCAGTTCGGTTCGCGCCACGGTTCCCTTCGCCGCGGAAAGAGCGCGTGTCTCCAGGGCACCTCGTGGCAGTCGCAACTGCGCCCGACGGAGCGGATGTAGTCGTGTGGCGCTGGTATGACGCGGTAGTGCTCCGTGAGGAGGCTGCCAACTCGGTTCGGTTGTGGGAACCTGCACACGGTGAAGTCGTCGCGGAACGTCGACGGTCTCAGCAGCGGTACGAGCCCGGGTCGCGCGCCTACCTTTCTGCCGGTCTACCTGGGGCCGAGTGGTGGGTCTCTGGGGCCGTCACTGCACGAGCCGAGCAAGCCGACGTCGACCTAGACGAGGTCAAGCGGATGTACACGGAAAACGCGTTGTGGGCCTATTCATTCGGACTGTGAGCGGTCAGAAACCTCGGTGGACGCCGCTGTCATTCGGTGGTGAGGTTCTCTCGGGCGAGTCCCTTGCCCAAGGTTAGGCTCGAGGATCTAGCACTCACCTAGTGCCGATCGGCTGACAACACTGGCGTCCGGGTGCAGGATCTGCTTCGCCAGCCCGCTGGCTCCTGACGGCTGATCACCGACCGGCCGGAGGTCTCCCAACCATGGCCCCCGTCCCAGCACGCCGCGATTGATAGGGGTTCGGTCCCACAGAACCTATTGGGACCGAGGCTTCCCCGCGCGGGATGAACACCCGTACCGCTGGGGAGGCGGAGCGGAATTCAGGCCCGGTCGCGGCGGGTGCTTACTGAAGAGCTTGCTGGTCGGAGTAGCCGGATCGGCAGCGTTCACCCCTCGATGGAGGCGAGGTGCGAGCTCAGCGACGCCACTAAGTCACCACCGAGCGCCGCCCCAGCCGATGATCGTTCAGCGCCGCCGCTGCGTTTCGCCTCCGAAGCTCTGCGCAGAGTCGTACTGGAGCCGAGGTTGAGCGCGAGCTCTTAGTTGGGGGACTCCACAGCCCGGATCACACCTCGGGGGGCGCTGTGGGCGGGAAGGGCTGGCGCGGCCGCTGCCGACTGGCGCCGCTCTCGGCCATCAGGCGGTGCGCATTGGCGATTGCTCCCACCCGGTTGCTGACGCCGATCTTGGCGAAGATGCGGTTGACATGCGTCTTGACGGTAGCGCCGCCAATTAGGAGCTGGCTCGCGATCTCAACGTTGCTGTTTCCGGAACCAATCAGCATCAGGATCTGGCCCTCGCGATCGGTGAGGCCGTCCGGCCACGAGTCCAGCACCAGGCTCTGTGAGCGATCGGTCTGCTGCCCGCGGACAGCAGCGGAGAGCAGGTTGCGGTGGACCTCTCGGTCCAGGGTCACCTTGTCGGCCACCGCCGCCCTTATGGCTCCGGCGATATCGGCTCGGGTCGCGTTTTTGGTCAGGAAGCCGCGCGCTCCCGCCTGGAGGGCGGCGATCACGGAGTCATCGTCGGCGAAGGTGGTGAGGACGACGACGGCCAGCTCCGGATGGGACTGGACCAGCCGTTCGGTCGCCTCCACGCCGTCCACTCCGGGCATGCGTAGATCCATGAGCACGGCATCCGGCGCCAAGCTCTCCACCATCGCCAACGCGCTCGCACCGTCACCGGCGGCGCCAACCACTTCGAAGTCTGCCAGCGGGGAGAGGAGGGCCACCAGGCCGTCGCGGACGTTGGCCTGGTCGTCAGCGACCACCAGGCGGAGGCGAGCCGGCGTCAGCCCGGCACCTCGGCGTGCACCGTCCAACCGCCCGCCACCGGCCCGGCCACGAGTGAGCCACCGATAAGCTGGAGCCGCTCGTGATGCCTGCCAGTTGCCGCAAACGCGGCCAGGTGAGGACGTGGATGTTCTACCCCCCAGAACTGGCACCGACAATCGCTTGCAGTGGATCGCCGATGCGCCTAAGCTCAGCCGATGCTGAGTGAACGAGGGGAGTCCGCGAGTAGGTGCCAAAGGGGCTAGTCGAAAATGAGACTTTCCTGGAAGGAGCTGCGGGTCCGCGAGGTGATAGTGGGGCTGGTAGCCGTTTTGGCTGCCTCCCAGGCGACTGCCCTATGCGTCACCTTGGTTATCAACCACCCAGGTGCCGCCATCTGGTTCTGGGTCCTTTTCGGCGTCTATGAAGGTCTCGTCAGCGTTGTATTCTGGGTAGCGGGCTATGGGCTGCTGTTCCGCGGGTCCAACTGGAGGCCGTGGCGGCGATATCCGATTCGCTGACTCCCTAACCCACCAGGTTTGTGTGCCCTGCTTCCAAACGCGAGATCCGGTCGAAGGTGGAGCCTTGAGTTCCAGAATTCGTATGTTAGGACCCGTCGTCCTCACGTATCCCAGATGAGGTGCCCTTAACCGATGAACGCAACAGAATGCTGAACCACTGTCCCCCACGCCGCGTTCGCCGTAGAACTCGTCAAGGCGCGTAGTCCAAGGCTCACCTCTTCACCCTGGGAGCCAATCCAAAGTCAGCAGCTACATGGTCTAAATCTCGCATGGCCTCTACGCTATTGATAAGCCTCCTACCGGAAGTCAGGAGGAGGTGACTGGAGTCCCTTGAACTGATCCAGAATACCGGGGCCAGATCATGCGGACTGATGAACCGGGACCGGTCAGCGCGACCTCGGGTTAGGCACCAATGCGGTCGGTAAGCTATCAGGGACCAGGGTCTGACTGACAAACCAGTGGAGGCAAAACGGACGCCGCGGAGTGAACTGGGCGCTGACTGCGAATGGCAATCCAGACCGCTTAGAAGACGAGGGGCACGAGCATCTTGGTCGACCGCTTGTACGTCGGGTAGGTGTCCGGGAACTGCTCAGTTAGGTAGCGCTCCTCGACTGTCGCGCTATAGACGAAGGAGATCCCGACCAGAGCCAGAGCGATCAGCCATAGCCAGCTCAGTGACACCGCTGTGCCGAGACCCGCGAGCAGGATGCCAGAGTAGATGGGGTGGCGGACCAGGCGGTACGGGCCGCTGGTCACGAGCTCTGGTTCGTCCTTTCTCGACATCGGGGTGCCCCAGTTGCGCCCGATGTTTAGGCGGCCCCAGATGGCGAACCCGAGCCCGAGCGCGAAAAGGACGAGTCCGATGCCCGCGCGCCATAGATCCGAGTTGAGGCCGCCGCCCCGGAAGGCTCCCACGCGGAGCAAGAAAATTGCCAACACGACTACCACCGCTCTGATCCCCAGCTCGCGGGACCAGGGGACGTGGCCCCGTTTCATGGAAAAGGCTGCCGCGAGCCAGTAGATCCAAAACAGCACCCATCCGATGGCAAAGACCAGCTCGACGGCGTGCATGCGCCTTATACTCCCAGATCGGTCGGGCAATTGCCACCCCGCTTGAGAGTACGGGGGTCGGGCGCGGACTCCTGCAGGAGGTTGGGATGGCTCAAAAGGACCCGGCGCCTGCTCGGCTGCGGCACAGCTCTCGAGTTGGCCCGCTCTACGGATCTGGAGTGCGCCAAGTGCGCCGTATCTCGCGACCATCATTTCGGTTGAGGGAGCCACTTACCGCTGGATAGAGGGGACCGTCCAGCTGGCTCTGATTTCGATGGTGCACCCGTATCCCGTTTCGCCTCATCCTGCACGTCGCGCCGAATAGATGACTTGCGCCCTCTACACCAAGGCGGAGCCCCAGTGCTGCAACCGAGTTGAAGCGGGTCCGCGACCCTACACCCGTTGCCTCGCCTCGGGTGCGGTCGTTGGCACGACTCAGACGGTCAGGGTGCGAAGCAATTGGGCAACGTCGTGGCCCCTAGCCCGAACTGTAGAACGTTAGCATTCTTGTCACGGGGGAGCATTTACGTTTCGGATACGGAGACCGACGAAGAAATAGAAGAGCAATTCGCCGGACCGCGACAGACGCCCCCGCGACGCCTGAAGGTCTGGGGGACTAGTGGAACTGATTATCCGCGCACTCCCTAGGCGCGAGCAGGATGAGACAGAAGAGATTGAACCGGAGGAGCCGCCCCCGCGGGTGTTGGATGGTGCACCTTCGGAGGATTTCAGCGCAGCGCTGACTGGGGGGTCACCCATCGTCGATGACCGGTTTCGCGGAGAAGGGTCCAATTCGTGACCGAGTAGCCCGGGTGGCGCTCAGGGCGGCCACCACCCATCCCAATCAGAACGCTACCCACAAGCTTTGGATGACGTACAGGTACGGATTGACATGCCAGCGGGCGCCGACACAGGTGCGGCTGGTGGGCTGACCTGACACCCGGCGCGCCGGCGAGCGTCCCACGTTCGGAACGGACGTCCGGGAGGCCCCAATCTCCACCTCCGCCGGAAGGGCCCAGTCACGCCTTGGGCGCCCGCCCAGCGCCGGCACCCCCCTCGACCGCTACTAGGAGATCCTGCGGCGGTAAGAAAACATGGCGAAGATGTAAGCCACGATGAGGATTCCGACGCACCAGACAAGTGCGATCCAGATTTCGGAGCCGACCGGCTGCTGCGTGAGTAGGTGGCGGATAGCGTTGACGATGGAGGTCACTGGCTGGTACTCGGCGAAGGCGCGCACCGGGCCGGGCATGGTGTCGGTGGGCACGAATGCCGAACTGATGAACGGCAGGAAGATGAGCGGGTAGGCGAACGCGCTCGCGCCGTCCATCGACTTCGCCGAGAGACCGGGGATTACGGCCATCCACGTCAACGCCAGGGTGAACAGGATCAGGATGCCGGCGACCGCGAGCCACGCTAGCAATCCTGCTCCCGAGCGGAAGCCCATGAGGAGGGCGACCAGCACGACGACCAGGAGCGAGACCAGATTGGCGACCAGCGAGGTCAGCACGTGCGCCCAAAGCACGGAGGGCCGCGCGATCGGCATGGACTGGAATCGCTCGAAAATGCCACTCTGCATATCCATGAAGAGCCGAAGAGCGGTGTAGGAGATTCCCGAAGCAATCGTGATGATCAGAATGCCGGGCAGCAGATAGTTCACATACGAACCCGCCCCCGATTTGATCGCGCCACCGAACACGTAGACGAACAGCAGCATGAAGGCGATCGGCATGATCGTGGTCGTGATGATGGTGTCCGGGCTGCGCGTGATGTGGCGCAGAGATCGTCCCAGCAGCACGGCTGTGTCGCCAACGAGATGCGTGGTCATTCTCGTTCCTTAATCGTCCGTGCCGACGCTGCGCCGGTTGCCAGCGCCGCCGTCTTTGCCTTGGACGCCGATGATGGCGAGGAAGACGTCCTCAAGGGTCGGCTGCTTCTCGACGTATTCGACCTTGGCGGGCGGGAGCAGCCGTTTGAGCTCGTCGAGGGTGCCGTTCGCGATGATGCGACCCTCGTGGAGGATCGCGATCCGGTCGGCGAGTTGTTCGGCCTCGTCCAGGTACTGGGTCGTGAGCAGCACCGTCGTGCCGTGCTCGGCAAGTTCCTTGACGGTCTGCCACACCTCGATGCGGGCCTGGGGGTCGAGGCCGGCAGTCGGCTCGTCGAGGAAGATGACCTGGGGATTCCCGATGAGGCTCATCGCGATGTCGAGGCGGCGGCGCATGCCCCCCGAATACGTCGACACCCGCCGCGCGGCCGCGTCAATCAGCGAGAAACGAGTGAGCAGGTCATCCGCGATTGGGCCCGGGTCCTTGAGGTGCCGCAAGCGGGCGACGAGCACGAGGTTCTCCCGCCCGGTGAGGATCTCGTCGACGGCCGCGAACTGTCCGGTGAGGCTGATGGACGCCCGAATGTCCGCAGCCTTCGTGGCGACATCGAAGCCGTTGACGCTGGCAGTCCCCGCGTCGGCCTTGAGCAGCGTGGACAGGATTTTCACGACCGTGGTCTTGCCGGCCCCGTTCGGACCCAGCAGCGCCAGGATCGAGCCCTCAACCGCCTGCAGATTCACCTTGTCGAGCACCAGATGGTTGCCGAACGACTTGCACAGGTCCCTGGCCACGATCCCCGGCGCGCTGGCCTGACCCGTCATCGAGCTCTTGACTCTCGATGGGGAGCCGGAGCCTCAGGGAGCTCGCCGGCGGCTAGCAGCTTCTGCCGCCGCTCCTTCCACTCCTGCTCCAGCACGGGAATCCGCTCCACCAGGAAATCGGCTAGCGCCGCCCATTCCAGCAAGATCGCTCGCCGTTCAGGCGGGGCGTCCCCAAGGTGGCGAAGACCCTCTCGGGCCAGCTCGCCCTGCTCCTGGTACTCGGAGAGGTCGAAGCCCAGTGCCCGGGGCGAAGACAGGTCGACGCACACCCGGTCCATCCGCTCGCCTGCCGCCCGGGATCGTCGGATGAGCCCTAGGCTCTCGAGTGTGTTGACCGCGCCGGCGATGGCGCTGCGGCTTGCCAGCAGGGCGTCAGCCAGCTCCGCGATGCTCTGCTCCCGAGGATCGCAGAGCGCAAGGTATCCCAGTAGGCGGCCCACAATCGGGGCCATCCCGTAGCGGCGGGCATAGAAGCGACCGGCATGGTCGGCAAACGTGATCTCACCATCACTTGGCATGCCGACGACCCTACCACAACTTCCTGAGATAACACAAATTTCTGTCATCTCAGGAGCTCGGTTAACACCCCAGCCCCCCACTGCAGGATCCGGTGAGCCCAGGCGAGAACCCGTTCTCGCATGGTCGGGGCAGTTTGAGAATGTCCTGGACTAACTCGTCCGTCCGCTCCATCCCGACTGCTGCAACGAGCTTCGCGCCATGCCCGAGGGAGATGACCACTGGAGCTCCTGAGCGGCGGGCCGCCTCCTAGGGGAGCTCCTGGCCCAGGAACAGCTGGACGCCCCCGACAACGTGGAGGGCACCGGGACGACGTCCCCGTCGACTACGAATTTCTCCGGGCGCATCGGCCCCCCAGGTCCGGGTCACCAACCCGCTCGAGGCCACTACACCCATGCGGGAGCGCGACTACGGTCTGTAATGGGTCTTCACGCTAGGCTCCCATCTCGGCACAACGTCGGGGGGATCAAGTGCCGGCAACAACTCCACCCGGTGCGGGCCAGGTACCGCCTCGTGGACGGTACCCTGCCGCTCTCCCACTCCTCACCCGATGAGGCAGCCGCTTGATTCGACTCCCTCGCCTGGAGGCCTATTGCCCAACGCTTGGCGATATCCGCCCTGCCCGGGGAGCTCCTGCATCGGTATAGTGCAGAGAGCGCTCGGCTCGGGAGGACTGCCGTGACTGATCACGACTTGGCGCCAGCATCGACAACCATCTCCGTGATGCTCATCGTCCCGGATGCCGAACTTGCGATCGCTTGGTACCGGGAGGCGCTTGGGGCGCACGAGCTTTGGAATCTGGGCGGCGTCGCTGGCTTGGAGATCGCAGGGGCTCCTTTTTTCCTGCACCAGGTCAATCCGGACAATCCGAAAGAACTCAGCCCTGACAGCGCTGGGATCACCAGCACCCGCGTCGAGGTTTTCGTCGATGATCCCGATCGTCTGGTAGGTCAGGCGATCGCCCATGGCGCCTCACCCGGCTCCGCCGTGGGGGACCATGAGGTGCCGTGGGGAATCCACCGCCAGGGCGGCTTCCGCGATCCCTTCGGGCACGCTTGGTCGGTGGGAGATCGCTCGCCGCTGCGCCGGTCGGGGTCCTGATCCAGAGAGTCGGCTAAGCGTTCAATCGGCTCGGTGAACGGGTCGATTTCGCGAGACGGCTCTCACGCAGCGGTCTGACTCCGCCCCAGGTAGATCGACCTTGAGGGATCCTCTGCCGCGGACTCCATATCATCCGAAGTTGTGAACGGGGCCCGGTCACGGGGGCCAGTCAACGTCGAAGCGTAACGGCCATCCCAACTCGCGAGTTGAGGGAGGACACGCGGAAGCTTGCTGGCCGCGAAGTACCCGGCGCCTCTGGCCGCCGGCTCGGGGAACCCTCAGCCTGGAGTCATCGCTGGCCGGCTCCGACTCGCCACCGGCCGAAATTTCGAGGTCGCGACACCCCTATTCCTTCAGTTGCCCCAGATCGCGTCCAGAATCCGGAGGTGCACGGACCGGAGAGCGGGGATGAGGGCCGCGATGGACGCCACCACGACCAGGATAACCACATCTTGAATCACCTCCTGTCCGGTGGTGACCAGCGTCACCGGCCCATTGGGGAAATGAAAGGGGTGACCCCGCACAAATGGGGTAGCCACGTAGCGAAACAGGAGAAATCCCGTGCCGATGCCGACCGCGGCAAACCCCCACGCCTTAAGCACGTAGCTCATCACGATCGGCGCCGATTTGATGCCGATGGCTCGCTGAATCCCGATCTGGCGACGCTTGTTGACCAGATCTACGTAGGTGATGATGAAGATCGTGATCGCGGCCGTCATCAGGGAAACCACCTTGAGGATGTCGCTGATCAGTGTGAACGTGGCGACCTGGTCGGCGACAACACTGCCGAGGTCGGCCGAGGTTTGGAACTGCACTCCATCCTGGAGCGGCTTGAGGTTGTCAACCACCTGACCGACCCTGGCACCGGGCTTGGTTCGCACGAAAATCGTGGTTGCATGGTCGGTGATCGCGGGAACGAGCGCTTCCGCCTCGTGCATAGTGATGAAGGCATTGTTGTCGGAGAGGGGGAATTGGTTATTGAATATCCCTTTGACATTGAACTGTGATGTCTGGCCATTGTTGAAGGTCAGCTCCACCTGACGATTGGCATAGACGGCCTTCAGCGAGGCCCTGTAGCCGCGGACACGGATCTGGCCGGCCCCCGCGATGGCGATTCCCAGAAACACCTGACTGGTGTCATTGGCGGAAAGGTAATGTCCCTCAAAGATGTTCGACGGAGTCGCGAAGACGGCTCGGTAGCTGGACGGGTCAATGGCGTCGATCGACCACGTGCCGGAATTGCTCCCGTAAGAGATCTGGTTCCCGATGTGGAAGACCGCAGTCGCGTCGGCGACTCCGGCGGTCTCACGGATCTTGCCGAGGTACCTGCTCACATCGCCGATGCTGGTGGATTTGCTGGCCGGGGTGATTACGATGTCGCTGGTGACGGTGCTGATCAAGAGCCCGTTCACCCGGTCGACCGCACCCTGAATCAGGGAGGGCAGGAACAGCAAGCTGACGTAGATGACCAGCATCATGAGTGTGGTCAGGGAGGCGATTCCGTAATTGCCGCGGAGGACCGACCGGATGGCCAGGAATACCGCCACACGCACCGTCTTCACCGGGGAGCACCGGTGAGCTTTCCATCCTGAAGCTGGATCAGCTGCGTCGCGTAGCGCGCGTCATCGGGGTCGTGGGAGACGAAGAGCACCGTCACCTGGAGGGTTCGGTTCAGCTCCTGAAGCGTCTCCATCACCGTGCGCGCGGCGAGGGAATCAAGGTTGGCGGTAGGCTCGTCCGCGAAGATGACTTTCGGTCGGTTGACCAGCGCCCGGGCGATCGCTACCCGTTGCTGCTCGCCACCGGAGAGTTCCCGGGGGCGGTGGTGGACTCGGGGACCCAGCCCGACTCGGTCGAGCAGGTCGCTGGCTCTGCGCTTGTACTGTTGGGGGCGCTGACCGAGCATCATCGCAGGCAGGTACACGTTCTCGTGGGCGGATAGCTCCGGAAGCAGGGCGTATTCCTGGAACACGTATCCCAGGCTGCTGAGCCGCATCTCGGCCCGCTCCGGCTCCGATAGCTGAGTCACCTGCCGGCCGCAGACCCAGATGGTTCCGCTGCTGGGTCTGTCGATGAGACCGAGCTGGCGCAGCAGCGTCGACTTCCCAGATCCGCTCTTGCCCATGATGCACACCAGTCCGCCGTTCGGGATCTCCAGCGAGACATCGTCGAGAGCGTTCACCTCCACCTTGCCCATTCGATACGTCTTATTGAGGTGGGTGATGGCTATTGCCACCGAGGCAAGGGGCGGTTCGCTCTCGGGGCTGGCCGATGATGGCCCTGGCCCCGAGTCGCCGCCATGTTTTCGGTATCGGCGGACCACATGCATCGTGATCAGAGCCGCCGCCCCGATTACGACGATCACGATCAGGGCTGCGACTAACACTCGGACAAAGCGGTGGTGGACTCCGGCCGCCAGCACCAGCCCCGGCCAGGCTAGCGGCATCGCCAGCTAGCGGCTGTGGCTGCGGCTGCGCCCGACGATGACCATCACGCCGGCAGTAATGACCGCGATCACGATCAATCCGAGCAAGGCCAGGATCAGCAGTCTTCCCAACCGATGATCCCCCGCCGTGGCGAGCAGCAGCCCAGCCGCGGGCAGGATAACTCGCGGCACCTGTCGCTCTCCTCAGCGGTTGCACGGACGGCCTTGGGGAGGCCACGATGCCGCCCGACGACGCCTGGGTCGCGCGGCTCCCCCGGGCGTGCATTATGCCTCTGCCCGAGGAAGTGCGGCCGAACGCTTTCTGTCACGAGTGACACAATAGCAGAAAGTGTCATGGCTGACACTTTCTGGCATGATGGGTGGATGTCCCAGGCGATCGGGCGGCGCGAGAGGCACAAGCGACTCGTCCGGGCGGCGATCGGGAAGGCGTCCAAGCGACTGTTCGAGGAGCAGGGATACACGGGAACGACGGTCAGAGAGATCGCCAGCGCCGCGCGTGTCACCGAACGGACCTTCTATCGCTACTACGAAGGCAAGGAGGATCTCCTAGCCGAGGAGGCTCTCGCTTGGATCTCCCGTCTCCATGCGGAAATCAGAGACCGTCCCTTGCACGAGGCCCCGTTCGAGGCGGTCCGCCATGCGATGGCGACAGTTGCCACTGGCGCCCAGGGTAGTGTCGGACCGGGCCGACTTTGGCGGTTTGCCGATGGCCCACGGCCGTTCGGACTGGTCTCCAGAACCACCGTACGCCCGCTGCTCCGCCTCGAGGCGGCAATCGCCGAGGCGATCCTGGCGCGGCCAGCCCCCGGGCGAGAGCGACCCGGCTCGTTGAATCCCGCCGACCCAGGGGTGGAGTTTCGGGCCCAACTTATCGCTGGTGTCGCGGTGGTCGCCTTGCGTCGGGCCGCGATCTATCACCGGCAGCAGCAGCTCAGAGCGGTAGCTAACCCGCCGAGCTTTGGGAAGCTGTTGGAGGGAGCGTTCGCCACTGTGGCCGACCTCACCGGCCCTTCGCCAGCTCCTTAGTTCGGCCGGGATTAGCGAGCCTTGGCCGATCCATAAAATCTATCGTTCGGACAAGCGGCCGAGCGAGGGA